>OOGS01000004.1_pt1 | contig 63830 bp, 70 predicted proteins | sample 1670591 | NCBI WGS metagenome assembly OOGS01 (sample SAMEA98167168, study PRJEB22522) | marine metagenome | biome: marine biome; feature: marine water body; material: seawater | place: Arctic Ocean | collected 05-Oct-2015 | depth 29 m | reverse complement strand
GGATGTGGATTAGTGTGTGTTTTCAAGAGGACGACGGCGTACGTAATCATGCCTAATCTCGTAGGGTCGGAGATGGGTATAGGAGACAGACATTAGTTGATGACGGTAATGGGTTTCCTGAAGATATTATTGATAAGGTTTTTGAGCCATACATTACAACAAAGGAAAAAAGTGGAGGGCTGGGGCTTGCAATAGTTCAAAATATCATTGAGCAGCATGATGGGCAGATATTTGCAAGTAATGTTAAGCCTCATGGTGCTAGAATCACTATTGAATTCAGTATAATTGACGCTCTAAGGGAGATGAAATGAAACAAGACTCTACATTTGGAAAAATATTAATCATTGATGATGAGAGAGACAATACTGAAATTATTAAAGACATCCTTGAAGACGTAAACTATACAACTATGCTCGCAAGAGGTGCTATCGAGGCAAAAGCAATAGTTGCTGCTAATACTTTTGATTTAATATTAATGGATGTTTGGATGCCCGGCCAAGATGGTATTTCACTTTTATCAGAATGGCACTCTGAAGGCTTTTCAACTCCTGTAGTCATGATGTCTGGGCACGCTGAGCCAATTGATATAGTTAGAGCAATGAAGCTTGGCGCAGTAGATTTTTTAAAAAAGCCCCTACATGATTTCTTGCCAATATTGAGAAATATTATGACTCGTAAAGAGCCAGAAAAATCATCTCAGCAAGTTAGCGGTATAGATTATTCTCTCAAGCTTAAAGAGGCTCGAAATATTTTTGAAAGTCAATATTTACTTCACCACCTCTCAGTTAACGATAATAATATTGCAATTGTTGCAGAGATTGCGGGCTTAGAGAGAACAACCTTGTACAGAAAACTTAAAGATTTAGGGATCGATAAGAAATGAAGATATTAATTTTAGGCGCTGGCCAAGTTGGCTCAACCCTTGCAAAATACCTTTCTTTAGACTCTGATAATGACATAACGATTGTTGATCAAAAAGAAGAGATGTTGACGCCTTTACAAAGGCATTTAGACATAAAAACTGTTATAGGCTATGGTGCATATCCTAGCGTTCTAGAAAAAGCTGGCATTAAATCTATGGATATGGTTATTGCTGTAATGCGATCCGATGAAAGAAATATGGTTGCTTGTAGAATGGCACATACCCTATATAACGTAAAGAAAAAAATTGCAAGGATAAGGACCACTGAATACTTGCTTAGACCAGAGATATTTTCTAATGAGGCATTACCAATAGATTTTCTAATTACTCCTGAGAACTTAATTACTGATTACATTCAGGGCATTGTTGAGCAACCAGGTGCTTCTCAAGTATTTGATTTTGAGAATGGATTGGTCCAACTTGTCGAAACGCGTGCTTTCGTCGGCACTCCAATTGTTAATAGGCCAGTGAAAGAGCTTCATGAGCACATGCCTGATATACAAATACGCATCGTAAGTCTTTATAGAAATGAAAAAGCAATTCCTGCTAAGAGTGATACAGTTATAAGAGAAGGTGATCAAGTCTATTTTTTAGCTAAAAAAGATCATATTCCAAGAGCCTTAAAAGAGTTTAGGCGCGCCGAAAATACTTATCACAAGATTTTCATTGCTGGAGGCGGAAGTATTGGTCTAAATGTGGCCAAACTTCTTGAGGACACTCACAATATAAGGATCATTGAGTTAAGCGAAGATAGAGCTAAATATCTAAGCGAAAAGCTGAACAATACTTTGGTGCTTCAAGGTAATGCTTCTGATGAAGACTTACTTAAGGAAGAGGGCATTGAAAATACAGATTTATTTTTGGCTTTAACTGACTCAGATGAGGTAAATGTTATTGTTTCAATTCTAGCTAAACGTCTGGGTGCTCATAAAACTATCGCACTCGTTAAGCGTGATGTTTATGCAGCCCTCGCTGAGCAAAGTGGAGATGTAGATATTATTGTTTCTCCTGATCAAATTACAGTAAGTGGCATTCTGTCTCATCTAAGAAAGGGTGACTGTATGAAGGTTCACTCTTTGCAACATGGGAAGGCTGAGGCGATCGAAATAGTTGTTCATGGAGATGAGAAAACATCTGAGGTAGTAGGGATTCAAATTAAAGATTTACCTTTGCCTGAAGGGGTCGTTATTGGCGCTATAGTAAGAAATGATGAATTATTGATGGGCTCAAAAAAACTAGTTATAGAGCAAGGGGACCACGTTTTGATGGTGCTAATGGATGTTGGAAAAATTCACGAAGTTGAGGCCTTGTTTCTAGAGAATGATCAGTAATTACTTCAAATTAAATACTAAAAAGGTATTGGCTAAATGCAGTTAAGTATTGTTGCAAAGACTTTAGGTCTTCTTTTAATGGTTTTCAGTTTAGCGCAGGTACCTCCAATATTGGTGGATTTAGTCTATTCAGAAGGGGAGTATCTAACTTTTGTATTTTCATTTATTCTGACAGTATTTGGAGGTCTTCTCCTTTGGTGGCCATTTCGATCAACAAAAAAAGATTTTCGACTTAGAGAGGGCGTCTTAATAGTTGTTAGTTTTTGGGTTGTTTTGTCACTTTTTGGAACACTGCCTTTTCTAATTACTGAGTCAATTAGTAATCTTTCATTCTCTAATGCATTTTTTGAGTCAATGTCTGGCTTAACCACAACAGGCGCAACGGTTTTAAGTCAGCTGGATGATTTACCCAAAAGTATTCTTTTTTATAGGCAACAACTTCAATGGCTTGGCGGCATGGGAATTATTGTTCTTGCTGTTGCAGTCCTTCCTCTTTTGGGTGTTGGGGGAATGGAGCTTTATCATGCAGAGTCTAGCGGCATTGCCAAAGACAGGCTCACGCCTAAATTGCGCAATACTGCGATAGCTCTTTGGAAAATTTATCTGTCTCTGACTGTCTTATGCGCATTAGCTTACTTCTTTTCAGGAATGTCTATTTTTGATGCTATTAGTCACAGTTTTTCTACGGTTGCAATTGGAGGCTTTTCCACTCATGACAGCTCCATTGGCTATTTCAATTCGATACCGATAGAAACGGTTGCTATGTTTTTCATGTTTTTAGCAGGTATTAATTTTTCATTGCACTTTGTGGCATGGAATAACCGGTCACTTGTCGACTATATTAAAGATTCTGAATTTAAAACTTATGCAATGGTCTTGTTTTCTGCATCTGTTATTGTAGTAATTGCTCTTTCTTTAAATGGAGAATACGGCTCAGCTTCAGAAACAATAAGGCACAGCTTATTTCAAACTATTTCAATAGCCACTACAACTGGCTTTACCTCACAAAATTACAGTAACTGGCCTGCAGCAATACCTGTTTTTCTAATAATGGTTAGTTTTATTGGCGCATGTGTTGGATCTACTGGAGGTGGAATTAAAGTGGTTCGGGTGCTTGTCATGTTTAGATTAGGAATGAAAGAAATACATAAGTTTATTCGCCCTAATGCTCAGGTTAGCATTAAGTTAAATAAGGCTAGTATAAATGAAAAGGCCCTAGTTTCAGTACTTGGCTTCTTTTCACTCTATGCTATTTCTTTTATTTTTATTATGATGTTATTAATGTTTGCGGGCTTAGATCAGGTAACTGCATATTCTGCAACAGCAGCAACTATGAATAATCTTGGACCAGGCCTTGGTGAGGTATCACAAAACTATGGAACACTTGGTGAAACAGCTAAGTGGATTTTGAGTTTTTCAATGCTGATTGGAAGGCTAGAAGTTCTGACTATTATCGCTATTTTCCATAGGGCTTTTTGGAGACACTAATAGATTTATCAACCCCACCTGAAGGCAGGGTTGATAGAGTATCTTTTTATAATAACGGCGCAATAACTAAACTTACAATTGCCATTACATTGATAAGAATGTTCATTGCTGGACCAGAAGTATCCTTGAACGGGTCACCAACAGTATCACCTACAACAGTAGCTGCATGAACGTCAGTACCTTTACCACCTAAGTTTCCTTTTTCAACATACTTCTTAGCGTTGTCCCAAGCGCCGCCTGCATTAGCCATCATTAGGGCCATCAAGACACAACCAAGAAGAGCACCACCGAGCATTCCGCCAAGTGCTTCAGGACCAATTAAAAATCCTACTATAACTGGGGCTGCTACTGCAATGACTCCTGGGAGAATCATTTTTTTAAGTGCTGCCGTTGTAGCAATATCAACACATTTAGCAGTATCTGGCTCCGCTTTACCTTCTAGAAGTCCTTTTATCTCTTTAAACTGCCTTCTTACTTCTTCAATCATTTCAAAAGCTGCATCACCAACAGCAGTCATCGTCAGAGAGGCAATTAAGAATGGTATCGTTCCACCAATAAATAAGCCAATTAAAACGTCTGCACTATTTAACTCGAGTATAAAGTTTAAACCCTGTCGCGCGTAATTAGCACTAACCGTCTCAGTAAAGGCAGTAATTATTGCAAGAGCAGCAAGAGCAGCAGCACCAATCGCAAATCCTTTACCAATAGCTGCAGTAGTGTTACCGAGCTCATCAAGAGAGTCAGTAATCTTACGTGTATCCTCTCCAAGTCCAGCCATTTCTGCAATGCCACCAGCATTGTCCGCAATTGGTCCATAAGCATCAATTGCCATAGTCATGCCGACCGTTGCAAGCATTCCTATTGCAGCAATACCTACGCCATATAAACCAACGAAAAGATTAGAGACATAAATAATTAAGCAAATCATAAATACTGGAATTACAACCGATTGCATTCCTATTGCTAGGCCTTTAATCATTACTGTTGCAGCGCCAGTTTTTCCAGACTCTGCGATATCTCTAATTGGCTTTCCTGCAGTATAGTACTCTGTAACAAGTCCAATAATGATTCCACCAAAGCTACCCATGAGAACAGCCACCCAAATAGAATTTGAGACATCTAAAAAATCGATTAGAAAATAAGACGTAATAATAAATAATACAGCTGAACCAATAGTACCCATTCTAAGAGCAGATTCAGGTGATTTATTTGAAGATAATTTAACAAATAAAATTCCAAGGATTGAACAAATCAGACCAAGTGAAGCAAGAGCTAAAGGCAAAGACATTAACTCAGATCGGTTTCCACCAAGTGAACTTAGACCATCAATAGCAAGAGTAGAGGCGATTGCAATTGTTGCAATCATTGAGCCACAATAGGACTCAAAAATATCTGAACCCATGCCCGCTATATCGCCTACATTATCACCAACATTATCAGCAATAACTGCAGGGTTTCGAGGATCGTCTTCTGGAATCCCTGCTTCTAATTTACCAACTAAGTCAGCTCCAACATCAGCACTCTTGGTAAAGATGCCGCCGCCAACACGAGAGAATAGTGCTACAACTGAGGCGCCCATAGCAAAACCATGAAGTGCTTCTGAATGCTCAGCACCAAAGAAGTAATAAAGTCCACCTAATCCTAATAAACCAAGGGCCGCAACTGATAAACCCATTACTGAGCCACCAAAGAATGCAACAGTTAGGGCAGCAGAGCTTCCACTATCATGAGCCGCTTGAGCAGTTCTTACATTAGCGATAGTTGCTGTGTTCATACCTATATAACCAGCAGTAGCTGAAGTAACAGCGCCGACAAAGAAACACAAGGCACTTAAAGGGCCAAGGAATATATAAAGTAATACTAATAAGACTAAAGCAAACATACTTAGCATTTGATATTCACGCTTCATGAAAACAATCGCGCCAATATGAATTTGTTCACCAATTTTTTTAACAGCTCCGCTACCACCATCTTGCTTACTTATCCATTGGTAGATAAATACAACGATAATTAAGCCCAAGACACCTAGTGCAGGTGCTATTAAATTTTGATCAAAATCCATTTCGTCTCCTTAATTTAAAATGAAGCGGGAATGATATCCTAAAGTGTTTAAAAATTGGAAAAAAAATACCAGTTTCGAATTGAAATGAACTAAATTAACCACAAATTTATCTTATAAAATTAATTCTATAAATTTTTGTTGTTTTGGATTCAAAATGTTTGTAATTCGATTTGCACTTCTATCGTCTTTTTTTTATGCTTTGAACGTAAGCATGTTGCCATTAATTTATACTTTTGAGATCAGCGCTTTTTTATTTTTATTTATACGTTTTGGCACAACCTTTATTACTTCATTAATTATTACCAAAAGTTTATTTTCTTTTAGCAAAGTTAAGCGTCAAAAGCTTGGCATCTGGATTCTTCTTCTCTCTGTTTTATTTGGCGTTCAGTCCTGGCTTTATGTTGAGGCAGTAAAATACATGTCAGTTGGGCTTGCCAGTGTAGTTTTATTTACTTATCCCTTAATTACTTATTTAGTAGTTTCACTCATAAAGCGAAGATCGCTTGATTTAATAACAATACTGATGTTCATAGTTGCAACTCTTGGAATTGCTGCGCTTTCTCAAAGCTCAGAAGGATTTTACAGCATGGCTATTGGGATAGTTTTAGCCTTGCTCTCAGCATTGGCCTATTCTTTAATACTAATTATGACGCCTAGAGTTAGCGGATTAAAAAATTGGGAAATTGTTAAATATACAACACTTATTCCAGCGCTTACCTTTTTGTACTTATTTATAAATGAAACTGGTTTTTATTGGCCCCAGAGCGAAGGGTTAATTCTTTCTCTCATTTCGGGCACTTTTTTTGCTACAGGAATGATGTTTTATCATATGTCAGTTCGTAAATATGGCCCTATAAGAACGGCCAATATTGGTTATACAGAGCCTCTATTGGTGCTATTTTTTGGTTTTATGGCATACTCCGATGCAATTACTATGACTCAAGGATTAGGCGTAATCATGGTTGCAATTGCTTCTATTACTATTGAGAGGCGACAGTTAACTCAGGGGAGGAGTTCTAAGGTATAAAATACTATTTACTAATTTCAAGAAATATAAATATGACATATAAATATAGTGACTTTGATTTATCATTTTCTCATTTTGAAAATAGAAGAATTCAAGCAGGTTCAGAATATAAGCACCAAGATATATTGAGTTTAGAGGCATTTGAACTGGCAAATAAAGAGATTACATCATGGGATAAATATGAACCAACTCCTCTACATATTTTTTCTGATATGGCTAAAGATGTCGGAGTTTCATCAATTGCATACAAGGATGAAAACCTTCGTTTTTCTCTAAAAAGCTTTAAGGCCCTTGGCGGTGCTTATGCTGTAGCTAATCTTTTAATAAAAAAATTAAAGGATATTGACATCAATGCGAGCTCACGCGATTTAATTGATGGGACTTACAAGCACGAAACTTCAAAAATTACTGTTTGCTGCGCTACTGATGGAAACCATGGTAGATCTGTTGCTTGGGGGGCTCTTCAGTTTGGTTGCAATTGTGAGATTTATATTCATCGAAATGTTAGCATTGGCAGGGAAGAGGCAATTGCGAAATATGGAGCGCAAGTTAATCGAATTAAAGGGAACTATGATGATTCAGTGCGCTTAGCTGCCGAAGTTGCCGATAACAATGATTATACGGTTGTATCTGATACCTCATATGAAGGCTACACAGATATTCCAAAAGATGTAATGCAGGGATACACTGTAATGGTGGATGAGGCTCTCAAACAGATGGATGAAATGCCAACACATGTTTTTTTACAAGGAGGCGTTGGAGGGTTTCCAGCTGCTGTAGTTTCCTTTTTGGTTGAAAGCCTTGAACATCCTCCTATTTTCGTATTGGTAGAACCAGCAAATGCTGATTGTTTATTTCAGAGTGCGGTCAATGGGAAGCCAACTGCTGTTCATGGTGAGCTTGATACCATAATGGCTGGTCTTGCTTGCGGAGAGGTATCTGTATTGGCATGGTCAATCCTTGAGAGTTATGTTCCTCACTTTATGTCAATAACTGATGAATCTATCCCTAAAGTAATGCAGCTTCTTGCTGATAGAGATACACCTATTGTTGCTGGAGAGTCTGCTGTTACTGGACTAGCAGGATTTCTCATAGCAAGTAATGACAGTGAGCTGAAAGAAAAACTATCAATTAATGAGAATTCAAGGGTTTTATTTTTTGGCACCGAGGGCGACACCGATGAAACGATGTATGAAGAATTAGTGGGCAGATCTTCATCTGAAGTTTTGAGAGGCATTTAATTTTATAGGAGATAAAGATATGAGCATCCCAAAAAGAGGATTTGAAGTTTCTGAATACGAAAATAGGCTTGATAATATTCAAAAGCTTATGTTTGAATCTGAGATGGATGCTATTTTATTGACTACCCAGGTTGATATTGAATACTACACGGGATTTAAAACTCAGTTCTTTCAGAGTCCAACGAGGCCTTGGTATGTTTTAGTGCCAAGTAATGGCAAGCCTAAGGCCATTATTCCTACGATAGGTGAGTCAGGAATGAGGGAGACATGGATTGATGATATACAGACATGGACTTCTCCTAATCCAGAGGATGACGGTATTAGTATTCTTTTGTCTTCGATTAAATCTTTAGTGAGGACTCATAAATGTCTTGGCGTTCCTAAGACACTCGAAAGCACTCTAAGGATGCCATTGGGGGATTATGAGTATTTAGTCAGCTCATTAAGTGGCATTGAAATTAAAGATGCTAATAAAATTCTTAGAAAGGTGAGGTTTGTAAAGTCAGCAGCTGAAGTTGCAAAGATTAAGCATATTTGCCAGATAACTTCTAATGGCTTTATTGACCTAGAGGATTTCCTTAAGGCTGGTGAGAGTGAGCGTGAAAATTGTCAAAGATTCAAACAACACCTTCTATCTTTGGGGGCAGACGACACTCCCTATATAGTTTCAGGTTCAGGCAAGGATGGCTATGGCTCAATTATTATGGGGCCAACAGAGAAAATTATTGAAGAAGGTGATCTTTTTATTATTGATACTGGCTCAGTTTTTGATAGTTATTTCTGCGACTTTGATAGAAATTATGCATTTGGTCATATATGTGATGAGGCTAGAAAAGCTTATAGAGTTGCCTATAACGCTACTGAGGCAGGCTTTAATGCTGCACAAGTAGGCAATACAACATCAGACATCTTTAATGCAATGAACGACATCCTCCAAAAAGGTGGTGCTTTAGGTAACACGGTTGGTAGGCTTGGGCACGGACTAGGCATGCAATTAACTGAGTGGCCATCAAATACGGCAACCGATAATACCGTTCTTGAGCCAGGCGTTGTTTTAACTTTGGAGCCAGGAATGGCATTTCTACCAGGCAAAGAAATGGTTCATGAAGAAAATATTGTCATTACTGAAAACGGCCCTGAGTGGCTTAGTATTAGAGCTGCTGAGGAGCTACCTATAATCCAATAATAGTAAACTTTATAGTTTACAAACCCCTAGAAATTAAAATTTATTAGTATTTACTTGCATAAGTAAATTTCTTGTTTATAATAATGCGAATCATTCTTATTTGTATTATCATTTAAATAAGAAAGAAGCAAGATACATATTATTTTTAACAGATATTATAGGAAAAAAATGACTCAATTACCAAGCTTTATAATGGGTTTCAGAGAAGGTTTAGAAGCATTTCTTTTGATTGCAATAACACTTAAATACATCACTAAAATTGATAAAGGACATCTGAAAAATAAAGTTTTCCAAGGCGTTGCAGCAGGTCTTGTGATTTCAGTAGTTTTAGGTTTAATACTAAACCAGTTTTCTGAATACCTTGGTGGTATTTCCACCTTAACGAAGTTGTGGGAAAGCTTAGCCAGCATGGTTGCTTTAATTCTAGTATCTTTATTTATTATTTGGATGATTCGGCATGGCACTAACATGTCCAAGTTTGTTCAAGATGAACTAAGTAACAATATTTCTACAAATGCCTTGTTTTGGATTGCACTTATTATCATCGCTCGTGAGGGGACTGAAATTGCAATATTTTCTTTTGCAGGAAAGTTTTCATATGGAGTGGTTATCTTTGGAATTCTATCGGCGTTAATTTTATCTATATTAATTTTTTATTCACTTGTCAAGGTCAACCTTTCAGTATTATTTAAGATTACTTTAGCATATCTTATTCTTCAAGCCGGTTTTTTAATAGGCTATTCTTTACATGAAGGGTTTTCAGCTCTGAAAGGCTATGGATTGATTGCATCTGATAGCTATATTTTTGAACAAGCGTTTAACTTCTCCAATACTCTTCTAAGTCATAAGGATGGTATTTTTGGTATTCCATTTCATGTAATGTTTGGCTGGTATTCTAAGCCTGAATGGATTCAATTTATTGTCCAATATGTTTTCACATTCAGCATGTTTGGCTACTGGGTCTGGCACAATAAGCAAAATGCTACTAACTAATAATGTATTGATATTGATCTGATACAACCTCAAGAAACACATTTTAACCTTAGGGACAAATAGAGGTCATTTGAAGGTTTCATGTAAGTAAAATCGATATTAAGAATTTAATTTTTATTATTAGAAATGAACAATCTTCTGTTGCCTATTAATGGAATCAATTTTGCCTCAATTAATGCTGGCATCAAAAATAATGCAGATCTAGATTTGTCCGTAGTGTCTTTGATTGAAGGTTCGGAAACTGCCGCTGTTTTTACTCAAAATATTTTCTGTGCTGCACCAGTACTTGTAGCTAAGAACCACCTTCAAAAATCTCCTAGAGCCTTATTAATTAATAGTGGTAATGCTAACGCTGGAACTGGTAAAGAGGGTATTGAAAATACTCTAAAGTCATGCGAAATATTAGCATTAGAGCTTAATATTGAAGGCCAGCAGGTTCTTCCTTTTTCTACCGGCGTTATAGGGAAGCAATTAGATTTATCTAGCTTTGAATCAGCAATTCCAATCGCATCTGCTCAGTTATCTTTTGATGCAATTAAAGATGTTGCAAAGGGAATTTTAACAACAGATTTAACTAAAAAATATTATTCTAAAACGTTCGAATATGCAGGAAAGACAGTTACCCTATCTGGAATTGCAAAAGGCTCTGGAATGATTCGTCCAGATATGGCAACCATGCTAAGTTTTATTTTTACAGATATTGGCGCCTCTCAAGCCGCACTTCAAAACTGCCTAAAGATTGCAGTAGATCAGTCCTTTAATCGTATTACAGTTGATGGTGATACTTCGACTAATGATGCCTGCACGCTTAGCGCTACAAACCAATCTGGAGTTGATCTTGACGAGTGCAAAGAAGAGTTTCAAAATGCGCTTAATGAGGTTACAAAGAGTTTAGCTCAAATGATTGTTAAGGACGGTGAGGGTGCTACGAAGTTTGTAGAAATAAAAGTTGGCGGCCTTTCATCCAATGAGGACTGTTTAGTGGTGGCATATACAGTTGCTCATTCTCCTTTAGTTAAAACAGCATTATTTGCAAGTGATGCCAATTGGGGTAGGATTTTAGCTGCTGTAGGAAGGTCAAAAGTTGATGGAATCTCTATTGAAAATATTGATATTTTCTTAAATGATTTACAGATTATTTCTTCTGGTGAGATTAGTAAAAACTACACAGAAGCTGGGGGAAGCGCTGAAATGCAAAAATCTGATATTACAATTAGGATTGATTTGGGAGATGCGGTTACTAGTGAGAGTGTATGGACAACAGACCTTTCATACGATTACGTAAAGATTAATGCGGAATACCGCAGTTAAGCTTTATAGATATTTTTCAACCTTAGTATTTTCAATCACAAACTGCTTAAATCTCCTAGCAATTGGAGATAGCTCCGCATCAGCATGATGAACTATATGCCACTGCCTAATTATTGGGAATGGATCAACATTTAGTTGTCTAATGATTTTATTTTTAAGCTGAAGGCTAACAGAATGCATTGAAACAAATCCAATCCCTAATCCTGCTTGAACAGCCTCAACAATAGCTTCATTCGAGTTAATTTGAATATCTGAATTAAAATTTAAACCGGTAAACTTTTCAATAGTTATACGAGTGCCTGAGCCAACTTCTCTTGTAAGTAAAGTCTCTTTGGCTAAATCTTTAATTGTGACCTTTTTTTTATTTAACAGTTCATTCTCAGGGTGTGCGATTGCAATCAAAGGGTTTTTCATAAATGCTTGAGAGATTAATGGAATATTTTTTGGCGGCTCTCCCATTATTACGAGATCAGCATTGTTGTTTTTTAGGTTGTTAAGAAGCGACTTCCTATTTGTAACATCAATATAGAAGGTCATTTTAGGAAACTCTTTTTTAAACTTTGCTAGTAAGGTGCTAATAAATGAATTTGCAGTTGTCGCAACTGCTATTTGAAGATGGCCCGAATCTGGACTCAGTATTTCATCCATTTCAAGTTTTGAATTTTCAAGTGTGATAATAGTTTTTACTGCAGTTTCATAAAGTTTTTTTCCAAGAAATGTAGCGCTGATTTTTTTTCCATTAATATCAAATAATTTTGCTCCAATGCTTTCTTGGAGCTGTTGTATCTGCATATATACTGCTGGCTGAGTGATATGAAGCTCTTTACTTGCGCTTGTAAATCCCCCTAATCTAATGACTGATTCATAGCTGTAGAGCTGCTTTAATGTGTAATTAATCATAATATAAATTGATGATTATTTAAATAAATATTATTTTACATTATTTATTTCACCTACTATAATGATTTCATTTATATCTTAATATTAAGCAGGGAGAGCGATTATGGCTAAGAAAGGTTACGATGCAGGTGTAAAGGAATACCGCGACACATATTGGATGCCTGAGTATGAGCCAAAAGACACTGATATTCTTGCTTGCTTTAAAATTACGCCTCAACCAGGCGTTCCAAGAGAAGAGGTTGCAGCTGCTGTAGCAGCCGAATCTTCAACAGGAACATGGACTACCGTATGGACTGATTTGTTAACAGATCTTGACCACTATAAAGGCCGCGCTTATAGGATTGAAGATGTTCCAGGTTCAGATGATGCTATTTATGCTTTTATTGCATACCCAATTGATTTATTTGAAGAAGGGTCAATCGTTAACGTTCTTACCTCGCTTGTTGGAAATGTATTTGGCTTCAAAGCACTAAGAGCACTAAGGCTTGAAGATATTCGCTTCCCAATTGCCTATGTTATGACTTGTGGGGGTCCTCCAAATGGAATTCAGGTTGAAAGAGATAAGATGAATAAATATGGCCGCCCAATGTTGGGCTGTACTATTAAGCCTAAGCTTGGCTTATCGGCTAAAAATTATGGTCGTGCTTGCTATGAAGGACTTCGTGGTGGATTAGACTTTACAAAAGATGATGAAAACGTAAACTCACAGCCTTTCATGCGTTGGAGGGATCGTTTCGGTTTTGTTCAAGATGCAATCGAAAAAGCCGAAAAAGAAACAGGCGAAAGGAAGGGCCACTACTTAAATGTTACAGCCCCCACGCCTGAAGAAATGTACAAAAGAGCTGAATATGCTAAAGAACTAGGAACTCCAATCATTATGCATGATTTCTTTACGGCTGGCTTTACAGCGAATACAGGTCTTGCAAATTGGTGTCGAGATAACGGTTTGCTGCTTCATATTCATAGAGCAATGCATGCAGTTGTTGACAGGAACCCAAACCACGGCATTCATTTTAGAGTACTTGCTAAGTGCTTACGCCTTTCTGGCGGAGATCATATGCACTCAGGCACTGTTGTAGGAAAGCTTGAAGGGGATCGTGAATCAACCTTGGGTTGGATTGACTGTATGCGCGATAGTTTTATTAAAGAAGACCGCTCAAGAGGTATTTTCTTTGACCAGGACTTTGGTTCAATGCCAGGGATGCTGCCTGTAGCTTCAGGGGGAATTCACGTATGGCATATGCCAGCACTAGTGAATATATTTGGAGATGATTCGGTTCTTCAGTTTGGCGGCGGCACTCTAGGTCATCCTTGGGGTAATGCAGCAGGTGCTGCTGCAAATCGTGTTGCAGTTGAAGCTTGTGTAGAAGCAAGGAATGCGGGACGAGAATTAGAAAAAGAGTCAAAGGAGATTCTGACTAGTGCTGCAAAGCACTCGCCTGAACTTAAAATTGCAATGGAAACATGGAAAGAGATTAAATTTGAGTTTGATACAGTTGATAAGCTAGATATTCAACACAAGTAATCTATTAATCAATTTTTATTACTATAAGAATTAATATAAGGAAATATTATGAGCAAAGTTCAAGACTACCCATCACGCCTTGGTGATAATGCCAGCAGAAAGTTTGAAACATTTTCATATCTCCCGGCAATGAACGAGAAACAGATTCGTCAGCAAGTTCAGTACATCGTAGATCAGGGCTATAATCCTGGCGTTGAGCACACTGAAGTGGAAAATGCCATGGATAATTATTGGTATATGTGGAAACTTCCTTTATTTGGTGAGACAGATGTTGATACAATTCTTGCTGAATGTAAGGAGTGCCATGATGCTAATCCAGACAATCATGTTCGATTAATTGGTTACGATAATTACGCTCAATCACAGGGCGCATCGATGGTTATTTACAGAGGCAAAGGATTTAAATAATCAAGTAAAATTAGCTTAGCTTGATTGGATAAACCCCTGTCTAAGTGCAGGGGTTTTTTTTTGAAGAGGATATAAAAAAATGAATGAATTAGATCAATACAAAATTGCAAAAGAGCCATTCTACCAACCCCAGAAAGATGAAATAGAAATGTATACCGCTGCATATATGAATCGTATGCCGGTAATGCTAAAGGGGCCCACTGGTTGCGGCAAGTCTAGGTTTGTAGAATATATGGCGTATAAGTTAGACAAGCCCTTAATCACAGTTGCTTGCAACGAAGATATGTCGGCAAGTGATTTAGTTGGACGCTTTCTTCTTGATAAGGAAGGCACAATTTGGAAAGATGGGCCTCTCGCTATGGCTGCTCGCTATGGAGGAATTTGCTATCTAGATGAGGTCGTAGAGGCGAGACAAGATACAACAGTCGTGATCCATCCGCTGACTGATTATCGCCGGACTTTACCGCTTGATAAGAAAGGAGAGCTGATTGAGGCGCATCCTGACTTTCAATTGGTTATATCTTATAACCCTGGGTATCAAAATTTAATGAAAGACCTAAAGCAATCCACTAAGCAGAGATTCTGTGGTTTTAACTTTCAATATCCTGATGAAAAAACTGAAGCGCATATCATCTCTAAAGAGTCAGGCGTTGATCCAAAAATAGCCCTGAAACTAGTGCAGATAGCTCAAAGAGCTAGAAACCTTGTTGGTCATGGGCTGGACGAGGGAATATCAACTAGGTTGTGTATTTATGCAGGACAATTGATCGCTAATAAGGTAAATGAAAAGTCTGCCTGTAAAATTGCAATGGTTAATCCTATTACTGATGACTTAGATATTGTCGATACTCTTAATGCAGCTATCGATACTTTTTTTGATTAAGGGCCCGTAATGAGTGCGGTCCAACTTTCGGATTTTGAACAAAAGTTTCGAGATTCCTCTGACATTCTTCATGATGCGCTAGCAGGCAGCTTTGTTGAGGCATCTAAGGTAATGTCCCCAAATGGACTTAAAGTCTATTTAGATGGTGCTGGTGCGCTACATGCAATGGGTAAAGGTGAAGACATGGTTATCTCCTTCTTGGAGGAGACGCCTATGGTCGTTAGGGAGGTTGGTGAGTCAATAATTGGTGAGATTGTATTTTCAATTATGAAAATGTCTTCACAAACATCCGCCTCTGTCTTGGTGTTGATGATTGCAAGTCTTCCAAACGTTGCAAGGCGGATGAGTGACTTTGATTTATTAAAAGGCTACCTTAGGTTAATGGAGCGAATGATAGCTCTAGCCCCTAGAGGTATGAGGCCAATGCTCAATAATATCGATCAGTTGACTAGTAAGCTTACTCTTGGTGGTTTAAGAAGATGGGTTCTATATGGAGCCGAAACATTTAAACGAGATTTTAAAGCTCAAATCGCCTATTTTGAATTAAGTAGCATGGAGTCAATTCAAATACTTGAGCAAGAGAGGCGAGGAACACTATTTATTGATAATCAAAGAAAGTTGCAGTTCTATCTTAGAGCATTTTATAACCGTGATTTTTTTCTACGACCCACTTCAGGTGACTATGAAACTAAGAAAGGTCTAAGGCCCTATATTGAGTATGGAGTAATGCATATTCCAGATGCTTATGATGACTATAAGCATGCTTCTGGAAGAATTGTTCCAGGTATTGATTGCTATAGAGCAGTTTGTGCTCATGCCGCAGCTCATATTATGGAAACTAGGGTTGCTTTTAAAGGAGATGACTTAAATCCTTTGCAAGTTGCATGCGTTTCTCTAATAGAAGACTTAAGAGTTGAGTTGAACACTTTAAAAAAATTTCCAGGTATGAAAAAAACTTGGATTGCACTTCATCCTGATGATGAGGACTTAAAAGAGTTAAATCCTTTTATAGTTGATTTGGTTGATTTTTCAAGGGCTGCATTAGATCAAAAATACACAGCAAAACAGTCATTTAATAGTGATTTTCTTAAGTTATTTATTAAAAAAATGACCAAAATGCCTGAATCATCAGCAATGAGCTATGAGTTGGGTATGAATTATTACGAGCTACTTAAGACTGAAACAGATGTGAAAATAAGCGCTTCCGCTCTTGTATCAACGCCAATTATATATAGAGATGATAATAGATATATTTGGGAGTATGAAGAGCTTGATTGGTTGTCAGAGGGCAATGATTATGTCCCTGTTAGTCAAAGACAGGTGCGCAAAAATGTTAATATTATGGAAATGTATAACGAGCTTGATGTTGAAACTGCTGGCGATGATGCACAAGAAATTTGGACTCTAGAGTCAGAGTATTTTCCTGATGAGTTAGATGGTGTAAGCCTAAATGAAGTCGAAGGCAAAGAGCCAGTAAGTGAGCCTTTTCATTACAATGAGTGGGATTATCAGCTTCAGCTCTATCGGCCAAACTGGGCAACTCTGTATGAAAGACGTTTGAGAAAAGGGGATCCAGAGTTAATTAATAAAATTTTAAAAACTCACAAACCTATTGCCAATCAACTTAAAAATGCGATTGACCGAATGCAGCCTCAAGGTCTCGTCAAACTAAAGAAACAACAAGAAGGGAGTGAGCTTGATCTTGATGCCTGCGTAACAGCTTTAGCAGATATCAGATCTGGCATAACCCCATCTGATAGGATTTATGTAAAGAAAGTGCAGCATATTAGAGATGTCTCTGTTAACTTACTAATGGACTTATCTGAATCTACCAATGATATGGTTCTTGGTAGTGATAAAACAATTTTGGAGCTAATGAAAGAGGCCACTTCACTTCTATCATGGGCAATTGACAAGATTGGGGATAAGTTAACTATTTCAGGATTTGCATCGGATTCAAGACACGATGTTCAGTACTATCGCTTTAAGCCGTTTCAGTATAGTTTTAATGATGAAGTAAAGGGTCGTTTGGCAGGAATAAAAGGTGGCCTATCAACTAGAATGGGCGCTGCAATTAGGCATGCTGGAGTAGACTTATTAACCCAATCCTCAGCCAAGAGAATTCTTTTAATCTTAACGGATGGAGAACCTGCAGATATTGATGTTGATGACCCGCAGCATCTTCGTATGGATGCAAAAAAAGCAGTTGAAGAATTGCGAAGCCATGGCATTGTAACGTTCTGCATTAGTTTAGACCCTCATGCCGATGAGTATGTTGCGAGAATTTTTGGTAAAAATCGTTTTATGGTAATTGATAATATTCAAAAATTGCCGGAGAGACTGCCTCAATTGTTTATCTCATTAACTAAATGATGGTTAATGAAAGAGATGATAAATTAATAGATTTTGATCCAAAATACCCTTATGTTTTGCCAGAAGACTGGAAAGAAAAGAATTCCCCAAGTGTTTACGAAATATTAGCAACAACAAATACACTTAAAAGAATGTATGCTGACAAAGTAATAGAGATTGAAGAGGGCGCTATTAGTAATAAACTAGGAGAAGAAGAATTAAGAAATATTGCTACAAATTATCAAACTATAAAGTCACTTCTTTTCCAATCACGATAGGATGAAATAATTATGAATCTAAGTCACTTCAATGAAGAGATAACAAGTTTAGACAAAGATTTTTTGCAGTCGATACTTGACGGCTCTGCTCTAGTAATGGTTGAAGATCAATCGCTTGGCTTGGGAAATTCAAATGGTGCGTTTGTTATTTTTTGGATTGAAGGCGAGGTATTTTCTTCAGTTGAAGATTTAAGAAGTTATTTGTTAGAAGAGGCTGAAGATTTGCATGTCAATTATTATAAACACAGCCCTATTAGTAAGGAATATTTTGAAGCTAAGTTATCTAGCCTAATGGATGAGTATGGCCAGGCTGCATTTGTATCTCAGCAAGGAGGTGTACCAGAGAAAAGCCTTATTAGTTCAAATGGTGATTTATTGGTCTTAACCGAAGAAGACTATACTTTTAAATATGGCTTATATCTAAACATTGAAGATAATTTAAGCCCTAAAATTTCAGCCCTAAAGGCAAAGACTTGGCTCCAATCAGGCGCTGCATACAATGACTATATCGCTGTTAATGTTTTTCGATTCAGTTCAATTGAATAGTTATTAAGTAAATATTTTCATTGTTTTAAACTAATCTTTTCTAAGATGATAGAAAGAAAAAGTAGTATAAAATTAAGCGAAAATTATTGATTAGATATGACTCAGCATCAAAACTTTTTAAACTCTCTTATTCAGCGTATCCGTATGGGGCGGTCAAGTAAGAAAGTATCCAGTCCTGAAACTATTATTAAGCTTTGCAATCAGCTAGTAAGTAAAAATGGTGAGGCAACTTTATTCTCTCTTGCAAAAATAATTTTAGAAGATTTTAATACTCTTTCAGAAGAGCAAAAAAAGTCATTTTTTTTACAGTTACTTGACCAGTTTGGCGTAGATCGACCTACTCTCAAAAAAGCTATCATTGAATTAAATATTGATGATGAAGGGCAACTCAGAAAACTTCATCAATTAATTGAACCAAAGAGCCATGAGCTTCTTAGAAGGTTAAATCAAGTCCCAAATGGAACATCAGTGCTTTTAAAGATGAGGGAGTCGCTGCTAGAACGCATTAAAGACTCTCCCGAGCTTAAATCACTTGATTCTGATTTTGTACATTTATTTAAGTCCTGGTTTAATAGAGGATTTTTAAGACTTGAGCGTATTGATTGGTCGACAAGTGCTCGAGTGTTGGAAAAAATCATGCAGTACGAAGCTGTCCATGATATTTCAGATTGGGAGGATTTACAAAATAGAGTGGCTGCAGATGATAGGAGGTTGTATGCTTTTTTTCATCCCGCACTTCCAGATGAGCCTCTCATTTTTATTGAGGTTGCATTGATGAATGAAACGCCATATTCAATTATGCCAATACTTGATACAAGCATTAAACCAATTGAGCCTTTAACCGCCACAACGGCAGTTTTTTATTCTATCTCCAATTGCCAGATGGGACTCAAGGGTGTTTCGTTTGGGAGTTTTTTGATTAAACAAGTAGTAACTGAAATTGAGAAAGAGTTTAAACAAATCAAGCAGTTTGTAACGCTCTCTCCTGTTCCTGGCCTCAAGAAATGGTCTAATAAAATAAACCTATTGGAAGATAAACAGCTACCTGAAAATATAATGAATGATATTAGCGAGTGCTGTGAAAATGCCAAGCCAAATCCTTTAGCTTTAAATCGTTTAACTTATTATTACTTAACTCAAATTAAACGTAAAAATGGTCAAGCAATTAATCCTGTTGCTCATTTTCATCTTGGTAATGGCGCATCTCTTTATAAAATTCATGCAGATGCAAATGTTAATCAGAGTGCTCTAGATGATTCTTGGGGGGTGATGGTTAATTACTTATATGATCTAGAGTCAGTGGCTAAGAACCATGAAGACTATGCAAATCAAGAGCCAGTTTCGGTGTCACCAAAACTTACAAAATCTATTCAAAATAATAAGAAAAAAATCTTAGCCTATTAATTTATAGGTTGATTGATTCAATCTCTTTTTCAGGCTTATTTAGTTGATTGATTAGCCCATTCACATAAATTCGTAAGGACTGGAATTCCTGACTTTCCATACGATGTTAATGAGTATTCTACTTTTGGTGGGATAACTTCATAAACCTTGCGATTTATAAGTTTGTCTTTTTCCATTTCCTTTAATTGTTTTGAGAGCATTTGTTGAGTAATACCTCCAATTGATCTTTGCAGCTCACCAAATCGCTTTTTTTCAAGTGATAATTGCCATAGGATGCATAACTTCCATTTTCCACCGATAAGCTTTATAGCAGCAATTGTAGGCGAGTCTTTATTGTCATTTGTATTCATAATAGTATGTTTTTGAATAGTAGTATGTAAAAAATGTGTACTTGCATTTTTATTATAGACCACCATATATCTTTCTAACAAATTTAATTAACTATATGGAGACATAAGAATGAAAGCATTAATGATGACAAAATACGGTGATGCGCTATCTAGCTTAGAGGTACAAGAGGTTTCTACACCTAAGGTTGGCGATAACCAAATACTTATCAAAGTTCACTCAGCAAGCTTTAATCCGTTTGACTATAAACTTCTCAGGGGCGACTTTAAGGCAATGGGAAAAATACAGTTTCCTGAAGGAATTGGTAAAGATGTTAGTGGAGTTGTTGAAAAAGTGGGAAAAAAGGTAAAAACATTCAAAGCTGGTGACAAAGTGTATTCTCGAATAGATGAAAGTTTTGCCGGCACAATGGCAGAGTATGTAATCTCAAATGCTAGTGATTCAGCGAATATTCCATCTAATCTTAGCCATGAAGAGTCTGCAGGAGTTCCTTTGGCAGGACTAACAGCATATCAAGCACTAACTGACGTCGTAAAGTTATCCAAAGGGGAAAGAATTCTAATACATGCTGGATCTGGAGGTGTTGGTACGTTTGCGATTCAGTTTGCTAAGCATCTAGGGGCAAAGGTTACAACTACAACCAGTACAAAAAATATTGAGTTAGTAAAAAAATTAGGTGCAGATAAAGTCATTGATTACACAAAAGAAAATTACCTTGATGAAGAGAATAAGTTTGATGTTGTTTTTGACACTCTTGGCGGAAACCACACTCTTGACTCCTTCAAAGTTTTAAAAGATGGTGGGCGCTTAGTATCAATAGCAGGAGTTATTGATAGCATAACTGCAAAACAATTTGGACTAAACAAGTTTGTTAGTTTAATTTTAGCTTTTCAAGCAAGAAAGGTACTTAAAGCTGCATCAAAAATAGGCGCTTCTTACAGATTTTTGTTTATGTCTTCGAGTGGTTCACAGCTAAAAGAGCTAGCAAAGTTATATGAGTCAGGCTCAATCAAAATGATTGTAGATAAAGCTTATATCTTTGGAGATAGTATTAAAGCTCTTGATTATCTATCCAAGGGACATGCAAAGGGGAAAGTTATTGTGAATATAATAAAGTAACTTTTTTATTTCAAATTATTAAGAGAAAAGTAAAACTTAGCCTATTAATTTAAAAAGTTATAGGCTAAGCTAACTGCACTAAATAATACTATCTGATGCGTTAGATAGATTATTAATGCGTGTTTTCCTATAACCTCAAGCCAATTTGATCGAAATGTGAATATTTTTTGATAATGCGGGTAATGCCCAAGATAAATCCCAATAAAGACAAAAGACAGCCACGGAAATAGGGGGTAATAATCAACACTGCTGAGAGGTAGGTATTGCTCAAAAATGTTTGAAAGTATAGTGAAATTTGGCTGACCTAAGGTCGAGCTAATTAGAATTATTGCTGCAATTAACAGAGAAGTTTTTGGCAGGTTTATGAAAAATATTGCTATTAAAGATGAAACCCAAATTAAATGAAGAATGCCAAAATAGACCCATCCATCAGGAAACATTACGTAAGTACCAGCAGAAACAATTAAAGCTGCAACCCCTAAATAGATCTGGCGCTTAATAAATTTTTTAAGTTTTAATGTTTTGCTATGAGCAATAACTAGGCTTATTCCAACAGCACTCAAGAAAAGAAAAACAATCAACGTGCGCCACGCTGTGCCTGCCCAATGAGTAAACAATGGAATATCAGTGAAACCAAAAGAATTAAGATCGTAAATAAAGTGAAAAGCAACCATCATGATGATTGCAACACCCCGCATTAAATCTAGTGATGTGTCTCTTAGATTAGACATAGTGTCATAAATAAATTATTCAAACACCTGAGAGACATATGTCTTGTCAATTGTTATCAGTGAATCATCAAGAAGTTCAAGGCATTTTGGAACAGCCAAAAATACAGCGCCAAGGCATACTGATATTGCTACAGGCTTCCCAGGAAGATTAATAATTAAAGTATTGCCTCTGGTGCCAGCGATTTGACGCGAAAGAATGGCTGTAGGGACTGTTCTAAGTGAAACAATTCTCATTTGCTCTGCAAATCCATCAAAGATTCTCTCACAAACTTCTTGTGTGGCCTCGGGCGTTACATCTCGCGTAGTTGGTCCGGTCCCTCCAGTTGTGAGAATTAAATTACAACCAAGGTTATCACTCATATCTTTTAGGGTTTGTTCAATTAAAGGTTGCTCGTCTTCAATTATTTTTGAAATTACTTCGTATGGACTAGTAACCGCATTTGATATCCATTCCTGCATTGCAGGGCCACTAATATCCTCATAAATTCCTCGCGCTGCTCTATCTGAAATAGTAAGAAATCCAATTTTAATTTTAGAATCAGTCATGTAATTTACTAACCCCCAGTCACTGGTGGGAAAAAAGCCACCTCATCATCTTCATTTACAATGGTATCTGCTGCTGCCATTTCTTGATTAACTGCACACAAGATATTATTGGGAAAGTGTCTCTCACCATGCTTTTCAATGAGTTTTTGTTTGATTAATGTTATGGAAACTGGTGAGTCAAAATGCATCAAGTCGTGGCTTGTTTTTAAGTTTTCTTTCAGGGAAGCAAAGTAGATAATTTTCATCCACCAATCTCCACCATTTGACTACTACTAATATTATCAATCACGGAGTCAAAAAAATGTTTTTCAGGTTTTTTTGTTATGGCATCAACGATCAATTGCTTGATTTCAGAATCACTCATCTCCGATCGAAGGGCATCACGAAGTGATACTGAGTCTTTCTGACCAAGGCATAAAATTAGCTCACCCTTAGCTGTCAATCGGACACGATTGCAGCTACTACAAAAATTATTAGAAACAGCTGATATTGTTGCAACGCTGGTATTGGTTCCATTAATATGGAGTGCTTTTGCCGGGCCATCGGTTTGTTGTGCTTTTTTAGATTTAAGTTTGCCTCCAAACCTTTTAAAAACCCTTTCAAGAATGTCTTTTTCACTGTAATGTCTATCAACAGCTTCAATGCCAGCAAGACCAATAGGCATTGTTTCAATAAAACGAATGTCAATTCCTCGATCAATAGCAAAGTCTATCATTGATTCAATTTCATCGTCATTAATGCCTTTCATGACCACCATATTAAGCTTAATAGGTCTCATTCCAGAAGATATTGCAGCGTCGATACCTTTAATAACTGTCTCTAAGTCGCCATCCCTAGTAATTTCTTTAAAGCGCTCCGGGATAAGTGAATCAATTGAAATATTTGCTCTATTAACGCCATTGGCTTTTAACTTATCTGCCACTGGGGTCAGAAGGTGCGCATTCGTTGAGAGTGGAATATCAGTAATACCTGGAATTTTTCCAAGCATTTTAGTCAAGTCAAGAATATCTTTTCGAAGAAGTGGTTCGCCGCCTGTAAGGCGGACCTTAGTAACGCCTAATTCAGAAAACAAACGAACTATTTTTGCAATCTCTTCGAAGGAGAGTACTTCTGATCTTTTGGTGTGAGTTTGATGATCCTCATCCCGGCAATAATGACATCTATAATTACAGTGGTCTGTAACTGAAACTCTTAAATATGTAATTTCTCGATTATACGGATCAATTAGTTTATTCATTTTCCAATACCCAGTGTCCAGACTTCCCGCCTTTCTTTTCTAATAGCTGTACATTGTCAATAATCATGAAGCGATCGACCGCCTTGCACATATCATAAACAGTAAGGGCTGCAATACTTGCAGCAGTTAATGCCTCCATTTCAACGCCAGTTTTACCGTTTAGCTTTGCTGTAGCAATTATGTCAATGCAGTTTTTTTCATTATTAGGGCTAAGCTCGACGCTTACTTTAGATAGCATCAGTGGATGACAAAGAGGAATAAGGTCTGAGCATTTTTTTGCAGCTTGAATTCCAGCAATCCTCGCAACGGCAAGAACATCACCTTTTTTGTTTGAGCCGGAGACGATTAAGTCAAGTGTTTCAGCTTTCATTACAACTCTTGCGCCAGCCTTGGCTTCACGAGTAGTATTATTTTTATCAGAAACATCAACCATTTGAGCTTCACCATTAGCATTGATATGGGTTAATTTGCTCATCTCGTTAACTCACTCATTGGATAATAGTTGAGTACAGTTCCCGCTTCAAATGTTGTATTCTCAGGTATCTCAATGATTCCATCAGCCCAAACAACTGAACTCATTACATCTGATCCTTGTTTTGAGAAGAGATTCGCCAAAGGGACTTCAGTTGACTGGTCTATACGAACTCGCGCATATTCACGTCTTGGTTTGGCACGCTTACATTCAAAATTTGTTTTCACCTTTGATATTTTAGATTCATAGTTACTGTTTCCTTGCATTTTTTTAATAAATGGCAATGAAAAAATACAAAAGGTTACAAAGCTTGATACTGGATTGCCTGGTAGCCCAATGAATGGTGTCTTATTAACTTTACCATAAGCAAGAGGTTTTCCAGGTTTCATTCGAATCTTCCAAAGATTTAACTCACCAAGTTTTTCAACGGCAGGCTTGACATGATCTTCCTCTCCCACAGAAACGCCACCAGTCGTCATAATTAAGTCACACTGGCTCTCAAGTGTTTCAAGTGCATCACAAGTTGCGTCAAGCTTATCCTCTATATTTCCTAGGTTAATCACATCGCAACCAACCTGCTTTAGAAGTACGACAAGTGCATAGCGGTTAGAGTTATAAATTTTTCCTGGTGACAAAGGGTTTCCAGGCTCTACTAACTCATCGCCCGTAAAAAAAACACCCACTTTAATTTTTTTAAAGACTTTTAATTCGCCAACACCAACTGACGCTGCAAGAGAAATATCTTGAGGTTTGATTTGTATACCAGAGCAAAGAATAACATCTGACTCAAGAATGTCGTTACCGAGCGGTCGAATATTTTCGTTCAAATTAAGAGCTCTTTCAACAGAAATCTTAGAGCCATCTTCCGATAGTTTGCATTCTTCTTGCATAACAACAGTGTTCGCCCCTTTTGGAATTGGGGCGCCTGTAAATATTCTAGCAGCACAACCTTTTTTTAGGTCATTGCCTGTCGAGCCTGCAGCAATTCTATCAACAACCTCAAAGCTTTGATTGGCTTGCGTCGTTTGATTATGATCTAATGCAATAGTGTAGCCATCCATTGCGCTATTATCAAAGCCTGGAACGTTTATTGTCGAGTGTATATCGCTTGCTAAAATTCTACCAAGTGAGTCATCCAAAGAAACAGTCTCTGTCTTATTAGTAATGATAGCTGCGTCAATCAAAAATGACAAAGCATCATCTGCGCTCATCAGCGAATCACTAAACATCGGCGAGCTTGAATTAACTTTTTGACGACTCATCGGGTAATATAGATTTAATATTCATAAGGTATTATACAATTGTAAGTAAATTTTCTAATTACAAATAACTTGAAAAAAGCACAAGCATTAAGTGAATAAAATATCGAAAAATGAGATTTCAGCTGTCATCTTAGCAGGCGGCAAAGGCTCAAGAATGGGCGGAAAAGACAAAGGACTCATCGAGTTTCGCAACCTTCCATTAATTGCATATGCTGTCAATGTTGCTAAGGACAGGGTAAATGAAATATTTATTAGTGCCAACAGAAGTTTAGAAGATTACTCTAAGTATGGCAAAGTAATTGTTGATGATTTAGAGGGCTATCAAGGGCCATTAGCTGGAATTTCTAAAGCCTTAAAAGTCTGCTCTTCTAATTATTTACTGGTACTACCCTGTGACAGCCCAATGATTGACTCAACCTTAATAGCTGAATTGGTTGAGCGGATGGAGATTAGTGATTCAGATATTTGTGTTGCTCATGACGGTCAAATCATGCACGCAACGTTTGCACTTATGAAATCGAATCTTAGCGAAAGTCTCGATAAATTTTTAGATGATGGAGGCCGGAAAATGGCTCTCTGGTATCGTCAGCAGCGCACCGAAAGAGTTAATGTTTCAAGCCATTTAGAGTTATTGACTAATCTAAATAGCCCAGAAGACTTTAATTTTTAAGATTTCCAGCGATTTTTTTGTTTTTCGTCTTTTGCTCTAGCCTCTACCCACTCTTCTTTATTTTCTGTTGATTCTTTTTTCCAAAAAGGGGCATCGGTTTTCAGGTAGTCCATAATGAAATTACATGAATCAAAGGCCTCTTGGCGATGCTTGCTGGCTACTATAACCAATACTATTTGATCGTTAACTTCAAGAGTGCCAATACGATGAATAATAGTAATGCTTTGAAGTTCCCAGTTATCTCTTGCTTTTTTGGCAATTAACTCCAAAGATTTTTCGGTCATCCCTGGGTAATGCTCTAGAGTCATTGTGTTAAGCGATTTCGATTGGAGATCTCTGACAGTTCCAACAAAGCTCACAATTGCACCGATGCTAGAGTTGTTGGCTTTAGCAAGCTTAACTTCAACTGATAAATCGAAATCACCCGATTGAACGATAATTTTATCCATTACTTGATTTTATCTTTTTTAATATTATGACTGGAATTAAATATTCAAAAATAATGCCAAATACTTTTAGGCTTGCTTGGATAATTTTCCTACTAGAGTAATTCCAAGTGCAACGGATGGCCCAATCCCTAATGCGAAAATTGCCGTTCCAAGGCCAACTACCTCGCCTAATAATTTATCAATATTATTCAGAAGACAAAGAGAACCAATGATAACTACGCTGATTTCAATCGTGGTTCGGATTGAATATATTGGCATGTTGCTTATTCTTTGTAAGCCAATCATTAGCCCATCCCTTGGTCCAGCACCTAAATTTGAGATTAAATAAAAACCGCTCCCAAGCCCTATAGTGAGGACCCCAATTACAACTTGCAATACTTGCAATGGATACGATTCTGGATAAGGTAAATAATAGACCGAAAATTCAATTGTCAATGCGATAATAAAAGCATTTAGGATTGTTCCCATTCCGGGTTTTTGTTTGAGAGGAATCCACAGCACCAATACGAAAATACTAATAACAAAAGTAGAAAGTCCAATTGACCAATCGGTGAGGTTAGATATTCCTTGAGCTAATACCGTGTATGGGCCTACACCTGCCCCACTAGTAATAAGAAGGCTTTCACCAAGACCAAATAAAAACAGTCCAAACACTAAGAATACAAAGGTTAACGGCTTAGGCTTTAAATTAAAAGAGTCTTCAGAGCTCCAAACAACTTTGGGAATTTTTTTAATGGTAAAGACTTCTTTAGAAAATTTCATTGATGGTTGTAGCTGTAAAAATTATAGTAATAATACAGTTGTTTTTGCCCGCTCTCTTGCTGTGTATTAATTATTATATTTATATTCTAAATCCTGGGATTTAGTCATTATCATAGGTTCATTGTAAATAGAATCATAAAATAGTAATATCAACGAACCAATATTAATGACAATACTTCTTAATAAATCAGATATACAAGACTTTCAAAATGATGGTGTCGTTATTCTTCGAGGTGTTTTTAATGAATGGATTGATACGTTAACTAAGGGCGCTGAGCATCATATTGGTAATCCAAGTGAAAGCGCTTTGACTCATAAAGGAAAAGATTATGAAGGTAAATTTTTGGAGGATTTTTGTAATTGGCGGCGTATTCCTGAGTATTCAGATTTTGTACTAAACTCACCTTTAGCTCCTATTGCCGCAGGATTAATGGAATCAACATCCGTACAATTTTTTCACGATCATTTTTTTTACAAGGAAGCACTCTCTGGCACACTTACTCCTTGGCACCAAGACCTTCCTTACTACTGCGTTTCAGGGCATCAAACGGTAAGTTTTTGGCTCCCCCTTGAGCCAAGAGAAAAGAGTGTTTCTTTAAAATCTTTGGCTGGTAGTCATAGTTTTAAAAAAGAAATTCGCCCAACAAACTGGGCTAATAATGAGAGCTTTTATGAAGATGATGATGCTTTTATGGATATGCCAAATGTTGATAATGGTGATTTTGAAATCAAGCAATGGAAAACAGAGCCAGGCGATGTTATTGCTTTTAATTTTAAGACAATACATGGGGCAAGCGCCAATAAGACAGATGATATAAGCCGCACACTTTCGTTTCGTTTACTTGGTGATGATGTGGTTTATCGCAATCGAACAGGCCGCACCTCTCCTAATTTTCCAAATATAAATCAAAAAAATGGAGAGCGATTAAGGGAAGACTGGTTTCCAGTTATTTGGGGTAATTGATATTATGGATTTAGCAAACTACTCTTTGGAAATTTTAACTTTTTTATTTCTAGTTGGAATGGTTGCAGGTTTTCTTGATACCCTTGTTGGAGGTGGAGGATTGCTGGCAGTTCCTGCATTATTATTAAGTGGTATTCCGCCTATCTATGTTCTTGGTACTAATAAGTTTCAGGGCAGTATGGGCACAGGTATTGCAACATTGCTCCTTTTTCGCAAAAAAAAGTTGAACTGGAATGCAGTTAAGTATTTAATGCTAGTGGCTTTTATTGGATCTGCAATCGGCGGGGTTATTGTTCAGTTTATTGACACCAAAGCTTTGTCTTACGCGATACCGATAGTATTGGTTTTTATTTCAATCTATTTTATTATCTCTCCTAAACCCAAAACTACCTCAAAGACCAAAGGACCTGACAAACGCTTTGATAAATATGCCGTTCCAGTTGTTGGCTTTTATGATGGCATGTTTGGGCCAGGTGCTGGATCTTTTTTTGTAATGACAGGTGTTATGCTTAAAAAACTTGAAATTATCCAAGCGACAATTCTAGCAAAGCCATTAAATTTTGCATCAAACATTGCTGGGTTTATAGTTTTCTTTAGTTTTGGCCATATAGGCTTTTTAATTGGCTTCATAATGATGGCAGGGCAGTTAATAGGCGCTTTTTTTGGTACCCATTATTTATTAAAAGCGAATCCACTTGTGATTCGTTTTTTAATTGTCATTATGTCAATTTCAATGCTAGCTAGATATTTGTATTCTCTCATTTAGTATTGCTTCATAGTCGACTCTTAATTCACTAATGCTGTCAAAAGTTAAATACTCATAAGCGTATCATTTACACAATCTTTAAGTTAATTTAACAAAACTTTTGTTTAATATTTGAAATTATGAAATATAGAATTGAAACTGATTTTTTAGGTGAAATGAAAATACCTTATGATGCTTATTATGGAATTCATAGCAAGCGTGCTGTTGATAATTTCCCTATAGCCGATGTCGCTATTTCAGTTTATCCAAACATAGTTATAGCTTATGCCATGGTTAAGCTTGCGTGCGCTCGAGCAAACAATAAACTGGGCCTATTAGATGATGAAATTTATAAACCTATAGTTAGCGCATGTGAGAGGATTATTGATGGCGAGTTTCATGATCAGTTTGTTGTAGAAATTATTCAAGGCGGCGCTGGAACTTCAACCAATATGAATGCTAATGAGGTCATTGCAAATGTTGCACTAGAAATGATAGGAAAAGAGAAGGGTGATTATGAAGCCATCTCACCGCTTATGCATGTCAACATGTCGCAGTCTACTAATGACACGTACCCGACTGCTTTATTGGTTGGATTTTTAAAAGAGTATGACCCTTTATTAAAAGCCATAAAGGACCTGTCTGATTCTTTTCATGCTAAAGGAGTTGAATTTGCTGGCATTATTAAAATGGGCCGAACACAATTGCAAGACGCTGTTCCAATGAGTCTTGGTCAGGAGTTTACTGCTTTCGGTAATACCTTATTAGATGACATTAAAAGGCTTAACGAAATGTCACAATTATTCATGGAAGTCAATTTAGGTGCTACAGCTATTGGCACAGGTATCAATAGTCATCTAGATTATCCAAAAATAGCGGTAGAGGCTTTGGCAGAATTGTCTGGACTGCCTTTAGTTCTTGCTCCAAATCCAATTGCTGCAACATCTGACACCAGTGCTTTTGTGTCGTTCTCTTCTGTTCTTAAGAGGGTTGCCATAAAGCTTTCAAAAATATCTAATGACTTAAGGTTGTTATCATCAGGCCCGATTGCTGGGTTTAATGAGATAAATCTGCCAGCCGTTCAAGCTGGATCTTCAATTATGCCTGGCAAAGTTAATCCTGTTATTCCTGAGGCTGTTAATCAAACTGCCTTTCAAGTAATTGGAAATGATCTGGTCATTACATTAGCGGCTGAGGCTGGTCAAATGCAGCTCAACGCCTTTGAGCCTGTTTTAGCGGTCAACATTCTGCGTTCATTGCGCTATATGACCAATGCAATGATAATGCTAAGAACGAAGTGTGTAGACGGAATTACTGCAAATGTTGAAGTGTGCGCAAGATATGTTGAACAAAGCCCAGGAATAGCGACATTCTTTACTCCTCATTTGGGCTATAAAGAGTCAGCTCGCATTGCTAAAAAAGCCTTAAAAGATGGAATGACAGTTCGAGAGATAATCATTAAAGAGGGACTAATGAGTGAAGATCAGGTGAATGAAGTTTTGCATGTTGACAACCTGACAAAACCAAATATTCATTGAATATAGAGCTAAAGTTCATTTTTAGGTAAGTCAAATTGAGCTTTGAAGTGACGCCACTCATAGCGCTCAGGATAATTACGGCGATAATCTTCAAAATTTGAAGTTTCTTTTATAGCTTCATGATCATTGAAAAATGAGTATATTGCATTAAGAGTTTCATGAAGTGTGCTGTCATTAATGACCCTCACTTGTGGATTAATAAGCTGCCCAATTTCATTGTTAAATGACGCTTTTAAAAAGTGACACAGCTCTTTATAAATCATAAAACTACCCATAAATTTTGCATCTATTGAATGTCCTGCGATGTGAGGCGTTGCCCAGTAGGCATCACTTTGTAGTTTAGAGTTAATGTTTGGCTCATTCTCCCAGCAGTCTATTATATTTTCTTTTGTTTTAGTGACTGCCCAAATGCTTTCATCAATTATTCCTCCTCGAGCTGCGTTGATTAAAATAGAATCTTCTTTAATTATTTCAAAGTTATGGCTTCCAAGGAGGTTGTGAGTAGGGTGAGCCCCTGAAAAAGTTAGGGGAGTATGGAAAGTTACAATATCGGCACTAAGCGCTATATCAAGATCCACAAACTCATTCTTTCCTTCGTTAATTTCACGAATAGGATCGTTAAGAAGGGTGGTTATTCCAAGTTGCTTTGCTTTGAAATCTAACCTTGTTCCAACATTTCCAACGCCAATTATTCCTAGCGTTTTCGTTGATAAATCAAAACTATAATCATTGGCTAGATTTGAAATTGCGCTGATTACATACTCTGCGACAGCATTTGCATTACATCCTTGAGCAGATGCAAATGAAATGCCATTTTCGTGTAAATAATTTTCGTCAATGTGATCAAGTCCGGCAACTGTTGAGCCAACAAACCTAACTTTGGTTCCATCAAGGAGTTGTTTATTTACTTTAGTTCTTGATCGTACTATGAGTATCTCGCAATCTAATAAACTCTTCCGGTTAATGTCCCTCCCTGGAAGGGTGTTAATTTCTCCAAACTCAGAAAATATTTCTTTATAACCCCAAACTGCATCATCAATCATTAATTTCATAGGGGAATGCTCCAGTCAATAATTTCTTGATTTGTTGATTTAAGGTAATGGTTTGTTTTAGAAAAATGCTTAGAGCCAAAGAAACCTTTATAAGCAGAAAAGGGAGAAGGGTGGGGCGCACTAAGTATTAGGTGTTTGCCGCTATCAATTAACTCAGATTTTTTATTTGCATAAGAGCCCCAAAGAACAAATACTAAATTACTTTTATTGATACTTAAGATTTTAATTATCTCGTCTGTAAAATTTTCCCATCCTTGATTAGCATGTGATGCAGGTTTATTTTTTTCGACTGTAAGAACGCAGTTAAGAAGAAGCACACCTTGATGTGCCCAAGATATTAAATTTCCATGTTCGGGTTTAGTAAAGCCCACATCATCGCTATGCAGTTCTTTAAAAATATTTCTAAGTGATGGCGGAATAGCAATTCCTTTTGGCACGGAAAAGCTTAAACCTTCTGCTTGACCTTCTCCATGATAAGGGTCTTGCCCCAGTATGATTACCTTGGTTTTTTCAAAACTTGAATATTCGAGTGCCTTGAACCAGGAATTCTTCGGAGGATAGATATTTAAATTCCTTTTTGAGTTAAGATAAAAATCTAAAGCTCTAAAATACTGCTTCTCTTTTTCTGGACTTAAATAATCTGACCAGCCACTTTTAAAATTGGTCATAATGTTTTATGATTCACTAATATGATTCTCTATTATATCAAGGAATGAATATGACAGACTGGCACAAGAGATGGGAAAACAATAAAATTGGTTGGCACGCAGAGCAAATTAATTCCCAATTGATTGAGTATTTCTCTAAACTGAATTTAGTTACTGGCGATAAGATTTTTGTCCCGCTCTGTGGAAAGAGTCTTGATATGTTATACCTCTTGCAAAAAGGCCTTAAAGTTGTTGGCGTAGAGATGAGTGAGATTGCTGCCGAGCAGTTTTTTAGCGAGAACAAATTAGAGTATTCTGTTTCTAAAATTGATGGGCTGAAACTTTATGAGGGCAAAGGAATTCAAATATTCTGTGGCGATTTCTTTACTTTAAATCCGAGGCACTTAGTTAACGTCAAGGCTGTTTATGATCGAGCATCACTTATTGCACTAGATAAGGCATTAAGACCAAAATATGTGAATCATTTAAATGATATAATATCTAAAGATGTAAGGATATTATTGTTAACGTTGAACTATCCTCAACATCAACGGGTTGGCCCACCATTTGCTGTTAGTAAATCTGAGGTTGATTCACTTTATGGTGGTTCTTTTCAGTGCCAAGAGTTTGAGTATATTAATGATATTGAAAATGAGCCAATGTTTCTACTTGAAGGAGTAGATTTTGTTGAAAAAGCAGTGTATTGTCTGCAAAAAGTGAGAATGTAATGGCTAAAAAAATGACGGGCATAGTCGCCCAATTTGGTACAAAAGGTTATGGATTTATTACGGGAGACGATAATGAAAAGTATTTCGTTCACCAGAAAAATGTTTTTAATAAATCACGTTTAAGAAGTGACACTAGAGTTAAATTTAAAGTTGAAAACTCTGATAAAGGTCTAGTTGCTATTGACGTTAAGTTAGAGAAAGTTGCTGAAGAGTCAGAGCCTTTAACTGATAACGACATTAAAGCAATGTTTGGTGTTTTATTAGTTTTTCAGTTGATTATTGCCTACTTTGTTTTTATTGCTTAAATGAAAAAACTGTTTGTCCTAAGCTTGTTAGTTGTAATTTCTGTTTCTGGTTGTCTTTCAACGCCTGCTAGAGAAGTTACTAACATCTGTAATTTACTAGATGAGAAGGTGAGCTGGTATCGAGCAGCTAAGCTGAGTGAGGAGAAATGGAAAGTGCCGATGCACTTGCAGATGGCAATCATTCATCAAGAGTCTCGCTTTGCTTCAAAAGCGAAGCCACCTCGTAATAAAATTTTTGGAATCATACCTGGCGCAAGACCAACCGATTCATTTGGCTATACCCAGGCTAAAAAAGCAACTTGGGAGTGGTACCAACTTAAAACTGGCAACAAGACTGCTAAAAGAGATGATTTCACTGATGCGATTGATTTTGTTGGATGGTATGCTAACCAGTCTTCATTAAGGTCTAAGATTAGTAAAACAGACGCATATCGCCAGTATCTTGCATACCATGAGGGTCATGGCGGCTTTAATAAGAAAAGCTATGAAAGCAAAGCCTGGTTGCTTGATATTGCAAAAAAAGTTGAAAGTAAATCTAACACCTATAAGACTCAGCTCTCCCAGTGCAGAGATGAACTTGATAGTAATCGAATATGGACGCTTTTCTAGATTACTTTGCTAATGTGGTTTAATACATTAGAATCCCCTCCGCTACCTAATCTGATGAAAGAGATCCATATTGAGGATCTTGATTTAGTTATTACTTCTATCAACAAGCATTTGTATTGTTTTGAGAATCGCTGCCCACATGAAGACATTAAGCTGAGTCTAGGGTGTGTTCAGGGTAATGAAATTAAATGCGCGCTTCATGGATACACATTTAATTTAGATTCTGGCCTCTGCGTAGATGATGATATTCATCCGCTTAAAACTTTCCAAGCTAAACTTAAAGATGGGCTAGTAAGTATTCAAATTGAGGAAGCAGATAAATGAATTCGGCTGAATTGATGCATTCTATTATTCAGCGCATAGCGACGGGTCCAGTTCTTAGTAAAAGTATTAGCTTGAAAGAGTCCGAACTTGCAATGAAGGCAATTTTAAATGGTGAAATTAATGAGGTTCAAAGTGCAATTTTTTTAATTGCAATGAGAATGAAGCGTGAAACATTGGATGAAAATATTGGCATTTTATTGGCATTATTGAGTTCAATTAACTCCAGGCAATCTTCAGTTAAGAATTTAATAGATATTGGGGACCCCTATAGCGGATTTAATCGATCCATTCCCATTTCTTCTTTTTTACCGCCATTGCTCGCGGAGTTAGGTTTTCCAACTGTTATTCATGGCTTGGATTCTGTTTCTCCAAAATTTGGATTAACTCACCGTCATATTTATAAAGCTATAAATCAGAACGTTGATTTGTCAATTGATGATGCTCTAAATAGAATAGAGGATGGATCTATTGGCTGGACTTATATTGATCAAAGTAAATATTGTAAGCCACTTCATGATCTGGTCCCACTTAGAAATAAATTAGTTAAAAGAACTGTTCTGAATACAGTTGAATCATTAATTGGCCCTATAAAAGGTATTAATACTCATTCAATTTTGGGCTATGTCCATAAACCTTACCCACCAATATACGCCTCTCTGGCAGATCAAGCAGGCTTTTCAAGTAGCCTATTAATACGCGGTGTGGAGGGCGGAGTAGTTCCATCACTGAGGCAAAAAGGAATGATGGTGTCTTATCATAAAGGCGAAGAAAAAGACAGAGTTGATATTGACCCTAAGACAATAGGAATCCATCGTGAGTTTCGTGCTATCAGTATTCCAAAGGAGTTTGAAAGTCCTCAAAACAGAAACTCTCTGGCAACGTATGTTGCTGAATTAGGTCAATCAGCTCTTTCTGGAAAAGATGGAATGTTTTATGATGGTTTAGTCTATTCTGCTAGCTTAATTCTATGGCACGTTGGTAGGGAAGAGACATTACTTTCCGCCTCTGAAAAAGTTAGAGGCGTGCTTGATGCATCAAGCGCATTAAATCGCATAAGAAATAAGTAAAGTTAAGTATTTTAAAGTTGTTGCTGGTTTAACTTTGCGTATTCGCCAGAGGCTTTAATTAACTCTTTATGAGATCCTTGCTCAATAATCGCACCTTCTTTTAATACGATAATGCGATCAGCATTTTGTATTGTGCTTAATCGATGCGCAATAATGATTGTGGTTCGGCCTTTCTGCATTTTAGTGATTGCTGATTGAACGAGTTTTTCAGTTGCAGAGTCAAGCGCTGAGGTTGCCTCATCAAGAATTAAAATTGCACTATCTTTGGCAATTGCTCTAGCAATAGAAAGTCTTTGTCGCTGGCCGCCAGATAGGGTAACCCCATCTTCTCCAATGTCAGAGTCAAATTTGTGATCAAGCTTTTCAATGAACTCAGTTGAGTTGGAGATATTTGCAGCGTTAACAATTGAATCCATTGGCATTTTTTCTTTTTGTCCAAATGCAATATTGCCACTAATAGTGTCATTAAATAACCGCACATTTTGATCTACAAAAGAAAAGTTTGATCTGAAAGACTCTAGATCATAGTTATTAATATTTTCGCCATTTATTAATATGTTGCCTTCTGTTGGATTATAGAAGCGTGCAAGAAGGTTGACCAAAGTAGTTTTACCGCTTCCAGTTGAGCCAACGAGAGCAATAGTCTCTCCATTCTTAATATTTAGAGTGATATTTTTTAATGAAGGTTTTTCATTAGCATACGAAAAACTAACGTTATCAAAGTAAATATCCCCTCCTGCTTGTTTCATTTTTGTACTCCCAAGATTGGTCTCGGACCTCTCATCAATTAAACCAAAAACACTCGCTCCTGATACCAAAGCTTGCTGTAATGGCTTATTAATGTTTATGAGCGTTTTAGAAGGTTTGACTAGCATGCCCATAGCTGTAAAGTAAGCTAAAAAGTCACCAGCACTCATCATTAAGTGGGTTGATGAAAAATAAACAACGCACGCTAAAGCCAAGCCAATTAGAGCATTTACAATCGAAGTGTTAAGGCCTGCAGCCAAATCAACTTTGAACCTTTGCTGGCGTATTGTATTAATAATATTAAAAAATTTATTTTGTTCGCTAGATTGAGCGTTATATATTTTAATAAGATCATTACCTGAAATATTTTCATTCAATAGATGGGTCATTTTCCCCATTGACTCTTGAACTTTTCTTGAGCTTTTTCTGATTCTACTCGTGGATAGTTTTACTGCAAAATACACAAGCGGAAGTAGCACTAAAAGAGTAAGGCTTAATAGGAAATTTTTATAGAATAAATACCCCGTTAATATTACAACGGTGAAGGAAGATTTAATAAGCGCCAGCCACATTGTTGAAGCAGCTGCAGAGATTTGCTCAACGTCAAAAGTCAACTTAGAAAGTGTCTCCCCTGTTGTGTTTTTATCAAAGTAGGTTTTAGGGAGCTTAAGAAGTTTGGTAAACATATCAACTCTTAGATCTAATATTACTTTGTTTGAAATCCAAGAGCTTGCACTGACCGATATCAAAGCGAATACAGAACTTAGTGCGATTACAATGAATAGAGCTGCTGAATAAGAAAGTGCAGCCTTACTGGAGTGATTATTAGAGAATAATATGTCGACTACTTGCCCTGTAATCTCAGGTATTGATGTCTCCAATACCGTAGCAAATATCATCATTAATGATGTAAAGAAAAGTTTTCCAATATGGTTTTTTAAGTATGGAAAGAGTCTCTTTACGAATTGTCTATAACCCATCGTGATTTGTTTGTTTGGATGTGCCCATATTCTACCTAATTTTGTGTATCATAACTATTTCAAACTTTGTTAGTTTTACATGACAAAATACATCTTTATAACTGGCGGCGTTGTTTCTTCTTTAGGTAAGGGGATAGCCTCTGCATCTTTGGCTTCAATTCTAGAAACACGAGGCCTTAACGTAACTCTCCTTAAATTAGACCCTTATATAAATGTTGATCCTGGAACAATGAGCCCATTTCAACATGGCGAGGTTTTTGTTACCAATGATGGCGCTGAAACTGATCTAGATTTAGGCCATTATGAGCGATTTGTTCGCACTCAACTTGGAAAAAAGAATAACTTTACCGCAGGAAGAGTTTATCAAAATGTCATAGAGCGTGAGAGAAGAGGCGATTATCTTGGCGCAACGGTTCAAATTATTCCCCACATTACTGATGAAATAAAAAAATTAATGAAAGAGGGTATTGAGGATGCAGATGTTGCTCTTGTAGAAATTGGTGGTACAGCAGGTGATATTGAGTCCCTGCCATTTTTAGAGGCCATTCGTCAAATGAGCTTAGAGCTTGGGCGAGAGAATACTTTATTCATTCATTTAACGCTTCTTCCTTATATTAAGGTTGCTGGAGAGTTAAAAACTAAGCCAACGCAACACTCTGTGAAGGAGCTTAGAGGAATTGGAATTCAGCCAGATATTCTTATTTGTCGATCAGAGTATGCACTAGAGGATTCAGATCGTAAAAAGATTGCTTTATTTACAAACGTACCTGAGAATTCAGTTTTTATGTCTTTGGATAAAGATACTATTTATAAGGTTCCTGAAGACCTGCATGAGCAAGGCCTTGATGATATTGTTGTGTCTAAATTAGGACTTAAATGTGGACCAGCAGACCTATCGGAGTGGAAGAGTGTTGTTTCTAAACTGGAGAGACCCAATCATAGTGTTGATATTGCAATGGTTGGAAAATATATGGATTTAACTGAATCCTATAAGTCTCTTTCAGAGGCACTAATTCATGCTGGAGTTCACACACAAACAAAAGTAAATATTCATTATTTTGATTCTGAAGAGATTGAAAAAAATGGTGCTGATGCTTTAAGCAAAATGAGTGCGGTACTAGTTCCTGGTGGCTTTGGATTACGCGGTATAGAGGGAAAAATTAAGGCAGTTCAATTTGCTCGAGAGAATAACATTCCTTTCTTAGGAATTTGTCTAGGCCTTCAAGTTGCTGTAATAGAGTTTGCTAGAAATATGGCCCAAATGGATGGTGCAAACAGTACAGAATTTGATGAAGATACAGATTACCCTGTGATAGGGCTTATTACTGAGTGGCAAGATGAAAATGGGGAAACTCAAAAACGCGATTCAGAGTCACACTTGGGGGGTACTATGAGGTTAGGTGGCCAAGAGTGTGAACTAGTTAAGGGCAGTCATTCTCAAAAAATTTATGGCTCAGATAAGGTAGTTGAAAGGCATCGCCATAGATACGAAGTTAATAATAATCTTATCTCTAAAATTGAGGAAGCTGGTCTTAAAATTTCAGGAAGATCATCTGATGGCTTGTTAGTTGAAATGGTTGAAATTAAAGATCATCCTTGGTTTGTTGCTTGCCAGTTTCATCCAGAATTTACTTCTACGCCTAGAGATGGCCATCCTTTATTTGAAAGTTTTATCAAGGCAGCAAAACAAGCTCATAATCTAATACTCTCTTAAGTTTTATTTGTATTAAACTTTAAACATTGTTAATCGTTATTAAAATCTTGTTCAATGATAAAAACTGATGTAGTTATTTTGGGTGGAGGAGTAATAGGCTTATCCATTGCCCTAAAGATGCTTAATGCTGGCAGAGAGGTAATTCTTTTAGATCCTGAAGAGCCAGGAACTGGAACCTCATACGGTAACGCTGGAACAATAGCTGAATATGCGGTTCTACCTGTTGGATCTCCTGAAATTATAAAAAAACTACCATCTTTATTGTTTAACAAAAATAGCCCTATTTCTGTAAAGCGCTCTGAAATTCTCTCATTGGCGCCATGGTTGATTAGATTTTTGTATCAGTCCATGCCCAAGCAAGCTGCTAAAAACGCCCAGGCAATTACAGATCTTTTGGCAAATTCACGACTTCGTTGGGAAGAATTGGCAGATCAGATAAATGGCCAATCTATACTAAACAGTAATGGCAATATTTACTTGTATAAAACAGATTCTTCCTATGAATCTGGCTTGAAGGATATTAATAATCGGAAGAAGTATGGTTTAAATGCCGAAATGTTAAATCCATCAGAGCTTAATAAGCTAGAGCCAAATTTGAATTTTTCTGAGGGTGGTGCGTCTTATTTCCCAGATGGCGCTTATATGAGCGACCCTGGAAAAATGACAAAACTATTGTTAGATGCAAGTGTTAAAAAAGGGTGTCAAGTTATTAAGAAAGCAGCCAATAGAATTGAGAGGACTGGTGAGGGGGTTGAAGTAACTCTGGCAGACAAGTCAAAAGTTATATCAAAACATCTAGTCATATCAGCTGGTGCATACTCCAAGAAATTTGCAAAACAGGCTGGAGACCATATTCCCTTAGATGCTGAGCGTGGTTACCATGTTGAATATGATATGAAAGACCCCTTGTTAAATAGACCTTGTTGCTCCGCAGAGAGTGGATTTTATATGTCTCCAATGACTGGAAGATTAAGAGTTGTTGGAACTGTTGAGCTGGGAGGGTTAAGCCCAGAAATCTCTAGGCATAGAGTAAATCACTTAGAAAAAGGAGCTTTAAGTTTTTTTCCAAACCTAAGAAAACCAAGTAGGGAGTGGCTGGGTTTTCGTCCATCAATTCCAGATAGTAAACCAGTTATTTCTCAATCTAGTAAAGGTAATGATATTATTTATGCCTTTGGACATGGTCATATTGGACTAACTTTGGCGCCAGTCACTGCAGAAATTGTTGAGTCAATTATTACTAAATCTAAACCACCGCTCCCAATTTCTGAATTCTCAGTCCAAAGGTTCTAAGAATAATCACAGTTTTAACTTTATTATAGGTTAAGTTTATTTCTTTTTAACAAATCTCATAAGGCGCTTCTTTTTTTGCACTTGTCGAGCTGAAAGAATATTCTTCCTGTCTTTAAATGGATTCTCACCACTCTTATACTGGATTTTTACAGGTGTATTAGTAAGTTTTAAGGATGTAATAAAAAAATTCTTTAGAAAACGCTCGTAGCTACTTGGAACGCTATCAACATGATTGCCATGAAAGGTAAAAGTAGGCGGAAAAACATCAGACTGATTTACAAATTTTAATCTTAGTCTTCTCCCAGCAACAGGGGGAGGAGAGTGCGCTTTATTTGCTTGTTCTAGGATTCTATTGAGTTGTGAGGTTGGGTGTCTTCCGCCAGCATTCTCAAAGGATCTTTTAATTGGCCCAAATAATTTTCCGACACCTGAACCGTGAAGCGCTGAAATATAATGAACTGAAGCGTAGCTTATAAATGAAAGCTTAATATCTAGCTTTCTTTTTACTTCGCTTTTTTGATAATCATCTAAACCATCCCACTTATTAATGACGATTAAAAGGGCACGACCTTTGTCTGCTATCATTCCTAAAAGAGTAGCATCTTGTTCAGTCACTCCTTCGTGCGCATCTAAAACTAGAACCACAACGTGTGAATCTTCAATAGCATCTTTAGCCTTAATAATACTAAAAATTTCGACTTTATGGCTTACACTTCTTTTGCGCCTTATTCCAGCTGTATCAATTAGTGTGTATTGCTGACCTTCACGCTCAAAAGGGATAAAGATCGAATCACGAGTTGTTCCAGGAAGATCCACCGCCATAACCCTTTCTTCACCTAATATTCGATTTATGAGTGTTGATTTACCAACATTAGGTCTGCCTAGAACTGCTACTGCAATTCCCTTAACTTCAGGAATTACATCCTCTGTAGCTTCAGGAAGTAGGGGGATTGTTTTTTCAATTAGATCTGGAATTCCTTGATTATGCTCAGCTGATATAAGGCAAGGATCTCCTAGCCCGAGTTCATAAAATTCTGCAGCTGAACTCTTATTTAATCCTTCTGCCTTATTGCATACCAAGATAATATTTTTTCGTAGTTTTCTAAGCTGAGAAGCAATATCAAGATCAAGAGAGGTTACTCCATCTTTATTGCTGACAATAAAATAGATTACATCAGACTCATTAAGAGCATTGAGTACTTGAGCGTGGATCCCAGAATCAATAACAGATTCTTCGTGTGTCATACCGCCAGTATCTACAATTGTGCAGTGAATGTCATCATCAAGCTCGATATTAACATATTGACGATCACGCGTTAACCCCTCAAAATCAGAAACAAGTGCCTGACGAGACTTGCTAAGACGATTAAATAGTGTCGACTTGCCTACATTAGGTCTGCCAACCAATGAGATGATGGGGTAGCTCACAATTTTCTATGAAATTTATATCAATTCAGATCGTCCAACTTAATCTGAATTAGTTGGGTAAGGCTTGAGTTTGCTGTAATATTTTCGATTGCGAGGCTATAGTATTTTTTAGCCTCTTCTTTGTTGTTAAGATCTAAGTAAATATCACCAGTAAGATTATAAAATAAACCAGAAAACCCTTCTCCAGAATCAACATCAAGAATTGCAAGTGCATCATTATGTTCACCAAGCTGTAAGTGAAGTGAGGCGGATCTTAAAATTGCGGTTGAAGCTATAACAACGTTTTCACGACTTATTAAAGGCTTTAGAGAGTCAAGTGCAAGAGCGTAATTACCAGCTTCAAATAAATAGTTAGCCATTAAGAATGTTGCTTGGTCAGCATAGCTACTTGAAGAATGATCCTTAATCAGTTTGTCATAAGCTCCAATATTAGTGGAGTCTGATGCGTAGCTTAAATATAAAGTTCGAGCATTCAAAGCTTGACTATCTTGATAATCACCATATGAATTCCAACCAAATACTCCTACAAGACCAAGAGCCGCGCCAGCAAGAATTTGCTTGCCGTTGCTATTCCACCATTTTTTAATTTTGTCGACTTGCTCTTCTTCCGTGTCGCTAATTTCTATAAAATTTTTCATAATATCTCCTGAAGATGCTGAATGATACCCTCAAGCTCAATCGATTGCTGGACTCCTTGGCCTTTTAAGGGCTTAATACTCAACTGATTGTTTGATAATTCTTCCTCTCCAAGAATTAAAGCAAAGTCAGCATTAGATTTATCTGCTTTTTTCATTTGGCTTTTTAAGCTACCCATGCTTATGTCATTAATAAGTGTGATATTAGGCAGTGCCTGGAGAATTTTTTTGGACAGCTTCATTGACTCAATTTGTGCCTTATCACCTAAGGCAACAAAATAGAGTTGGCGCCTCTTGTTTACAAGCTGACTATTTTTGTCTTGAATTAGAAGGGCTATCCTCTCTAAGCCCATTGCAAAGCCAATTGCTGGGGTAGGGGTGCCACCCATTTTTTCAACCAAACCATCATATCTACCACCGCCACAAATAGTACCTTGCGACCCTAAATCATTTGAAATCCACTCAAATACAGTTTGATTATAGTAGTCTAAGCCCCTTACAAGTTTTGGATTAACCTCATAAGGAATATCCAGACTCTCTAAATAGTTTTTTAAAATATTAAAGTGCTCTTTAGATTCATTATCCAAATGATCAATCATTTTAGGAGCATTAGAAATTAGTAAATCCAGATCTTTATTTTTACTATCCAATATTCTTAAAGGATTTGTCTTTAATCGGCGAAGGCTATCTTCATCTAACTGGCCTTTATTTGCACTAAAAAAAGCCAACAGAATATTTCGATAAGAGGCTCGACTTTCCTTTGAGCCCAGAGAATTAATTTCTAATCTTGCGTTGATTCCAAGAGTCTTCCAGAGTGAATCTGTAATAGATATTAATTCAGCATCAATTTTAGCGTCAGAAGCTCCAAAAACCTCTACTCCAACTTGGTGAAATTGTCGGTATCTTCCCTTTTGTGGTCTTTCATGTCGAAACATTGGGCCAGTATAAAAAACTTTTTGTATTCCTTCACGAGGCAAGTTATGCTCTATCATCATTCTAACTACGCTAGCTGTACCTTCAGGTCTTAAAGTTAAAGAGTTACCATTATTGTCTTCCCATGTGTACATCTCTTTTTCTACAATGTCTGTCACTTCTCCTATTGCACGAGAAAAAGTCTCTGTACTTTCAACAATTGGAGTACGGCAATATTTATAGCCATAAGAGATAAGAAGATTACTAATAGTTTCATCCAAAGAACTCCAAAGGGTAGAGTCTGCTGGTAGCAGATCATTCATTCCTCGAATGGCTTGAATTTTATTTGACATCAGTAAACTTTAAATAATAATAATATGTATTTTACCAATTAAAGCTCATGGTGAGTTTAAGCAATAATTAAGTTCTATTAAAAATGCTATATATTTTTAATGCCGCTTGGAACATGACCAGTAGGAACATACTGAGATGCTGAGTCACAATGCTGCTGCTGATCGTCGAAAAAAATATCTGCTCCAAACTCTCTTAGGAAGACACCTTTTTCAAGCCCACCCAGAAAAAATGACTCATCTATGCGTATCCCCCATTCTCTCATGGTGTGAATAACTCTTTTATGAGCTGGGGCCGATCTTGCAGTAACTAATGCAGTTCTTATAGGATTATTTTCTTCAGGAAATGTTGATTGAATTTTTTGTAAAGAGACCAGAAAAGATTTAAATGGGCCTGCTTTTAGTTTAATTTTTTCAGACAGGACTTCGTTTTCATGGAAAGCCTCAAGGCCCTTCTCTTGAAATATTTTCTCAGATTCATCTGAAAAAATAACAGCATCCCCATCAAATGCAATTCTAAGCTGCGAAGGATGACTATGGTTTGACTTTGACTCAATAATTGAGGCTGCAGCATAGCCAGACTGAAGAGCCTTCTGAACATCGTTATAGTTACTAGACAGAAACAAATCTGCTTCAAAGGCTCCAACAAATGGGTGGGTGCTCTCTCCGCGAGTAAACGCTGCTCTTGAAATATTTAAACCATAATGCTCAATCGAGTTAAAAATTCTTAAGCCAGTATCAGCACTATTTCTTGAAAGCAAGATTACATCAATTGGAGTTTTCTTGCTATTTAATTTAAGTAATTTTTTCACTAAAGTGAAGCCCACACCTGGCTCAAGAATTTCTTGTTCATTTTCTTGTTGATGTTTGGCATACGCCTCAATACCTTCGTCTTTAAATATCTGATGGGAGTGATCAAGGTTAAACAATGCCCTTGAAGAAATTGCAATGACTAGTTTTGAATTCTCAGTTTTTATTTGCTTTGTGACCATTGAGCTCCATTGTACCTATCCAAACAATAATCTAGCCACCTTAGCATGAACAGGTTAAGCTCTAATTGGAAGGCTAGGTCACTGCAGTCATTGATCAGAGGGTGAGAGTCATTAATTCTTGTTTCTTTACATATTGAGGTCACCTCTAAAAGCCTTGCATCAAAGTAAATTTTGAAACAAATATCTGGCCGATTAATTATTTTCTCTTGAGACTCAATCTTGTGGGTTAATGTATAGCTTCCAGTATAAGGAGCCTTGTCATGACAAAGTAAAAACAGGTCGTTAGATGGTTTTTTTATTCCAACAAAATCATTTTTAATAGAAGGTAGAAGTGGAATAAGTCTCGAAATTTTTTTAAAGTTAATCTCAAAAATATCAGAAATATTTGAGTAGGATACTTTTTTTTGTTTATCCATTAGCTTTGTTAGTATTTGATCGTTTGTCATAGCCACACTGTTTCGCAATTAATTTCGCCTTCATTACTCAGATTGTAGTGGTTATAACCAATCATTTCAGAGCCATTAAATTGAAGGGCTGTTGATGGACAAGAGAAAAGTTTGACGTCATTTCTATTAAATTCAGAGCCTTGATGAGCGTGTCCCCAAATAACTGCTTTAATGTTGCTAAACTGGTCGATGGTATTAAAAAAATCATCTGAGTTTTCTAAGGATTTTTTATCATCCCAATCACTGTCCATAGCAATTGGAGGATGATGAAGGCAAAGCACAATAAACTTTTTAGTTGAAGCTAGAATTTTTTCCGCTAGCAGTTTAAGTTCATCTTTTGTCAGCAAACCACTAGTCTTGTTATCTTGAACAGAGTCCATTGAAATTATTTCCCAGTCTGCGATTGTAAGTGTTGTTAAATAATTTTGACTGAACGCCGAAGACAAATTTAATTTATTGTCATGGTTACCAGGAACAATAGTAAGATTGACGCTGATTGGTTTGATTATTTCTTTTAATAGTGAATAGGATGACGCAGTCCCATTGTGACTCAAGTCACCACTAATTATTAGTGCATCATAATTTCTACTAGTAATGCTATTGACTATAGAGCTTAGATTTTTTTGAGAGTCAGCGCCCCACACTTTTTTTTCATCATCTATGTGACTATCGCTGATTTGTATAAAGGAGTTGGTCATGGAAACTATACTGGAATTTTTTTTATGGAGGCTTTAGAAGTCACCTTGATCAAAATTTGACTGATTTTTAACATACGATGCATGCATTTGATCGTCATTAACACTCTGAAATCTGTCTTCAAAAGCTAAATCTTCAAATTTAGAATATTGTCCTACGAAGGCAAGTTTTATATTACCCGTTGCTCCATTTCTATGCTTTGCAATTCTTAAGTCAGCCTTTCCTACTTCCTCTGGATTGGTGTAGGAATCATCATGATAAACTTCATCACGATATATAAATCCAATAATGTCAGCATCTTGTTCAATTGAGCCAGATTCACGTAAATCTGCCATTTGAGGTATCCTTCCTTTACCAGTTTTTGCGCGAGACTCTACCCCTCGATTAAGCTGAGAAAGTGCAATCACTGGAACATTAATTTCTTTAGCGAGTGCCTTTAGTGAGCGCGAAATTTCTGAAATCTCTTGAACTCTATTTTCTGATTTTCCATGGACCGTCATTAATTGCAAATAATCTACCATTATTAAGCCAAGGTCGGGATATTTTCTTTTAAGTCTTCTACATTTTGCGCGAATTTCAGTTGGGGTGATTGAAGGCGTTTCATCAATCAAAATTGTATTCTCTTCAAAGGCCCTTACGGCGTGATTAAAGCTATTCCAATCTATTTCAGACATGTCACCATCACGTAATTTACTTGAATCTATGCGCCCAAATGATGAAATCATTCTTATCACTAATTGCTCTGTCGGCATCTCAAGACTAAAAACTGCAACAGGCGTTGAATTATGAATTGCAACATGCTCAACAATGTTCATTGATAAAGCTGTTTTACCCATACTTGGTCTTCCTGCGATAATAATTAGATCGCCATTTTGAAGGCCTGATGTTAATTTATCCAACTCAGCAAAGCCAGTCTCTGTTCCTTTAAAACCTTTCTTTTCTTGCATTTCATGAACGCGATTCACAACATCTTTGATAATGTCTTTTACATTTGTAATTTCTTGCTTATTGCGACTCACTTGTTCTGCAATTTCAAAGATTTTTCTTTCAGATAAGTCTAATAAATTGTTAACTTCAATATCCTTTGGATGGAAGGCAGTATCAGCTAGCTCTCTTCCAATCTTGATTAGCTGCCTAAAGATTGAAAGCTCTCTAACATGCTTTGCGTAAGCATCAATGTTCGAGACACTTGGCGTGTTTTCGGCAATTTGAGCAAGATAAGCAAATCCTCCAATAGATTCCTCGTCGTGTGTCTTGATGACCTGCTCTTTGACGGTAAGAATGTCTGCAGGCTTGTCGTGCTCTAGAAGGATAACTATTGCATCGTAAATGATCCGGTGAGAGGCTTGATAGAAATCATCAGAACTAATTATGTTAACAACATTGTCCCAAGAATCATTGTGCAATAATAGGCCACCAAGAACTGATTGCTCTGAGTCAATTGAGTTTGGTGGTATTTTTGGGTTTTCAATATCCATTAGTGCATTTTAGAAAAATAAAAAGCCCTCAAAAAGGGCTTTTTATTTTAACTTACTTATGTGATTTGAATTAACTTATTCTGTTTCAGTTGAGGCTATAACTATTACTTTAACTGTTACAACAACATCTGCATAGAGAGAAACTGTCACTTCATATTCACCTGTATTTCTTATAGCTTCAGACATATTAATGTCTCTTTTTTCAACTTCAAAGCCTTGTGCAAGAAGGTTTTCAGCAATATCAGCAGGGCTAACAGAGCCATAAAGTTTTCCTTCTTCGCCTGCATTTGCTGTAATTGTACAAACTACATCTGACATTGCAGTTTCTTTTGATTGTGCATCTGTCATGGCTGCAAGTTCTTTGGCCTCAAGATCTGCACGTATTGTTTCAAAAGTTGCCATATTAGCCTTGTTGGCTGGCTTAGCTTTTCCTTGAGGAATTAAATAGTTTCGAGCGTAACCAGACTTAACGTTTGCAATATCACCAAGGCTACCTAATTTTTCATTTTTTTCTAATAAAATTACTTTCATGAGGTCTCCTATTTTTTGTGTTTGTCTGTATATGGAATTAACGCCAAGAACCTTGCTCGTTTAATCGCAGTAGTTAGCTGTCTTTGAAATCTAGCTGTTGTGCCAGTTATTCTTGATGGAGTGATTTTTCCACTCTCGTCAATATTCCTGAGTAAAGTTTCGACATCTTTATAATCAATCTCCTTAACGCCAGCTTTTGTAAAACGACAAAAGCGGTTGATAGGGATTTGAAATTTACGTCTTTTAGTTACTTGTTTTTTAGCCATTACAATCTCCTATTTCTTGTCAGCATCACGATCTTTGGTTTTATCTTTACCATAATCTTTAGCTTTATCTTTGTCAGATTCTGTAACCATAATTGATGGGTCAGTGATAGCCTCTTTCTTAGAAATTATTAAGTTTCTAAGTATGGCATCATTGAAGCGAAAGTTATAGTTTAATTTATCGAGAGTATCTTTGTCACACTCAATATTCATCATTAAATAATGTGCTTTATAGATTTTATCGATTGGGTAGGCGAGGTGTTTGCGACCCCAGTCTTCATCTCTGTGAACCATGCCACCACCTGAAGTGATTAGTTCTTTGTATTTTTCAATCATTGTCGTTACCTGAGAGCTTTGATCAGGGTGGACAATGAGAGTTATTTCATAATGTCTCATTAACATCTCCTTACGGTTAAAAAAAGCTTGCCAACTACTGTTGATCAAGCAAGGAAGGGGGTATTTTATACTACTTTAATCTATATCTATCAATTATTTGCTCTTCTTATCGTATTATGTAGGCATTGAGATAAACTGTTTAAATAATCACTATTTTATAATTTATTACATGGCAACTAAACTTGAAGTTTGTATTGATAATTTAGCTGGGCTTGAGGCATGCATCGAGGGTAATGCTGACAGGATAGAGCTTTGCAGCTCACTTATCCAAGGCGGCCTAACTCCAACAGTTGAATTAATGAAACAAGCATCCGAATCTAAAATACCTTTGCGCATTATGGTTCGCCCAAAAAGTGGTAATTTTCATTATTCACCTTCAGATTTAGATCAAATGAAAAAGGATATTGATATGGCTCACTCCTTTGGCTTTGAGGGTGTTGTTTTTGGAGCCACATTATCCAATGGATGTATTGATCAAGCTATTCTAGAGAAGCTTGTCGAGCATGCATCTGAATTAAAAAAAACTTTACACAGGGCTATTGACACTATATCTAAACCAGTTAGCGCTGTTAAGATTGCAACTGATTTAGGTTTTGATTGTATCTTGTCCTCTGGAGGTGCTAAAACCGCTCATGATGGCCTGTCAGTCCTCAAAGAAATGCATACCAAGGCTTTGGGTAAAATCGAAATAATGCCCGGCTCAGGTGTTAATCCAGAGAATGCTCAAAAAATTGCCATGAGTTCGAACTTCAACTGGATTCATTCTTCTTGCTCTGGCACATTTGAAAACAGTTCTTTTACTGATTCGAATAAAATTATAAGTATAAAAAATGAAATTAATGACTAGTTCATGGATTAAACGAATACTTTTATTATGTATTTGTATCTTTATATCATATGTTTGGTATTTGAATAGTTTAGTGAAAGCTGAATTTTCTGCAGATTTTGAATCAATAGAGGATGTCATTCAGGTTCAATACTCTTTTAATGAATATCCTGAAGATTTAGTAAATATGCTTTTATTAGTGGAGGATCAATCATTTTTCAATCATAGTGGGGTTGATTTTAAGGAAATAATAAGAGTTTTATACGGCTATTTATTTGATGACAAAGAACTTAGAGGTGCTAGCACAATAACTCAGCAGTTAATTAAAAACTCATTACTCTCAAGAGATAAAACATTGTCAAGAAAAGTAGAGGAGGCTCTAATGGCAATCCTACTGGAGCTGTCATATGATAAAAAATTTATTCTTGAGAGATATATGAATACGGTATATTTAGGCCAACAAGGATCTACTGCTTTTCACGGTTTTGCTGGCGGAAGCTTGCACTACTTTAACAAAGATGTAAGTAGTTTAAATTTGAGGGAAATAGCTACGCTTGTTGCTTTGCTTAAAGGCCCCACTTATTTCAATCCTACTAATTTTCCTGATCGCCTTAAAAAGCGCGTTGAAATGATCTTGTCGATGCATAAAAACTATAAAAAAATAATTTGATGAATATACTTGCTATTGATACTTGTACAGAGGTAGCATCTGTTACTTTGTACTCTTCTGGAGTTAGGGCGAGTAGAGTGCTAACCAATGTTGAAAAAAGTTCTGGCCACATTCTGAGGCTTTGTGATGAGGTGTTTAGTGAGTCTGGAAAGCAATTAAATGAAGTTGACTTGATTGCATATTCAAAAGGACCAGGCGCTTTTACAGGTGTGAGAATGTGTATCGGCGTTGTGCAAGGGCTTTCGCTTTCTTGCAGCATTCCTACCATTGGTTTTTCAACTCTTGAATTGCTAGGATTTAGGGCGTCTAAAATACTTAAATCAGAAAAAATTGCTGTTGCGCTTGATGCAAGGATGGGAGAGGTTTACTGGGCAGTTTATGATCATGGAGCACTTAATAATATGAAAATTTGTAGCCCTGAAGATGTTGATAATGTAGGTGATAATTTTGTAGGTGTTGGAACGGGATGGAGCACCCATCATGATCAATTACATTCTGCCTCTAATGTCAAGATCACTGACCTTAGTATTTACCCTGAATCGAGTGAATTAGTAGATTTATCTATTCAGGCAATTGAGTCGGGGCAAAATCCAACATTTGAACTCCCTCAACCAATATATTTACGAAACAACGTCGCCCAAAAATCATTAAAATAAAATCTTTTTTTTACAGCTTTTTTTAGTTATGTGGAAATGGATTCAAAGGCAGTCATCTCCTAAAATTTTTTACCAAACCTGTACCAGTTTAACTCCTTGGTTTTTTTGGCCATTTATTGGTTTTCTATTAGTCGGTTTATACTGGGCGCTTATTGTGTCTCCTGCAGATTACCAACAAGGAGATGGTTATAGAATTATTTTTATTCATGTACCTAGTGCGATTTTATCAATGATGGTTTATGCAATCATGGCTATTGCCGGCGGTATTGGACTTATCTGGCAAATTAAAATGGCTGAAGTGGTCGCGAAGGTTTCCGCGCCTATAGGTGCCGCCTTTACTATTATTGCACTGGTTTCAGGTGCCGTCTGGGGAAAGCCGATGTGGGGAGCTTGGTGGGTTTGGGATGCAAGACTCACATCGGAGCTCATTTTATTGTTTTTATATCTGGCTTATATTTCACTCAATAACGCATTTGATAATCCAAGAACAGCTGCCAAAGCAAGCTCAATTTTGGCAATTGTTGGATTGGTAAATTTACCTATTATTCATTACTCAGTGAAATGGTGGAACACACTCCATCAAGGCTATTCAGTTGGCACGGGCGGGCTAAAAGATCCTGACATGCAAATTGCTCTTGCGCTAATGTTTGTGGCATCTATTTTTCTATATGCTTTATTGGTAGCTATTAAAGCTAAGACTGAGGTTTTAATTCGTGAGCAGAATTCTCGCTGGGTCCAAGATGAAGTGAGCGGGGCATCCTTATGACTATGGTAGAGTATTTCTCTTTTCTTCCTTATGGCAAGTATGCATTTTATGTATGGCTAGCATATGGAGTTTCTGCTATAACAGTTATAATTCTTTTTGTGAGCGCCAAAAGGAATCATAAAAAAGCCATAATGAGTCTTAAAAATAAGTATTCAAGAAAATAATGACTAAAAGACAGAACCGAATGCTGCTTGTTGCCCTTCTTGTGTTTGGGGTATTTTCAGCTGGCTATTTAGGTATCAAGGCTTTTAATGAAAATCTATTGTATTTTTATACACCAAGCGATATTGCAAATGGAAAGGTGCCGACTGGAAAAAGCTTTAGAGTGGGAGGACTGGTTGAAAAAGGGAGTGTTAAGAGGCAAGATATGACGGTAAGCTTTGTGGTGACAGATAATAATGAATCGGTTGAAGTTAAGTATGAAGGGATTCTGCCTGATCTGTTTAGAGAGGGACAGGGCGTTGTTACGAGTGGCTCATTAACTTCAAAGTGTTCTCGTAATTGGTTTGGCAGGCAATGTAAATATATATTTCTGGCAACAGATGTATTAGCAAAGCATGATGAAAACTACATGCCGCCTGAAGTTGCTGCTGCATTAAAAATTACAGCAGAAAAAGAATGAAAAAATTAATTCCATTAATTATATTTATTGTAATTGCAGTATTTCTGTTTTTAAGTCTAAATTCAAATAAAGGAGAGCTGCCTTCTCCTCTTTTAGGAAAAATGTTCCCTAGCATTGAAGGTAAAGACTTTTATACTGATGAAACTATTAAGGTTGCGGATCTTCTTGATAATAAGATGACCTTAGTCAACGTTTGGGCATCATGGTGCACCACCTGCCGAAAGGAGCATCAAATGATTATGAATATTGCTAAAAATACAGATCTGCAGCTAATCGGCATTAACTACAAAGACACTCGAGTAAACGGAGCGCAGTATTTAGAAATTATGGGAAATCCTTTTGATGAAATCTTATTTGATCCAGATGGTAAGATTGGAATGGATTTAGGGGTTTATGCAACGCCAGAAACTTTTTTAGTGGACAAAAAAGGCATGATTCTATATAAACATATCGGTGAAATTAATCAAAATGTCTGGGATAAAAATTTTGCGGTTCATCTTAACCCTATTGAAAGTTAAAGTATTTTTTATTAAAATTGCATATTATGCAATAGTTTTTACTAGATATCCTTTGAGAGATGGGTTTAATGATGTATAATAATTTTGAACGCCATAATATGTATATATGGTTTTTATTAAATTTTTAAACATATAAGGAATTTGAACAATGAATAAATCAGATTTAGTTTCAGCGATTGCTGATAACTCAGGACTTTCTAAAGCAGACGCTGCTCGCGCTTTAGATGCTACAACTAGCGCAATTACAGGTGCATTATCTAAAGGTGATTCTGTAGCAATTACTGGTTTTGGTAGCTTTTTGGTTAGAGCCCGTGCTGCTCGCAGTGGTCGTAACCCTCAAACAGGCGCAACAATTCAAATCAAAGCTTCAAATGCTCCTGCATTTAAAGCTGGAAAATTATTAAAGGAATCTGTTAACTAAACAGTTTTTTGTCAGTATAATATGCCCGATTCCTGAAGTGATTCGGGCATTTTTTTTGGGCGCTTAGCTCAGTTGGGAGAGCATCGCCCTTACAAGGCGAGGGTCACAAGTTCAAGTCTTGTAGCGCCCACCAAAAAATTGGAGCGGTAGTTCAGTTGGTTAGAACGCCTGCCTGTCACGCAGGAGGTCGCGGGTTCGACCCCCGTCCGCTCCGCCATTTTTAAATAGATTACAAGCTCTCATTACTTTGAGTCAATTGTGTGAAAATGGCATTCATTTAAAACATAGATCCGACTTCCGATGAATGTTGATACAACTAAAGATAATGACGCTCTTAATGGTGAGATTTTTCCGACGTTCGTTAGGTATCTGATTCCCTCTGTTCTTGGCTTAATTGCCATGACATCCTCTTCATTGGTGGACGGCATTTTTATTGGTAACTATGTGGGTATTACTGCTCTAGCTGCAGTTAATCTTATTATTCCAATAATTACTCTCCTATTCGGCGTTAGTATGATGATGTCTATTGGTGGCTCAGTTCGAGGCGGCAAGTATCTTGGAGAAGGAAATAAGTCAGCTGCATCTTCAATTTTCAGTAAGTCACTAATTTTTATGTCTATCTATGGCATTGCATCTATTACTCTGACCCTAGTATTTGAAGAGCAGATATTTGCGAGTCTCGGCGCTACTAAAGAGCTGTTCCCAGTGATGAGTGAGTATTACCGCATCATCATGCCATTTGTCATTTTCCAGTTGATTATTATCCCTCTGTATTTCTTTATCCGTTTGGATGGTTTACCTAATCTTGCTGCTATTGCGCTTGGAGTTGGCGCAGTAGTTAATATTGCATTGGATTATTTATTTATTGCAGTTTATGATTGGGGGTTAACTGGCGCAGCTTGGGCAACAGGCATATCAGAAGTTCTGTCGCTATTAGTTATTCTGTTTTATTTTTTCATGCCAGAGAGGACCTTAAGCTTTAGTTTTCGTCAGAACAACTGGATGGAAGTATTTCAAGCGGCATACAACGGAATTTCTGAATTTATTAATGAAGTTTCTGGTGCTATTATTGCCTTTATTTTTAACTGGATGTTAATCCAACGTGCTGGAGTTGACGGCGTTGCGGCGATTACTGTTGTAAATTATATGTTGATGACAGGCTTTATGATGTTCTTTGCCATCGAGGACACGAGCCAGGTGATGATTTCTCAAAATTATGGGGCTCGTAATGCTCAGCGTACTAAAGCTTTTCTAAAAACTGCTTGCGTTATAGTTGCCTTATTAAGTTTATTTTTTATAACTGTGTTGGTAACAGCAAGCGGGCCCCTGATTTATCTATTTGTTAATGAGAAGGACAGCGCTCAAACTGTAATATTGGCCCTTGAGTTTGTTACGTATGTTTGGCCGATTTTTATTTTTGCTGGCTTTAATATGATGATAACCGGCTACTTAACTGCTATTCATTTGCCTTTTCAGTCTGCGCTTTTAGCTTTGAGTCGCGGATTGATTCTTCCGACTGGCCTTCTAATACTTTTTTATAGCTTAGTATCTGATTTCCGGTTTATTGCCGCTCTTTCAATCGCAGAAGGTGCTGCCTTTATCCTTGCTCTAGCTCTATTTATTGGGTATAGCCCCGAAAAAGTAATCTCAGGAGATAGGTAGCTAAGTATTTAAATACTTAATCCCTATTCAAGCAAAATAGCTTAGATTGATAATATTAAAGTGTTGAAGTACAATGACTCTTTATTATTTTTACTTACTAATTTAGCATGAAAGACAGTCCGATAAGCGCAACAGTCGATTTTGAGAAAGATGGTATTCAGCACGGCTTTCTAAAGCTTCCACACTCTCATGACGCCTCTGCATGGGGGTCAATTGTTATTCTTATAACGGTTGTTAAAACTGGAAAGGGCCCAACCATCCTTTTTACGGGCGCAAACCATGGCGATGAATATGAGGGACCAGTGGCATTATTTGATCTTGCGAATCAAATCAAAGCAGAAGATATTTCGGGAAGGGTTATTATTATCCCTGGCATGAATTATCCAGCTTTTCAGGCAGGCAAGAGAACTTCACCAATTGATGGTGGAAACATGAACCGAGTTTTTCCTGGTAACCCTGAGGGTACATTTACTGAAAAAATTGCCGACTACTTTAGTCGCACTCTTCTTCCTCTTGCTGATTATGTGCTGGATTTTCATTCTGGCGGCAAGACACTAGATTTTCTGCCTTTTTGTTGTGCTCATGTGCTTGAGAATAAAAAGCAGCAAGCTAAATGCATTGCTGCTATGAAGGCCTTTAATGCGCCTCACTCCGTAATGCTTTTAGAGATAGATGCGGCCAACATGTACGACACTGCAGCAGAAAATATGGGTAAAGTTTTTATTAGCACCGAGCTTGCTGGAGGCGGAACGACGTCCGCTTATACGGTCGCCATTGCTAAAAAAGGTATACGAAATATTCTTCGTCATGCCGGCATCACTAAGGGTGAAATGGAAGTCGACGAAACACTGAGCCTAGATATGCCCGATGAGCGCTGTTATGTTTTTAGTGAAACCTCTGGACTGGTAGAACATTGTGTTGATCTTGGCGATGAAGTAAAGAAAGGACAGCTTGTCGCTAAAGTTCATAATATAGAGCGAACCGGAACAAATCCAGTTGAGTATTTTGCTGGAATTGATGGTGTTTATACGGGCAGACATTTTCCAGGACTGGTTGCCAATGGTGATTTTCTTGGCGTCATCGCAGTGCCTGTTTAATGCTCAATCAGTTTAAATGATAAAAGAGTATTTTTATGAATTACACTTTAAGGAGTTTTGAATGAATGCATTATTTGCATCAGATAACGTAACTAGTGCTTGCCCTGAGGTCATGGATGCTGTTATTGCTGCCAACTCAGGCATTGCTGGATCTTATGGCGATGATGAGTGGTCTTTAGCCCTAAAAAAGAGATTGTCTGAGATTTTCGAAACCAATGTTGAGGTTTTTCTTGCGGTGACGGGCACGGCTTCAAATGCATTAGCACTCTCTGCTCTTGCCCCAGTCTTTGGAAAAATTTATTGCCATGAGTTGTCACATATTAATACTGATGAGTGCGGCGCCCCTGAGCTTTTTACGGGCGGCGCTAAGTTAATACCTATGCGAAGTAGTAATGGAAGAATCGATGCGGGTGATCTCGCTGAAGCTATAAGAGGGTCTGGTAATGTTCACGTTACGCAGCCCTCCGTTGTGAGCGTTACTATGTCATGCGAAACTGGCACTGTTTATCAGCTGGATGAAATAAAAGCTATTTCTAAAATAGCCCATGACAATAAAATGAGCGTTCATATGGATGGCGCCCGGTTTGCAAATGCACTTGTCTCTCTTGACGTGAGCCCAGCAGAGATGACCTGGAAATCTGGAGTTGATGTTCTAACGTTAGGCGGCACAAAAAATGGATGCCTTGCCGCTGAGGCGATCGTATTTTTCAAACCTGAAGCGGTTGGAAATTTTCCATTTCTGCATAAAAGATCAGGTCAGCTGCTTTCAAAGATGCGATTTATTTCTTCGCAGCTTGAGGCTTATTTAACCGATGATGTTTGGCTTAGAAACGCTCGCCATGCAAACGCAATGGCAAAAATTCTGAGTGAGGGGCTGGATTCATTTTCGAACATTAAGCTGGCATATCCAACGCAGTCTAATGAAGTTTTTGTCCATCTTCCACGCGACGTTATAGATTATTTAAATAATTCTGGTTACGATATTAATGAAGAAGAGCTCGACGGCAAGGCAGTTAGATTTGTAACTGCATGGAATTCTGAGTTAAAGGATATTAATAATCTTTTGGAAACTTTAGCTCAAAAATACTAAAACAAACTAAGGATTAAAAACTTTGTTTAGATAAAGAGTCTAGCCTTGTATAATGCACCTGAACGAGTTTAGTGAGATGAGTAACATTGCAAGACACTCCTAGCTAGTAAATAAATAATTGAGAGTTAAAAATTAACTCCTCATAGGGAACTCAAATTTTATTTTGAGTTTAAGTTTAAATGTTTGATGGCTTCTAGCCTCAACGCTATTGGTAAATAAAATAATTATGTTAAGTGCAATAAGAAATAAATCTAAAGGTTGGGTCGCTTATGTTGTAGTTGGCTTTATAACGATTCCATTTGCTTTATTTGGTATCCAGGACTATGTAAGCGGGTCATCAAATGCTTCGATCGCAACAGTTGATGGTGAAGATATCGATATAAACATTTATTACCAAGAGTTAAACACTCAGCAAAGGAATCTCCAGCAACAATTAGGAGCCGCATATTCACAAGAGATTGATAATGCATTAAAGCAGACGCTTATTGATTCAATGATCAATGAAAAACTTGTTGAGAATTTTGCGAGTTCATTGGACATTGTTACGCTAGATGACGAGGTTCGCTCTGTTATTGAGATGAATCAAGCGTTTCAGGTTGATGGTGAGTTTTCTGAAGATCGATACAGCCAACTTCTAAGACTGAATAGCTATTCACCAGCAGGATACGAGATCGCCCAATCAAGGGCGCTAACGCGTGACCAAATTAAACGCAATCTGAGTAGCTCTGCATTCATGTCATCAACGCAAATTAAACAGCTTAACGATCTCGCATCTCAAGAAAGAGAGGTTTCATATATAGCTCTTAATACTAAAGATTATGAGGGCCAGGTTTCTGTTTCACAAAGTGAAATTTCAGACTATTTCAACGAAAATAGATCAAGCTTTATAGAGAGTCGGAAAGTTAAAGTTGATTTTGTTGAGCTTTCATTAGAGGATATGCAGGAGCCTGCAAACCCAGATGAGGAGACTCTTCAAAGTCTTTACGATGATAACTCTGAGCTTTATACCAATTCAGAAAGAAGACGTGCACAACATATATTAATCGAAAGTGAAGAGATTGCCAAAGACCTGCTTGATCAAATCAACCAAGGCGCTGATTTCTCTGAGCTTGCAATTGCCAATTCAAAAGATACATCTTCGAATGAGAAGGGCGGCGATCTAGGATTTTTTGAGAGAGACTTAATGGGTGCAGAATTTGATGAAGCTGCATTTGCTATGAGTTTAGGAGAGGTTAGTGAGATTGTTTCTACAGACTACGGCTATTTTCATATTATTAAGCTTACTGATATTGAGATTGAAACAGTTCAATCTTTTGATGACGTCAGAGAGCAGTTAGTTGCTCTTCATAAGAACAATGTTAGTAAAAAAATGCTATTTGATTTATTGGAAGAGTTTACTAGTCTGGCTTATGAAGAGTCGCTTGATATGGTTGCCAATCAGTTTGGTCTAGAGCTTCAAACCAGTGACTACTTTGCAAATTCAAGTCAGCAGTTCGATGAGGCTTTTGTGTCTGCCGCTTTTAGTGCTGCTGTGATTGATGACGGTGAGAACTCAGAAGTAATTGAGCTTAGCGCTGAAAAATTTGTCGTTCTATCTCTTTCATCTTCTCAGCCTGAGCGCGAAAAAGAGTTGGATGAGGTTAAGGATCAGGTTGCATCAATCTTAAGTAATATTGGCGCGAAAATACTGATTGAAGACTTATCTCTTTCAATTGCAACGGCTCTAGAGAGTGGTGATGAGTTGATGACCAATAAGCTACTAGCTGATAATGGATTAGAGTGGAACGCTGAGGGCTGGATTTCAAGAGCTGCAGAGCTTCCTTTTGACGTAACAAGTATCGCCTTTTCGATACCTAAGCCTATTGATGGAGAGCACACTTATAGTGCTCAAAGTGTTGATAATTTAACTTCTTTAGTTGTTGATTTAAGTGGCGTTAGGCTTCCAGAGGAAGAGACCGATACCGGTATTGCGGCGCTTTATCTTGGACAAGAAAACAACGAAATGTTTGTCTCGCTTATTAAGCAACTAAGAGAGAGTGCTGATATAAAAATATTTTCTGATCTTCTTTAGAATATTAGCGCTAAAATAATAATTTTATGAAAAGAAAAATTGGAAAAGCGGCGCTAGTTTTAGCATCGTTGTCGGTAATTTGGCTTATACTTGGTATGCTTAATATGGTGCCATTTTTAATAGAGTTACCTCAGGAAACAAGTATTAGGGCGCATGCCTCATTAGCGGTCATTTTCTTGCTAATAGGGTCTTGGGCTTTTTGGAATGAAGATTAATTTTTAATAAAGGATATCGTTATTATGAAAACGTCAGATATATGTATTTTAATTTCAGTTGCAGTTGCATTTGTAACAACTGCCTTTCTTTGGTTTCAAGGCGTAGACACAAAACAAGAGGCACTGTTTACTGCAACCTGGATCCCATCAATTTTAACTTTTGCTATTTATTTTAAAATAATAGCTAGGAAGGACTAATCATGGATGATTCACTAATATTCTTTACTGGTTTTTTCTGCTTTGCTCTCGCTATAGTTGGCGCTGTAATGACCGTAGTAGAATTTAAACGTATAGAGAAAGAAGATAAAAAATAGTACAGTTTGAGTAAAGACTTGTTGAGTTAAAAAGGGTTGTAGATTTCTTAATGAGTTCTTTACCCTTTTTGGCCTTTTTGGCCTTTTTGGCCTTTTTGGCCTTTTAGCTACTTCTTAGTATTACTTTTTTTCTTAAAAAAGATGCACTGACTTTAAAGGTCTGGCCCCTTTTCATAAAAGTTATATCCTGCATCAACATAGGTCACTTCACCAGTTATTCCAGATGCTAAATCTGAACATAAAAATGCAGCAGCATTGCCAACCTCTTCGGTGCTTACATTGCGCTTAAGCGCTGAACTTTCAGCAGCATGATCAAGTAGCTTACCAAAACCTTTAATGCCGCTTGCAGCAAGCGTTTTTATAGCGCCGGCCGATATTGCATTAACTCGAATACCTTTCTCGCCTCCTAAGGCTGCAGCCATATACCTAACGTTCGCCTCAAGTGAGGCCTTTGCTACGCCCATGACGTTGTAATTTGGTATTGCCCTAAGTGCGCCTAAATAGCTAAGCGTTAATAAGGCGCCATTTTCATTAAGCATTGGAAGGGCGGCTTTTGCAAGCGCCGTAAAGCTGTACGATGAGATTTCATGAGCCTTAAGAAACCCTTCACGCGTTGTAACTTCAACATAATTGCCATCTAGCTCTGCTCTGTCTGCAAATGCAACCGAATGAACGATAATGTCAAAACTACTCCAAGACTTTTTAAGCTCAGCAAAGGTTTGATTGATTTGCTCATCACTAGAGACGTCACAGGGAATAACAATTGAAGAGTTACAGATCTCAGCACATTTTTCGACGCGACTTTTGAGCTTATCGGTTTGATAGGTAAAGGCAACTTCACAGCCATTTGCCGCCATAGATTCGGCAATACCCCAAGCAATTGAGCGGTTTGAAGCAACGCCAACAATGAGTGCTTTTTTACCCGTTAAAAAACCCATAAAAACTCCACAATATTTATAATACAATTACTGATAAATTATAAACACATTGATTACAGTGGTGATGGCTACTTACTCAATGTTAGTGGATAATTAAAGTAAACCTTTTTAATAAATCTATTTTTTATGTTCTTACTAATGAAGCACAAACTTTATTACCTTTTATTTCTAGTATTGGTGTCTCTTGACCAGATTACCAAGCAAGTTTTTATGGCCTCTTATGATTTAGGCCAGTCTGTTTTCGTTAATTCATACCTTAGCTGGACGTATCTTCAAAATACGGGCGCGGCCTTTAGTTTTTTGGCGGGTGGCGGGTTTATCCAAAAGACCTTCTTATTGTCGGTGTCTGTTTTAGTTTCTGTTTGGCTTATTTTTTGGATTCAAAGAACGTCGCCTCTTCATCTACAAAAGTTATTCGGTCAGTTTTTGTTACTTTCTGGGGCGGTTGGAAACCTAATTGATAGAGCTCTAAATGGTTTCGTTATTGATTTTATTGATGTGCACGTTAACGGCTTCTACTGGCCCGTCTTTAACTTAGCAGATAGCTTTATTTTTCTGGGTGTTGCGCTTATTTTATTCGAGAGAAAATCAACTGCTTAAGGCAATTGCCTTTGATAAATCTTCTCAGCTGGTAGAATATTAATTTACTTTGAGTACAAACTATTTTTTCATGAGAAAAGGCCTCCTACTTTCATTACTTATGTTAACTAGCATTTCTGTGAGTGCTGAACTACAGAAGATGTCGGTTAATGGTGAACTCTTAACGTCTGATAGCTCAGAATGGTCCTGCGTGCTAGATGAAAAGAGCTCCCTGGTCTGGGAAGTTAAAAGTGAAGATGAGGGATTGCAATATGCCCTTAATACTTACACCTGGTTTGATGGGCAGAGCGGAAGAGATAGCGGGACTTATACTAAGAATTGTTATTGGGGTAAGAACTGCAATACAAAGTCTTATATTGAAGATATTAATAAGTCCGGGCTTTGCAGCTTTTCTGATTGGCGATTGCCCTCAAGAAACGAGTTAAACTCGATCGTTGATTATTATGGTGATAGTGATGCGTTGATTAATACTGATTTTTTTCCGAACACTCAGATGGAAACTTACTGGACCTCAACGTCCTTAAAAGACAGCCCATCTCTTGCTTATGAGATTCCCTTCTTTTTTGGCGGCTCAACAGCAAGAGATAAAACGATTGACACGTTTGTAAGGCTTGTAAGAAGTGCTGACTAGAGAGCTCGATCATTCATTGTTTGAGTCGTACTCTGACGATATACCTGTAATTCTTAAGAGGGTATACGCCGCACGAGCTGTTTCTGAATCACAGCTTTCAATGGCCCTTCCAGGGCTTCTTAAGCCAAGCTTTGATCAGCTTAACATTGCGCTTGAGCTTCTTGAGAAATGCATTCTAGATAACCAGCGCATACTCATCGTTGGAGATTTTGACGCGGACGGCGCAACAGCAAGCGCTGTAGCAATTAAGGCTCTTAGGTTAATGGGGGCAAAGCATGTTGATTTTTTGGTTCCAAACCGCTTTAAGCATGGATACGGCTTAAGCCCAGAGATTGTTCAGGAGGCAAAGACTGAGAAAGATCCAAACCTAATTATTACTGTTGACAATGGCATATCCAGTAACGAAGGCGCCGCGCTTGCCAGGTCACTTGACATTGACGTTATCATTACCGACCACCACCTGCCTCCTAAAGTTCTCCCAGATGCAAACTCAATCATTAACCCAAATCTACGTGGCTGTGACTTTCCTTCTAAAAATTTAGCAGGGGTCGGCGTTTGTTTTTATTTGTTTTCTGCTCTCAAGACTCACTTGGTTGGTAAGGGGTATTTTGAAGAGCATAACATCCAGGTTCCAGATCTTCGTGAACTCCTTGACCTTGTTGCTCTTGGAACCGTTGCAGACGTCGTAAAACTGGATCAGAACAACCGAATTTTAGTGAATGAGGGAATTAAGCGTATTCGTCAAAAACTCTGCTCAAAAGGCATTCTAGCGATACTTGAGCTGACCAAGCGTCCAATCGAAACGCTGCAAGCATCTGACCTTGGATTTACGGTGGCACCTAGAATTAATGCGGCAGGCCGGCTGAGCGACATATCACAAGGTATCCGCTGCCTCTTATCTGAGGATATGAATGACGCGAGAAGGTACGCCCAGACGCTAGAAGAGTTTAATGTTAAAAGGCGTGAAGAGCAGACCCGAATGCAGGATGAGGCATTAGCCATTGTCGAGAGCCAGTCAATTGATGAGAGCCAGTTTGCAATCGTCCTTTATGACGAGACCTGGCATGAGGGCATTGTCGGCATTGTTGCTGGGAAACTCAAAGAAACGTACCAGTGCCCGTGCGCCGTTTTTGCAAAATCAGGGAGCGTCTTAAAGGGCTCAATCCGGTCAATTCCTGACGTGCATATAAAAGATTTGCTAGACCTGGTTGACCGGGATAACCCAGGGCTGATTGATAAGTTTGGGGGACACGCGATGGCTGCCGGCTTAGCACTTTCACCAGAGAGCTTTGAGAAGTTTAGTGATGGTTTTTCAGAGGCAATAAAAAAACATCTCGAGGGCAAGAAGCCAATCATTGAGCTAATGACGGATGGTGAGCTTGAGGCCTCTGAGATAACGCTTAAGAACGCAGAGCTACTTCGAGGAGCGTCTCCCTGGGGACAGGGCTTTGAAGAGCCAGTCTTTTATGGCGACTTTGAACTAATAGATCAAAAAATTGTTGGTGAAAAGCATCTCAAGTGCACCCTGAAACTTGATGGTGCTAGTTCGATTTTTGAGGGGATTGCATTTTTTCAAGATAAGATTGAAACGAAACAGGTTAAAGTTGCTTATAAGTTAAATGTGAATTCGTTTAGAGGAAATGAGTCTTTACAGCTCATGATTGAGTCAATACTTATTCAATAACTTCTGCTTTAAGATAATCCAATATTGAATCAGTGCCACTCAGAACAGCTTTGAATAACTCAAAAGATTCCTTATCGTTCGCTTCTTTAAAGTAATCATGTATGCATTGTTGGCTCCTAGCGTTCACAATGTCAGTGGTTTGACTAATAAAACTTAGCCATCCCCATTCCATTACTTTCGGCCCACACTTCTTTTGAAGAGAGTCACTATGTCGCTCCAGGGACATTTCACCTACATGAATGACTAGTTTTTTCTCTTTGGTGTCGGCATGTTTAAAAACTAAGTTCTTGAACTTAATTTTTTTATTACTATTCAGTCTTAGATTTCCCTGTACAAAAGCTTTATGCAGCTGATAAGGTTGAAGGTATTCTTCTGAACGCTCTAATTCAAAAGGTCCAGTTTCAATAAAATCTCCTTTGCCTAGTGCTAAGTTGAAGGTTTCGCCATCAATTTCAAAGATGGATAGTTCTTCCTTTAATTTTGCAACTTTTTCAGCTTGAATAGCAGCTCTATTATTAGCCTTTTCCTGATCTTGTTTAGCTGCTATTTTCTTGGGATTTTGAAGATAGTCTAGTATAGAATTTGCTCCGCCTAAGGCTGCTTGGAACAACTCCCAAGACTCCTTATCATTTGCTTCTTTGAAGTAATCATAATGGCATTGCTGATTCGTAGCACTATTAATGTTATTGGTTTTGGTTATAAAGCCCATCCAGCCCCACTGATCAATTAAATCCTTTCCACACTCCTGTCTAAGAA
>OOGS01000003.1_pt1 | contig 75252 bp, 69 predicted proteins | sample 1670591 | NCBI WGS metagenome assembly OOGS01 (sample SAMEA98167168, study PRJEB22522) | marine metagenome | biome: marine biome; feature: marine water body; material: seawater | place: Arctic Ocean | collected 05-Oct-2015 | depth 29 m | reverse complement strand
AAACTTTTCAGTAAAAAAATTAAAACTGTTTTAGTTGAAGGTGGTGGAACTGTAAATTGGGAATTTATTAAAAATAACCTTTTCAATGAATTGATAGTTACATTATCTCCTTTTCTAATTGGAGGAAATGATGCTATCTCTTTTGTTGAAGGAAAAGGTTTTGCAAAAATTTCTAATTCCCCTAATTTGAAATTAAAATCAATAAAGAGGCTCAAAAACTATGTGGTACTAAATTATGTTAAAGTGTAAGTTCTTATACTTTATTTAAAATAAAATTACAAGAAATTGGCAATAAAAAAGAAAACCATAACAAAAAAGACGGTTGCAACAAAAAAGAAAGTTGCACCAAAAAAGACGGTTGCAACAAAAAAGAAAGTTGCTCCTAAAAAGAAGACTACAACTAAATCAAAAGCAAAGAAACCAGCATTTGGAGGATACGCTATTAATTTCGCAGGTCGTCAAGAAACTGTAGAACAAGTATTTGGAAAAAAACCAATAGCTCCTAGTGAGATGACTAAAAGAATCTGGATATTTGTAAAAGCAAATAGTCTATCTAATCGTTAAATCTATTGTTAACAAATAACCGTTAACTAATTTTCTCTCTTTTAATTATTTTTATTAAAAAGATATAGATATTGGATTTTATTTTTTGTAATTATGTCTACTGAATCATTACGACGTGATCATGAATTAATTGAAAAAGTAATCAAAGCTATGCAATCTACCATTGAATTATTAAATGATAAAAAACAAATTCCTGAATCCATTTTACTTCCAGTAATTGATTTCTCAAAAAACTTTACTGATGTTTGTCATCATACTAAAGAAGAAAAATCACTATTTCCTGCATTAGAGGAAGCTGGAATGCCTACTACCATGGGACCTATTGCTATGATGTTACTTGATCATCAACGATCACGAGAAATTGGAAATAAAATGGAAACATCTGCAAAAGAATATCTTTCATCTGGTAATTCTGAAAAATTAATTGCTGATATGCAACTTTACGTTGATCATATTACAGAACATTTGTGGAAAGAAAATAATAAATTATTCATGATGGCAGAAGCAAGATTACAAAATGTTTCTAAAAAAGTCAATGAAGAACTTGATACAATTGAAAAATCTCAATTAAATGATCTTGGAAAATCTAGACAACATTATGAGCAATTAGCTGAAAATCTTACTCGTGATGTTTCTAATAATAAAAATTAATTTTGACTAGTAGTATATTTGGCGAAGTCATTAGAGTTAGAAAATTTTCTAATGGTGATATAAAGAGCAGTTAAAAATGGTAAAAAAAGTTAAGTATGAAAAACCAAACTTTCGCCATACAAAAAAATTGATAATTTAAAAAATTTCATACGAGAAATTGCTAATAGCGGTGAGAATGTACCCACAAGAAGCAACCAATTAATTACATTAATTTCAGAGTTATGAAACCAAATAGATGAAAATGTTATAGCCAAAAAAGTCGTAAAAAAAACTCTAAATCCAAATAAAAGATAGCATAAAGTTACTGCTCCTATGGGGAGCCAAATAATATTACCAATAATGTGGGCCTGACCATTAATAAATGTTGCGAAAACAATTATTAAAAAAGTAATAGAATTTTGAGATAGAAATTCTATAAATTTATTTATTTTTATTATCATGACTTACTAATTACATTATGCGTAGCTAAGCATCATAATGAACTAAAAGCAAAGCGACTGAATTAATTTATTACTCGCTGCCTAGAGTCTCAGTCGAGTCCCCGCGCTTTTTAAAGTGGTCGGTAGGCATACCCACTGCAAACCAATATAACCCTAGTCTTCAAAAATGTCAAATATTTACTGATTAAACACTAATATCTTTTCGCGCTTATCAAGCGAAGACTGCTCTGCATTGACTAAACCATTAGAGGTTAGAAAGAGAACTGCACGTTTTATTGTTGATAATGAATACTTCGAGAAATATGGATTTTTTTTGATTGATGTAATTGTGACATTAGAGTTAGAGGTGATGAAAGAAAACACCGCTCTTTCTACTTCTGAATAATTATTCAACCCGAATTCTTTTTCACACTCATCTAATGATTTTCTTAACTGAAACAACTTGTTGATAGTATTTTTCATCTGCCACTCCTAAACTAATCTAACCCCTTTAGATAAATTATAGACTAATATGAATGATAAAGTTACCAGATACTGAAGCCACGAGTACAATATCTCATGAGATGAAATTAAAGTTAAATTTAATTAATTTAAAAACTTACTCTAGGCCTCTTTATCTTCTTAAACGTTAAATTGCTGCTTAAGACTGATATATTCAATAACTTTTATTCTTGGCCCAAATTGACTTACCACCCTAGATGAAGCTGCATTAGCAAAATCTGCAGCCCAGGAAAAATCTTTCCCAAGTCCTAAGGCATATAAAAATGATCCAGCAAACATATCACCTGCACCATTAGTATCAACTGCACTTGCAAGTACTCCTGGAGTGTGAACCAAGTTAGCTCCATCAAACACTAATGACCCGCCCGCACCTCTTGTAATAGCAAAGGTCTTAGCATATTTCTTCAAAGCTTCAGCAGCAGCCTCAACTGTATGAGTTCCAGTAAAACTTCTTGCCTCATCACCATTACAAAAAATTAAATCCACACCATCATCGCCAATAATAGTTTTTATATTATCTGAAAAAACCTCAACAACGAATGGATCTGAAAGGCTCAGTGAAGTTTTAATCCCATTTTTTTTAGCATAAATCATAGCCTCTCTTGCAACAGCTGTTCTTTCATCATCAGTCACAACATAACCTTCAATATATAGCCAGTCTGATGCAGCTAAAGCCTCTTCATCAACTTCACGATATGAAAGCTCTAGACTAGCGCCCAAATACGTATTCATAGTTCGCTCAGCATCCGGGCTAATCATTACCAAGCACTTGCCTGTTATACCGCTAGAAGCGTCAACTTGATGAAAATCAACTCCTGCACGATTTAAATCTTTAACAAAAAAGATACCCTCATCATCATCTGCAACTTTACCAGAAAAGAAAGTTGCAGCTCCAAATCTACTTGCCGCAACAATCGTATTACATGCCGACCCCCCACAACTCCTTTTCACTGGAGTGCGTTGACTAGTCAGCTCATCCATTAAGTATTTTTGTCTTTTTTCATCAACAAGGGTCATCAGGCCTTTACCGATCTCATTGTCATTTAAAAATGAATCGCTAACAATAACTTCAGTATCAACTATTGCAGCTCCAATTCCGTAAATCCCATATTTTTTCATAAAATTTTAATTCCTAAATCTCTATCAATTAAATTGTTTATTTTTAAACTCTCAATGCACTCGGTATTGGAAAATTTATAGACTCCTTAGTGCCGCTCACTTCAACAACCTCACTTCCACCATTCATCATTAAATAGCTTACCACTGCTTGAACTAAAATCTCTGGAGCCGATGCGCCCGCTGTAACGCCTATGGAATCAATGCCACTTAGCCATTCATTTTTAATATCAGCTGATCCATCAATTAAATAAGCAGGTTTACCTGACTTTTCTGCTATCTCTTTTAGTCGATTCGAATTAGAAGAATTTTTTGAACCAATGACAAGAAGCATTTCTGAGTTTTTAATCATAACTTTGACAGAGTCTTGGCGATTTTGAGTTGCATAACAAATATCACTTTTTTTAGGTTCTTGAATTTTTGGAAACTTAGTTTTTAGAGAGTTAACAATCAGCTTTGTATCGTCAACAGACAAAGTAGTCTGAGTTGTATAAGAAATATCCAAATCTTCAGAAAGCTCTAAACCTTCCACGTCGTTAATTGACTCAATCAAATTAATATGATTAGACTCATTTGACTGCCCTAAAGTCCCCTCAACCTCTGGATGGCCAGCATGGCCAATCAGAATAACCTGATGATTTTGTTTTTGGCGCCTAGTGACCTCTTTATGAACTTTTGTTACTAATGGACAAGTCGCATCATAAATAATATTTGTGATCTCAGATGTTTGTTTTCTTATGGCCTGAGACACTCCATGAGCACTAAAAATTACAACACCCCCTTTCGGAACTTCATCAATCTCTTCTACAAAAATTGCGCCTTTCTTTTTTAGGTTACTAACAACGAATTTATTATGGACAACCTCATGGCGAACATAAATTGGTGCGCCATGTTTTTCAATTGCACACTCGACTATCTCAATAGCACGATCAACACCGGCGCAGAAGCCTCTTGGATTTGCCAAAAATATCTTCAAAATTTATCAGATTGATTCACGTTAACAATATTAGAATTATTATTTATTATTGAGGTGAAGCGCGGAGAGAATTTGAAAGACTTTTTGACGCAAGTCTGACCTATGGACTATCATGTCAATAGCGCCCTTCTCAAGTAAAAACTCACTTCTTTGAAATCCTTCTGGCAGCTCTTCTCGAACCGTTTGCTCAACAACTCTTGCGCCAGCAAATCCTATTCTTGCATTAGGCTCAGCAATCTGAACATCGCCAAGCATTGCCAAACTAGCTGAAACGCCACCCATTGTTGGATCAGTTAAGACTGAAATAAATGGAATTTTATTATCAGATAACAATTTAACAGCAAGTGAAGTCTTTGACATTTGCATCAGAGAAAAAAGCCCTTCTTGCATTCTAGCTCCACCACTTGCAGAAAAACAAACAAAAGGATGTCGGTTTTCAATTGCAATATTTACAGCTCTAACAAATTTCTCACCAACAACTGACCCCATTGACCCACCCATAAAACTAAAATCAAAAGCTGCTATTACAATTGGCATACCCTTTAATAATCCTGTTTTAACAACCAAAGCATCTTTTTCCTTGGTCTTTTTTTGGGCATCCTGGTAACGATCTTTGTATTTTTTTTGATCTTTAAACTGCAACGGATCTACTGACTGAATATTAGCAGCTATCTCAAGTTGTTGCTCAACATCCAAGAAGCCCTCTATACGCTTTCTTGCAGATATTCTTAGATGATGGTCGCACTTGGGACAAACATAATGAAGACGCTCAAGTTCCTCTTGATAAAGAACTCGACTACACTCTGGGCATTTGCTCCAAAGACCTTCTGGGATATTTTTTTTAGTATTTATGCCAATAGATGGCATAATTTTTTCTAACCAACTCATAGTATTTGTAAATTAATTAATTGCATTTGAAATTTCCTTTGCCAGATTCCCAACCTTCGTAATCATTGTATCCTTATCACCGGATAATTCTTCAATAATTGAAACTAGAGCACTACCAACGATGACTGCATCTGCACTCTCTCCAACTTGTTTCGCAATTTCGGCATTGCTTATTCCAAAACCAACCCCCACTGGCAATTTAAAATACTTTCTCATTCTTTCCAGGTGGTGGTTAACGGATGTAACATCGAGATTTCCTGCGCCTGTTACGCCCTTCAATGATACAAAGTATATATAGCCAGTTGCCATTTCTGCAATATATTGTAAGCGTTCATCAGTAGTTGTAGGGGCAACTAAAAAGATAAGATCAATCTCCAACTTATCGAGCTCTTTCTTAAGATCATGAACTTCTTCTGGGGGCATATCAACAACCAAAATTCCATCTACTCCTGCTTCATGAGCTCTAAGCGCAAATTCTTTATAGCCGAACACCTCAATTGGATTCGTATAACCCATTAAGACAATGCCAGTAGTTTGGTTATGCTCTCTAAACCTCTCAACTATTGCAAAAACATCATGCAAGTTAACTCCGTCTGCAACAGCCCTCTCATGTGATTTTGCAATTACTGGCCCATCAGCCATAGGGTCTGAAAAAGGCATTCCTAACTCGATAATATCTGCGCCGCTATCTGCCAAAGTAAAAACCAGCGCTTCTGAGTTATCTAGGCCGCTATCACCAGCAGTAATAAATGGAATAAAAGCAGTCTTGCTCTTAGCTTCGAGTTTCTTGAAAATATTTAAGATTCGTGACATAATTTTTAATACTATTTTTAATTAAATTTTAACATAGACAAAGTTAAACTCAATTTAAAGTCCATTTGATAGAATTAATTTATTTTGATCCGAATAAGAGTGAACTGCATCCACTAAAACTTTCATACTTTCAGGATTAACATCGGGTGTAATTCCATGCCCAAGATTAAATACATGTCCAGTTTTTCCTTTGAATTGGTCAAGTACTTTATAGGCTTCGGCCTTTATTACATCGGGTGATGCATAAAGTACTGACGGGTCAAGATTACCCTGTATTGCTACTTTTGAGCCCACCCTTCTTTCCGCCTCGCCAAGTTCTATTGTCCAATCAATGCCCACTGCATCACATCCGGTTGCAGCAATTTGCTCAAGCCATGCCGCTCCGCCTTTCGTGAAAAGTGTCACTGGAATCGTTTTGCCTTCATAGTTACGATGAATTCCATCAACAATTTTTGACATATATCTTAAAGAGAAGTTTTCATAACTGTCTTTACTTAAAAGACCACCCCAAGTATCAAAAATCATTACTGAATCTGCTCCGGCCTCAATTTGAGAATTTAGATAATCTATAATAGTGTCAGCCAAAACATCCAGAAGTTGGTGCATGTGCTTTGGGTTTTCATACATTAAACCCTTCACCCTTGAAAAAGTTTTACTAGTGCCGCCCTCAACCATATATGTTGCTAGCGTCCAGGGACTTCCAGTAAAGCCTATTAATGGAACTCTGCCTTTAAGGTTTTTTTTGATTACAGAAACCGCTTCACTAACATAGGCAAGCTCCGTCCCAACATCTGGCTTAGTTAAGTTTTCAATACTACTGAGCGTGTCAAGAGGATTGGTAAATTTTGGCCCTTCTCCCTCAACAAAATGAAGCCCCAAGCCCATCGCATCAGGGATAGTTAAAATGTCAGAAAAAAGAATTGCCGCATCAAGATCAAATCGCTCAAGGGGCTGAAGAGTAACTTCACACGCAAGGTCACTTGACTTACATAAAGTTAAAAAATCTCCAGCTATGTTTCGAGTTTCGCGATACTCTGGTAAATATCTACCTGCTTGTCTCATCACCCAAATTGGAGTGCGAGATACTTCTTTTTTTAGTAAAGCATTAATGTAGTCAAATGCCATTATTTTTTCCCAGTAAAAGGTTGATTATAATCATTATAAATGATTTATTTTAGTTTGCTTCTGACACAAAAAAAGCCACATCTGTGGCCTTTAGAGTGAATCAATTCGTATTTAACGTTTGAATGCGCCGTAACGTGACTTAAATTTCTCAACACGTCCAGCAGTATCCATAATTTTTTGCTTGCCTGTATAAAAAGGGTGACAACTTGAACAAACATCAAGATGAAGTTCGTCTTTACCCGAAGTAGAGCGCGTTTCAAATGAATTACCGCAGCTGCACACAACTTTAACAGTATCGTAAGAAGGATGAATGTCTGTTTGCATAACTTTATATCTTCAAATTTAAAAGAACGTGAATTATATACTATCTCTCTGCAGGGGTAAATGTTTTAACGCTTAATGCATGAAGTTCGCCACTCTTGATCTCTTCTTTAACAACTCCTAATACTGCTCTCTGTCTTTGCAATAAAGATAGCCCTTCAAAAATAGGTGAAACAATTACTGCAGAACAATTACAACCATCGCCCTCCATCGTAACTTCAGATTGCTCTATTCCTAATTCAAGTTTTTTCTGAACCTCTTCTAAAGTCATAATGAATCTCTATTTATAATTGTATTACTGGTCATTTTACTAAATTTAATTAGATCATGACGATCCAAAGATGCCTTTTAATGTGAAGAAAAATAAAATCGACATTATTGCACCAGCTGGAAGCGTGATAATCCAAGAAAGAAAAATTCGATTAATAACCCTCAAGTTAAGTGAGGCAAGGCCTCTTGCAATTCCCACACCAAGAACAGCGCCCACTAATACCTGCGTAGTAGAAACTGGAAGCCCCGTATAAGATGCAAAAACAACGGTTGTAGCAGCAGCAAGTTCAGCGGCAAAACCGCGACTAGGCGTCAGCTCTGTAATACTCTTACCAATTGTTTTCATTACTCTATATCCAAAAGTTGTCAGTCCAAAGACAATACCCCCGCCTCCAACTAGCAAAATCCATGAAGGCAAGACACTCTTAGAAACTATCTCTCCTCCCGACTCAACAATACTATAGACTGCCGCCAATGGGCCAATAGCGTTTGCAACATCATTCGATCCGTGTGCAAATGCCATTGCACAGGCAGTTATAATCATTAGTCCACCAAATAATTTCTCCATATTCGCATAGGAGAAGTCACTGTCATCTTCAGGGTTTATTTTAATACGCCTAATAATAATAGCAGCAAGAATAGCAGCCAATATCCCTACTCCGGTAGCAATCATCATGCTAGTGGGTAGATCCTTACCAAGATGCTTTAGAGACTCAACATGCTTAAGACCCTTAAGTAATGTCACTAAAGAAATAATAAAACCAACAAAAAATACATAAAAAGGGAGGTATTTTTTAGCATTCTCAAGAGGTTTTTCAGTATCAATAATATTGCTCTGTAAGCTCTTAAAAATTACAATAGCCAACGTTCCAGCAATAATTGGAGAGATCACCCAGCTCGCTATAATTGCATAGACCTTGCCCCAAGCTACAGCATCAACGCCTACTCCTACAGCACCAAATCCTACAATCGCTCCTACAATAGAGTGCGTTGTAGAAACCGGCCAACCAAGAGAAGATGCAATCAATAGCCATGTGGCTGCAGCTAAAAGTGAAGCAAGCATCCCATACACAAGTAATTCTGGGTTAGATACAAATGATCCAGAATCAAGGATGCCTTTTCGAACCGTTGCCGTAACCTCGCCACCTGCAAGAACTGCACCAGCAAACTCAAATATAATTGCAATGACTACTGCCTGCTTAAATGTAATTGCACCAGAGCCTACCGATGTTCCCATTGCATTTGCAACATCATTGGCACCAATACCCCAGGCCATAAACAAACCAAACCCAATTCCCAGCATGATAAGAATATCACTATTTTGTACAATAATTTCCATGAAGAGCTCCGGTTATTTTGTTAGCATTACTTCAAAACGTGACCCTACCTTTTGGGCAGCATCAGCAGTCTCACCAAGCCATTCAATAGCGCGGTAATAAAACATGACATCTACAGGAGGTAAATCTGATTCGAGCAAAAATAGTTTATTACGGATATCATTTTGCGCCGTATCAGTATCATGCTCTAATACATTGATTTTTTTGACCATCTCAGCAACAATTTTACGTTCACGAGAACTAAACGCTGTTTCTAACAACTCATCAAGCTCATTAATCGCTACCAATGCCGCTCCTGAAGTTTTAATACATAATTCAGCAAGCTTTATGAAATCTTCTGCAAACTCTTTAGGAAAAACCATATGGCGAGTCATCATCAAGCCTGCAAGGTCTTTAGTAATGTTGGCAATAGAGTCTTGGATTAAGAGAACATCAAGCAAATCTCTTCGTGAGAAAGGCATCATAAAAGTACTAGGCAAGTTCATTCTTAGTTTTTTCTTTAACTGGTCAGCTTTTTTCTCTTTATTTCCAATTGAAACTCGAGCCTCTTGCGCCTTGTCCCAGTCATGAGATTGTGCAGCTTTAGCAAAAACTCCAAACTCTTTAATACAGGAGTGAACCTGCTTCATGTGTTTTTGCAAAGGACTTATTGGCGACTTTCCAAATAAACTAGTAATATTTCCTGATTTAGTCATAACTATTTATCTCCATAAAAAGAATTATTTAGTACTACTTATCACTGCCTGTGAAAAACGAATTTTATATAAAAATTAAAAAAAAAGTAATTAGTTTAAAAAACATTTTACCAGTGGAATTAGTTTCGCTTTGACCTGCTCATAACACGCCTGAAATTCTTCAAAATCCTTACCATCTGGATCATCAAAGCCTAAATGAACTAACTCTGTTTTTCCAGGAAATATAGGGCAAGTTTGACTTGCATTATCACAAACTGTAATGACCAGGTCAAAGTCAATATGCAAGAGTGTTTCCAATCTTTTAGAGTGGTACTTATCCTTCCATATATTCTTCATTTCTAATATTTTTTTTGCATTCGGATTTACTAAGCCGCTGGCAGATACGCCACTCGAATAAGCTTTAATTCGATCACCAAGCTCACTATGGATTAGCGCCTCAGCAATAATACTTCGGCAACTATTTCCAGTGCATAAAACCAATACTTTTTTCATGGTCACTAATTAAGAGTCAGATTGAAAAAGCTTTAAAAATAGTTGCGCAGCAATTACAGCGCCAATGATAGTCGCTACTATATATATCCATAGGTGCTCATAATTACCACTCATCACTGCAGGCCCAATACTTCGAGCTGGATTCATACTACCTCCCGTTATGGGTCCTGCAAACATTGCCTCAAGACCAACCGTTAGGCCAATAGCAAGTCCCGCAAAATCTTTAGTGGCTTTCCCATGAACCGCAGAAGAGCAAATAACAATCATTAATATAAAAGTCAAAATCAATTCAAATCCAAAGGCTTGAGTTACTGAGCCATAGGGAAGAGTCGCACCAAGATAGCTCACCTCGGACATGGCGACAAAGTTCTCATTAAGTAAAAAATATAGGCTTGCACTTGCAGCTATCGCACCAAAAAGCTGGGCGCAAATATATGGAATAACCTTCTTACTGTCAAACTCCCCTATTGACCAGAAAGCTATCGTCACTGCAGGATTAAAATGAGCACCCGATAAATGAGCAAAGCTATAAATTAGTGCCACTACGACAAAGCCAAATGTGAGTGCTATACCAACATGGCCAAGAGCTCCAGTAATATCATTAATCATCACGGCGCCAGTTCCAGCAAAGACCAGAATGTAAGCTCCAATTAACTCGGCAAGTAATTTTTTACGCATTTTCACTTAGCTTAATCTCTAAAGTGTAACATTATACAAACTATTTTTTTCTCCCTAACACTATACTTTTAATGCCAAACCAATCAACTAATAATGAAGTTAATGCAATCATTTTAGCAGCAGGCCAAGGCACAAGAATGAACTCAAGTGTATCCAAAGTGCTTCATGAAGTTGGTAATAAGACTTTAATCCAGCATGTCATTGATGCTGCGATGCCTTTGGCAAGCTTCATTAATGTAATTATTGGACACAACTCAGAATCAGTAAAAAAATCAACACAGAGTAATTTGATTAAATGGGTTTTACAAAAAAACCAACTTGGGACTGGGCATGCAGTTATGCAGGCAATCCCTAATATTAAAAAAGATTCAATGTGTCTTATTCTATATGGTGATGTTCCTTTAATTCAAACTCAAACATTACTAAAGCTGCTTGAAAAAGCAAATAAGACTGGCTTCTCTCTTTTAACTGTAATTGCGAATGACCCTTCAGGGTATGGCCGAATAATAAGAGACTCTTCAAAATCCATTCAATCAATTATTGAGCACAAAGATGCAAATACTGAAGAACTTGAAATTGATGAAGTCAATACGGGCATTATGGCTATTACTGGAGCCTTATTAACAAAGTACTTAAACCAGCTCGAGCCAAATAATTCACAAGGCGAGTTATATCTTACTGATATTGTTGAAAAAGCAGTCAAAGATAATGTTAATATTGCTTCATTTATATGTGAGAATGCAACAGAAGTAATGGGGATAAATGATAAAAATAACTTAGCAAAGGCTGAAAGAGCTTACCAGTTAAAAATTGCAGACGAGCTAATGAAGGATGGTCTCACTATTAAAGATCCTAGTCGTTTTGATTGTCGAGGTAACTTAATTTTTGGAAATGACTGTATTATCGACGTAAATGTTGTCTTTGAGGGTGAGGTTCAGCTAGGAAAAAATGTATTAATTTCTCCGAACTGCATTATAAAAAACTCTAAAATCGGTGATAATGCGAACATCATGCCAAATTCCATTATTGAGGATTCTGTTATTGGAAGTCATGCGAATATTGGACCTTTTGCTCGCATTCGTCCAGAAACCAAGATTGGTAATCACGCAAAGATTGGCAATTTTGTTGAAGTAAAAAAATCAACAATTGGTGACAACTCAAAGGTATCACATTTAAGCTACATTGGGGATAGTCAAGTTGGTAAGAGCGCCAATATTGGTGCTGGAGTAATAACTTGTAATTACGACGGTGTAAATAAAAGTCAAACAACAATTGGAGATGGAGCATTTATTGGCTCAAATAGCCAATTAATTGCGCCAGTCTCAATTGGTAAAAATGCAACCATTGGAGCTGGCTCAACTATCACTCAAAATGCTCCCGATGACAAACTTACGTTGAGTCGTCATAAACAATCAACGATTAGCAAATGGAAGCGGCCTCAGAAGAAATAAATTTTCCACTCATAGGATAACAGCTCAATGTTAAATCTTCCTAAGAATGTCTGGATATTGACTGCATGTCTAGCACTCTTTATGTCACTTAGCGTTTTTATGCTATTTGTGGGAGGTATTATTGGAAGCGACCTTGCACCCTTAAAAAGTTTATCCACCTTGCCAGTTGCAACTATTGTTGTAGGTACTGCGTTTAGCGTCATTCCAGCCATTCGGTTGATGTCAATTTTTGGTCGAAAGAAAGTTTTTTTAAGCTCATGTATTTATACAATATTACTAATTGGTCTCTGCATTTTCTCAATCATCAATAAATCATTTTATTTATTTTGTTTTGCATCTTTCTGTTTGGGCGGAAGCGTTGCCGTTATGCAGCAGTTTAGGTTTGCAGCAATTGAAAGCGTGGAGTTTGAACAAAGACCAAAGGCAACTGCAGTTGTTCTTTTAGGTGGACTAGTTTCGGCTTTTCTCGGAACTGAAATTGCAACTTTAGGTAAAGATTACTTTGATGCAGATTTTGTTGGCTCTTTTGTCATTCTTTCTTTTTTATTTATTATAGCATTTATATTAATGTGCTTCTTTAAACCAGCTGAAAAGTTTAAGCAGCAGATTGACAACTCTAAAAGATCTTTGATGGATATTGTTAAGCAAGGATCTTTTATAGTTGCAGTATGTGCCGCTACAACAGGCTATGTTGTTATGAGTTTTGTTATGACTGCAACGCCTGTGAGTATGCACATAATGGATGGCTTTTCACTTGATGATACAAAATCAGTCTTACAGGCTCACGTCATTGCAATGTTTCTTCCGTCACTATTTACAGCTTTCATAGTGAAATATTTAGGGCTTACTCGAATGATGATACTTGGGGTTATATTTTTCTTTGCCTCTATTATTATTGCATTTAGTAGTCATGCTCTTAGCAACTATTGGTGGTCTTTAGCTTTCCTTGGTCTTGGATGGAACCTCCTATTTATAGGAGGAACAAACCTGCTCCCAAGGTCCTACAATGAAAACGAAAAATTTAAAGTTCAATCAATCAATGATTTTTTAGTTTTTGGCCTCCAGGCTTTTGCAGCTCTATCAGCAGGATGGTTTGTTTTTAATTTTAGCTGGGAAGTAGTTCTTTTATCAGTTATCCCATTATTGTTTTTTCAATTATTTATTCTGTTATGGTGGCTATACAAAAAATAATTAATGCTTATCGATTATTTTTGTATTACAATGTTTGAAAATTCTATTGGACCGAATGATATTGAAAGTCATACAGCTTACCCCTTCAATTGGCGCAACAATCTCTGAAATTTCACTTAATAAGGATTTAAATAGTGAAACTATTGAGCAAATATACAGCGCTCTAATTAAGCATCAAGTTATTTTTTTTAGGGGCCAAGATATTTCCCCAGAAAATCACCTGAAATTAGCAGAAAGTCTTGGGGAAATTGATCCAGGTCATCCTGTCTACCCTCATGTTGAGGGGTACCAAAGCATTGTCTTACTTAAAAATGATGTAAATAATAGGCCAGACACAAATGACTGGCATAAAGATCTTACTTTTAAATCAAACCCTCCCTTTGCTAGCATACTACATGGCGTCAAGGTTCCAAAAGTTGGCGGTGATACGCTCTGGGCTAGCATGAGTGCTGCCTATGATGCTCTGCCTAATGGATGGAAAGAGCAATTAGAAGGACTTGAAGCAATTCATGACATGGGCACATTTAGAAATGACTTTTATAAAGAAGGTGGCATCGATTCGGTTAACAGTGCTCTAAAGAAAGTTGGCTCAGCGGTTCATAAAATTATTGAAACACATCCTATTTCAGGACTCAAATATTTAAATGTTAATCAATCCTTTACCCGGAATATTATCAATGAAAGCCAAGGCCCAAGTGATCATATACTACAATTCTTATACCAGCATATTTCTAAGCCTGAATTCCAAGTTAGATTTCACTGGGAAGATAATTCTATCGCTATTTGGGATAATCGGATTACTCAACATTATGCAGTTTGTGACTACTTGCCAGAACTCAGGCACATGCAACGAGTTACGGTTATAAACGATAAAAGGGATAAGTCCTAAATTCTACCCAAGCAAACTAAAGCCTTGCTTTAGGTCATCAATTAACTCACTTGACTCTTCAAGCCCTATACTGAGACGTATTAGATACTTTCCATCATGAACCCATTTTCCATCACGCTTGTATGGCCTAGCAGTTAGGAGGCTTTTATAGCCGCCCCAGCTAAAACCAAGGGCGAACATTTCAAGTGAATTTGCAAATATAGCAATTTTTTCTGGTGAGTATGACTTTTTGAATGTGAAAGCAAATAATCCTGACGCACCACTAAAATCTCTCTTCCATAAATCATGCTGAGGGTGTGACTCAAGACCAGGATGAATTACAGTTTCAACAATATCATTCTTCTCAAGCCATCTTGCAACCTCAAAGGCTGTTTTTTGGTGCGCCTCTAGACGAACCCTTAGTGATCTTAGACCTCTCAAAGCGAGGTAACAATCTTGTGGGTTGGCGTAGTTTTCAACAGTATCAAAATATTTAGAAAACTCATTCGCATATTTTTTATTGACCGTTACGCACCCAAGCAAGACATCTGAATGACCACAAATATATTTAGTTACAGATTGAATTGTGATGTCGATACCAAGGTTCAAAGGCTTTAAAAAAAGAGGTGTAGCCCAGGAATTATCTAAAATTGATAGTACATTTTCTTTTTTTGCTTCTTTAACAATTGCAGAAATATCTTGTATTTCAAACGTATTTGAACCTGGGGATTCTAAAAAAATTAATTTCGTTTTTTCGTTAATATAGTTGCTAATTTCAGCGCCTATATTCGATTCTATATGCGTAATTTTGACGTTATATTTTTTAAGAATATTGTGGCAAAAACTTGCAGTGGGGCTATAAACATTATCACACAATAAAACCTCATCCCCACTCTTCGTAAATGCCATTAGGGTATTTGTAATAGCGCTAATGCCAGAAGGAAAGGCATAAGAAGTGTGGCCATTTTCAAGCTTACACATCGCCTCTTCAAAAGCCTTCTGAGTTGACAGCCCATGAGTTCCATAGTCAACGCCAGGATAATTCCCATCCAAAGCCAACTGCATATCTTCAAAATGATTAAATAGGACCGTTGAACCGCTCTGGACATCTGGATTAATGGTTCTTATTTTTCGATCACCATATTTTTGGGTGTAATCAATCCATCCGACGGTATCATTTTTCTTAGTCATATATTTACAGGTTTAACGAATTGGAAATCATCATAGGTGGAATTGCAGCCTTTGTCCAGCAATTTTTCAATACAAAAAATCAAAGCAATATTATTTGGCTAACAGCTGGGCAGTAAAGAGCAATCTTCGAAGGAATCTTAAAAAAATCTTCAAGAACCTCCTGATATGTTTTGATTTGTTTTTGGTGCGACAGTTTTTGCCGTTCAGTAAATGAATCAATAGATTCGCCCTCATTAAGAGATGCCGTCTTGAAGTCAATAATCCAAAGAGTGCCATCTTCAATAAATAATCGATCAATTATTACCGTTTTGGTTGAATTACTGTACTCAGCCTCCACTTCGGTAGAGTCTCTATATTTAAATAGCCACTCAAAATCTTTGTCACGCTTTGTATTAAGAAGCAAAAGAGAGGCAGTTTTGGAGTATGACTGAATTAGCTTTGGGGGCAATCCAAACTCTCTAAATCTTGCATCAATACTTTCGAATGAAGGCTCAAATAAAGAATGCTCTAAAAAGTAATGAACTATTGACCCTAACGCACTCTGGTAAATCAAATCAACATTGCTAGGCAAATTTTTGGATTGTGCAATGTCATTCCCGCTCCTAATGGAGAGAGTTGAGAGTGTTTTATTACGCTGAAGTTTCGGCAGGGAGGTCTCTACTGGAACGCTTGCACCTTGAACCGGAATGTCATCAACAGATTTTTGAAAACAATGACTTAAAAATGAAAGTAATGAACCACTAACTGCCTTGCCAGTTTTTGAAACGCCACCTAGCAAATGAACCTTATATTTTGCTCGACTCATCGCAACATACAGCACTCTCATTAATTCAAAGTGTGTCTGTTGTTTTTGTAAATACTGCAAATAAAGATAAGTTTTACTCTCAGAGTTTTCGTAAGAAGATTTTATAGGTGCTAGCAAGATATTCTTATTTGAAAATTCTTGAATTTGAATTAACGCTAGTGAGTCACTTTTGCCTTTTTTACCAAGTCCAGGAATAATTACAGTATCAAACTCTAGCCCTTTGGCTTGATGAATTGTCATTAACTTAATGGGAGCAGACTTGGAAGGAGCAAATAAATCTTTAACCATCATCTCAATTGTCTTGATATCTAAACCTTGGTTTAATTCACAATGATTTAGTAATGAGAGAAATTGAAATCTGATACTTTTTTCTTGCTCACTTAATTCAGTCTCATCACATAACTGATTCAAGGCATAAGAAAAACGATCTACAAAAGAAAACTTACCTTCACTATAAATAGCCTCTTCGATCGCTAGGAATAAATGCCTAGAACGTACAGCACCATCGGCGCTCAAATCTTTAACTACATCGTCATCAATTAACTGACTAAAAATTGGCTTATCAATTGAATCACTAAAAACCAACAAATCTTCCAGCTTTAGCCCACACCAAGGCGCTCTAAGCATAGAAAACCAAGCCAAGCGATCAGCCAAACTAAGCAATGCTCTGGTTAAACTTAGAAGGTCTCTAGTAAAAAGATTGGATCTTAGGGGTTCCGTTTTTAAAGCTTCAAAATTGATATTACCTTCCAGCAGTAATAATGTAATGGCATTTAAATGAGATCTAGACCTTACAAGGACTGCAATCTCATGATTTGGATTATTTGAAATAGAGTTTTTAATAATACTAACTACCATTTCAGCTTCTTCAAAATCTTGATCCGCACCAAATGGATAAAAAGTGACTGCATCATTTTGCTCAACCTGTGAAGCAGATTTAGATTCAGAATAATGAATTGCGCCCAGTAATAAATTATCTTGATTTGGAAATATTTGAGAAAAAATCTGATTATTTTTCTCAACAATACTTTTATTTGACCTAAAGTTAGAGCTTAATATTAATGACTTAATTTTAAGATTACCTATGCCACTTTTCATTACTTCAAGAAATATTCCAACTTGAGATTCACGAAATTTATAAATTGATTGCATTGGATCACCCACAAAAAATATTGACTTTCCATCTCCCTCTTGCCAGCCATCTACTAGCTTCTCAATTAAGCTTAATTGTGAATATGAAGTGTCTTGAAACTCATCAATTAATAGATGCTTAACTTGATAGTCTAACAATAGAGCAATATCACTTACCTCTTCACGACTATCAAGCGCATTAATTGCTTGCATCCCAACTTCTGAGAAATCTTGCAAACTTTTTTCTCTAAAGATCATCTTCAACTCTGCAACACTTAACTTTAGAACTTGTGCAATATCATTGATACTTTTACTCGTTGACTCTGGAAAATATGCACTCGGTAAGTTGGATAAATTATTAAGTATTTTTTTGAATTCAACTTCAGAATCTAAACCCTCTAGTATTTCTTTAAATACCAATTTTTCTTCCTTAAGTTCAGCTGGAAATCCAATGTTGGCATCAATTTTTTTTCTCCAGTTTCCACTACTTTTTGTTACAAGTAACTCAGAAATAGTTTGCCAATCACTTAAGTCTTCGATAGTTGAGCCTGGTAACTTATGAATCTTAGAAACATCATCCCTGGTATTAATTTTCAATAAATTAAAAAAAGGTTTACCAAGTAGTCCTGAAGCAGTATCTCTTAAGGTTTCAAGATATTCAACAATTAACTCTTGCGCTAGCATTTCTAATAAATTAATATCAAGAGCGCCCTCAATATATAGTTTTGGTAGCCATTGCTCTCGCTTTGAGAGCATCTGCACTATAAGCCTATAGAACCTGTCTACATGATTATCAAGATACAATAAAACAGATGAGATGCTAGCTTGATACTCACTCTCCTCAATCAGTAACAGTGTGTTTTCTGCTGCTTCTTGATAAATTTTCTCATACTCATAAGTATTAATCATGGTTCGTGGGAGAATTAATTGATCAATAGATGGATACCTTGAAACAATTAAACTTGAAAGCGAGTCAATAGTAAGTATTTTTATTCGAGAGGGATGGTTAAGTAAATCCCACTCTTTCAGATTTGATTGTTCTAAAACTTTCTTGGCGAGATCGAAGGTTTTGAGCTTATGTAGCTCCTCAGGTGGTGGCAACTTTGCTCGATTAAGTGAGCTAATTATTCGATGCTTTAATTCCTCTACCGCTCTGTTGGTAAATGTCATAACTAAAATATTTTCGGGTACATCTGCAGAGCCGAGTAATTTTAAATAACGCTGCGTTATAAGTTCAGTTTTTCCAGAGCCAGCCGGAGCCTGAACAATGAAAGAATCACTTATATTTAGTGCTTGATCTCTTTGCTTCTGATCATTCACATTGACTCTGGCGCGCTAACCCCTAAAATAGATAGTCCATTAAAGAGGACTTGTTTCGTTGCGTGGATTACTGTCAACCTTGCTTGCGTAAGACCTTGATCATCCAATATAAAAGGACAGGCATTATAGTAACTGTGAAATTGAGATGCCAATTCACGTAAATAGTAAGCAAGCTGGTGAGGTTCGTACTGAACTGCAGAGGACTCTATAACGCCTTTATAACGACTCAACTCTCTTAGAATTGTTTTTTCACTTTCTTCTGTTAATAACCCTAAATCAGCATCTTTATAATTAAACACTACGCCCTTTTCTCGTGCTTGCTTGAAAACAGAGTTAATACGAGCATAGGCATATTGAATATAGAAAACTGGATTCTCATTTGTCTTTGATTTTGCTAGGTCTAGATCAAAATCCATATGCTGCTCTGACTTTCTAAGGATATAAAAAAAACGTGCAGCATCATTTCCTACCTCATTTCTTAAATCCTCTAGGGTCACAAAAGAGCCACTTCTAGTTGACATTTGTACTTTTTTCCCACCTCTATAAAGGTTGGCAAATTGAACCAAAAGAATTTCTAATTTTTCAGGGTCATGATTAAATGCAGCTATAGAGGCCTTAACTCTCGCAATATAACCATGATGATCTGCCCCCCAAACATTGATTACTTTATCATAGCCTCGCTCAAATTTTTCAAGGTGATAGGCAATATCTGAAGCAAAGTAAGTATGATTTCCATTATCACGGACTACAACACGATCTTTTTCATCTCCATAATCTGTTGTTTTAAACCACAAAGCGCCATCCTTCTTATAAACGTGCTTACTGTCTTCAAGTCGTTTAATGCTAGCCTCAGAAAGTCCATTATCAATCAAAGATTGCTCGGAAAACCATTTTTCAAACACCACTCCAAACTCAGCTAGATCTTTTTTGATACCGCTAAGAATACTTTCAATACCGACTGCAAAAATAGATTTAAAACCTTCACCTAATAACTCTTTTGATCTTGAAATTAACTCATCAATATGAGACTCTTTATTGCCTCCATCAAGCCCATCTTTACAGATGCCCTCAAAAACTAATGCCGAATCTTTGTGAAAAGCATTACTATGTGTTTCCATAATATTACTGGCAATATCATTAATATACTTTCCTTGATAGCCATTATCAGGAAACCTTATTGTTTCTCCACAGAGCGTTAAATATCGCAAGAAAATACTTACAGATAAGATGTCCATCTGCCTTCCTGCATCGTTTACATAGTACTCATTATCAACTTTATAGCCAATAGATCTTAGTAGGTTAGAAACAGTTGCCCCATAAGCGGCTCCTCTTCCGTGACCAACATGGAGGGGTCCTGTTGGGTTCGCTGAAACGTACTCCAAAAGAATACTTTTGCCTGCCCCTATATTAGAGATTCCATACCCATCTCCGCCTTGAATAATTTCATTAACAACCGCGACACTTGACTTATCTGACAAAAAGAAATTAATAAACCCAGGGCCAGCAATTTCTGTTTTTTCAATAAAATCAGCGCCGTCTAATTGCTCGACAATAGCTTGGGCTAGTTTAAGTGGGCTGGTTTTAGCCTGCTTTGCCAACATTAAGGCTATATTTGTCGCATAGTCACCATGACTTTTATCTTTGGTATGGTCTAGCCGAACTTTTGAAGGCATCTCACTAAGCAACCCTTGATCAATTAAATCATGGATGCATTTAGTCAGAAGATTTTGCAGTTGCTCTTTCATATAATTAACTCGTTATTACTTTTTTGATTTTATAACCTATTTTAATTTAACACATCAACAAACTCATACTCAAATTCTATACTTAAGATTTAGTGAGCCTCTTGCCAGTTTAAGCCAATTCCTACATCAACCTCTAAAGGAATACTTAACTTCAAAGTATCTGACATCATAGACCTTACAACTTCACCATACTCTTTAGCTTTATCAGATTGAAGTTCAAATACAAGCTCATCATGAACTTGCATAATCATCTTAACTCCATTATGTTCTCTATCAATCCAAGACTGAATATCAAGCATAGCTTTTTTTATGATGTCTGCTGATGAGCCTTGCATAGGGGCATTAATCGCAGTCCTTAATGCGTGTTGTTGTAACATTTTATTTTTTGAATTGACTTGAGGCAAGTACAGCCTCCTACCTAGAATTGTTTCTACAAATCCCTGTTCTTTAGCTCTTTCTTTAGTTTCGTCCATAAATCTTAAGACGCCAGGGTAGTTCTCAAAATAACCATCAATATATTGCTTAGCTTCAGTTCTAGAGACATCTATTTGTTTAGCCAGACCAAACGCACTCATACCATAAATTAAGCCAAAGTTTATTGCCTTAGCCTTTCGGCGCTGATCTTTAGTAACATTTGAAAGCTCGGTATCAAAAACTTGAGAAGCGGTTGCGCTATGAACATCAATATTATTATTAAAAGCCTCAATTAAGTTTTTATCCTGTGAAATATGTGCCATGATTCTGAGCTCAATTTGAGAATAGTCCGCTGCAAGTATTACATTATTTTTATTTGCAATAAATGCTGATCTAATTTGGGCACCTCGCTCCGTTCTAATTGGAATATTTTGAAAATTAGGTTTCGAAGAAGAAAGCCTTCCTGTTGCAGTCACTGCTTGGTGGTAAGAAGTATGAAGTCGACCAGTCTTTCTATTAATTTGTTTAGGCAAAGCCTCTAAATAAGTAGAATTTAATTTTGTTAAAGTTCGATAAGACATTATCAAGTCAACTAATGGGTGGTCGAGCAACTTTAGAGCCTCTTCATTTGTTGAAGGCTGACCCTTTGCTGTTTTCTTTTTTGGTTCTAAGCCAAAACCCTCTTCACTAAATAAAATTTGCTGAATTTGCTTCGGTGACTCAAGATTAAACTCATCACCTGCAACCTTAAATGCTTCAGCCTGAATTTTCAACATTTCAGCTTTAACCTCAATCTGCTGGTTAAAGAGTGATTTTTCGTCTACAAAAGCACCATTTCTCTCTAATTTCAACATAATTTTTATTAATGGAATCTCTACGCTTTTATAAAGGAGCATCAATTTAGGATAGTCTTGAAGCTTTGAGTCTAAAATAATATTCAGTTCATTAGTTACAATAACATCTTCGCACGCATAAGGCATTGCTTCATCGATGTTAACCTGATTAAAGGTTAGTTGCTTTTTTCCACTACCGGCCACATCTGCATAATGAATTGTTTTGTACCCTAAATAGTGCAATGCTAAATCATCCATATTATGTCGGCTTGCTACTGAGTTTAAACAATAAGATTTCAACATGGTGTCATCAATAATGCCATTTAAACTAATATCAATATTAGCAAGAACATGAGCATCATATTTTAAGTTTTGTCCAACTTTGCCAATAGTGTCATTCTCAAGTAAGGGCTTTAAAGATGACATTACCTTATGCCTCGCTAACTGAACTGGCGCATCTAAGTAGTCATGAGCAACTGGCACATAATAACTATCTTTCTCAACAAGAAAAACAAGACCAACAATCTCAGCTTCCATATAGTCAAGACTATTAGTCTCCAAATCAAACACAAAAGATTTACTATTCGTCAGCTTAGTAAGCAATCCAGAAAAATCTTCTTCTGTGAGTATTAAATTTTGAGAGTACCCTTCAAGAGAAATAGTAGAAACAGGACTTGGAGTTTCATCACTCTCATGCTCCTCAACCTCAGCAACTTTAGAACCTTCCTTTTCACCTAATTGCTTAAGCCACATAGAAAAACCATATTCTCTAAAAAGCTTTAATAACTCCTCTTTGTTTTCACCAGGCTCTTCCAATAAAATATTTAACGGTAGCTGAACGTCAAACTTAAGCTGCACTAATCTATAAGAAAGATCCAGTATTTCAAAAGATTCCCTTAATTTTTCACCAACCTTCCCACCTATTTTTTCTGCATTGGCCTTAACGCCTTCGATGTCTCCATAAAGCTCAAGCCACTTTGAAGCGGTTTTCGGACCAACACTAGGCACTCCAGGTATATTGTCAGCTGAGTCGCCACTTAACGCTAATAAATCTAATATTTGGTGGGGATTAACACCCATCTTCTCTTTAACCTCGTCTTCTCCATAGAGCTTACCCTTCATATCAAGTTGCTTAATATTGCCACCGACTAATTGGAAAAGGTCTTTGTCACCACTCGCAATAATTGTTTCAATGCCTTCTTCACGAGCAAGCTTAGCTAGTGTTGCAATAACATCGTCGGCTTCAACTCCTTTTTCACATAAAAAATGAAAGCCCATTGCTCTAACTATTTTATAAAGGGGTTCAATCTGAATAACTAAATCATCCTCAGCAGGACTCCTATTTGCTTTGTAGTCAGGATACATCTCATGACGAAAATTCGAGCCTTTTGCATCAAAAATCATAATAATCTTTGCGCCCTGATACTTTCTTTGCAAATGTTTTATCGCATTTACAACGCCAAACATAGCTCCAGTAGGAAAACCACTTTCATTTGTCAAATTTTGAGATAGCGTTGAGAAATATGAGCGGAATAAAAACGCTGATCCGTCTACTAAAATAAGTTGCTGATTCATTCTCAAATTTTACCTCTAAACCAAGTTTTTTTATTGGAAACTATTTGAGGAATTAATACTTTCAGACTTTATATTTTGAGCTTTCGCATGAATTGTTAGATAAAATATAACAATGTCAGATGCCCTCATAACTCTAAACAATATTAGCCTTAGCCATAATGGGAAAAATATCCTTGATGATGTCAGTTTTAAACTTCATCCGGGTGAATTTATTACTTTAATTGGCCCTAATGGTGCTGGAAAAAGCTCATTAATTAAGATTCTATTAGGTGTTATTAAGCAGGATGCTGGAGAAATTATTCATAGTGATAACTTAAAACTTGGGTATACACCTCAATCATTTACTGCAAATCCATATATTCCTATATCTGTTATAGATTTTTTGACTTTAAATCAAAAATTCGATCAAAAGTTTACAAGTCAAACTTGTGAACTTACTGGTATTGAAGATTTACTTGAAATGCCACTCAAAAATCTTTCGGGTGGTGAATTACAAAAAGTTTTATTAACTAGGGCGCTTCTTAATAAACCCAATGTATTGATTTTGGATGAGCCAGCACAAAACCTTGATGTTGATGGTCAAATGCAGCTCTATAAATTAATTCAGGATATTCATCAAAAACAAAACTGTGCTGTACTAATGGTTTCTCATGATCTTCACAGAGTCATGAAGGAGTCAACTCAAGTTCTATGCCTTTATCACCATATCTGCTGTGAAGGGCTCCCTGAATCTATATTAAAAGATGCTCAATTCAATGATTTATTTGCTGATCAAATCCATGATTTAATGGCTACTTATGAGCATCATCATAACCATCAGCACGAACATTAAAGGAGTCCAAATGGGCTCTAAATGATATAATTAACTTTTTTTTATTAATAAGATTATGAAAGATATTATTGAAGCCGCATTTGAAGATCGCGCGCACATTACTCCTGACTCTGCAAGCAAAGAACTTAAAGAAGCTGTTGATGAAGCTATCCATCTCCTCGACTCAGGAAAAGCTAGAGTGGCAGAACAAAGAGGTATCGGTGACTGGCAGGTTAATGAATGGTTAAAGAAGGCGGTATTGCTTTCATTTAGGCTTGCAGATAACGTACCCTTGCAATCTGGCTTTACGCAGTACTATGACAAAGTTCCGTCCAAGTATGCAAACACCACAGCTGAAGAGTTTCAAGCGTCAGGTGTTAGAGTAGTTCCTCCAGCAACTGCTAGAAGAGGATCTTATATTGCCTCAAATACGGTTTTAATGCCATCTTATGTTAATATTGGTGCATATGTTGATTCTGGAACAATGGTTGATACATGGGCTACTGTAGGGTCTTGTGCTCAAATTGGCAAAAATGTTCACCTTTCAGGTGGCGTAGGTATTGGTGGAGTTCTTGAGCCTTTACAAGCAAGTCCAACAATAATAGAGGATAACTGCTTTATTGGAGCTAGATCAGAAGTAGTTGAAGGCGTTATCGTTGAAGAAGGCGCTGTTATATCAATGGGCGTTTATATTGGTCAATCAACAAAAATCTTCAATAGGATGACAGGTGAAGTTACCTATGGTCGAATACCGGCAGGCTCAGTTGTAGTTTCTGGCAACCTTCCATCAGCAGATGGAAGCTATTCACTTTATTGTGCCGTGATTGTTAAACAAGTTGATGCCAAAACAAGATCTAAAGTTGGAATTAATGAACTTCTTCGAGGAATTTAACTCAATCTATTTCAAAAAATAAAAAACCCGCCATAAGGCGGGTTTTTTATTGAGTTAATATGTATTACTTAGTAAAGATTTTATATAGCAAACCAACGGCAATTAGACCAACCAAGTTTGCTGCTCCAAGTCCAACAATAATATCAGTAAGTCTAGCGATAATATCGCCAGGTAAGAATGCAGCCTGGCTTCCAAAAATTATTTGAACAACAACTGCAAGCGCAATAAAACTTACGCCTACTTCAGTTAATTTTTTTACCCATCCAATTACATTATCTAACATATTTTCTCTCCATTTGTTTTAAGACAACCAGAATCTCTCTGGCTGATTAATAAACTTTTTATAGTATCAAAAACACTATGTCAAGTTTTCTAGGTGCGTGATAACTAAAATTAGCTTTAGTACAACAGACACATGTATTTACCAATATTGATTCAAATAATAAAAAACCCGCCATAAGGCGGGTTTTTTATTGAGTTAATACGTATTACTTAGAAAAGATCGTATACAACAATCCTGCTGTAATTAAACCAACTAAGCCAGCACCACCAAGTGCGCCGATCATATCAGTAAGCCTAGCAACAACATCACCAGGTAGGAATGAAGCACTTGAACCAAATATTACTTGAACAACAACTGCAAGTGCTACAAGACCAACACCAGCTTCAGTTAATTTTTTTATCCAACCAGTTACATTACTTAACATATTTTCTCTCCATTTGTTTTTAAGATAATCAACATTTTTGCTGATTGATGGACTTTTTATAGTAACAAAAACAGGGTGTCAAGTTTTATTGATGAAAAAAAGCGAAAAAATAGGCCAAAATGACGTAAAAATAGTTAATTGTTGCAAAAAAACAACAGAACTTAAGCCTAGATGATTACCGAAAGAAAAATCCCCAAGAATACAGTCATACCAATGAAATTATTGCTAAGAAACGCCTTAAAATATTCTTCTTTTTGGCGTTTTTTTAGTAAAAGTTGATGGTAAATCATAAAAAATAAAATAACAACCAAAGAAAAGTCATAAATTAGCCCTAAATCGAAAGTATTGCCAATTAATACAAACACAATAATTAGTAAAATTTGCAATAAAGTGATAATAATTTGATCGTATTTTGCAAACAGAATTGCCGTTGATTTTACTCCAACCTTTAAATCCTCATCTCGATCTGCCATCGCATAAAAAGTGTCATAAATCAAAGTCCAAACTAGAGTTGCAATAAAAACTAGCCAAGCTGTTAAAGGTATCACACCAGTTTGAGCACTAAAAGCCATAGGCACGCTCATTCCGAATGCAGCGCCTAGAACTAGTTGGGGTAAATTAGTCCAGCGCTTTGTAAATGGATATAAAGTTGCTAGCATAAGGGCAATTAAAGACAGTTTAATAGTTAAGATATTAGTTTGCAGAACTAAGCCTAATGCAATCAGTAATAATAGACCAAATAATACTAATGCGGAATTGGACGAAATTTCTCCAGTAGCAAGAGGTCTTCCCTGTGTTCTTATAATGTGCATATCAATTTTTCGATCTGCAAAATCATTAATAACACACCCAGCAGATCTCATTATAAAAACTCCCAAAGTAAAAATGACCAATATATCTACATCAGGCCATCCATCTGCACTTAGAAATAGAGCCCAATAGGTTGGCCATAGAAGTAATAATGACCCAATAGGCTTATCAAGCCTCATTAAGCGAATATATGCATTCATAGTTTATTTAAAAATTCTTCAAGATCATTTGGCAGTGGGGCTGTTACCTTTTGAATTTCATTAGTAATTGGGTTTGTAAAAACAATTGATTTAGCGTGCAAAAAAAGTCGATTCAACCCCTTCTTTTTCATTAACTGATCGAAACTATGATCACCATACTTATCATCTTGGGCTACTGGATGACCAGCATGTTTTGCGTGAACCCTAATTTGATGGGTCCTTCCAGTTTCTATAGCCACTTCAACCAATGAAGCACTTTCATCATCCATAAGAAAATTTTTGATCGGGTGGAAATGACTTAATGAGTCTTTTCCTTTTGCATCAATAACACTGTTTCTTGAATTTTGATAAATTGGCGCGTCAATAGTATGTTTTTTCTTGCTCCAGCTATTTTTAACAAGTGCAATATAGCGCTTTTCCAGTTGATGATGAAATAACTGCTCATGAAATGATTTTAAGACCGATCGTTTTTTTGCAAGAATCAGGCACCCTGATGTTCCCCTATCAAGTCGATGAACAAGTTCAATAGGTTCTTTATATTGGCTTTTAAGTGCCTCAATAATCCCAATAGTGACGCCACTCCCCCCATGAACTGCCATTCCATGGGTCTTATTTAGCACCAATAAGCCTTTATCCTCATAAAGAATTGAAGAATTAAGCAACTTAAGAAGTCCATCAGATGGCTTAATATCCTTTTCAGTAGAGGTTCTAATAGGTGGAATTCGAATAATATCTTCAGACACAAGCTTATAGTCTGCTTTTTTTCTACCTTTATTAACGCGAACTTCGCCTTTTCTGATAATTCGGTAAATGCGAGACTTTGGGACACCTTTAAGCTGCTTAATTAGATAATTATCCAGGCGCTGCCCAATTGAAAACTCATCAACTGTTATATACTTTGGAGCATCATGAATAGTCATAAGATCACGAAAAAAATAACCGATTAAAGTTCTCAGTGGTAACTTTAGCAATCTCAGAAATACTCGTATTACGAATTTCTGCAAGTTTCTCTGCTACATAGTATGTATATGCTGGACTATTAGGTCTGCCTCTATTAGGGACAGGAGTTAAATATGGCGAATCTGTCTCAACTAACAGACGATCGGAAGGTATTTTTTTTGCAACATCACGCAAAGATTGTGCGCTTTTAAACGTCAAAATACCTGAAAAAGAAATATAAAAACCAAGGTCTAATGCTGCTTTGGCAGTTTCCCAATCTTCAGAAAAGCAATGCATAACAGCTGATTCAGCCTTCTCTTCAGAGAGAATTTTGATAGTATCAGATTTAGCTTCTCTGGTATGGATAATAAGGGGTTTACCCGAAATATTGGATGCCTTAATATGTCGACGAAAGCGATCTCTTTGCCAATCAGCTTGATCTTCCTTGACATGAAAATAATCTAAACCGGTTTCACCAATTGCGATGATTCTATCGCTTTGTGCATAGACTAATAATTCTTCAGTGGTCGGATCCTTACAATTAGTTTCTGTAGGGTGAACGCCGACTGATGAATAAATATTAGAATGAGCTAACGCGAGATCGTGTACTTGATCAAAATGCTCCAAATCAATACAGACGCATAGAAATTTAGTTACAGAGAGCTCACTGGCATGCTTGAGCATTGACTCAATACTTCCTCCAAAAGCATCTAAATCCACGCGGTCTATATGGCAATGAGAATCTATTATTTCCATAGTCAAAAAATTATAGCTGAATTTCTAAAAGTGAACGATTATCTGACACAAATGGTACTTTTAAAGTATGTATTTTTAACTTCATTTTTTCAACATTTTCTTCATCGATATTATCGCCTTTCATCATTAAGTAACGCCCATCAGTTGATATTAAATGTTGTGTTTTTTTAATAGTACTAACTGAATCTGAAAAGGCGCGAGAAGTTATTTGAGGAAAAGAGTCATGATAACTAAATGACTCGACCCTGCTATTAACTACTGTTAAATTATTCAAAGATAGTTCCGTTTTTACCGTTTGCATAAATCGACATTTTTTACCAACACTATCAATTACAAACACACTAGTTTCTGGCCTCATAATTGCAATAATAATACCGGGTAATCCAGCTCCAGAGCCAATATCTAATAATAATCCTGGCTTTATAAAATTTAATATTGATAGGCTATCCAAGAAGTGTTTTTTAATTGACTCTATAGGGTCGCGTATTGCACTTAAATTGTATACTTTATTCCATTTAATAATAAGTGCGTGGTACTTAAGTAGTTGTTGCACTTGAAACTCTGAAAGACTTATACTCATCAACTCTGCGCCTTCACAAAGTAATCTCTCGTTTTCACTCACGACAGCGCTTTGTAAGTTTTCAAAAAAACCAATAATATAGAAATTGATGCTGGAGTGACGCCTTGGATTCTACTAGCTTGGCCAATTGTTTCAGGCTTGAATTCATCCAACTTTTGCCTAACCTCATTTGATAGAGCTTTAATCTCACTGTAATCGATATCTGATGAAAGCTTAGTGTTTTCATTTTTTCGATATTTTTCAATTTCATCTAACTGTCGCTTTATATATCCCTCATATTTAATTTGATTTTCAACTTGCTCGATAATCATTCTATCTTCCAAGAATGGTTTCGCTTTTTCAATTTTACTCAGCAACTTGTAATCAATATTTGGTCTTTTTAATAAGGCTTCTAAGCTGTATTCATGACTAAGATTTATCCCCAAAACTTCTTCGGCTTGGACATCTCCTGACTGGATCCAAAAAGACTTTAAACGTTTTTTTTCATTCGCTACTTGTTCGTATTTTCCATTGAAAGAAAGCCAACGAAGATCATCGACAAGTCCCATTTCTCTAGCCTGTGGTGTGAGTCTTTCATCAGCATTATCTTCTCGAAGTAAAAGTCGGTATTCTGCCCTAGAGGTAAACATTCGATATGGCTCTGTTGCTCCTTTGGTAGTCAAATCATCAACCATAACGCCGATATAAGACTCATCGCGTTTAGGTGTCCAGGGATCTTTCTCTTGAACCTGTAAAGCGGCATTAATTCCAGCTAGCAAACCTTGCGCAGCAGCCTCTTCATAACCTGTAGTGCCATTAATTTGTCCTGCAAAAAACAGGCCTGATATTTTCTTAACTTCGAGTGTTTGTTTCAATCCTCTAGGATCAAAAAAATCATATTCAATAGCGTAGCCTGGCCGAATAATTTTTGCATCTTCAAAGCCTTTAATTGAGTTTACAAAATCCTCCTGAACTTCGTATGCCAGTGAAGTAGAGATGCCATTTGGATATACCTCATGAGTTGTTAAGCCTTCTGGCTCAACAAATATTTGATGCGAATCTCTTTCTGCAAATCTCACAACCTTATCCTCAATAGAAGGGCAATACCTAGGGCCGACACCTTCAATTTTTCCACTATAGAGTGGTGAGTCTTTTAGGCCATTAGTAATATATTCATGAGTTTTGGCGTTCGTATGCGTAATAAAACATGGAATTTGTTGAGGATGATCTGCTGACTTCCCCATAAATGAAAAGCTTGGTAGTGGAGTGTCACCCTCTTGTTTTTGTAATACATTAAAGTTAATTGTTCTTCCATCAAGACGAGGAGGGGTTCCTGTTTTTAGCCTTCCTACTCCTAAATCATATGATCGCAACCTCTCAGACAAAACGTTAGCAGGTGCATCTCCAGCCCTTCCTCCTTGATAGTGTTGCTTACCAATATGAATAATGCCGCCTAAAAAAGTGCCTGAAGTTAAGATCACTTTATCTGCAAAAAATTCCAAGCCCATTTGCGTTATAACGCCCTTAACTCTATTATTTTCAATAATTAAATCGTCAACTGGCTGCTGAAATAAACTTAGATACTCCTGATTTTCAATTTTTCTTCTTATGGCTGCTTTATACAATATTCTGTCTGCTTGGGCTCTGGTAGCTCTAACAGCTGGACCTTTAGATGCGTTGAGTGTTCTAAACTGAATACCAGATAAGTCAATAGCTTTGGCCATTATGCCACCCATCGCATCAATCTCTTTGACAAGATGACCCTTACCAATCCCACCAATCGCCGGATTACAACTCATCTGGCCTAGCGTCTCAACATTATGAGTTATTAGCAATGTATCGACACCCATTCTAGCTGACGCCAGAGCTGCCTCTGTTCCGGCATGCCCGCCGCCAACAACAATTACAGGATAATATTTACTTTTATTCATTCTTTTTGTTTTTCAATACAAAAGGCCCGAAATAATTCGGGCCTTTCATTATACGCTTTAAGCTTTAGACTAAATTCTTAAGTCTAAATCTGATAAAAAATCAAAGATTAATACTTATAGCCAGCTTCGAATAATGTGTCTTGAGAAGAGGGCTGAGATCCAGCAACATAATCCCCAGTAGATGACTCTGAATTAGCTTGGCATCTTGCCATTAAGGCCTTTTGGCCTGCTTCAATATCATTGCCTTTCCAAGCCTGTAGACACGATTGCTGCAAAGCTCTTCCATAAGAAAATGTCAAGCTTGTAGCGCTTTTATGTTCAATACTATTCATAGTATTAAGATAAACAGAAGCATCTTCTTCCGTTAACCCGCCTGAAAGAAACATAATTCCAGGAACTGCTGCTGGCACGCAACGATTCATTGTGCGAACTGTCATCTTAGCGACTTCTTCTGAGTCAGCTTTATTAGAATTATCAGCACCAGAAACAGTCATTGAAGGCTTTAACAATGTTCCTTCTAAGAAAACGTTATTTTCTGAGCAAGCTTTGTAAACTTCAACTAAGACCTTCTCTTGCACTTCTGCGGTCTTCTCAATAGTATGATCACCGTCCATTAAAATTTCAGGCTCAATAATAGGAACAAGTCCTGACTCTTGACAAATTTTTGCATATCTTGCAAGGCCCCAAGCATTCTCTCTAATTGCAAGATCTGTAGGGCATCCATCAGCAGTAATTTGAAGCACGGCACGCCATTTTGCAAAACGTGCTCCTTGTTTATAATACTCAGCAGTTCTTTCAGCAAGACCTTCTAGACCTTTACACCATGTCTCTACTTCATGCCCGCCAGCTAATGGGCTCAAGCCTTTGTCTACCTTAATACCAGGAATTATTCCCAGCTTATTAATTTTTGAAACCATAGTTTCACCGTCAAGGTGGTTTTGATAAAGCGTTTCTTCAAAAAGGATGACTCCGCTAATATATTCACCAATACCTTCTGCAGTAAAGAGCATTCCACGATAGGCTTGGCGATTTTCTTCTGTGTTGTCTACATTAATCCCAGCAAGACGCTTCCCTATGGTTGGAGTAGACTCATCTACTGCAAGTAATCCTTTACCTCTAGAAGCCAATTGATTGGCAGTTTGTCTTAATTCTTCTTGATTGTTTATCATAATTTTCACCCTTATATTTTACTTTTAATAATTTCCATCGCCCACACGCAAAATTTTCATCAGGTTTGTGCCGCCTGACTTATCTTTATGCATCCCCTTTGTTAAAATAACAATATCACCTTTTTCAACTTGGGACTTATCCTCAAGATTTTCTATAACATGACTATTAACATCATTCCAGTCATCAGTACTTGTTTTATCTATATAACAAGGATAGACGCCTCTATAGATAGTAACTTTCTTTAAAGTTTTGTAATTATCAGACATTGCAAAAATTGCAATATTTGAACTAATTCTTGACATCCAGAGCGCTGTTTTTCCAGTTTGAGTTAAAGTTGCTACAACCTTTGCACCCAAATGGTTTGCAGCGTACATAGAGCTCATAGCGATTGTCTCATCAATACCTTCAAAATGCTCATGAAGTCTATGATGAGATACTTTTGCGGTTGGACTTTTTTCTGTTTCCAAACAAACATCACTCATTGTTTTTACTGCCTCTACAGGGTGCTTTCCTACTGCAGTTTCTGCAGAAAGCATAACTGCATCAGTACCATCTAAAACTGCGTTTGCAACGTCAAAAACCTCAGCTCTAGTTGGAATAGGACTAGTAATCATCGACTCCAACATTTGAGTTGCGGTTATAACAAATCTATCATTGGCTCTGGCTAATAAGATTAAACGTTTTTGCTGTGCTGGCAACTGAGGATCACCAATTTCAACACCTAAATCTCCACGTGCAACCATAATTCCTGCGGATTCTTGAATAATTTCATTAATCACATCCTCTTGTAGTGCTTCAGCTCGCTCAATTTTTGCTATAACACTTGCGCTAGAGCCAGCCTCCTTAAGGAGTCTCTTAGTCTCACGAATATCGTCTGCATGAATAGGAAAAGAAATAGCAACATAATCCGCATCTGCCTTAGCTGCAGTCAAAATATCTCGCTTATCTTTTTCTGTTAAAGCGCTTGCACTTAAACCACCGCCACGTAAATTTATTCCTTTATTATTAGATAGAATTCCGGCTTGTAGGACTTCAGTTAAAATTTTTGGTCCCACTATCTGTAGTACTTTAAGAATAATTTTTCCATCATCTAGCAGCAAGGTGTTTCCAACTTTTAAGTCATTTGGAAGCTCTTTATAAGCTATACCAACACATGTCTGACTTCCTTCAGATTTTGGAAGCTCAGCATCAAGAGTAAATTGATCACCCTTATTAAGCTCTATCTTGTCATTTACAAACGAAGAAATTCGAATTTTTGGACCCTGAAGGTCCATCAAAATTCCAATAAACATATCATTTTCTTTTTCGTATTTCCTGACTTGAGCAATTCGCTCTAGGTGCTCTTTTTCATTATTATGCGAAAAATTAATTCGAACGACGTTTACCCCAGCATCTAAAATTCCTTTTAAAACTTCAGGATCATCAGTTGACGGTCCGAGAGTGGCTACAATTTTTGTTCTTCTATTGATTATTTTGCTCCTGCATTCTTTTCTCTAATACTTCAACAACTGGAAGTTTTTTGCCCTCTAAAAACTCTAAAAATGCGCCTCCGCCTGTTGAAATATAGGATATTTTATCTTCGATATTAAATTTACTAACAGCGGCCAAGGTATCACCGCCACCAGCAATTGAAAAAGCATCTGACTCTGCAATCGCATGTGCTATTTTCTCAGTACCATTTGCAAACTGATCAAATTCAAATACACCTACAGGTCCATTCCAAACAATTGTTCCAGCATTTTTCATAATTTCACATAACTCAGCAGTGGAATTAGGACCAATATCAAAAATCATATCATCAGAAGCAATGCCGCTTGAATTTTTAGTTTCTGCGACTGAAAATTCAGAGAATTCTTTTCCACAAATTACATCACCAGGGATTGGAATTTCACAATGCTGCATTAATGCTTGGGCTGTAGGAATGAGGTCATGCTCACACAAAGACTGACCAACACTATGACCTTGAGCTGCAATAAATGTATTCGCAATACCGCCACCAACCACTAACTGATCAACAATCTTAGAAAGCGCGTCTAGTACCGTTAATTTAGTTGACACTTTTGATCCTCCAACAATTGCAACCATTGGTCTTTTTGGGTTTTCAAGCGCTTTCCCAAGGGCTTCAAGCTCACCTACGAGTAGAGGTCCGGCGCAAGCAATCGGCGCAAACTCAGCAACACCATAGGTTGAAGCGTGTGCTCTATGTGCAGTCCCAAAAGCATCTTGAACACAAACGTCGCACAAAGATGCCATTTGTCTTGACAAGGACTCATCATTTTCTTTTTCACCTTCATTAAATCTGACATTTTCACAAAGGATAACTTCACCGAAATTCATCTCAACACCATCAAGCCAGTTTGACTCAAGAGTTACTGGCTGCCCTAGTAAAACAGAGAGATGCTTAGCTACTGGCTTAAGTGAATATTTTTCATCAAACTCTCCAGCATTTGGTCTTCCAAGGTGTGACATTATCATAACCTTAGCGCCAGCTTTAAGCGCATGAATAATAGTTGGCAATGAGGCTAAAATTCGCTTATCACTTGTTACCTCGCCATTCTTTATTGGGACATTTAAATCTTGCCTAATTAAAACTCTCTTTCCACTTAAATCAAGATCAGTCATCTTAAGTAAATTCATTAAATACCCCAAATCAAATTTAAACTATTGTGAAATGTGTCCAGCTAAACGCAACAAGTTGCAAGTATAACTATACTCATTATCATACCAAGAGACTATTTTAACAAATGTAGAGTCCATTGACATGCCTGCCTCTGCATCAAAGATTGAAGCGTAAGTACTGCCAACAAAATCTGTCGAAACAACTTTTTCATCTGTATAGCCTAAAACGCCTTTCATTGAGCCCTCAGAAGCCACCTTCATTGCAGCGCAAATTGCTTCATAATCAGACTCATTATTCAACTCAGCAGTTAAATCCACAACTGAAACATCGGAAGTAGGCACTCTAAAAGCCATCCCAGTCAACTTACCGTTAAGTTCCGGTAGTACCTTACCAACCGCTTTAGCAGCGCCCGTTGATGAAGGAATAATATTCTCTAATATACCTCGACCACCTCGCCAGTCTTTCATAGAAGGGCTATCAACAGCTTTTTGAGTGGCAGTTGCAGCGTGGACCGTAGTCATCAAACCGCGCTTAATACCCCATGCATCATTAAGTACCTTGGCAATTGGAGCCAAGCAATTTGTAGTGCATGATGCAGCTGATATTATGGACTGACCATCATATAATTCATGGTTAACGCCATACACAAACATTGGCGTAGCGTCTTTAGAAGGGGCTGACTGTATTACTTTTTTAGCGCCTGCATCAATATGTGCCTGACAACCCTCTTCCGTTAAGAAAAAACCAGTACAGTCAATAACTAAGTCTGCTCCAATATCACCCCACTTTAAATCTGCAGGATTTCGCTCGGCAGTTAATCGAATTTTTTTTCCATCAATGACAAAATTATTTCCCTCTACTTCGACATCTTTACCAAACCTTCCATGCACTGAATCATATTTCAGCATATAAGATAGATAATCATTATCAAGTAGGTCGTTAATTCCGACTACTTCTAAATTATCAAAGTCCTTATCAATTGCACGAAAAACCATTCGACCAATTCGACCAAAACCATTAATTCCAACTTTTATTGTCATATCAAACTCCTATAAAAAAAATTAACTTAAAACTCTATCAACAGTGGAAATTACGTTATCTACAGTAAACCCAAAATGTTTAAATAGCTCTCCAGCAGGCGCTGACTCCCCGTAAGTGGTCATCGAAACTATGCCTCCCTCAAGACCTACATATTTGTACCATGACTCTGCAACGCCAGCTTCTATAGCAACACGCTTAACTCCAGGCGTTAATACTGAATCCTTATATCCTTGATCTTGGTCATCAAACGCATTTGTTGAAGGCATTGACACAACACGAACTTTTTTATCGCTCATCATTGTTGCCGCATCAACTGCCAACGAAACCTCTGAGCCAGTAGCAATTAAAATTATGTCAGCATCTCCACTACAATCTTTAAGTATATATCCGCCTTTCTCAATATTGTTAACCTGATCAATAGTTCGCTCCATTGGAGTTAAGTTTTGTCTGGAGAAAATTAATGCTGTAGGCGCATCACCTCTTAACATAGCAACCTTCCATGATACTGCAGACTCAATGGCATCGCATGCCCGCCAAGTTTGAAAGTTAGGTATAACCCGCATAGTTGCTATCTGCTCGACTGCTTGATGCGTTGGACCATCTTCACCAAGACCAATTGAATCATGTGTATAAACAAAAATTGTTCCAATCTTCATCATTGCAGACATTCGAAGGGCATTTCTCATATATTCCATAAACATAAGAAATGTTGCGCCATAAACTTTAAGGCCGCCATGCAAAACCATTCCATTCATCATTGCCGCCATACCAAATTCACGGACTCCCCAGGAAATATAGTTTCCATTTGCATTTTCAGCATTGACTACAACACTTCCAGACCAATTGGTCAAATTTGAGCCAGTTAAATCGGCAGATCCACCAAATAATTCAGGGACTATAGGGCCCATAGCTTCGATTGTATTTTGTGATGCTTTTCTTGATGCTATATTAGGCATATCTTGCTGTGTTTTGGCAATATAATCATCCATTTTTGAGCCAAAATTATCGGGCAGCTTCCCAGAAATTCGACGTTCAAATTCAGCGGCTTCACTCGGAAAGGCAACGCTGTAAGCTTTAAATCTTTCATTCCACTCATCTTCTGCTTCCGCACCTTCAGTTTTATGATTCCACCCCTCATAAATCTCATCAGGAATCTCGAATGGCCCATAATTCCAACCAAGTTTTTCTCGTGTTTTTGCGACCTCCTCTTCACCCAAAGCTGCGCCATGGACGTTATGAGACCCTGCTAGATTAGGAGAGCCAAAACCAATTACAGTGCGAGTACAAATTAACGAAGGCCTATCATTCATTGCTTTAGCTTCAACTATAGCAGCATTGATTGCCTCAGGATCATGGCCATCAACGTCAGATATAACATGCCAATTGTATGACTTAAACCGGCCAGAAACGCCTTTTTCCATCCAATCACCAATATGTCCATCAATTGAAATATCATTGTCATCCCAGAACGCTATTAATTTCCCCAATCCAAGGGTTCCAGCCATTGCGCAAGATTCATGCGACAATCCCTCCATAAGGCAGCCATCACCCATAAAAGCGTACGTATGATGATCTACAATAGAATGCCCTGGCTTATTAAACTGAGCAGCAAGAGTTCTTTCCGCAATTGCCATGCCAACAGCATTACAAATACCTTGTCCTAATGGGCCTGTTGTTGTTTCTACTCCATCTGCATAACCATATTCTGGATGTCCAGGTGTTTTGGAGTGAAGTTGACGAAAACCCTTAAGATCATCAATACTTAAATCGAAACCAGTCAAATGCAACAAAGAGTAGATAAGCATTGATCCATGGCCATTTGAAAGAACAAATCGATCTCTGTCTGACCAATTTGAATTTGATGGATTAAACTTTAAATGTTTATTCCATAAAACCTCAGCAATATCAGCCATCCCCATTGGTGCACCGGGGTGTCCGGAGTTTGCTTTTTGCACAGCATCCATGCTCAAGGCTCGGATAGCATTTGCTAATTCAATTTGTGTCGCCATTATTTAAACCCCTGAAAATATTGTGAACCATAAATTATACATTTTTTTTGTACTTTTCTATCGTCAAAAAGCCGGCATTAAAGCAATTAGAAGGAATAATATTCAATTGCAATATAGTATCATTATCAAATTATGATTAAAAAATGAAATACTTAACAATCTATAATCCACTTCATTTTTAATGTATTAAAATTATACTTTTGATGAAAAACTCTTGTATTACATTTTGTGTCAAAATGGATGCTACTTCATCAAACCTTGAGCTAATAAACTAATATATAAGGATTTTAATGTTTGAAAACGTAATCTGGCTGGATGATGTTGGCATGTCCGATGTTGAAAAAGTTGGAGGCAAAAATGCTTCTCTAGGTGAAATGATTAGTGGACTTAGCTCTCAAGGCGTTAGAGTTCCTGGAGGCTTTGCGACAACGGCTGAGGCGTTTGAATCCTTTTTACATCATTCAAATTTAAAAATTAAAATTAATAAGCTTCTAGTTTCGCTTGATATAACTAACATTAAAGAACTCACCAAAACTGGCGCATTAATTCGTCAGTGGGTTGAAGAGTCTCCATTTCCCGAAGATCTTCACAAATCTATTGTTGAAAGTTATCAAAAATTAACTGAGAAATATGGCCCTTCTGTAACTTTTGCGGTTCGCTCATCGGCAACTGCAGAAGACTTGCCTGAAGCGTCTTTTGCCGGTCAACAGGAAACTTATCTGAATGTTAGCGGTATCGATGATATTTTAAGCTCTATCAAAAAAGTATTTGCATCACTCTACAACGATAGAGCCATTTCTTATAGAGTTCACCAGGGTTTTGAACATGAAATGGTTTCCCTTTCTGCCGGAGTCCAGCAAATGGTTAGAAGTGACATCGGAGCAAGCGGTGTCATGTTTACTCTTGATACTGAATCTGGATTCGATGATGTTGTATTTATTACCTCTGCTTATGGATTGGGCGAAACTGTCGTTCAGGGCTCTGTAAACCCAGATGAATTTTATGTTCATAAACCAACACTAAAATCAGGAAAGCCAGCCATTTTGTCTAGAAGTCTTGGCTCTAAGTCAATAAAAATGATTTATTCAGATGCAAAATCAAGCTCACCAGTTACAACTACTGAAGTGGGCGCTCAAGAACGCCTAAAATTTAGTTTAAATGATGCTCAAATTGAAGAGCTTGCTGAATATGCAATGAAAATTGAGACGCATTATGGAAGGGCAATGGATATTGAATGGGCTCTTGATGGATCTGATGGAAAAATCTATATTGTTCAAGCAAGACCTGAAACTGTTAAAAGTCGACAAAGTTCTCAGAAAATTGAGCGTTATAAGCTTCTTGAAACCTCTGAAATTCTTATAGAAGGTCGCGCAATTGGTCAGAAAATTGGAACCGGTAAAATCAGAATAATCAACAGCTTATCTGAAATGAACTTGGTTAGTAAGGGTGATGTTCTAGTAACTGATATGACGGACCCAGACTGGGAGCCTGTGATGAAACTAGCTTCTGCAATTATTACAAACCGCGGCGGAAGAACATGTCATGCAGCAATTATCGCAAGGGAACTTGGAGTGCCGGCAATTGTTGGTACAGGCAATGCAACTGAAATACTTAAAGATTCTGAAGTGATTACGGCATCTTGTGCTGAAGGGGATACAGGAAAAGTTTATAAAGGAAGCTTAAAATTTGAGCACACATATTCTGAAGTAAGTAGACTGCCAGAGATTCCTGTAAAAATTATGATGAATGTGGGTAATCCCTCAAGAGCATTTGATTTTTCAAGTATTCCAAATGCGGGAGTAGGTCTTGCTAGACTCGAATTTATTATTAATAATACAATCGGTATTCACCCGAAAGCCTTACTTGAATTTGACAAACTTCCAGAAGATCTCAAAGATGAAATTCAAAAAAGAACCGCTTGCTATAAATCTCCTATAGATTTTTATATTCAGAAATTAACAGAAGGCATTTCAACAATTGCTGCGAGCTTTTCCAAGTCGCCAGTAATTATTAGAATGTCTGATTTTAAATCTAATGAATATTCAAATTTATTTGCAGGTGAGCTATATGAGCCACATGAAGAAAATCCAATGATTGGCTTTCGGGGTGCATCACGATATATCTCTTCAGATTTTAGAGAGTGCTTTGAACTAGAGTGTCTTGCAATTAAAAATGTTAGAAATGAAATGGGTTTTAAAAATGTTGAAATAATGATTCCTTTCGTTCGAACAACCTCTGAAGCTTCAAAAGTAATTGAACTCTTAAAAGAGAATGGACTGGAGCGAGGAAAAGATGGTTTAAGAATAATCATGATGTGTGAACTTCCATCAAATGCTATTATAGCCGAAGATTTTTTACAATATTTTGATGGCTTCTCTATTGGCTCAAATGATTTAACACAATTAACACTTGGTATGGATAGAGACTCCGGCCTAATAGCCGAAGGATTTGATGAAAGAAATGATGCAGTTAAAAAATTGATTACTATGGCCATTGAGGCATGTCATCGTCAGGGAAAGTATATTGGTATATGCGGTCAAGGACCTTCAGATCATATTGATTTTGCAGAGTGGCTGCTAAAACAAGAGATAACTAGCATCTCACTCAACCCTGATACTGTGGTTGAAACTTGGAATAAACTTGGCAAGCTTTAAAACATCAATATGAGAACTGTATTTTTTATTTCAGATAGAACTGGTATTACAGCTGAAGCACTTGGCAACAGCCTTCTTACACAATTTCCTGAAATAAATTTTAAGAGGGTTAATCTCGCATTTATAGATACACACAAAAAAGCTCAGACAGCTGCCTTATTAATTAAAGAAGCCTCAGAAACTGATGGCGTGCCTGCTTTGATTTTCAGTACCCAAGTATCAGCTGAATATGCGCATCTGCTTGAAAATAGTGGAGGAATTATTTTTGATTTTTTTGAAACCTTTATCTCAAAAATGGAAAATACTCTAGAGACTAAATCATCTCATGAAATGGGACTTTCTCATGGGGTAGGAAATAAAAATACATACTCAGGTCGAATTGATAGTATCAATTTTGCACTCAACAATGATGACGGGTTATCCACAAAAAACTATGAGCATGCCGACATAATTCTTACTGGTGTATCAAGATCAGGTAAGACACCTACATGTCTTTTTTTAGCGCTTCAATATGGAATATATGCTGCTAATTACCCATTAATAGATGAGGACTTAGATTCAGTTAAACTTCCGAGTGTTTTAAAACCATTTAAAAACAAGCTTTACGGGTTAAGCATCAATCCGATTCGACTTCAGAACATAAGAGATGAGAGGAGATCTAACAGTGGCTATGCCTCTATTGAACAGTGTCAAAGGGAAGTTAGAAGAGCAGAAGATATGTATGTTCAAAATGCTGTGCCTTTTATAGACACAAGTCACATCTCGATTGAAGAAATCGCGGGCCGGATACTACAAAAAAGTAAGCTGGAAAGGCGCTATTAAGCGCCTTAAAGTGAGCCATAAAGGCTCACTTCATATAATCTACTAAGAAGCTTTTAAGATGTCTACAGCTACAATTTTGTATTCTGGACACTTAGTTTCTTCATCAGTAACGGCGCTCGTTACTTCATTAATTAATACTTCAGGAAAATGAAAAGTGGTTCTTATAACGCCTTTTTTGACCCGATCTGTAACCTCAACGTCAAGAGTGATTTCACCTCGATCAGACTTCAAAGTTGCACGATCACCAGTTGCAAGATCTTTCGCTCTTGCATCTTTTGGGTTTAGCATAATCACATCTTTTGTCAAGATTTCTACGTTAGATGTTCGCCTAGTCATAGTTGCACAATTGTAGTGTTGAAGTTCACGGCTGGTAGTGAGAATAAATGGATATTCGTTCTTATGCTTAGTAAGCTCTTCACTTTCTTTCCAATCATGATAATGAAATTTACCCTTACCACGCTTAAATTCACCAATGTGTAGTATTTGAGTATCTTCGCCTTTTTTATTAACAGGCCACTGTAAGCCCATTGGACTTGCGCCCAAACCTTCCCAGGTTACACCTTCAAAAAATGAAACTACACTGGCTATTTCTTTTAAAACAAGCTCAGCACTGAAATCAGGCTGATCAAGGCCCAACTTACGCATCATTTCTACAATTATTTGGCCATCTGTTTTTGTTCCTGGAAGAGGCTTAACTGCTGCATTAACCTGCTGAATTCGTCTCTCGGTATTTGTAAAAGTGCCACTTTTTTCAAGAAAAGTTGTGCCAGGTAAAACCACGTCAGCCATTTTGGCAGTTTCACTCATAAAGATTTCTTGAACAACTAACAAGTCAAGACTTTGCATAGCTTTAACCACGTGATGGGTATTTGGATCGGTCTGAACAACATCTTCAGCAAAAATCCATAAGGCTTTAAGGGAGCCATCTATTGCGCCATCAAACATCTCAGGAATCTTTCTGCCTTCCGTTGTTGGAGAAGGGAGGCCGAGCTTATCTTCATAAAAATCTTGGACTTCTTTTTGATCCATCCATAAGTATCCTGGTCCGTGATGTGGCTGACACCCCATATCAGCTGCACCTTGAACATTATTTTGACCACGAAGTGGATTAACGCCCACACCAGGACGGCCAAGATTGCCTGTCATCATTGCCAGATTTGAAATTAACATAACTGTCTTTGTGCCTTGAGAATGCTCAGTAACACCTAAACCATGGAACTCCATAGCATTTTTTGCAGAAGCGTAAGCTAGGGCCGCGGCTTTAACGTCTTGTTTATCCAGGCCACTGATTTCAGCCATTGCATCAACATCAAGCTTTTTAATTTGCTCAATAAACTCTTCACCGCCCTCACATCTCTCTGTAATAAATTCTTGATCTAGAAGACCAGCCTCTACTATGAAATACTGAAACATATTTAACACTGCAACATTTGTTCCAGGTTTGAGCTGCAAGTGATGATCTGCCATACGAGCTAACTCAGTACGAACTGGATCAATCACGATAAGTGTTGCCCCAGACATGGCTTGCTGCTTAATTTTTGCGCCAGTTACAGGATGCGCGGAAGTTGGATTTGCACCAATAACAATCATACAGTCAGCCAAAGGTATATCGGCTGTTGAGTTAGTCCCAGCACCCGTACCAAAACTTTGCTGCATTCCCCAAGCAGTTGGCGAGTGACAAACACGAGCACAACAGTCAATATTATTAGTACCAACTAATTGACGAATCATTTTTTGAAACATATAGTTTTCTTCATTAGTACAGCGTGCCGAAGAAATACCAGCGATCGCATCAGAACCATGGTTTTCTTTAATTGATTCAAATTTATCTTTAATGAAATCTAAAGCTTCATCCCAAGAACAAGGGACCAACTCTCCATTTTTTCTAATAAGTGGCGATGTTAGCCTGTCTTCGTGGTTATAAAATTTAAATGCATAACGCCCCTTTAAACAAGTATGCCCTGCATTAACCGAATCTTGTGGTGCTCGAATTGATAGCACTTCATCATTTTTTACAGCAACCTCTAGGTTACAACCTACGCCGCAATATGAACATGTCGTTCTAACAGTTTTGTCTGATTCAACTGATTTTGACTGGAATACATCAGATATTGCTGATGTTGGGCAAGTTTGTGCGCAAGCGCCACAAGAGACACATGAAGAGTCTCCAAAGAGCATGTCATTATCTGTTGTGATACGTGACTCAAAACCTCTTCCTGTCATCGTCAACGTAAATTGACCTTGAACTTCGTCACAAGCACGAACACATCTAGAGCAATTGATACACTTCGATAGATCCATCCTCATATAAGCATGGGACAAATCTTTTTCACGATCACAATGGTTTTCACCTTTTGCATAACGTATTTGGCGAACGCCTACACTTGCTGCTACATCTTGTAATTCACAGTTACCATTTACCTCACAAGTCAAACAATCGGGTGGATGGTCACTTAAAACCAGCTCAACAATATTCTTACGAAGTTTTTTAATACTTGTAGAATTTGTATGAATTCGCATACCAGGAACAATTGGCGTATGACAAGATGCTACTGTTCTCTTTGGTCCATCTTCTGATTGTTGAACCTCAACAGAACAAACCCTGCAAGCTCCATATGGCTGAAGATTATCATCATTACAAAGGGTTGGAATAATCTTGTCCCCAAGAGCCTTATCAGTAAACGCTAAAATAGATGATGAGTCATCAAACGGAAACTCAACATCATCAATAAACACACCTTGCGGGTTTTCTGACATACTATTTCTCCATCAAAGGTTGGAACTCGTCACCACAGTGCTCGAGTAAATTTTTAATTGCAAGAGGAAGGCCGCCACCTAATGCACATAGCGATCCCACCTCCATTGTTTCTAATAAATCATAAATCAATTCTTCGGAAAATTTTTGTTTACCTTCTATAGCTGATTCTAGCATTTCTTTGCCACGAACAGAGCCTAATCTGCAAGGAAAGCATTTGCCACATGACTCATGTGCAGTAAAAGCAAACAAGTGTTTCGCGTACTCGACCGCAGAGAATGACTTAGGAATGCATACAAAACTAGCATGTCCAAGTAAGAATCCGCCCTCAGAGAAAGCTTCAAAATCTAACGTTAGAGTTTTTAAGATATCCACTGGAACAATCCCACCTAGGGGGCCACCAATCTGTAAAGCTTTGATGTCATCATTGAAACCACCGCCAATCTCATCGATAATAAAACTAATTGGGGTTCCCAAGTCAACTTCATAGAGGCCTGGATTATTGAAATAACCATCTAGAGAAATTAATTTGGTCCCTAATGATCTTCCGTTTCCAATAGTTTTGTAAGCCTCGCTTCCAAGTTTGAATATTGCAGCGACCGCTGCTAAGCTTTCAACATTATTAACGACAGTTGGTTTTTTGTATAAACCCTCAACAACTGGGAAAGGAGGTCGTACATCAACTTCTGCACGTCGACCTTCTATCGAAGCAATTAGTGCCGTTTCTTCACCACAAATATAAGCACCTTGACCTTCAACAACATTCATATCAAAGTCAAACCCAGTGCCTAAAATATTATCGCCAAGTAGTCCTAGTTCACGAAGCTTTGCTAACGTATCGTTCGTAATAGTAATTGACTCAGGATACTCACCACGAATATATAAAAAACCTTGTTTCGAGCCAATGATATAGGCGCAGATTACCATACCAAATAAAACTTTAAGTGGCTGTTCTTCCATCAAATATCTATCAGAAAATGCTCCAGGGTCCCCTTCATCAGCATTACACACAACATACTTCGTTGCAACTTCTTGGTCTTTACAAAACTCCCATTTCATTCCAGTTGGAAATCCTGCGCCACCTCGTCCACGAAGCCCTGAGTCTTTTAAAGACGCTATTAAATCGTCTTTATCCGTTGCAAAACATACTTCAAGTAAATCTTTAAAGTGGTCATAAGTAGAGAAAACACTCTCTTCCACTAAGAATGGAGTATTTGAAAATGATTTCATTGTGTAAGCGGGACTAGTGTGCTTTCCAGCAATGATTTGATCTAATTTATTAATGTCATCGCCTGAATAGTTTTCACCGTTAAAGTTAAACGCACTATTTTCATAACACCTTCCAAGGCAAATCATCTCACCAACGTTCTCTTCTCCAAATTTTTGATTCAGCTTATCAGAAACAACATCTTGGGTGCCCCTGCAAAGACAGGCACTTCCAGAACATACATAGGCTTTTTTACTTTTAAAGTCTTCACTCAGAAAGTCATAGAAGCTTTTAGTACTATGAACCGTAGAAACACCTAAATTGTATTCAGCTGCAAGCTTTGAGTCACTAGCATCTGTTGGACTAACCGAAATCTTCCCAAACAAGCTATTTTTATCGTCTTTTTTTCCTGACAATAAACTGATATTTCTAGACATTTAATCTCCTAAAATCTTTAACTAATGCGCCAAGCGCCGGTATATATATTATATTTATTTTTTTTGATGAAACCTATCAAAGTAATATCAAATTTTTTCGCTAAATCAAGTGCTAATGAAGTCGGTGCTCCGATACCAACAATCATTCCTATTCTAGACATTACAGCTTTTTGTATGATGTCGAACCCTAAGCGACCAGAACACATAACAAATTGTTCGAGCGGCTTTAACATATCATTACACCTTACATGGCCTATCAATTTATCAAGCGCATTATGTCTACCCACATCTTCTGCCAAATGGAGAACTCTCCCACTCTCAGTCAACAAAGCACTGGCATGAACCCCTCCAGTATTAGCAAACTGTTCCTGCCTCGCTCTTAATATATCAGGCAGCTCTGTAATCAAATCAATATTTACAATTGGGCCAGCTTTATCAATATTTGGCTCATAGGCAATTTCAATAGCGTTTAAAGTGCCTTTCCCACAAACTCCACAACTCGAATTAACCATAAAATGACGCTGTAAATTCTTCAAATCTAATTGGTTACCTTTTGTTAAAGTAACAATTAGTGAGTTATCAACATCATATTTACCCTTATTTTCACCATTAACATCTATCGCATCAATAGCATCCTTATCTTGAATAATTCCTTCAGAAAAAAGTAACCCACTTACCAAGGCATTGTCATCCCCTGGCGTTCTCATTGTAACCATAAGTGGATCTACAATCCACTCATCATCCTTAAAATAACGGATAGCAATTTCTAGTGGCTCTTCAATAGCAATACAGTCACTTGACTCTTCTAGGGTCGAATTTTCAACCCTATGTATGTCATAGTCAACAGTATCGCTAATAGTCATAGTTTAAAAAAGTCCTTGAACTAGTCCATTCTCATCCAGTTTAATCTTATCTGCAGCTGGAACTCTTGGTAATCCTGGCATGGTCATAATTGCACCGCAAACCACAACAACAAACTCAGCACCTGCTGAAAGTCTAACTTCTCGAATCGACATTGAGTGCCCACTAGGAGCGCCCAATAATTGTGGGTCGGTAGAAAAACTATATTGCGTCTTAGCAATACAGACTGGTAAATGCCCAAAACCGTTATCTTGATATCTAGTGAGCTCTGCTCTAATAACTTTGTCGGCTAAAACCTCATCTGCACCATAGAGTTTTTTGGCAATAGTTTCTACTTTCTCTAGAAGAGGAAGCTCATCATCATATAATGTTTTAAATTGTGCAGTACCTGAGTCAGCCAACTTAACCACTTTTTCTGCTAGGTCAATTGCACCTTCGCCGCCATGTTCCCAATGGCTAGTGACGCTAACTTCTACATTAAACTGCACACAATAATCTCTGATTACTTGAAATTCAGCCTCTGTATCGGATACAAATTTATTTATACCAACAACAAGTGGGACTCCAAACTGGCTCAGGTTGCGAATATGTCTTCCAAGATTCACACAGCCTTTTTCAAGCGCGTCAGTATTTTCATTATTTAAATCTGCCTTAGCAACGCCACCTTGATGTTTTAAGGCCCTAACAGTTGCAACCAAAACAACAGCATCTGGCGCAAGTCCAGCTTTACGACATTTAATATCAAAGAATTTTTCTGCACCTAAATCCGCTCCAAACCCAGCCTCTGTTACAACATAATCAGATAATTTAAGTGCTGTCTTCGTAGCAATCACTGAATTGCAACCGTGAGCAATATTTGCAAATGGACCGCCATGAATCAGCGCAGGATTACCCTCTAAAGTTTGAACTAAATTTGGTCTAAATGCATCCTTTAGCAGAACTGTCATTGCATGGTGAGCATTAATTTGTTTTGCTCTTACGGGTGTCAAATCACGAGTATAGGCAATGATGATATTCCCCAATCTCTCTTCAAGCTCTGTCAAGTTTTGGGACAAGCAGAAAATAGCCATGACTTCAGAGGCAACTGTAATATCAAAACCATCTTCACGCGGATAACCATTTGTTGAGCCACCCAAAGAAGAAGTAATTGTCCGAAGGGAACGGTCATTCATGTCAACCACACGACGAAATACTACTTTTCTGCTATCTATGTTTGTTGAATTTCCCCAGTAAATATGGTTATCAATCATTGCAGATAGCAAGCTATGTGCTGAAGTGATTGCGTGAAAGTCACCTGTAAAATGAAGATTAATATCTTCCATCGGAATTACTTGAGCATAACCACCGCCGGCAGCTCCACCCTTCATGCCAAAACATGGGCCTAAACTTGGCTCACGAAGACAAACTGTTGTTTGCCTGCCAATCTTATTCAGACCATCTGTGAGACCAACAGATGTAGTAGTTTTACCTTCACCAGCTGGCGTAGGTGTTACAGCAGTTACTAGAATGAGCTTGCCATCTTTATTCTTTTGAACCGCATCAATAGCGCTCCATGAAATCTTGGCTTTATCATGCCCAAAAGGCACCAAGTCAGCCTGATCAATATTGAGTTTTGCGCCAATGTCATTAATGTGTTCACCGGTAACTTCTCTAGCAATATCAATATCTGTTTTATACTCGCTCATTTTTTCTCCTAAATACTCACGAAAGTAAAAAAATAAAGAACAATAGCACCTGTAATTTTCAAGTGCAAATAGCTCTTTAGGTTTATATATATTATAGTTGGAACATTATCTTACAAAATCAATCACACTTTAATAATTAAATTCATAACTGCGTGAATTATAATAAATACGAAATTAAAAACTCATTAAATATTTGAATCTTCAAAGCTATCTTTCCGGTCTTTAATGTATTTTAATAAAGCTTCATCTATAGCTGGGTCAAGTGGGGGAAGTTCATACTCAGAAAGCATTTTTTTGTAGATTCCATTAGCAATCATTGCTGTATCTCTTGAGCCGTCTTGGACCCATTGCTCAAAACTATTATCGTCAAGAACATCTGACATATAAAAAGCGCTCTTGAAATTCTTCTTAGTATGCTCACACCCTAAAAAGTGCTTGGGCACATCATCCGACATACTTCCAATTTCACGAATTGCGTCCATTGCCTGCCCATTTTCAGACATATCAATTCCCTCTGCGGATACTCTCATCATTCCCGCTTGATCTGCATCCATTATGAATTTCTCATAGCTCATACATAGGCCACCTTCTAACCAACCGGCAGTATGTAAATTAAAATTAACACTTGCGTTTAAAGTTGCTTGCATAGTATTCGCAGCCTCATAGCCAGCTTGTGCATCTGGCATCTTAGCGCCATTAAAGCCGCCGCCACTCCTAAATGGAACGCCTAATCTCCGAGCTAAAGCTCCAGAAATATTCATCATATGACCAGCCTCAGGAGTTCCAAAAGTTGGAGCGCCAGATTTCATAGACATTGCAGTAACAAAATTTCCATAAATAACAGGTGTTCCGGGCCTAATGAGTTGAGCAAATGCCATACCCGCCAACCCTTCTGCAAGACTTTGAGCTGCAACACCTACTGCAGTTGTTGGAGCCATCGCGCCAGCGACAATAAACGGGGTTACAATTGTTGCCTGGTTGTTTTTTGCATAGACCTTAAGCGCCCCAAGCATAGTGGCATCAAACGACATTGGTGAGCTTGCATTGATTAAACTTATGAGTACACAATTTTTATCAACAAAATCATCGCCAAATAATATTTTGGCCATATCAACCGTGTCCTGAGCTCTCTCAGCTGAAGTAACAGAGCCCATAAAGGCTTTATCTGAGTACTTGATATGACTGTAAACCATATCAAAGTGACGCTTATTAACTGGGAGGTCTACTGGCTCACAAATAGTTCCGCCAGAGTGGTGAATATTATCTGACATATAAGCAAGTTTTATAAAATTCCTAAAATCTTCTATTGTTGCATAGCGCCTACCTTTGTCAAGATCATGAACAAACGGAGGACCATAAGCAGGAACTAAAACCATATTATCACCACCAATTTCAACATTTCTCTCAGGATTTCGAGCGAATTGAGTAAACTGCTTTGGAGCGTTATCTTGTATTAATTTTCGGCACATTCCTTTTGGAAACCTAACCCGCTCTCCATCAACGCTGGCGCCAGCTTTTTCAAGTATATCAAGAGCTTCTTGATCTTCAGAAAATACTATCCCAATCTCTTCTAAAATAGTATCTGCATTTTCTTCAATAATACTAAGATCGTCATCACTAAGAATACTATAGTGAGGTATTTTTCGTTTTATGTAAGCGGGCGCTTTAGGGATTTCTTGTGCATCAGAATCATCTCCCCCTCTACGTCTTCTTCTTTCTCTAGCCATTACAATTTCTCCTAATTTATAACTAAGGCGCTCTTTTTCGGCGCCTAACTTTGTTGGTTTGTTGTTGCTTAACAGGTGAAACACTAAACTTCATTGCATCAACAAAATACTCTTGGAATTTTGGCTCAGTAGCAGTTTCAATTTTAGTAACTCTATCTACTGCATCAATAATTATTTGACGTTTATTTATATCTAGCAAGGCGGCACTAGCGCCAACACCTGCAGCATTGCCTACTGAAATAATTTTTTCTGCTGTTGACGTTGGAATTATATCCAAAAGAGCAACATACCTTGCGTCAAGGTGCGCACCAAAAGCACCTGCTAACAATACTTTATCAAACTCAGTGCATTCGAGATAATCCATCAATATAGAAACGCCCGCAGATAATGCAGCCTTAGCTAATTGAATAGAGCGAATATCTACTTGCTCTACATAAATCGATTTATCACCTTGATCAACCAATAAAAAACGAGATGTATTTCCTTTCTTTGAGAAAAGCTCTGGTGCAGTTGACTCAACAAAAAGTCCGCTTTGATCAATAACTCCAGCCTCAGCAAGGGCCACAATTGCCTCAATAATACCACTTCCACAAATACCTACTGCATGCATTTTAAGCATTTCATAATCTGGCTCATCTGACCATGCATCACAACCTATTACTTTAAATCGCACCTTCAAAGTATCTTTATCAACCCTTACTCTTTCAATAGCGCCATAAGTTGCCCTCACCCCAGAACTAATTTCAGCTCCTTCAAATGCAGGCCCTGTTGGGGAGGATGTAGCATATACTCGCCCACCTTTAGCTAGCATAATTTCTGCATTTGTTCCAATATCAACCAACAAGGTAGTTTCAGAATGCATTGTATCCATTTGACTGAGATAAGCAGCAGCAGTATCAGCCCCTACATGGCCAGCAATTAACGGCAAAAATGAGAGTCTAGTTTTGGGATATAAATCAAACCCCAAATCTTTCGCATCAACATCAAGCCAGCCCCGGATTGCCAATGTAAATGGAGCTTGCCCTAACTCAACAGGAGAAATTCCAAAAAATATATGATGCATAATTGGGTTGCCAACTAAAACAACCTCCAATAACTTATCCCATTCAATTTCTAGATATTCGCAAGCTTCATGGAGCATCTCTGTCACCTTAGTCCTTACTGCAGTAGTCAATTTTTCATCACCACCCTTATTCATCATTACATAAGAAACTCTGCTCATCAAGTCTTCACCAAATCGAATCTGTGGGTTCATTGCTGAAGATTCAAACACCAATTTACCATCTTTCAAATCGTAGACATAAAGTGCTAAAGTGGTAGAACCAATATCGATAGCACCCCCAAATACCTTATGATTACCTTGAGGGTAGGCTGCAACAATTTGATTTTTATCACGAACTGCAACAGTAAGGCTGCCCTTGGTTTCATGAATTAAAGGCTGCAGTCCTCTTAGTAGATTAAAGTCAATGCTTGCTTTGATCCCTTGTTTTTCAAGTTGTGCCAAAAGGTTTTCTGAGGCAGAGGGATTTTCATCTAATGTTGACTCTTCGAGCGTGCAATCTAAAAGAGTTATTGCACTTGAAATTGAATAATCTTGTTTGGCATTTTTTTTGCTTATGTAGGCTTTATGCTCTTGGCTATCCTCAGGAACATCTATTACTAAGTCACCTTGGATACAGGTTTGACATGCTAATCGCTTACCTTTATAACTCGGATTGTCGATGATTAATTGTTTTTCCAGACTGGTAATTCCGCTAACATTTTCAGCTTTACATTCAACGTTAAATTTAGGGTGTGAGCCCTCAGAAACCTCAATCCAGCACTGGTGACACTGTCCATACCCGCCACATAATGAACGTATTGCTACCCCTGCATCTTGCGCAACTTGCAGCAACGTGTCTCCAGCCTCACCCTTGAATTGGCGGCCTGACGGGGTAAAACAAACTTGCTGAACATCTTCCAAAATACTACTCCTTACTATACACGGCTATCACCATAGCCTTCACTTTGAGGCTCGTTAGGGCTAATTGTGTAATAACACCCTTTCTCTTCAGTAAAAATATTATGTTTTACAGTCAAATTTTTTGTATCTTGTAAACTACCGGCAGTTACGCTTATAGTCGGCATACTGTCATTTTGCCAAAACATATGCGCTCCACAATTGTCACAAAAACCATGCCTTGAGTCCTCGTGAGTATAAAACCATTTAATTTTTCCAATAATTTTAATTTTATCCCTTTTGGCTTGGCATGCAGCCATATAGTGACCAGTCATTTTTCGGCACTGCACGCAGTGGCAATAGGACACATCAGCCAAATCAAAGGCGCTATAGCTTGTTTGGCCGCAAACGCAAGATCCTTTATATTCAATACGGGTCATTATTATTACGCACGTTTTCTGCGACGTCTCCCATCCCTAACATCACTTCCATCAGCAGTCGGCTCTCTATAGGCTTTAATCCAACTGCCACAACCATCATCAACACCTGTTAAAACATCTCCTGCTCTAATTGCTTGAACTAACTCTGGGTGTAATGGATTAACAATTGCAGAAGTCATTCCTGCTGCAATCAACATCGGAAGGAAAGCATTATTAATGCCATTTCGCTGAGGCAATCCAAAACTAACATTAGATGCGCCGCAAGTTGTATTAACTTTTAGTTCGCTTCGAAGCTTCCTGACTAACTCAAAAACTTGGTTACCCGCTTGAGAAATCGCACCAATTGGCATAACTAATGGGTCAACAACAACATCTTCCGGTTTAATTCCATAGTCTGCAGCGTGTTCAACAATTTTTTTAGCTACTTTAAAACGTTCGTTTGGGTCTTCACTAATACCCGTCTCGTCATTGGAGATTGCTACAACTGCTGCGCCATACTTTTTAACTAGCGGCAGCACGCGCTCCAAATTTTCAGTTTCACCTGTCACAGAATTTACCAGCGCTCTTCCCTGGTATGCCTCTAGTCCAGATGCGAGCGCCTCTATAATTGAAGAGTCAATTGAAATAGGGACGTCCACAACAGCTTGAACGCGCCTTATTGCTTCGGCAAGAATAGCTGGCTCATCCGCAAGAGGGATGCCTGCATTGATATCTAACATTTGCGCGCCTGCAGCAACCTGAGCAAGGGCGTCAGAAACTACACGAGAGTAGTCACCCACCTTCATTTCAGCTGCTAAAATTTTTCTTCCAGTTGGGTTTATTCTTTCACCAATCATTACGAATGGATGCCCAAAACCAATAGTTACTTCTTTTGATGCCGATGATAATGTGGTTGTTGTCAATTTACTTACTCCTTCTATGAATTATTTTTCGCATTTTTAATCCATGAGGCATTAGTTTTTATACCGCCCAAAGGGAAAAAATGAATATTACTGATATTAAATTTTGGATTTTCTTTTTTATGTTTAGCTAAAGTTTCTAAAAAGTCATTTGGATCAAATGGAAGGAGTAGCTTCTTGACATCTTTTGCTCTTTTTTGTAATACTCTTAAAGATGGCCCAACACCGCAAGCAATTGAAAACTTAATTAGAGTTTGAAGTTTTGCAGGCCCAGCAACGCCGATGTGTATGGGTATGTTTATTCCATTATTAGTCAATGAGTTTGCCCATTCAATTACAGGCTCTGCTTCAAAACAAAACTGGGTTGTTATTGCTATATCTATATCTGAGCGTTCGTTAAATTTTTGTTTCCAAAGCAGCGCTTCATCAACATTTTTATTTGAGCCATCCTTATCAATATCTTTATTGCCTTCAGGGTGACCAGCAAAATGTAGGTTTTTGAAATTATATCGTTCAAATAACTCTGTTTCCACCAACTGCATTGAGCTTTCAAACGTACCATGAGGTTTATCTACGCCACCAGCTAAAAGCAGGGCTTGATTGATGCCCGCCTCAACTTGGTACATATTTATCCACTCTTCTAAAGTACTCTTATCTTTTATAATCCGAGCAGGGAAGTGCGGCATAACATTAAAACCTTCACTGCTTATCCGTTTAGCTGTTTGAACCATTTCTTCAATAGGAGTGCCTTCAATATGCGCAATATAAACTCTAGTATTTTTTGGAAGTATTTCTTTAAAGCTTTCAATTTTGGCCGCGGTACGAGGCATAACCTCAATTGAAAAATCTGTTAAAAACTCTTTAAGGTGATCACTCACTTTTTGATTTTCTGTTTTAGAAGAAAAGAGATTTAATAATGACATTATTTAACCAGCCCAGCTTTCCAGCGATTTTTTATAGCTACTTCTTTAAACATTTTTTTCATACTCCATTAATCTTTTATTTCCAATGGCTGGATATCAATCTCTTCAAAAACAACATCAAGACTTCCTGTTCCTACAAGTCGATATTCATACTCAAAGCCAAAATCTTTAGCATACTGCTGAGCATCTTTTTGCCACTGCTCATTTTCAGTTTGAGCCAAATACACTAATTTTTTATAATGCTTAAAATACACCTCAAAAAGCTCAGGGTGCTTATCAAGTCCTAGGCCCTTAATCATGATTCTATTAAAATTTTTAACCAAATAATCTGTTAAATAAAAAGTACCCAGCTCTTCTTCTGATAACTGCTCAAAGACATCTGTTCCAGCAAAAAACTCATAGCAATGCGCCCCCTCTATACGTTTTGCATCAAACTTTTCTAGAACTCTATCAAGCGCGCCTCCAGTTCCGCAGTCTGCATACGCAATATATATATCTTCGTAAAGATGAGAATTCTCAGACAAATATTCTTCAACACCAGGAGCAATTAATTGAGGGCTGTTATGCCAGCTGGCTGGCAAACATTGCAAATTTACTTTATCTGAGAGCGATGGATTTTGTTTGATTAACCTTAGAAGATCGTATACTAATGCACCACAGCCTAAAACTAATCTTTTTTTCGTCTTATCAGTATTTTTCTTATCGATGATCACGCTTTTTACGCAAACTCAGAACATGCTCCTCAGCCATTTCAGCGCTTCTCGCAGCATCGCGGCCATACGCAGGCACTCCAATTGCATCAGCAAATTCTTGGTTTAGTGGCGCGCCACCACACATTATATGAGTATCTTTACGCATCCCTCTTTTTTCCATCTCTTCAACAACAACTCCCATATAAGGCATAGTTGTTGTAAGTAAAGCAGACATACCAACAATTACTGGTTCATGCTCATCAATAGCTTCAAGATAATTTTCTACTGGATTATTAATACCTAAGTTAATAACCTCAAACCCAGCCCCTTCACACATCATAGCAACTAAGTTTTTACCAATATCGTGAATATCACCCTTAACGGTTCCAATCACAAACTTACCTAAAGAGGTGTCTTCTGCCGATTCTGCAAGAATGGGTCGTAAGATTTTCATGCCGCCCTTCATTGCGCCAGCACACTTGAGAACCTCAGGAACAAATAAAATGCCGTCCCTAAAGTCTACGCCTACAATTTTCATACCGCCGACCAAAGCCTCGCCTAGAACGTCATTAGCATCCCAACCTCTCGCAAGCAATATTTCTGTGCCCTCTGTAACCTCTGCGTCAAGACCATCATAAAGGTCGTCTTGAATCTGCTCGACTAACTCTTTATCATCTAAATCATTTAGGTCAAAATCGTCTTCTTCACTCATCATTTTCCCCTTAGGTAGGAAGCAATATTAAACACTTAAAAAACGGAAAGATACCTTGAATTAATTTCGATGTCAATCATTAAATTTACATTTTATTAAAATTTCCTAATCTGCAAAATATTTATAGCATTTACGCCTCTAAGTTATTGAACTTAATGGATATTTCAATGCACGTAATATGTGAAATAAATCACAAAAAAACTTGAAATTAATTAAACTATTAGTCGCATAAAATTTTCATATATTTGCCTTGCACAACTGAGGCATTGGCTCATGTTTTCATCGCTATTTTTTTTAAGGTCCAATAATGCGCCTTCTCCAAGTGTGCTAGTTAAAGCTTCTGCATAAGCAGGAATTGCGCCCCAGTTTTCTACAGTATCTGGTTCTATTTCAACATGATATTGCATAGACCAAGCATTAACCCCTATCCGCATTGCCTGAATAGAGCAAACATCCGACTTAGCTAGAATAACGGCGCCTTCCGGCGCTTGCGCTACCCTAACCGAGTGCCACTGAAGACATCGTTGCTTATTAGCAGTGCCCTTAAAAAGAGGCTCTGACTTTCCCTCTTCTGTCAATTCAATTTCAAGCACACCAATTTCGGGTATTTGTTGAGGGCCACATGTGCCACCAAGAGCATCTGCAAGAAGTTGGTGGCCTAAGCATAAGCCCAAATATGGCTTACCTAAGTCCTTAACCCAGCGCCTAATTGCAACTTTTTCCTCGACTAACCAAGGATTTTCCTCGACATCCCAAACATCCATAGGACCGCCCATAACCCAAAGCGCATCATAATTATCAAAACTAGGAATCTTATCTCCTCGATGCAAATAGATGGCATCCCACTCAACTCCATCTTTAGCTAAAAATTGCCTTAAAGAGCCAGGATGCTCACAGTCTTCATGTTGAAATACAAGTATTCGCAAAACTAGCTCCTCAATAAAAATAAAACAGGTGGTCAGTATATTAATACTATTATTTAAGCTCGTCAATTAATTTAGTTATACTGTCAAAACTTTACAAGCAGTATAGAGATGAAGCAACATAAAAAAATATTAAGCATCGCTATTGCATTATCCTGCATCCTTTTAGCGATAAATTTTGGCTTCCGATCCTCACTTGGACTTTTTCTAAAGCCAGTCTCTGAAACCTTTGGCTATGGGCGTGAAGTGTTTGCCTTCTCATTAGCATTACAAAATCTATTTTGGGGCTTATCTCAACCTCTCGCAGGAGCCTTTGCAGATAAGTTTGGAACGGCCAGAGTTATTGTAGTAGGAACTATTCTGTATTCATTAGGCCTTTATGTCACGGCCACTGCAGACAGCTTTGTAAGTCTTCATATAGGTGCTGGAATACTTATAGGTATGGGTATTGCTGGAACTGGACTGGGGGTTATTCTTCCAGCAATGGCAAGAATGGTTCGACCTGAAAAAAGAGCGCTGGCCCTCGGAGTTGGGACCGCTGCAGGATCTGCCGGGCAATTCCTTTTCATTCCTGTTGCCCGAGAATTTCTTGTCGCTTACGGGTGGCAAACAGCTCTCATAATTATGGCAATTGGCGCACTGTCAATGCTTCTTTTCTCACCAGTTTTTAAAGGGGATGAAAAAAAGAATAACAATATTGACAATGGACCTACTCAAAACTTCAAAGAAGCCATTAGTGAAGCGACGGGCCATATTCATTATTGGCTGTTGATTGCTGGTTTTTTTGTTTGTGGCTTTCAGCTTGCATTTATTACAGTCCATATGCCATCTTATCTAGCTGATAAAGGTTTTGATAGCTCAATTGCTGCGGCAAGCCTAGCAATTATTGGCCTTAGTAATATTTTTGGCTCTTTAGCTTCTGGCCATCTTTCAGGTATTTATTCAAAAAAATGGATACTCGCTTTCATATATGGCGCAAGGTCCATAGTGATTGTTTTATTCCTGATAATTCCAATTTCTACTTTTACAATTTACGCATTTTCGCTTGCAACAGGGCTACTTTGGCTTGCAACTGTTCCCCCCACTTCGGGCTTGGTTGCTCAGATGTTTGGATTAAGATTTATGGGAACCTTGTACGGGATTGTTTTCTTAAATCATCAAATTGGATCGTTTACAGGGGTGTGGCTTGGTGGATACCTTTTTGATACAACGGGCTCATACAACCAAGTGTGGTGGTGGGCAGCCATTATTGCAGCTGTCACAGCGCTTATCCATGTCTTTATAGACGAAAGACCAATTAAACGATTAAGGGCTGCTGAAGTAACTCAATAAAGTTGCTATGAAAGTATTGCAACACTTTTAATTTGTGCAAAAACCTTTACTCCATTTTGCAGATTTAACATTTCAGCTGACTTTCTTGTTATAAGGGCTAGTAAAGTGACCTCTTTTATTTTAAGTCGAACCATAATTTGAGCCCCTCCTTCAACTGACAATTCGTCAACTATTGCTGGAAAGATATTCAAAATACTCGTTCCAATCTGTTTTTCTTTTGTGAGACTGACGTCGCGCGCTGAAACTCTCAGGCGAACACTAGAATTAACCTCCAAACTATTATCTGGAACGGTGAATTGGCCACCTGGAAAGTCAAGCTGCATTAGGTCAAACTCTTTTTCACGTCCCACTACTATAGCATCAATTAATGAGGTTGCCTCTTTTCCATGTGACATTGGAAGATCAAACCTAGTGAGCATAGTGTTTATTGGTCCAGATCCGATGACCTTTCCATTATCAAGAAGTAATAAATGATCGGCCAACCTTGAAGCCTCTTCCGCTGAGTGAGTTACATAGATAACTGGAATGTCTAAATCATTATGTAGGGCATCAAGGTAAGGCAAAATTTCTTGTTTACGCTTCATATCAAGTGCAGATAATGGCTCGTCCATTAATAAAATTTTAGGCTTAATAAGCAAGGCTCTAGCAATTGCAATTCGCTGTCTTTCACCGCCCGAAAGTTGCGATGTAGTTCTATTAAGTAATATTTTTATATCTAATAAGTTAATTATAGATTCTATAAATGCTTTTTCTATATTTGGCGACCTTTTAATCCCATAATCGAGATTATCCTGGACATTAAGATGGTCAAATAGAGCGGCATCTTGAAAAACATATCCAATTCGGCGTTTGTGCGTTAAAACAAAATTTTCTCCATCTTGCCAAATTGAATCACCCATCTTTAAATAGCCATTTTGATTTTCCTCTAGCCCGGCAAGCGCTCTCAATAAGGTTGTCTTGCCAGATCCTGAAGGACCAAAAATAACAGTTACGCCTCGATCCGGAATACTAAAATTAGCATCAAGAATGAAGCTATCTAATTTAATCTTTATCTTGCATTCAATCACGAATCACTCCTCATAATCGAAAAGCGGCGATTAAAAACATACACAATAAGAAGCATGATAAAAGATAAAACAAGCAAGCCCCCTGCTAATAAGTGCGCTTGTGCATATTCCATAGATTCAACATGATCATAAATTGCTATTGATAGAACTCCCGTTTCACCCGGTATGTTTCCACCTATCATCAGCACAACGCCAAATTCTCCTACCGTATGAGCAAAGCCTAAAACAGTAGCCGTGATAAAGCCAGAACGAGCTAGTGGAACGGCAACTGTAAAAAAACGGTCCAGCTTTGACGCGCCAAGGGTTGCCGCCACCTCCATGGCCTGTTTGCCAACAGAACTAAAAGCATTTTGAAGTGGCTGAACCACAAAAGGAAGTGAGTAAATAACGGAGCCTACAACAAGACCCGTAAATGTGAAAGCAATTGAACTTCCACCTAACGATTCTAGGAGATTTCCTAGTGGCCCATTAGTGCCCAATGTCATGAGCAAATAAAAACCCAAAACGGTTGGCGGAAGTATTAGCGGTAACGCAATAATCGCCTCAATTACAGCTTTAAATTTAAAACGAGTTTGTGAAAGCCACCAGGCAATTGGGGTTCCAATTAAAATTAGAATAGCCGTAGTTACCGAAGCCAACTTTATGGTGACTAGAAGAGCTGAAATATCATACTCATTTAACATTATGGCAAATCGTATCCAAATTTTGAAATAATCTTTAAAGATTGATCGGTTCGCATAAACGACAAAAAATCTTTCGCCAGCAAACTTTCCCTAAGGAGAACTGCTTGCTGCTCTATTGGTTTATAAAGTGATTGAGGCACTTCCCAAAATGAGCCACCAACAGGATAACTAGGGTTCATAAGTTGTGAATAAGAAACAAATCCTAGTTTAGCATTTCCACTATTAACAAATTGAAATGTCTGAGCAATATTTTCACCTCGTATCAAATTATTTTTCATACCTTCCCATAGATTAATTGATATCAGTGCCTCTTTAGCTGCCTCCCCATAAGGAGAAATTTTAGGATTAGCTATTGCTATAAATCTTAAACCTTTGTCATAAAGCCGCTCATCTTTTTCTACAAAACCATCTAGAGAACTCCATAGAACAAGCTTTCCTAATGCATATGTGAATCTTGACCCATTATCAGATATTCCATTTTTTTCTAGTAAGGCTGGCCTGACCTTATCAGCTGAAAAGAATAGGTCATAAGGAGCGCCATTAATAATTTGTGCATAGTGCTTACCCGAAGAGCCTGGAATAAGAACTATCTTGTGATTTTCAGAAGTTGTGGATTTTTTTAGTTCGTATTGAAGTGCAATTTCTTTCATTGCTGGATAAAAATTACTTGCAACTGCAACCCTAATCTCACCTGCAAAAGCTTGCGTAGCGCTTAACCCAAAAAAGACGAGTAAAAAAGTAAAAACCTTAAATTTTTCATTGAACATATTTCTTGGCATATTAGAAAAATTATTAAAGATATTCTATATTGAATATCCCAATTAATTAAAACAATTGGTGTCATTCAAAGCTGCAAATTTTAATGCATATATGTTAGTATATTGCACATTAGGCTTATGGCTTAATAATAACTAGAATTAACAAGGAAAATAATGTCAAAAAATCATATTTTATTAGCTGTTTTATGTTCATTAAGTTTTACATTTAATGCTCAAGCTGATTATCTAGATGGCCAGAGAGCATACGCCAATGGTGACTATGAGGATGCTGTAATTGAATGGACTCCAGTTGCTGAAGATGGAGATGCAAGAGCCCAATATAACCTTGGGTGGATGAGCGCAAATGGAAGAGGGACTAATCAAGATTTTATGGAAGCAGTTGATTGGTATACAAAATCTGCGAAACAGGGCAATGTTAATGCTCAATACAACCTAGGTAACCTCTACTTAAGAGGCCAAGGGGCTTCCCAAAATGATAAACTTGCTTTTAGTTGGTTTATTAAAGCTGCTGAGCAAGGTGATGCGCCTGCACAATACAACCTTGGCAGAATGTATCTTCTTGGTAAGGGTGATGATAAAAATATTTTAGAGGCAAGATTTTGGATTAAACAGGCTCTAGAAAATAATGACGAATACATTGGTGCCCTAGCACAACAAGTATGGGATGACTTTAAACTTGGGACATACTAATTAAAGAATATTGTCAAAAAAAATGATTGTTTTTTGATTAAACTTTTATGTTGATAACCGAGCAAGTTTCGATACTAACTTTTTCAGCTTCAATAATTGCAATTGTCTCTGCAGCTTGATTCAGTAAATCTATATTAGTTATCTTTCCACTTAAAATTTCGTCTACAAAAGAGCGAATTTCAAACTCATAGCCCATGCCTGACTTTAATTCTATAGTTTCTGGCTCAAAGCCTGCTCTGAAAAGTTTAAGTGTCTCATCCTCACTCAAAAGGTAAGTAGCTGTTCCATTTTCAAAATTAGCCGTATAAGACATATCAAACCCATATCCATCTTGCATTGTCCATGTACCTTCAGCGCTAATTAATGGCGAAAGTTTTGTCTTATCAAAAATATAATTTGTAACAACATGGTCTATCCCGCCACTCGGTCCACTATAGCCTTGGCTAAAAACTGCATCTGGCAATCCAAAGCAGTAGTTAATAAAGTCAGTATCGTGTACATGTAAATCCAGCAATGCACCACCACATTGCTCATCACTTAAATAAAAAGAGCCACCAGGAAAACTCGTTTGGCGCTTGCAATTTAAAGATAAGCACTTACCATACTCTTTACTTTCTATAGCCTCTTTTAGCCAAACCCATGCGGGCCAATAACGAAGACACATTGCAGACATAATATTAGAGGATGAATTTTTCGCTAATTGAACTATTTTTCTAGCCTCTTCATACGTTCTTGCAAGTGGTTTTTCTACTAACACATGCTTGCCTTTAGCTAATGCAGCTTCAACAAAAATGAAATGAAGGTCTGTTCCAACACAAATATCAACTAATTCTATTTCTGGGTCATTAATCAGATCCATTCCATCAAGATATTTTTTAGTATTCATACTCATTACACCTCCTTGAGCTTGTCCACTAATATTACCCTCTGCTTTACTTGAGCCATCAAGCCTACTTTGTATCGAGTCAGCAATAGCAATGACTTCGACATTACTTAATTGTGCATAAATATCTAAATGCGTTGAGCCCATACTTCCCAGGCCGATTACTACGACTTTAAGTTTTTTAGTCATAATTTTATAATTTAAGGTGTTGAATCAAAGTCAAATAATTGATCCATAGCTACAGATGTTCGAGCCAAAACTGCCTCGTCCCATGGAAGCATTTCAGCAATTATTGTATTTTGGTAGTTAATCGAATTTAAGGCAGCGATCGTTTCTTTCCAGGGCACATCTCCCGCACCAATATCGCAAAAGCTAAAACTACCAGTCCAGTCAAAATTTTCTTGGAAATCTTTAATTTGAACTCTTTTTATTCTAGAGTTAAGAAGCTCAATCCAGTGAGGGGGGTGTTGCTGATAACCAATTAAATTTCCAACATCTAGATAGACTCCTAATTTATTTGAATCAAACGAATCCACAAAATCTCTAAGCTCAATAGGAGAGTAGAAAAAACCATTCCAAACATTTTCCATACATAAATCCACATCTAAATCTTCTGCAATTGGTAATAGTTGATCAATAGCCTCTCTAATTCTATCTAAAGCCCTGTCGTATCGAACTATTTCAGGAGAAATTGGACTCTTAACTACTCCTGGAACAAACAATAGCGCCTTACATCCAAGATTACTTGCTACTTTGAGCGCATCTTGATGAAGACTTATAGAGTTCTTTCGTATAGACTCATCATCACTTGTAGGGCTAACGCCCCAACTCATTCCAGTAGCTATACTGTCTACAAAAATGCCAGAGTCATTAATTTTTTGACGAATAATTTCACATTCTACTTTTGAGGTTTTAGTATTTATAACGCCATCGTTAGAAACTGAAAGTTCTAGCGCATCAAATCCATTGGCTTTTGTTTGAAGTAGTGCTGACTCTATAGACTCATTGTTAGCGAGGCCTTTTTCAAACGAAAGATAACTTATTCCTTTAATCAAAACCCACTCCTTTAATAAAGAGCATCAAGCTCATGCCAAGTTTCAGCCATATCCACAACTTGACCTGAGGCCATACTTTCATCAATTGCCATTGCAACTAAGCCAGCCACTACTGCCTCTTTAGGGCCAACAGGTAATGATTTCAAATCACCTCTGAGAAAACTAACTATATCCTCACACATTAACTTGTCTGCACCATAATGTGAAGGGTAGTTTCCTGACCCTGGCTCAGTTGGAAAGCTGAAATCATGGTCTTCAAGACACTTACCAGTTCTAGCATCTGTAATACGAAGACCACCACGGCCAAAATCTCCCTCGGCCATTCCTCTACTTCCTATAATGCAAAAACGTCTCTGCTCATCAGGAACATTAAGGCTTGTATGGAAAGAGAAACTAACATTATTTGGATATTCTAGTAAGGCATTTTGATGATCAATAATATCCGCATCACTCGTAAATGGATCATCAGCACTTTCCCAGTAAGATTTTTTTATTTGGTATACATCATCATGTTTTTTGCCAGGAGGCGCTTCAGAGGGAATAAAATTATTTCGCCCTCCAAAACTAACTACTCTTGTTGGTCTCTCACCGACAATGCTGTTGTAAAGATCAATGTCATGACAGCACTTTTCTAACATAAACCCGCCTGAGTATTTTTCCAGCCTACGCCAATCTCTCATAAAAAATGAGCCATGATAAGGTGCAATATGCTCATTTGCCTCAAGAGAGGTGATGTTACCTAAAGTCCCAGCATCTAGGATTCGCCTCATTTCTCTCATATGAACTGAATAGCGCAAGACAAGGCCAACAATTAGCTGGCTTTCCCCATATTTTTTTATCAGTTTGGCAAGAGCAAAGCTGTCCTCTTTTGAAGTAACAATTGGTTTTTCTGAAAAAACCTTTAGGCCTGCTTCAAGTCCTGCTTTTATATGCTCTAAATGAAGGTGATTTGGTGATGCCACCCAAAGCAAATCGAGGCTGCACTCATCAATCATCTGCTTAAGATTTTTATATTGAGTTAAATCACTTGAATTATCCGTCAGAATTGTGAGGCCACATGGATCAGGGTCGACGTACCCCACAATCTCTATTTCTGGCATATCTTCCTTCATCATCTTTAAGACATTCCCAGCTCTTAGACCTAAACCAACAATTGCTATTCTCATGGTTGCTCTTTAGTTAAATCATTCCCCACTATACGATAAAGTGCTTGGCCATTTTCTTTAAAAGCATGGCACTTAGCTGGGTCTAGCTTTAAACGTATATCCTGTCCTGGCTTCACATCTACATCGCTTGGTAACACGGCGCAAAAATCACCATCTTCCTGGACTGAGCCGTAAAGTATTACAGTTGCTCCAAGGTGCTCAACGACTTCAACATTCATTAGTAGCCCTTTTTTATCCGAAGTAATCTCAAGATCTTCAGGTCTGATTCCAATTTCAACTACGTCACCTGACTTTGTTTCTTCAACTTCGACTACTAAAGTTACGCTATTAGAATCAGTAACATTAGTGGTTAATTTTTTATTCTGCACTATGACATTTGTTGTTTTCAAGAAATTCATTTTTGGCTGGCCAATAAATCCAGCCACAAATTTTGTCATAGGATGGTGATAAAGATCCATTGGGGAGCCAACCTGCTCAATAATGCCATCACGCAAAACTACGATTTTATCAGCCATAGTCATCGCTTCAATCTGGTCATGTGTAACGTAGATCATTGTTGTCTTTAAGTTTTGATGCAGCTTGGCTAACTCAACCCTCATGTCGCCTCGAAGCGCTGCATCTAAGTTAGATAATGGTTCATCAAATAAAAACACCTTAGGATCTCTTACAATTGATCTTCCAATAGCTACTCTTTGACGTTGTCCTCCAGAAAGCTGTCCTGGCTTAAAATCCAAACGATCTCTTAACTGCAAGATATCTGCAGCTTTAAAAACCTTTTCTTCTAGTTCTTTCTCTTTAAGTTTTGCTACCCTCAAAGGAAAGGCAATATTTTCAAAAACAGATAAGTGAGGATACAATGCGTAAGACTGAAAAACCATGGAAATACCTCGCTCAACTGGAGGAGCATTAGAAACATCCTTGTCATCAATAACCACCTTACCACTGGTAACCTCTTCTAAGCCAGAGATAATTCTTAATAATGTGGTTTTTCCACAGCCTGAGGGTCCCACAAAGACAACAAACTCTTTGTCATCTATTTCAAGATTAATATCAAATAAAACTTCTGTTTCACCAAAACTTTTATAAATATTTTCAAGTTTTACTGTAGCCATACTTTCTTCCTTAATAGAAACATACAATCTGCATGCATTTAGATATTATTATCTAATTAAAGCAAACTTTAAAAAAAAGCTCGTTAAACACTCTTTCAGAGTTAGCCTTAAAAATTCAGGGGTAGCATTACGCTACCCCTGAAATAGTCAATTAATTGACTTAGTTACCTTCAGCTAGAATTTCAGCAGCTTCTGCAACTAAATCAGCAGCAGAACCATCGCCCAAAATCATACCTTGAATGGCGCCGTTAATACCAGCTTGCAATGCTTTAAAGTCTTCAAACATTGGCTCTGGACCACCACTTCCAATTGGCGCGACAAACGTCTGCCAGTAGTCAGTATCGTAGTAAACGTCATCCATCATTTTCTCATACTGCATGATTGGCGTTAAGCCCCAGCTCATATCAAGATCATACTGTGCTTCACCAGATGAAAGCATAGAAGCTAACTCCATTGCTAGATCTTCATTAGCAGAACCTTTAAAAACTGCGATTGAGTCAGTAATTAATAACGTTCCACTTGAGCCACTAGGACCCGCTGGAATAGGCACAACTATCTCAGAGATATTTGCATTATGACTGCCTGCACCCCATGGACCATCGATGTACATTCCAATTTGACCATCGTTATATAACTGAACTAACTGAGAGCGCTCATAACCCAACGGGCCTTCCTGCGCAACAGTAGCTAACTTACCATAGAACTCAAGCGTCTCAATAGTCTCAGGACTATTAAAAGTTATCTCACCAGTAGCTGCATCATTTACAGTACCGCCATTACTATATAAGTAATTTAGAAATTGGTGCATTGTGTTATCAAAGTCCTTTCCAGTTATGCCAACACCTGCAGCTGATGTATTATCATTAATAGCCTTAGCCATATTGTACATTCCTGTCCAAGTCTTAGGAGCTACACAAGCCAAGCCTGCCTCTTCAACCAAACCACAGTTGATGAATAGGGCCTTAGTAGAAAAGGCATGAGGGAATCCCCAAGTTTTTCCACCATCAGATACAGTATTCAAAATACCTGGCTGATACATTTCCTGTTGATCTTCTGGAATAGTTACTGGAACAATCAGTCCACTTCGAGCTAGTTGCTTAAGAGTTCGTGAACCCATGTAAGCTAAGCCTGCTGGATCACCAGCGGCTGCAAGTGTCATTGATTTATCTTGGCATGTTCCCCAAGGAAGCGCTTCAGCATTAACAGTAACGCCAGAGTACTTTGCTTCAAAAGCAGCAATTACTACTTGATCAGCTTCACGGATTTCACCGCCACACATTATCATGTGAACTTCTTCTGCTTGAACTGGAGCCATTAATCCTGCGCCAATAAAAGCCAAGAAGAGTGCTTTTTTTATATTTTTCATTTATTTCTCCTTTATTTTGTAACATCAAGTTACCAGATTGAACTAAATATCTAGCAACACTTTATGTGAGTATTTTAATACTCACTCCTTTACTGCACCTGAAGTTAAACCTGCTATAAGATGTTTCTGCATAAACAGGAAAATTAACAACACGGGCAGAATTCCTACAAGACTGGCTGCCATCATTTCATTCCACAGCACTGTCTGATATCCAATAAACTCAAATATGCCAGCTGGAAGTGGCATGTAATCTCTATTTTGATTAAATGTGATCGCAAATAAAAATTGCTGTGCATAAGCGCCAATAAATATTGCAACACCCACAACCACTAGGCCTGGAACTGCAAGTGGCAGGATCACTCTTCGTAATGTATAAAGCCTTGATGCACCATCAACAAATGCAGCCTCCTCAAGCTCGTAAGGTATTTTTTCCAAAAAAGACTTAAGTAGCCATATTCCAGTTGGCACAAGAAATGCAACACCAGGAATAATCATTGCCCAGTATGTATTTAATAATCCATAAGAGCGTAATAATTTATACAAAGGTATCAAAAGTACAGCACCCGAAAACATATTGACTGCAAGAAAAAGAGTAAGACTAAGTGATTTGCCGCGAAAATTAAAACGAGCATATGCATACGCAGCAGGCACTACAAAACATAGCGAAATCAAAGTAACGGCGGTCGATAAAAATACGCTATTAAATATATAACGCGGTAATTGAGGGACCGTTACCCACATATCTCTATAAGCCTGAAAGCTCATTTTGTCTGACCAGAACCTACTCATAAAGTCAACAAAACTTAGAGTCTCACCTACCTCAAGTTGAGGGCGGCTGAATAGGTGTGTTATTGGCCTTAAAGATGCAATAAACATTTCAACAAAGGGAAGCAGCATGAATAATAAAAATAGTGCGATCGAAAAATAAATTCCTATCTTGTGGAGGAGTGAGTATTTATCCATCATTTTTGCGCTCCTGAATAGCTATATTTTTTGCTAAGTCTTCCCAATACAGTTAAATAAATTACCGAGAAAACTCCCAATATCAGAACAACAAGGACTGCCCTAGTTGCGCCAGCACCGAATTTATAGCTAAATATAGCGGTCTTAAATGTGTCAATAATTAGTGTAGTAGTTGCACCTCGTGGGCCACCTTCAGTCAAAATCCAAATAATTTCAAATGAATTAAATGTCCAAATTGCTGAAAGTAATGCCATAGAGACTATAGTAGGCATAATTTGAGGCAATGTAATTCTTCTAAAGCGATACCAACGTGAAGCGCCATCAACATACGCAGCTTCATATAAATCTTTCGGCACGCCTTGCATTGCAGCGAGAAAGAATAAAGTAACCATTGGCGTTCCGATCCAAACGTCGGTCACAACTGCTGAATAAAACGCACTCTGCTTATAGGCCAAAAAACTAAATGGTCCATCTGTTATGCCAGCCATCTCTGCAAAATTTGAGAGTAATCCAAAATGCCCGTTGTACATCCATAACCAGCCAAAGCAGCCAATTGCGATTGGAACAATCCATGGCGGCATCACTAATGCTCTAATGACACCTCGAGCTCTAATATTACTTGCCAACAAAGCTGCTCCAATAAGGCCTAGTATCATTTTAAAACCAACAGAAAGAAACATCCAATAAAAGGTGCGACCAACAATTGCAGGAAATTTACGCCCACCTAGTACTTTTTCATAGTTTTCCCAACCAATATAATCTGAACCGCTCATCAAAGTACCAAGGTTTGCATTTGTAAAAGAAAGCCGAAATGTTTCATACAGAGGCCAAACAACTATCCAAAACATAACTAGAGCCGCAGGCGCAATCAAAGCCCAAGCAAAAAGTGTAGTGGTTTGAGCTTTAGTCTTGGGTTTAAACATTTTTAGCAAGCTACTCACTGGCCAAAGCCTCCTTATCTGTTGATGGATCGGACATGATATCAAAATTCTCAGCTTTATAGTAGTCCCATTCAATTCTATCAAACAATTCTCGATAGCTAGTTTCAGCTAAATCACCCAACTCAGAGCCTTTTCGTCTGTTTGATTCATTCGACCAGCCGCTTTCTGCAAGCCCAAGAATTCTTGGGCATAGCATTGATTCCATTTCGCTATCCTTAAGAATCGTTTCGCACCAAAGATGTCCTTGAATTCCTTGGATATTGGCCTCAAGTTCTGGCTCACTGTTAGGAATAATAGGCCAATCAACAACCTTCTCAAAAGGTATTACTGCTGCCCAATTTGCCCCACGATCGGCATAATTTCTACTCTGAGCCATATCAAAATAAATGTGCTCAGCAGGGCATAAGACGACTTTATAACCTTCTCTTGCTAAATTAAAACCAGACTCCAGGTCCTGCCAAGAAAATAATAGCTTTTCTGACTTATCATCATGGTGGTGACCATCTTCTGCCTCCTGCCAAGAGGCCGTTTTTTTATTATTAAGCTCTACTCTCTTAGAAAGCTTATTAATAAACCATGAAGCAACATCTTTTCCATTATTAAGCCTATGTTTTGCCTTTAATACATCAATTGCAGGAGATTTTGTCCACGATTCTGGTGCAACCTCATCACCTCCCAAATGAATATAATCACCTGGAAACATGTCACATAAGTCATCAATTAAAGATTCAACAAGCGAAAATGTTTCTGGCATTGCTGGGTTCAGTGTATTTTCTGAGTAGCCTTGCACTGAGACTTCACAACTTTGGTCTTCAGGGTCCCGTAGACCTGGGAAGAGATTAATTAAAGCCATATTATGGCCAGGTAAGTCAAACTCAGGCATTACTTCAATAAAGTTAGCAGATGCCCTATTGATAACTTTATGCATATCTTCTCTATCATAACAACCACCAGTTGCATCTGGTCCAGAGCCAAAAACAGGCGGTACTAACAAATTATTTCCTCTTTTAGAAGTTGCAGTTGCAACTTCGGTGTTTCTATCAAATTTGAAACGAAAGGCCTCATCATCTGCCCCATGCCAATGAAACTTATTAAGCTTAAAGAGGCTCATCAAATCAAGTAATTTTAATAAACTATCTACTGAATAAAAATGTCTAACAGTATCCAAATGCTGGCCTCTCCAACTAAATCGAGGCTTATCAACGATAGAGCCACATGGAATTAATTGATGATATGTTTGATTTAATTGCATCAAAGAAATAAGGCCATAATAAAAACCCGACTCATCTCCAGCAGTAATTTCGATATCGTCACTGGTGATAGTAATTTGATATGAAGATTCACTTGTAAGGCTTTGAAGTTTAAGCTTTACAGAGGTGGATGCTTTTTCATTCTCTTCATTCACATGACCAGAAAAAAGATTAAGATTTAATCGACTGCCTAATTCAGAGGCTGATTTATAGGCATTATTGATTATCTCACTATCATTAAATACTACATTAATAGGCACACATAAGTTGCAAACACCTGCACTAGATTTCCAGGAGTAAGGATGTGGCACCAATCTTAGTGATTCATGATTTAACTTATTACCCGTAAAATTGGGTATTGATGCCACGGAGGAGATTCTTTTAAGATCCAAATCAATCATCTCAAGATCAATTATTTCATCGATATTATTTTTTAAAAAAGCGCCCTGAGGGGCCCATCTATGATTCATTGGTTTATGTCTAGATTCATTGTAGGCATATTTGAAATTCCATTCCTCACCTGGTTTCAAAGAAAACTCTTTAAGGTGCGTCAACTCTGTATAACCACCAACACTATTAAAAATACTGCAATTTTCAATAGCCTTAATGGGCGCAAGCACACTGAAACAGAACATAAAATTCTCAATTGACTCATTAGAGTTATTAATTAGCGTTGAGCAAAAGTAATTATCTGAATTTATAGATGTTTTCAAAGAAAATTCTGTGGAACTCAATATCTTTCTCCTCACTGATTAGCATTAGCTCAAACAAAAGACTACATACTGCTGAGTATGGACACTAGTGTATTTAAAAAATTGGTAATAAAATGGTATTATATAACAGGTATTTATTAAAAAGTGAATAAGTTTTATAATTTCCACAATTAGTAATTATTTAAATACTAGTAATCGTGTAAATATGTCTATAAGTCAGCTATTAAAGAAAAAAAGAAAAAAAATTTAGTTTTTTCAATCAGTATTGGATTTATTATAAAAAATTTACTTTTTAAATTAAGATAGAATATAATAGAACCAATTTAATACCAATATTATATTTCATTTCAATCCGATGGATGATATCAACAATCTGATTAATTTTTTAATGCCTTCTAATGACAGGCCAGAATCACTATATAAACAATTATCTAGATCACTTAATAGAGCAATTCAACAAGGTCTTTTAGCCCCTGGAGATGCTTTAATGCCAGAGAGGGAATTGGCATCTAAGCTTAATATGTCTAGAATTACCGTTCGTAAGGCAATTGATCAGCTTGTTGAATTAGGCCTATTAAATAAACGTCAAGGCGCTGGAACAGTTGTTGCTGAAAGTGTTGATCTAGTTCTTCATAAGAGCCTTTCATCGCTTAATAGCTTCACAGCTGATATGAAAAAAAGAGGTCTGGAATCTTACTCTAGAACCATCTTGCGTGAAGAAGGTAAAGCAAGCGCTAAAGAAGCTTTGATTTTAAATTTAGATGAGGATGAATATGTGCATCGTCTTAATAGAGTTAGGTATTTAGTTAATGAGCCATTGCTTTATGAAATTGCTGTTATGCCTGCAGCAATCATATCTATAACCTCTGCAATTGATGATTCGCTTTATGAACTTCTTGAATCCAAGAATATGAATCCAGTTACTGCAAAACAAAACATTCATGCCATCATTGCAGATGATAATCTGTCAGATAAACTTGAAATCAAGCCAGGAAGTGCAGTATTGTTTGTGGAAAGAAGAGGCAAGGATTCTAGTGGGAGGGTTGTTGAATATACTCAATCTTATTATCGTGGTGATCGCTATGACTATGTGGTGGAGCTAGGATGAAACAAGCAATCTTAGGCGCTAAAATCTTTTCTGATAATAAACTATTTGATCATAAAGCACTTCTAATTGATGGTGAAAAAATTATTGATATCGTTAATGAGAATGCTGTTCAAGATAGCTTCAAAATTCAAAAATTAAATGGTGGCATTCTCTCTCCAGGATTTATTGATCTTCAGGTAAACGGTGGTGGTGGAAAATTGTTTAATAACTCGCCTGATAAAGAAAGCTTAGATGAAATAATAAAAGCTCATCAGCACTTTGGCACAACCAGCATGATGCCAACTGTTATTAGTGACTCATTGAATGTTCTTAAAAGATGTGCTTCAACAATATCTAATGAGGTTAATAATAACAAATCCCTTTTAGGGCTTCATATTGAAGGTCCTTTCTTTAATGTTAAATATCGAGGGGTTCATCAAAAGCAATATATCAACACAATAAATAATGATTATTTAAACTTATTTGAAAGCCTAGAAGGCTTTCCAATGATGCTTACATTAGCTCCAGAATGCATCTCTATCAAACAGTTAAAGCATCTGAAATCACTTGGCTTTAAAATTCTAGCGGGCCATACTGATGCGAACTATGATCAGCTAGAAGAGGCAATTAAATATGGTCTTGATGGCTTTACACATCTGTTTAACGCGATGGGGCAAATCTCAGCACGTGAACCTGGTGTTGTTGGTTCAGCATTAAATTTTGATAATACCTCGGCAAGTATTATTGCTGACCTGCATCATGTTCATCCATCATTAATTGAGATGTCTTACAATCAAAAACCTAAAGGCAAGCTATTTTTTGTTTCAGATTCTATGGCTACAATTAATCATGGTGAGCCTTCTTTTGAGCTTTATGATGAAGTAGTGAGCGAATCCAATGGACGTCTTATTAATTCAGAAGGTAAATTAGCTGGTTCCTCAATAACACAGATTGATGCCATTAAGAATGCCTATATTAGTTGTAATATCCCATTAAATGAAGCTATTGAAATGGCAACACGTTATCCTGCAGAATACCTAGGTGTTGGAAGTTATCTTGGTTCATTGAAATCAGGTTATCGAGCTGACCTTGCTCACTTTGACCTTGACTTTAATATTCAAAATGTCTGGGTTGCTGGAAAACATCTAAAACAAGCAACGCTATGAGAATCGTTATTCTTCCAAATGAAAATGAGGCGAGCAATTTTGCTGCAGAATTTATTGAAAATTTTATTGTCGAAAAAGAAAATGTTACTCTTGGACTTGCAACTGGAAGCTCAGTTCTTTTAACTTATGAGGCATTAATTAGGAAGTATCGCTCTAATGGCTTAACTTTTAAAAATACTACTACTTTTAATTTGGATGAGTACATTGGCTTAAAGCCAGGCCATACTCAAAGCTATCGTCATTATATGAACAATAAACTATTTAATCATATTGATATTGATAAAAAAAATACTTATATTCCTGAGTGTTTTAATACGGATTATGAGCTTTGTTGTGAAAATTATGAGTCTAAGATTAAATCGATTGGTGGTGTAGACCTTCAATTATTAGGTCTAGGTAGTAATGGGCATATTGGCTTTAATGAACCTACTTCTAGCCTTAGCTCAAGGACCAGAGTAAAAACGCTAACTGAGAATACGATTTTAAACAATGCGCGCTTCTTTAATGATAATGAGTTTCAACCATCCATTGCGGTGACCATGGGTATTGGAACAATTATGGATGCTGACAATATTATTCTCATTGGCCTAGGTAAACACAAAAGCAAGGCAGTTGCAGATTTGGTTGAGGGGCCTATATCATCTTTCTGTCCTGGAAGCATCCTTCAAAATCATCAAAATGTTGTTATTGTTTTAGATAATCTTGCAGCATTTGATCTAAAGTTGTATGATTACTATAAACACGCTGAAAAAATGCACCTTAAATTTATGCGTTGAGTGTTAATATTTATTTAATAATTTAATGAGTTTACTAATATGAGTTTAATTTTCAAACAACTATTTGAAAGAGAAAGTTGTACTTATACCTATCTTATAGCAGACAGTGATTCTAGAGAAGCTGCAATTGTTGATGCCGTAGACATCATGATTGATAGAGATACAGCTTTGCTAAAAGAGCTAGATCTAGACTTAAAATTTATTATTGAAACACATATCCATGCTGACCATATAACCAGCGCATGCCCTCTAAAAAAATTCTATCCTAAAGCTAAAATTGTTATCGGCATGGAGAATGTTGACGCAGAAGCATGTTCAGACATTATGGCTGGTGAAGGCCACATTCTTTCGATTGGTAATTATGAGATTACTGCAATAGAAACGCCAGGGCACACCATAGGGTGCATGTCTTATAAGATTGGTAATAAGGTCCTCACTGGTGATGCTTTATTTATAAGAAGTACTGGAAGATGTGATTTTCAAGGAGGTTCAGCCATAACTCTTTATGAATCAATTCATAAGCTTTTTAAATTTCCAGATACTACGGAAGTATATCCAGCACATGATTACAACGGATTATCAGTTAGTACCATTGGCGAAGAGAAGAAGTTTAACACAATGGTTAGGGAATCCTTTGATCAACAAACATTTATTAAAAATGTAAACAATTTAAAGTTAAGCATGCCGAAAAAAATAAAAGTATCGGTTCCAGCAAATCAAAGTTGTGGATTAGTAACTGCTATAAATTAGTATTAAGAAAAAATTATTACTACCTCATACTCAATATAATTTGACTAGAAGATTAAAGCCAAAAAGACAACACTAATTATTACGTTAAATAGACTCCAGAGAAAGAGGTAAAAGTTATTTTTACTCACTCTCTTCATCTTCAAGAATATCAAACTCTTGATGAAGGTCTTTATCACTGCGACTCTTAATACGCAGTTCTTCTAACTCCTGCTCTAAAACTCTCTTTCTCTTTCGCCTATCATTTGGAGAGCCATTTTTTGTATTATATTTGGCAAGTGTCATAAACGCGCATCCTTAAATGTCTCATTAAAGATTGCATCAACTCTTCTTTTAAAATCCTCTTGGGAGTTATTCTCTATGAAGATACCTTGAACATATTCTTTAAATTTTTGAGCCTTTACATATTCTTCCTGCATATTTTCTAAGCGTGGTTCTAGTTGTTGTATTTCCATTTTATCTCCTCTCTTAGTTTTCTCATTAATTTATTATCTCTATTGGAAGCTCACCTCTAACAAATGTCTGCTTTAATACTACCGTTGATTCAATACTGGCAATACACGTCAAACTACCAAGCGATTTTTTAACAAAACTTTCATAACCAAGTAAATCATTTGCAATAATCTTTAAGAGATAATCATGTGAGCCAGTTATGACAGAGCACTCAAGCACTTCTGGTAATTTTTTCATTGCATTTTCAAATAAATCAGCGCTGATATTTGAATTCTCAGTTAGCCTTATAAAGACATAGACCATTGCATTAAAGCCCATCGCTTCTGGATTTATATTTGCACTATAACCACTAATTACACCAGCCTCTTCAAGTTTCTTAACCCTTCTAAGGCAAGGCGTATCTGACATATTCAATTTCGTTGCTAACTCTGAAATAGCCATTCTTCCCTTGCTCTGAAGAATAGATAAAATGCTTAAATCTTTACTGTCAATAGTAGTATTCATTTTTAAT
>OOGS01000002.1_pt1 | contig 89078 bp, 83 predicted proteins | sample 1670591 | NCBI WGS metagenome assembly OOGS01 (sample SAMEA98167168, study PRJEB22522) | marine metagenome | biome: marine biome; feature: marine water body; material: seawater | place: Arctic Ocean | collected 05-Oct-2015 | depth 29 m | reverse complement strand
TTTATATTATGTCTATAAACCACTTAAAACACATCATCAATGGTGAAAAAGTTTCAGGAACCTCAGGTCATATTTTTGATATTTATAATCCTGCTACAGGCAAAATCATTAGGCAAATCGAAGGCGCCAGTTCAAAAGATACTCAAAAGGCAATTGAAATATCTAATGCCGCTTTCAAAGAATGGAGTCAGGTGCCACCCTCTAAGCGTGCTCAAATCATGTTTAAGTATCGCGAGCTCATTATTGAGCATATGGATGAATTAGCTGAACTCATTTCACAAGAGCATGGCAAAACCTTTTCAGACGCTAAGGGAGAGGTTGGAAGAGGCATGGAAGTAGTTGAATATTGCACGGCAATTAACAATCACCTCAAATCTGACTTTAGCGCAGATGTGTCCCGTGGTATTGATAGCCATAACTTACGTCAGCCTATGGGCGTTTGTGCTGGTGTAGTTCCTTTTAATTTTCCTGCAATGGTTCCAATGTGGATGTACCCTGTTGCGATAGCATGTGGAAACACGTTTGTTTTAAAACTCTCTGAGAAGGTACCATCATGTGGATTAAGGTTAACAGAACTTATGCATGAGGCCGGCCTCCCAAACGGTGTTTTAAATACTATTGTAGGAGATAAAGAAGCGGTAGATGAGATACTTAAAAATCCACTAGTACGAGCAGTAAGTTTTGTAGGCTCTACCAATGTTGGTGAATATATATACCATGAAGGCTCTAAAAATAACAAACGAGTTCAAGCCCTTTGTGGCGCAAAAAATCACATGGTTGTAATGCCTGATGCAGACCTAGAGCAAAGTAGTGATGCTATTATTGGAGCAGCATTCGGCTCGGCAGGTGAACGATGTATGGCAATTTCAGTCGTTGTAGCTGTTGGTGATGAAACCGCTGAAAAATTGATAGAATCACTAATACCAAAAATCAATTCTTTAAAAATTGGCTCTTACAATGATCCTGAGGTTGAAATGGGTCCAGTAATCTCTAAAGCTAGTCAAGAAAAAATTGTATCTTACATTGAGGCTGGTATTAACCAAGGCGCCAAGTTAAAAGTTGATGGCAGATCTGAAACAGAAAAAGAAGGCTTCTTTATTGGCGGCTGTCTTTTTGACAATGTAACTTCAGACATGTCAATTTATACTGATGAAATTTTCGGGCCTGTTCTCTCTGTTGTTAGAGTTTCAACTTATGACGAAGCTCTTAAACTAGTTAATGATCATGAATATGGCAACGGCACTGCTATCTTTACTAGGGATGGTGATACTGCTCGTCACTTTACATCAAATGTACAAGTAGGAATGGTTGGCGTTAATATTCCAATACCTGTTCCTGTTGCAATGCATAGTTTTGGTGGTTGGAAAAGATCACTTTTTGGAGGCTCTTCAATTCATGGTATGGAAGGTGTTCGATTCTACACTCAACTTAAAACCATCACTTCAAGGTGGCCTTCTGGAATCAGAAAAGGCGCACAATTTCACTTTGAAAGTGGCAAAGATGTCTAATTAGTGACGGTAAAATTACCTTCGTATAGGCACTTTAACCCTGCAATAAAAAAACAATTGACAGTGCTTTGATTTAGTATCAAAATGTGATAAATAGTTCAACTCAAATCACTATTATGACTAGAAGAAAATCAGGTGGAAGAGAGGCAAGAATTGCACTTAGAAGTGCCCCACTAACGGAAGAAGAAAAACCTGTTTTGCCAGGCGAAATTGGTGGAAGGTACAAACCACTTAGTGATAAACAAGTCGTAGCAATTGAAGCTAATATTTATCGAATTCTCGAAGAAATTGGATTTGCTGATGCCACCCCACACTGCATTGAAACTTGTGTTGCTTTCGGCGCTATTCTTGGAGATGATGGCAGATTAAGAATGCCAAAAGAAGTGGTTAAAAAAGCCATGAATCTTTCACAGCGAAGCCTTACACTGCATGGACAATCCCAAAAACATGATTTAGATTTAAGTGGCTCAAGAGTTCACTTCTCAACTGCTGGCGCTGCAGTTCTTATTGCTGATCCTGAGAACAATGAGTATCGAGAATCTGAAAGTCAAGATCTATATGATATGGCTAGAATTGCAGATCAGTGTGAACATATTCATATGTTTCAACGAACTTGTGTCTTGAGGGACATTGTTAGTCCGCGTGAGATGGATCAAAACTCAGTTTATTGTGTGGCAATGGGAACTGAGAAGCATTTAGGCGCAAGCTTTACAGAAGCACAGCACGTAACTGATGCTCTCGAAATGCTTCATATTATTGCTGGAAGTGAAGAAAAATGGCGTGAGAGACCATTTTTAAGCATGAGTAATTGTCATGTTGTTCCTCCAATGAAATTTGCAGAGGAGTCTCTAGAGTGTGTTCGTGTTGGCGTTGAAGGTGGCATGCCAATATTACTTCTATCGGCTGGTCAAGCAGGAGCAACTGCCCCACCTCTCCTTCCAGGGGTTGTATCCCAAGCTTGGGCTGAATGTCTTGGCGGACTGGTATATGTGAACGCTATAAAACCAGGTGCACCAGCCATTCTTGGAACTTGGCCTTTTGTGTCTGACTTAAGAACTGGGTCAATGTGTGGAGGCTCTCCAGAACAAGGATTAATTTCTGCAGCTTGCGCGCAGATGGGCAACTTCTTAGATCTGCCAACTGGAACGCCTGCAGGTATGACCGATTCTAAGTTCCCAGATTTTCAAGCAGGATCAGAGAGAGCATCTACTCATACAGTCACGGCAATTGCTGGGGCCAATATAATTTATGAATCTGCTGGAATGTATGCAAGTCTTTTGGGAACCTGTCCTGAAAGTTTGCTGATGGATAATGATTTATTGGGCGCGTCAATGAGAATGACAAAAGGGTTCAGCGATGATAGTGAAGAATCTCTTTGTTTTGAGACAATTAAAGATGTTTGCTTGAATGATAAAGCTCACTATCTTGGTTCAGATCTAACAATTAGCGTTATGCAAAGTGAATATATCTTTCCTGATTTAAGTGATAGGGATAGTCCAAATGATTGGGCTGATATGGGTAAGCCTGTTCTACTAGAAAAAGCAATCCAACGCAAGAAAGAGATACTATCAGAACACTTTCCAAGTCATATTAGTGATGACATTGATCAACAATTACGCGCAAAGTTTAATATCAAATTAAGTAGAAAAGATATTGGCCGTAAGCCACTTAAAAAATAGATAATTAATATGAAGTCACATGCTCAAGTAGTAATCATTGGAGGTGGATCACTAGGTGTTAACCTTATGTATCATCTTACTCAAGAAGGTTGGACTGATGTTGTCCTTATTGAAAAGGGTGAACTCACAAGTGGCTCGACCTGGCATGCTGCAGGCCTATGTCCAAACTTTAATGGTAACCATACTCTATCGAGCATTCATGAGTACACAATAAAACTTTACGATGAAATTCTTCCTGAAAAAACTGGGTTAGATTCATCATTTCATAAAACTGGCTCATTAAGGGTTGGATATGACAAAGTTGAAGAACAGTGGTTTAATAATATTTTGAGTAAGGCAAATCATATTGGCTGTGAAATGCATTTTGTCTCGAAAGAAGAAGCCTCAATCATCAATCCAATGATGAACTTTGATAAAGCCAGAAGTATTTTATATACACCCAATGATGGTCACGTAGATCCTACAACGGTAGTCACTCAATTAGCACAACTTGGGAAAAAAGCAGGCGCTGAAGTTAGTAACTTTAACCGTGTGATTGACATCAATATCTTACCAAGTGGTGAGTATGAAGTTGTTACTGAGTTAGGAAATATTATTGCCCAACATGTAGTTAATGCTGGTGGATGCTTCTCGCCACAAGTTGGTGCTATGGTTGGTTCTTATGTGCCATTAGTTAACTTACAGCATCAGTATTTAATTACTGATAACCATCCTGATATTGCAGCTCTCTCTAAGGAATTGCCCGTAACTCGTGATTCTATTGCAGCCTCCTATATTAGGCAAGAAGGAAGTGGTTTTTTAATTGGCCCTTACGAAACAAGGGGCTCTAAACCATGGGCGCTTGATGGCGTAGATTGGTCATTTGATAGGGAACTCTTTGAAGGTGACCTTGATAGATTAATGCCTTGGTTAGAACGATGCATGGATATTGTTCCATTATTTAAAGAAGTTGGAATTAGCACAGTAATTAATGGACTAATAACCCACACTCCTGATGATAATTTACTTGTTGGCCCTGCCAAAGGATTGAAAAATTTTTGGAATCTTTGTGGTGCAAGTATTGGTATTGCACAAGGCGGAATTGGTAAATACCTGGCCCAGTGGATGGTTCATGGTCAGACTGAACTCAACATGGCCTCACTTGATAGTCGTCGGTTTGACAAATGGGCTGATAAAACATATTGCACCACACGTGCTATTGAGTCGTATGAAAGAATGTATTCGTTCGCCTCTCCAAATGAAAATCGCCCTCATGGAAGACCTATTAGAGTTAGCTCTCTGCACACAGTATTGAGTCAAAAGGGAGCCATTCATACTGTTAATACTGGCTATGAAAAGCCTTCTTGGTTCACAACTGATAAAATAAGAAATGAAACTTTAACGTGGGCCCATAGTGAAGCTCATGAAGCAGTATTGCAAGAATGTGCGGCTGTTCAAAACTCCTGCGGCATAACTGATATTAGCGGAACTGCAAAATTTCGAATTACCGGCAAGGATGCTTTTAAATTTCTAGATAATTTATCCTGCAATAAATTACCTTCAAAAGATGGCAGAATTGGATTAACTCTTTTTCATGCGTCCATGGGTGGAATACGAGCAGAACAAACAGTGAGCCGTATTAATAAAGATGAGTTTCTTCTAATGGGTGCTATAGGATCTGAAGTTAAAGACTACCAATGGCTGGAGTGGCACTCAGATGACTTTGATATCACAATAGAAAATTTAACTGAGGAATGGGGTGGGCTTCTCTTGACTGGCCCTGAAGCAAGAAATATTTTAGGTCAATGCACTCAAGAAGATCTCAGCAACACTGGATTTTCTTGGCTAAGCTGTAAAACAATTAAGATCGATTCTGCAAATGTCTTTGCAATGAGAGTTTCCTATGCTGGTGAATTAGGGTGGGAACTTCATATGCCAAGCTGGCAAGTTATATCAATCTATGAGTCTTTATTTGAGATGGGATCGACCTTTGGATTGAGAGATTTTGGCGGGCAGGCTTTTAACAGCATGAGACTTGAGAAAATGTACAGAGCATATGGCGCTGAATTTACTGAAGAAATTTCAGCCTTAGAAGCTGGCATGGATCGATTTCTTGATCTAAGTCGTGAATTCATTGGCAGTGAAAATATACGCCAAAGAAAGATTGATGGGATTAAGACCAAGTTAGCGTACCTCATATTTGATGATGATATTCCAGCCGAGTGTTTTGGAAATGAAGCAGTTTTTGAAGGAGATAAGCTTAGTGGAATTATAACGAGTGGCGCTTATGGATTTAGAGTAGGCCACAGTGTCGCCTTTGCTTATCTTCAACCTAGCCTTTGTGAAGAGGGAGTTGAGCTTAGTGTTGAAACCTCTCTAGGCAGTCGTAGTTGTCATGTCTCATTGAGTGCAGCCTATGATGATAGCAATGAAAAACTTCGTTCATAAATTCATAACTCGATTAAAATGCCTTTGAAATTACTGTTGAAACACCAAGCCAACCAATGAGTATGAGTGAGCAAAACAAATTAAGGCAGATTAAAAGTCCATGCGTGAGTATTTGTAAATACAATGAAAATAATTTTTGTATTGGTTGCAATCGTCACATGAATGAAATATTCGACTGGTTTGATTTTACAGATGATATGCGCACAGCAATTATGAAGGATTTATTGACTCGAGATATTGATTTAATTCCTGAGTAACAAATAGTTAAAAATAAAACAAACTCAAGCCAACACCAATCATAACCGTCCCAAAAATTCTGTTAACCCTCAGGGCCATTTTTTGACTACTTATTAGTTGCCTTAATTTTTTTCCTAGGACACCAATAAATACCAAACCAAGCAATAGTGAGATGGCAACAGTGGCTACGATTTTCAATCCATAAGCTATGCTTACTTGATTGAGATCAATCAGAGAAGGAAGGACTGATAAATAGAAAATCATTACCTTTGGATTCGTTCCAGCTAAGAGGAAGCCAGTCAGTAATTCTTTCAAATGGGATTGGGCTGAAACTTCATTATCCATACTGAATTTTCCAGCCGTCCATTGAGAATAACCCAAATAAAATAAATAACAGGCTCCGAAATATTGGACCGCGTTTGTAACAGGTGTAATAAAGTCGGCCAGAGCATTTAAAGAAAAAATAACAATGGTTAAATATGACAAATCACCAAGCGTCATTCCAATTGAAAAAAATATTGCTGAGGCTAGCCCTCTCGAAGTAGAAATAGAAAGAAGTGCCAGAGTTCCCGGGCCAGGGGTTACTGCAAAAACAAAAAGAGTAAAACCAAGGACTAAAAAAATATTTATTTCCATAATATATCTCTAATCATAGTCATCTAAAAGGAATCATATTTTTTATCTTCAAGTCGTTAAGAACAGCGAGAGCCATAACAGCCATAACAATCCCAATAGCATTATTAATAGTGATCATTTCACCAAAGAAAATAGCGCCTAATGCAATTGCAAAAAATGGAGTTAATATACTAAACGCAGAACTTTTTTTAGAGCCAATAATCCTAAGGCCCGTATAGTAGACTGCTGTAATTAAAGTTCCTGCAATGACTGAAACAAAAAGAATGTTAATCCAAAATATATAATCCATGCCCACCAATTTAAACAATTCATTACTATCATAAGATAAATTCCAATCGATTAAGAAGCCTATAAGGCAGACATAGAAGTTAATGGTCAAGACATGAATATCTCTCATGTAAGAGGCAGCCACTGTGAACAATGCATAGGTTAGAGCGGCCAATACAAAATAAATATTTCCCCCACTTACAAGTCTATCAAGATTCATTTGCTCCAAATCAAGCATTAAAGCAACACCTATTGCACCAATAGTCAGTGCGAACCAATCCTTCAAAATAGGTTTAGATTTTTTAGAAAAAATCATCATGATATAGACAAAAATTGGAATCAAAACGGTTACTAGGGCTGCCCCTAAACCAACCGCACCTCTCTGCATTCCCATGAAGTAAGTTCTATAGTTTCCAATCAGGAAAAAAGCCAAAAGAATGCAAATCACAAAGTTTTTTAAACTAATTCTCATTGGGATTTTCATCCAAATCAGCAACGGAAGGGTAGAAACAACTGAAAGGAAAAATCTATAAACAACAACTTCATCCTCACTGATATAAAAAGAAAGGTATTTTGCAGAAACCCCAGACAAGGCCCAAACTAATGGAACAAGGAGCATGACAAATGTCATATTTTTTTCAGATTGAAACACTATACCTCCTCAGTTAAATTAGTAAAGTCCGACAAAAATGCCAACTAAAATCATGGTTACGCCAGTAACTTCATTAATACGTTTTATGAATACTGGATTCTCAATATGCCTTCTAAGCCGAATGCCCAATATATTTGCTAAACTTAATACACAAAAGACAGTTACTCCAATTACAGCTATTACTTTAATTACAGTTAGTGTCGTTAAATGATTTAGATCTACAAAGATTGGTAGAAATGACAAATAAAAGATTATTGTTTTAGGGTTGGTAACTCCAACAACAAAACCAGCAATTAAAAGTTTTAACGTTGAACTTTTTTTATTTGACTGTTCAAAGCTGATTCCTTTTGAGCAATATTGCTGATAACCGATGAAGATCAAATAGGATGCGCCAAAAATCTTAACATACAGCATACTATCACTAATTAGTCCAGCCAAGGCATTGAGAGCCAACATGGCAATTGCTACATAAATAATATCCCCAATAGTATGTCCAAATGAAAGCCACATGGCAGGGACAGGCCCATGTCTTGTAGAAATTGCCAGTACTGCAAATAAGCCAGGTCCTGGCGAAATTGCATAAACAAAAGTTGCAAAGGTTAGAGATAGCAAGGTGAGCAAGTCCATTGCAAGATTATAAACATTGCATCTGCTATAATTATCATTAAATTTTTCACAATTATTAAGCGTATTAAATGAACTTAAACTATCTTGACTTCGAACAGCCAATAGCCGAACTTGAAGAAAAAATTGACGCATTAGAAAGCATAAAAGATGACGCTGATATTGCTAAGGAGATGGACTCACTTAAATTAAAAAGTGAGCTTCTAACTCAGAAAATTTTTTCGTCACTAACTGATTGGCAAATTTCTCAGCTGGCAAGACACCCTCAAAGACTTTACACTTTGGACTATATTGACAAAATATTTGATGAGTTCACAGAGCTCTGTGGAGATCGAGCCTATGCAAATGATCATTCATTGATTGGTGGAATTGCAAAGATTGACGACCTCACATTTATGTTTATTGGGCAACAAAAAGGCCGCTCAACAAAAGAAAAGATTTTTCATAACTTTGGTATGACAAGACCTGAAGGTTATCGCAAAGCTCTTCGACTCATGAAAATGGCTGAAAAATTCTCACTTCCAATAATTACTTTTATAGATACTCCTGGAGCTTATCCTGGAATTGGAGCTGAAGAGCGAGGTCAAAGTGAAGCGATTGCGAGAAACTTATTCGAAATGTCAACCTTAAGAACGCCAATCTTATCAGTAGTTATTGGAGAAGGTGGCTCTGGAGGGGCACTTGCAATTGGTCTTTGTGACACTATGATGATGTTTGAATATAGCATTTATTCTGTTATTTCTCCCGAAGGCTGCGCCTCAATACTTTACAAGGATGCATCTAAAGCGCCAATTGCCGCAGAGTCACTCAAGTTAACTAGTAAGCACTTAAAAAAACACAAATTAATTGACAAAGTCATACCCGAACCTCTTGGTGGAATTCATAGAGATCCTGAAAAAGCTTCTAAATTTCTTAAAAAAGCGCTAATTAAAGAATTAAACAACCTAACTGAACTGCCTATTAATAAACTTATTGAAGATAGGCATGAAAAACTACTTGGCTTTGGAAGATTTAGCGAATAAAGATCTGTATTTAGTTGACAAGAAAATTGTCGTTGCCTTAAGTGGAGGCATTGACTCAGTTGCTCTCCTTCACTTTTTAAATAAACATCACCCTGGAAATGTTCGAGCTATCCATATCAATCACAACCTTTCTAAATACAGTAACGAGTGGTGCACTTTTTGTGAAAGCTTATGTAATTCAGCCAAAATCGAGTTTAAATATATAGATATAAATATCAAAACTTCTTCTAATATCGAGGAAAATGCTCGTAAAAAACGTTATATATCACTAACATCTGAATTAAGAGAAAATGAGACTCTTTGCACTGCACATCACCAAGAAGATCAAGCTGAAACTTTTTTACTGCAATTATTTAGAGGGAGTGGGGTCGCAGGCCTCGCCTCAATGCCAAAAATAAAAAGTGTTAATGGTTCAGAACTTTATCGTCCATTTCTGAATATTTCAAAACAACAAATCATAGATTATGCTTCAATAAACCAATTGGATTGGAGAGAAGACGACAGCAACCTAGATACAAACTTTAAAAGAAACCTATTAAGAATTGCATTTCTGCCTAAGCTCTCGAGCGCATTCAATGGACTTGTCAAAAATGTATCAAGAAGTGCGGCGCATCAAGGTGAAGCATTAAAACTTATGCACGACTTGGCTAAACTTGATATTATAAATTTTGAATTGGTCATTAATAACAGAATTCAAGTTAGCTCACTGGCAAAGCTTCCAAATCGAAGAGTAGTTAACGTGCTTCGCTACTTTATTGCTAAACAAGATTTTCTATTACCTTCCAATAAAGTACTTAATGAGCTTATTTCGCTATTAAGCGCTAAAACTGATGCAAATGTCATTTTGAGATGGCATCACTATGAAGTTAGGCGATACAATAATGAGTTATATTTTTTTGACAGTCCTTTTGAATCTTTAAACTTACCATGCCCATATTTCGATTCATTAAAAAACCTTCCTAATTTTGAAATACGCTTTCGTCTCGAAGGTCAGCGTATAAAACTTAAGGGCAAAAGTCACTCACAATTACTTAAAAAAATACTTCAAGAATCAAACATACCTCCATGGGAAAGGGATAAATTGAGAATGTACTATGTAGATGGCTCTTTACGAGCCATGGAAACTATAGGAGAAATTTCCGAAATCTAACTACTATTCCGCAAACTAACTATTATTAAAGTCCAACTTAAGCGCATTTTGTGTTTCAGAATTCAAGATAATTTCAAAATTATAATGAGGGTGAGTTGCGCCAACCTTGACTGAAGCTCCTGAGCTAAACTCAGCAATCATGTCTTGATCAAACTCAAAACGCATGAAGTGGACAGCTGAGGTTTTGACATCCGTTTCTCTTTCCATATCTTCATTACAAATAGCAAAGACTTTGTCATGACTGCCAACTTGAAAGTAGATGCTTCTTTCAACGCCTATTAACTTAGAAAGTGCCTCTACGCGCTCTTCAACATCTGTATATTCAATCATCATGGTTGCCTTTAAGTTCGAACCTTCAGGAACCAGGGAGTTGTATACATCGAGCTCTTCCTCGATACCATCAGCTTCAAAGATTTTTTCTATACGAAGCATCTCTTGAATCTGAAACTGAACTGTTTTCTTATTTTCAAATAACATCCTTATATGTTCTCCAAGATTGACTTCTCTGAGCTTTTTTATTTGAATAGTATCTGAGCGAATAGCTGAGCGTTTTTCTGCATATTCCTCAAGAGACAATAGGTCTTGTCTTGTTAGCATTTAATTCACCTCATGTTTGTTATAAATCGTAAGCCATTTTCACCAAACTAATTGGATGAATAGATTCAATATCTTGTTTAGCAATATGCGCAACATGGTTTCCAGCCATAACGCAATCACTAACGACCAAATCAGTCGTGTCAGTTATTTTTTTTGCAACTGGCATTCCAATTTGGACAGAATAAGTATGTGTATCTTTTCTGACTCCATAAGTACCATCATGCCCGGAACATCTTTCTGCAATATTTACATCTAAATCTGGAATTAAACCTAGAATTCTTTTCGTATGTGACCCTATGTTTTGTACTCTTTGATGACAAGCAATTTGATAAAGCACTTCTTTATCAATTGGCTTGAAATTACTATCAAACTGATTGTTTTCCTTCAAAAATGATAGATATTCAAAAGGATCATAAAATGCTTTAGATATGTCATTAATGTTTTTATTTTCTGACATTATCATCGGAAGTTCATTTTTAAACATTAAGACACAAGAGGGTATCGGTGCAATTAGCTTATATCCTTCTTCAACTAATTTCATCAATGGCTTTATATTTTCATTTGCATACTTAACTACTGACTCAAGATCACCAAGCTCCATTTTAGGCATGCCGCAACACTGAGTTTTTTTAATGAGTTTCACTTCTACACCGTTGTGCCTAAGTACATCAACTAAATCCACAACAGTTTGAGGATCATTATATTCGCCATAACAAGTTCCAAATATTGCGACCTTGAATTTGCTTGCAGTATTATCTTCAACGAAAATTTTTGAAAGTTTTTTGGTGTGGTATTTTGGAACAACAGCATCAACATGAACGCCTAAAACTTTTTCAGTAACCTTACGCATTATTTTGTTGCTGTTAGACCAATTAACGATTGGTGAAATTACTGGAATTGAGGCAACTGCACCTACTTTTTGTGGTGATGTTAAGATTTTATGAGATAGCTTAGTTTCGCCTTTTTTAAATTGAATTGCTTTTGCCCTAAGCATTAGGTGCGGGAAATCAACATTAAAGTCATGTGGCGGCACGTAAGGACATTTTGCTACAAAACATAAATCACACAAATAGCATTGGTCTACCACTTTCTTATAGTCGGCTTTATCAACGCCATCAACTTCGAATGTTTGAGATTCATCAATTAAGTCAAATAGTGTTGGAAAAGATTTGCAAAGGCTCACGCAGCGTCTACAGCCATGACAAATATCAAAGACCCTTTCTAACTCTGTATTTAAAGACTCTTCATTATAAAAATCTTTATCTTTCCAATTTAGAGGATAACGAGTTGGAGCCTCTAAGTTGCCTTCTTTAAATTTACTCATAGTGTTTTAGTGTTGTCGCCATAAGACAAGCTTATGGCAACAGGGTTTTTACAAGCTATCAAACGCTTTTTGGTAGCGGTTTGCATGAGAACGTTCTGCCTTAGCTAACGTTTCAAACCATTCAGCAATTTCATCAAATCCTTCTTCTCTTGCTGTTTTGGCCATGCCTGGATACATATCTGTGTACTCATGGGTTTCACCATGAATAGCACTAGCAAGCATCTCGCTAACTTCCTTAGCAGGCATATCTGTACCTGGATCACCGACACCACCTTCAATTAGATGCTCCATATGACCATGGGCATGACCAGTTTCACCTTCAGCAGTGGATCTAAATAGTGCAGCCATATCTGGCTCACCAAGAATATCACATTGGTTTGCAAAATATAAATAGCGTCTATTTGCTTGAGACTCACCAGCAAATGCATCCTTTAAACTTTGTTCTGTTTTACTTCCGCTTAATGACATAATTTTCTCCGATTGGTTAAACGAGCCATCATCATACCAGTCATTTATATATAAATAAATTGAATAAAACTGTTTATAATATCCGTAAAAATCGAATATAAAAATGACCCCCTCACTAAAAAACTTACAGTATTTAATTGCGCTAAAAAATACAAACCACTTTTCTAAAGCTGCAAATGATTGCTTTGTTAGTGCCTCAACATTCAGCGCAGGAATATTAAAACTTGAAAGTGACTTAGGAGTTCTTCTAGTTGAAAGGGATAACAAAAATGTTCGATTTACACCAGTCGGAAATCGAGTTGTCAAACAAGCGTTATTAGTGATGGCTGAAATAAATGTTTTATTAAGTACTGCGAAGTTAGATTTTTTTGACTCTGAGGTTGCTATAGGTGTAATTCCAACTATCTCTACCTATATTCTGCCTAATTTTTTATCAAACTTAAACACTCTTTATCCAAAACTCAAAGTTTCATTTAAAGAAGATACAAGTGAAAATTTACTTAAACAACTAGAGCAAGCTAAGATTGATTTTGCCATATTTGCTTTTCCATATGAGTTGCCCAACTTTATTGAAGGCTTTCAAGTTTTTTCTGACCCGATTTATTTTATTCAACATAAAAAACGTAACTCTAAAGTAATTGAGGATGGGTCACTACTAATGCTCGAACAAGGTCACTGCCTGAGGTCACATATCTTACAAAATAATAAAATTTCAAAACAACATATTTCTGGCTTTTCATGTACAAGTATTTCAACACTTGTTGCCATGGTAGACACAAATATTGGTGTGAGTTTTTTACCCAGAATGGCGATTGATTTTGGAATTCTTAACCATTATCCTAATATAAGCATTGATATGAATTCAACCAATTCAAAGCGAGATATTGGAGTGATTTATAGAAAAAATAATCAGCAAGAGGAAAACATCAAAAAGCTCGCAAAACTACTTATTAAAACTTAGTTTTTTCTAATTGTATGGGTTATTAATACCCAATGTCTTTAAAAAATCAATTTCAATTGACTCCATTTTATTGGCAGAGTCAAGGTCTGCATGATCATGCCCTACTAAATGCAGAATGCCATGAATCGCCATATGAGTCAAATGATCCGAAAATGTTTTACCCCCAACTAGCGCCTCTTCTCTTACTACGTCAGCACAAATAACAACATCTCCCAATATTGACTCTCCAATTTCTTCAGGAATGTCACTTTGAAAAGATAGCACATTAGTAACTTGATTTTTATCTCGATACTCTTTATTAAGAACTTGAATCTCAACAGGTGAAACTATGCGGATTAGCAGCTCACTTTCTTTAATCCCAGCTTCACTCATGAATTTTTGGCAAACCAACCCTAGCTTGTCTTCATCTATATTTATATCGTTAATGATATTTTGAATAACTACCATGGCTAATTTATATTGATAAAATACTTATTTTATCCCTAAAACATTTTACTTTGAGCCAAATCATAGAAGTTGCCATTCCAGTACCTTTACATAACACATTTGATTACATTTGTAATCAAAATGTGGATGTTGGTGCCAGGGTAAAAGTTCCTTTTGGCCCAAAAAAAGTTATAGGAATTGTCCTTTCTCTCAAAGATAAAAGTGAATTTGATAAGCTTCGTACTGTCGAAGAAGTAATTGATACTGAAGTATTATTATCCAAAGAGATTCTTGATTTTTTATTTTGGTCCGCCAACTATTACCATCATCCAATTGGTGAAGTTCTTACCAACGCACTTCCAAAAAATCTAAGGATGGGTAAGCCAGCAATTATTAAGAAGCCAGCCTCGATAAACAATGTTACTTCGCCAAGTAACTTCAAGCCGACATCTGAACAAAAAAATGCAGTAAATGAAGTGCTTAAACATGAAGATAGCTTTCATGGGTTTCTACTTCAAGGAGTTACAGGAAGTGGAAAAACTGAAGTGTATCTTAATCTTACTGAAAAACTACTAAAGGAAGGAAAGCAGGTTCTTGTTCTAGTTCCTGAAATTGGATTAACGCCCCAAATGATCGTCCGCTTTGAAGAGAGGATAAAAGAAAGAGTTGTTGCTGTTCATTCTCAACTAAACGAAACTCAAAAACAAGACGCCTATCTATTGGCTAAAAGTGGCGAAGCAAAAGTTATTCTAGGGACTCGCTCTGCTATCTTTACTCCAATCCCTAATCTCGGATTAGTCATAGTGGATGAGGAGCATGATGGATCTTTTAAGCAACAATCAAGCTTCCGCTACTCTGCGCGAGATCTTAGTTTTATGCGCGCCAAGTTTGCAAATATTCCTCTGATTTTAGGAACTGCAACGCCCTCACTCGAGACTTTAAAAAATGTTGCTGACAAAAAACTTACGCGTCTTACTTTAAACACTCGCCCCGGTGAAGCAATCATGCCGGTTGTTAATTTAATTGACATGCGGAGCCAACCTGCAGAAGCTCTATCAATACCTCTAGTTTCTAAAATAAAAAAATACTTAGAGGAAGATAAACAAGTCATGCTCTTTATTAATCGTCGAGGCTACGCACCAGTTTATTATTGCACCGAATGCGACTGGCAATCTGAGTGCACTAATTGTGATTCAAAACTTGTTTATCATCGCAACATTAATCGACTAAAGTGTCATCACTGTGGATTTGAGAAATCACCAGAGTCCTCTTGCCCCTCTTGCAATAGCCAAAACCTAAAGATACTAGGTTACGGAACAGAAAGGTTAGAGGAAAATCTTGAGTCGTATTTTCCTAACTCTGATGTAATTAGAATTGATAGAGATACAACACGCAAGAAAAAAGCATTCATAACACATTTAGAAAAAATAAACTCTGGGGAGCCCTGCATTATCGTAGGCACTCAAATGTTAGCAAAAGGGCATGACTTCTCTAATTTAGCATTTGTTGGTATTTTAGATGTAGATGTTGGCCTCATGTCTCTAGACTATAGAGCAACAGAGCAATTAGCTCAATTACTTATTCAAGTTTCGGGAAGGTGCGGAAGAGGCGAGTATCGAGGGGAAGTTAATATCCAAACTCGTTATCCACATCACCCTATTTTTAAGTTTGTAAGAGACTCACAATATATTGAATATGCAAAAACCTTATTATTAGAAAGGGAGGATGCACAGCTGCCACCATATGCTCACCAAGCATTAATTTGCGCAAACGCTAAAAACAAAAATGAAGCTGAAAATTTTTTAAATGAAGTAGCGCAGTTAATTAATAACATTGATATAGAGTCAATTGAAATTTGGGGGCCAGTTCCTGGGGTAATTGAGAAGAAGTCGAACTATTACTACTTTAATTTATATTTACAATCTAAAGATAGGAGTCAGCTGCATAGATTAATTAAAACCTTTTATAAGCATATTGAAACAATCAAGGTTAGCTCATCAGTTCGCTGGTTTATCGATATTGACCCAATTGAATAGTCAATAAAACGTTTTTCCTAAAGGTTTTCAGCCACTCCTTTCATTGCATCCGTAATTTTCAATAACTCTTGATCGGTAATTATGAAAGGCGGCATCGTATAAAGTAATTTTCCATAAGGTCTAAGCCAAATTCCACAGTCAATTAGTTGCTCTTGGGTTTTTTTCATATCAAGAGGTTTTTTGAACTCTAAGACTCCTATTGCCCCAATTATTCTAACGTCAAATATAGACTTATGCTCCTTTAAAGTCAGAAGTTGAGCGCTAAGGATACTTTGAAGCTCTGAGATTCTTTTTTTCCAATTGCTACTTAGAAGTAAATCAATACTAGCATTTGCCGCTGAACAAGCCAAAGGGTTTGCCATAAAAGTAGGCCCATGCATCAAAACACCGACAGTACTTGAGACTTTTTCAGTAGTTATTGCAGCCGCCATAGTCATGTAACCGCCAGTTAAAGCTTTGCCTATACAAAGAATATCAGGTGAAATATTTGCATGATTACAACCAAAGAGTTCGCCTGTTCGGCCAAAACCTGTAGCTATTTCATCCACGATCAATAAAACCTCATAATCATCGCATAATGATCTGGCACCTTGGAGATAATCAGCATCATAAATATTCATTCCACCAGCCCCTTGAACAATAGGCTCAAGAATCATTGCTGCAATATTATTATGATTTTTTTTAAGTGTTGCCTCTAGATCTGAAAGGGCTTCACGGCTTCGACCTGATTTAGGCTGAGTCACAAAATAATGCTTTGGAAGAACACCACTAAATAAATGGTGCATGCCATTATTTGGATCGCAAACACTCATTGCTCCAAAAGTATCTCCATGGTAGCCACCTCTCGGAGTTACAAAATGTGACTTTTCTTTTTTGCCTTTATTGTGCCAGTACTGTAGAGCCATTTTAAGAGAAACCTCTACAGAAACAGAGCCAGAGTCAGCAAAAAAAACCTTATCAAGCCCCTGAGGGGTTATTTTTATGAGTTTTTCGCATAAGTCAATCGCAGGCTGATGAGTGAGACCGCCAAACATTACATGCGATACAGCATCTATCTGGCTCTTGATTGCCCTATTTATAAAAGGATTATTGTAGCCATGAATCATTGACCACCATGAGCTCATACCATCGATAACACGAGAGCCATTTTTAAAGTTTAGATACACACCATCTGCTGTATCAACTAGATAAGTAGGAACCTTATTTGGTATCGTAGCATAAGGATGCCAGATATTATTTTCATCAATACTCATTAAAGGTAATCTCGTAATTGCGCCATCGAATCGATTACAAGGTCAGGATTTTCATCTGATATATTATTACCGTGATTATATCCATATGACATACAAATTATATCAAATCTAGCTGCTCTAGCAGCCCTTACATCGCTTACTGAATCTCCCAACATAAGGCACTCATTTGGATCTATATTAAAAAAACCAGCGCTATACAGGAGCGGCAAAGGGTCTGGCTTTTTCTTTTCCAAAGTGTCGCCAGAAATGACTATTTTGAAGTAGTCATAGATATTTAATGACTTTAGTAATGGGTGAGTAAACTGCTCTGCCTTATTAGTTACGCAACCTAAAAGGTAGTTTTTAGATTGTAAATAATCTAAACCCTCCTTGACACCATCATATAGACTTGACCTTACTGCTGAATTGTCAGCATAAAGTTCTAAAAAAATTGGATAAGCCGCGTCGAATACCTCTTGACTTGGCTTCAGATCCAAATCTCCTGTCAAAGCTCGCTCTACTAATCTGGGAACACCATTTCCAACCCATTGCCTAACACTAGATTCTCCTCGAGCTGGCATACCAATCTGAATCATCATCTCATCAACACAGTAAGCAAGATCAGGAACACTGTCAACTAAAGTCCCATCAACATCGATTAATATTAGTTTTGGCTGAAATTTTTTCATTAATGCTCTTTATTTATTACAAGTTTGGTAGAATTGATTTAAGCACTTATAACTTAGATATTTTATATGGAAAACAAAACAGTCATTGGATTTATTGGAGCCGGGAATATGGCATATGCTTTGATAAAAGGCCTTCTCAGTAATGGCTTTGATGCTCAAAACATAAACGTAAGTGACTCTAATGATGAGCTTCTGATTAAGCGTAAATCTGAACTGAATATCGCAACATACTCTGATAATACTTCTTTACTTAATAATAGTGATATTGTTGTTTTTGCAGTAAAACCTCAAGTACTCTCAGTGGTTTGCCTTCAATTAAAAAATAAAGTTAAACCAAATCACCTTTTTGTCTCTATCGTAGCTGGAATTAGAGGTAGTGATATTAACCGCTGGTTGGGTGGTGATTTTGCCCTTGTAAGAACAATGCCCAATACACCTGCACTTTACCAAAGTGGCGTTACAGGACTTTTTGCAAATGATCTAGTTAGCAGCCAACAAAGAGAATTAGTAACCTCAATCTTGTCTTCAGTAGGCGAATGTTTTTGGGTAAATGATGAAAAACTAATTGATGCAATTACTGCTATATCAGGAAGTGGTCCTGCATATTTTTTTCTATTAATGCAATCTATTACGCAAGCTGCAATTTCCCTTGGTTTGGATGAAAAAACTGCGAACTCACTAAGCATTCAAACAAGTTTAGGGGCAAGTTTAATGGCAACCAAAAGTGGCAAAGACTCGAAAACACTTAGAGCAGAGGTTACTTCTCCTAATGGAACTACTCAAGCAGCTATTGAAAGTTTTCAAGATCAAAATTTTGAAGGAATAGTTGCAGCTGCTACACGAGCTGCATATGACCGTGCCCGCGAGCTAAGTAATGACCTTGGAGATGTTGATTAATTAAGGAAACCTGAAAAAATATTATCAACTACCCCATAAAAGCTGCATATTAGCGATAGCAACAAGTGATGCAGTTTCAGTCCTTAAAATTCTTTTGCCTAATAATAGAGACTTAAATCCAGCATGCGTTGAATCGACAACCTCTTGGTCAGTTAATCCGCCTTCTGGACCAATTAGAATTGTTGCTTTTGAATATGATGGCACCTGGGTAAGACTTAAATTTGCACGATGATGCAAAACAAAGCCATTATGATTTGGATTACTAAGCAAATCACTAAGTAAAGTTGGAGGTAAGATACTAACCATTACGGATCTCCCTGATTGCTCACACGCATGGTTCGCTATCTTTTGCCAATGCTCTATTTTTTTTTGGGCCCGATCACCTTTTAATCTAACTACACAGCGCTCTAGCTGCATTGGGATAATATTTGATACCCCTAACTCTACTGCTTTTTGGATCAAAAAATCCATTTTTTCGCCTTTAGCAATTCCTTGCGCAAGTGTTAAATTAAGTTTAGATTCGGAGTCATTTTTCAACTTAGAAACAATGTCGAGACTGGTTATTTTTTCTAACCTTTGAACCGTTGCGTTGTAGTCAAAACCATCACCATTAAATATAGTGATATCTTTACCGCCTGGAAAACGTAAAACTTTGTTAAGATGGTGGCTATTATCTTTACTTAATTCAACACTTTTACCTACAGTTAGAGCAGTATTTTGATAAAGTCGTATCTTTTTCATGGTATCTTTCTTGGGTTGTTTATCAGTGAATTAATGCGCCTAACAAAATGATACATAAAAAAAGAAGAGAAGAGTTGCTAAGCATACTAGGCGATGATGCAGTAATAATTGTATCTACCAATAGTGAACAAAAAAGAAACAGCGATGTCAACTACCCCTTTCGACCAGACAGTAGTTTTTGGTACCTTACGGGCTTTATAGAGCCTGATGCAGTTGCAATTTTCTCTAAAAATAATTACAGCATTTTTTTAAGGCCTAAAGATCAAACCAAAGAAATATGGAATGGAGTGAGGCTTGGAATAGACCTCGCACCTGAAATCTTGTTAGTTGATCATGCATTCGACATTGATAGTTTTTTTGATGAAACTTCCTCCCAGATAAATGAAAGCTCTTCTGTATATTTTGATGCTCCAACCAATGGGGGCTGGAAAGACAATTCAAGTACAAATAAATTAAACGCAGCAATTACAGTATTATTGGGAAAAAAATTAAACCCATTAAACCCATACATTTCAGAAATGAGACTTATTAAAGATCCTTCTGAAATAAAAAATATGCAAACTGCAGCAGATTTAGCTTCAAAGGCACATATGAAGGCTATGGTAAAAACTCATCCGGGACTCTATGAGTACAATATTGCAGCTGAATTTGACTCAGTATTTCGAAATGAAAACTCAGAACATTCTTACCCTCCAATTGTTGCAGGAGGGAAAAATGCATGCATACTTCATTACACCGAAAACAATAAATTATTAAATGATGGTGACCTTCTCCTCATCGATGCTGGCTGTGAAATACTTGGTTATGCGTCTGATATTACAAGAACCTTTCCAGTTAACGGAAGGTTTAGTCCGTCCCAAAAAGAAATATATGAAATTGTTTTATATGCACAGAAGCAAGCTATCGCCTCTATCATGCCTGGTGAAAATGTAAACAAGCCTCATGAGATAGTATGTGAAATTATTACAAGTGGACTTATGAAGCTAGGGATAATGGATGATGCTAGTAATTTAAGAGAATTCTATATGCATGGCACTGGCCATTGGTTGGGTTTAGATGTTCATGATGTTGGCACTAAAGAAAGTGGCGAGTCTTTTCGAAAATTTCAAGTAGGGATGGTCACCACAGTGGAGCCAGGAATCTACATCCGCAAGAATGATAAAATTGATCCTAAATATTGGAATATTGGAATCAGAATTGAAGACGATGTGTTAGTTACTAAAGATGGAAACCATATTCTATCTGAAGCAGCCATTAAAAATGTAGATGATATTGAACTCCTAATGAGCCATCGATAACTATGAATATAAATCAAGCCATCAAATCAGTGATTTCAAAAAAAGATCTAAATGAAAGTGAAATGCTTGATGTCATGAATAGCATTATGACAGGCCAAACAACGGATGCTCAAATTGGTGCTTTTTTAGTTGGTCTATCCATGAAGGGTGAAACAATTGAAGAGATTACTGCCAGCGCAAAGGTCATGCGCTCACTGGCAACATCAGTCGAACTCAGTAGCACTGAGTATCTTGTTGATACTTGCGGAACTGGTGGGGATGGCTTGGGTTTATTTAATATCTCGACTGCCTCTGCCTTTGTTGTTGCCGCTGCAGGTGGAAAGGTTGCAAAGCATGGAAATCGATCCATTTCATCGAAATCTGGAAGCGCAGATGTTTTAGAAGCAGCCGGAATAAATCTTAACTTAAATCCAAAAGCCATCAGTCAATGCATTGAAAAATTAGGTGTTGGCTTTATGTTTGCACCAGCTCATCATAGCGCAATGAAACATGCGATTGGCCCACGAAAAGAACTAGCAGTTAGAACAATATTTAATGTTTTAGGACCCCTAACCAATCCAGCTAAGGCACCTAACCAAGTTATTGGAGTGTATGATAAAAAATTAGTAGAGCCAATTGCTAACGTCCTAAAAAGTCTTAAATCTAGACATGTTATGGTGGTTCACTCTGCAGATGGACTTGATGAATTTTCTGTAGCCGACAAAACCTTTGTAGCCGAATTGCATAATGGTGAAATCTCAACCTATACCGTTCACCCAGATGACTTTGGATTAAAGCGAGGTAACCTTAATGATATTAAAGTAGAAAATGCAGATGAGTCACTTTCGCTAATTTATGAGGCCTTTTCTGGAAAAAATGGTACTGCAAAAGATATCATTTCTTTTAATGCCGGTGCTGCTATTTACGTAAGTGGTCTTGTAGATTCACTAAACTCAGGAATTGAAAAAGCAAACCAAATATTATCGGATGGAAGTGCAAAAGAAAAACTTGAAGAATATATTTTTGCTAGCAATAAATAAATATGAATAAAAAAACTAATCTTATCTGGATAGACCTTGAAATGACAGGATTAATTCCTGAAAGCGATGTCATAATTGAAATAGCTACAGTGGTTACCGACGCAAATCTAAATGTAATAGAAGAAGGCCCTTCGTTAGCTATTCATCAAAATAGTGATCTGCTTGATGGGATGGATGAATGGAATACTAGCCAACACAATCGATCTGGACTTGTAAAAAGAGTACTAGAAAGTACAATTTCCACCGCTGATGCAGAATCCCAAACCCTCGAATTTCTTATCAACTATGTCGACCAAGGAGCATCGCCAATGTGTGGCAACTCAATTTGTCAGGATAGAAGATTCTTATACAACTATATGCCAAACCTTGAAAAGTTTTTTCATTATCGCCATATCGATGTTTCCACGTTGAAGGAGCTAGCAGTTCGCTGGAAGCCAAGCATCCTTTCTACCTCATATAAAAAATCTAGGCACCTCGCTTTGTCTGATGTTTATGACTCTATTGACGAATTAAAGCACTATAGAGAGCATTTTATTAACGCATAATTTGACTTACTTATCCCCCGCTAAAATTAATTTATTTTTACACGTAACCTCAAAAAGGGCTGACGGATATCATAATCTTCAAACTATTTTTCAGCTTTTAGATTATTGCGATGAGATAAGCCTTGATTACAGGGAGGATGGGGCAATCAATCGAATTAGTGGTAATGAAGGCATCCCACAAGATCAAGATCTAGTGGTACGCAGCGCAACTATACTTAAAAAAATATCTGGATCAAAAGGTGGCGTAGATATTAGTATAGCTAAAAAAATACCAATGGGTGGCGGGCTAGGAGGTGGAAGTTCAAATGCAGCAACTGTTTTAATTGCTCTAAATAAGCTTTGGAATCTTAGTTTATCTAAAGAAGAGCTGATGGCTATTGGTCAAAATATTGGCGCAGACGTCCCAGTATTTGTTAATTGCCATAGCTGTTGGGGCGAAGGCATAGGAGAAATACTTACCCCAATAAGCTTGCCAAAATACTTTTATTTAATTGTTTCAATTGGTAAACATATATCAACGAAAGAAATTTTCACACACAAAGCATTGACAATGTCTCCCGTACAAAGGAAAATAGCAGACTTTTCAATGGTCTCTAATGCGCATAACGACTGCTTAGATGCTGCAATTCATTTGGAAGGAGAGATAGAGGAGGTTTTAACTCATCTAAACTCATCTGAAAACCACCTAGGAATTGCAAGAATGACTGGAAGTGGAAGTTGTGTTTTTGTAGCCTTTGAAAAAGAAAAAGATGCATTGATTGCAAATAATAAATTGCCATCAAAATGGCTTGGTTTTGTCGCAAAAGCGATTGATAAATCACCATTACATAATTGGGGTGTAGCCAAGTGGTAAGGCATCGGGTTTTGATCCCGTGTACCGATGGTTCGAATCCATCCGCCCCAGCCATCTTTTTATGAATTAGTTTCTAATCCACTAAGACAAGGTAAGACTCATGAAGGAAAATGTATATCAGTTTAATTTTAATCAACTTGATGGAAAAGAAGTTTCATTGAGTGATTTTAAAGGTAAGGCAATTTTAGTTGTAAATACTGCAAGTGCATGTGGACTAACTTATCACTATACTGGTCTAGAAAAACTCTATCAAAAATATAAAGATGAAGGGCTAGTAATCATTGGCTTTCCTTGTAATCAATTTGGCACACAAGAGCCCGGGACTTCAGAAGAAATACAAGAGTTTTGTAGTTTAAATTATGACGTTACATTTCCCATGTCTTCAAAAGTCGAAGTGAATGGAAAGAATGAGCATCCACTTTTCAAATATTTAAAAAGCGAGCTCAAGGGAACTTTAACTGATAGTGTAAAATGGAATTTCACTAAATTTCTAATTGACCGTGATGGTATGCCATTTAAACGTTTTAGTTCAACTGTTGAGCCAGAAGATATTTCTTCATCAATAGATAAAATACTATAAATTATCAATTAAATCTTAATTCAAATTTAAAACTATTGTTCTTAGCTACGTAATTTGTTTGTATAATTGCACCCTACATCAATAAAAGCACAGCCGATGTCTCTAGAAAGAATAAAAATCTTTAGCGGAAACGCAAACCCTGATCTTTCATCCGAAATTATTTCAAATCTTAACATCAACCAAAGCAAGGCCTTTGTAGGTCAATTTAGTGATGGCGAGGCTCAAGTTGAAATTCTTGATAATGTGCGTGGATGTGATGTGTTCGTTATTCAGCCAACCTGTGGCCCTTCATCAGCTGAAACTTTAATGGAACTATTGATAATGGTTGACGCTCTGAGGCGCTCTTCTGCGGGAAAGATTACAGCGGTCGTTCCATATCTTGGCTACTCTAGACAAGATAGGCGCTCTAGACTAACTCGCGTTCCAATAACTGCAAAACTTGTTGCTCAATTGATTGAAACGTCAGGGGTTAACCGTATATTAACAATGGACTTACATGCAGATCAGATCCAAGGTTTCTTCAATATTCCAATTGATAACATATATGCTCAACCTGTCCTTGTCCAAGATATTTTGGATCATAACTATCAAGACGTAGTTGTAGTATCTCCAGATGTTGGTGGAGTAGCTAGAGCTAGAGCAGCAGCGAAAAGAATTAATGATGCAGACCTTGCAATTATTGATAAGAGGCGGCCAGCGCCAAACTTAGTTAAAGTCATGAATGTAATTGGTGATGTAGAAGGGCGTACCTGCATTATGATTGATGACATGGTTGATACTGCGGGAACTCTTTGCCAAGCTGCTGAAATATTAAAAGAAAAGGGCGCAAAGAAAGTTGTTGCATATGCAACTCATGCTGTTCTTTCTGGAGGGGCTATTGAAAATATATCAAACTCTAAACTAGATGAACTTGTTACAACAAACACAATTCCATTGACAGAAAAAGCAAAAAAATGCAGTAAGATTAGACAATTATCTATTGCCACAACTCTTGCAGACGTTATTCGTCGAATTAGTGACGAACAATCCATCAGTACAATTTTTGCAGATTCAAACTAATCCTGCGCCTCTATAGCGCTGAATTAATGGTAGAAACAACCTGCCCTTTTAGGTATAATTTCCTCTCTGTTTTGAAAAAATCAAATTATGAAAACAACTACTGAAGCTCACAAAAAAGCCCTTAATAGTCTTATAACGATTGGAAAAGAACAGGGTTACCTGACTTATTCAGAAATCAATGATCTGTTACCAGAAGATTTATTAACGCCTGAACAGGTAGAGCCAATTGTAACAATCCTAGAAGAGCTCGACATCTTAGTTGCTGATGAAGCACCTGATGCTGATGAGCTAGTAATGAAATCGGGTGGAAAAGCAGAATCTAGCTCTGCAGAAGTTGCAGTAGCGGCATTAGCAGCCCTTGATTCAGAATTTGGAAGAACAACAGATCCTGTTAGGATGTACATGCGAGAGATGGGCGTGGTTGAACTTTTAGAGCAAAAAGACGAAGTACGCATTGCAAAAGAAATTGAAGCAGGCGTTTATCAGATTTTACAAGCAATTTCTCTTTACCCTGAAATCTCGGACTATTTCTTCAAGGCTTACACAAGACTAGAAGAAGGTAAATGTAAGATGACTGATGTTGTTATAGGGTACCAAGGTGATGCTGAAGAATTTGAAGAAAAACAAGTACTAATAAAAGCAAAGCAGGCGCTGTTAGATGAGAAACAAGCGGAGCTTGATGCAATGGAGATCGACGAGCTTTCAGAAGAGTTAGATGAGGATGAAGAAGAAGATTTTGATGAGTTAGAATATACAGGACCTGATGAGGGAATGGTATATGAGCGCTTTGATAAAATACAAAAATCTCATAATAGCTATGTTAAATCTTTTGAAAAGAATGGTTATCTTGATGATAAAACTGTTAAAGCTAGACAAAAATTTTCTAGCTGTATATCAGAACTAAGACTCGCACCAAAACTTGTTAGCACGATGATGGAGCTTGTCTCAAGTCGAGTTAACAAGGTAAAGAAAGAAGAGAAGCTTATTCGTCAAGCGTGCCTCGATGCTGGTATGAGCTCAGAGCTTTTTTATGCATCATTTCCAGGAAATGAAACTAATTTTGATTGGCTTAAATCTATTGATATTGATAAAGCAACCCTAAAATCCCTAGAAATAAGTAAAAAAGAAATTTATTATTCACAAAAGAGCCTTTTAGAGCACGAAGAGGCAATGAAATTAACGGTTGCAGAGCTTAAAGAAATAAACAAAAAACTTCGAAAAGGCGACAGGAAGGCTAAGGTAGCTAAAAGTCAAATGATTGAAGCAAACTTAAGACTGGTAATTTCGATTGCAAAAAAATATGCAAATCGTGGCCTACAATTCCTAGATCTTATCCAAGAGGGTAATGTGGGGTTAATGAAGGCGGTAGACAAATTTGAATATCGCAGAGGTTATAAATTTTCAACCTATGCGACATGGTGGATTCGTCAAGCAATTACCAGGTCAATTGCCGATCAAGCGCGCACTATTCGCATTCCAGTTCACATGATTGAAACCATCAACAAACTTAACCGAGTAAGACGCCAACTTCTTCAAAGGTTTGGACGAGAAGCTACTCCAGAAGAACTTTCTGTCGAGATGGAATTACCAGAATATAAAATCAACAAAATACTTAAAATTGCAAAAGAACCATTATCAATGGAGAACCCTGTTGGTGATGATGAAGACTCCACAATTGGTGATTTTATCGAAGATACAAATCTTTCTTCGCCTGTTGAAGTTACAACTCGTGAAAGTCTTAAGGAGACTACTGGTGAGCTTTTAGCTAACCTATCGCCTCGAGAGGCAAAAGTTTTAAAAATGAGATTTGGAATAGACATGAGCACCGACCACACACTTGAAGAAGTGGGTAGACAGTTTGATGTTACTCGTGAAAGGATTCGCCAAATTGAAGCAAAGGCACTTAGAAAGCTAAGACACCCTTCTCGTGCTCACAAACTTCAAAGTTTTTTAGAATAGCTCTTCTACGGGCCTATAGCTCAGTTGGTTAGAGCACTCGACTCATAATCGATTGGTCCTTGGTTCAAGTCCAAGTAGGCCCACCATATAGATAAAAACCTAGTTTATCACTAGGTTTTTTATTGTGCAAATTAAAAATTGACATCAAGGTATATAGGCTCAATAACGGATTCAATAATAACACCATTATCATTTCTAATACTATAAGCCTTTGCACTTGATAAGGACGATACACAACGATCAAGCTTTCCATCTATAAAGTGTGCAGCAACCCCATCATCGCAAGCAATACCTGGTTTCAGGGAGCCATTTAGAATGGCCTTATGATATTCAGGCCTCCTTTGAATCTCACTATCAAAATGTGGACAATTACTGCCTGAAAGAAAGCCCAAACAATCTAAAGGAAGCAACTTGCCAGTCTTTGAATCCGTCAAACCTTGTTCAAACCAACAAATTGAACCCGCACTAAGCCCAGCCATTATTGCGCCATTACACCATGCTTCATGCAAAAATTTATCTAACCCCCACTCTTTCCAAAGAACCAAAAGGTTTCTTGTATTGCCGCCACCAACATAAAAAATATCTTTTTCTAAAACAAAATCTCTTAAGTCACCTTCTGGTGGGCTAAATAGAGATAAGTGACTTGTTTCACAATTAAGCTTTTTATATGAAGAATAAAAGCGTTTTTTGTAACTCTCATCATCTCCACTTGCCGTTGGAATAAAGCAAACTTTAGGGTTTTTTTTGTTAGTCAAAGACAATAAGTACTTATCCAATTTAAGATTCTCTGGCTTTGAAGTAAATCCACCACCACCCATAGTTAACACCTGTTTTTTCATATTTATCTCTTCTTATTATTGTTTAAATAAATTTTACTTAAGATATCTTCCGTGTAAAAAATAATTGCAACCGACGATGATATAATTTGGCATATGACAGCCAAAATTCTTTCGCAGCTAATCTCTCTTACTATGGAAGTAGGCGAAATTATTATGTCTCATCGCAAAAATGCAGGAAACTTTAGCATTAAGTCTGACAATACCCCTGTAACCCAGGCAGATAAAGCATCGAATGAGTTAATTATAAACACTTTAAAAAAAATAACCCCCAACATACCAATACTATCTGAAGAGTCATCTAACATTCCCTTTTCTATTCGAAAATCTTGGGATGAATACTGGTTAATTGACCCTTTAGATGGAACTCGTGACTTTATAGATGGGTCGCCAGACTTTTGTATAAGCATTGCTCTTATTCGTAACCATTACCCAGATTTTGGCTTAATCTATTCGCCATTTCACAAAGTCCACTACTATCGACTGCCAGATCAATCATCAATGAAGATGATTGACAAAATGAGTCATAAAATTTTCTCAAAAAAACCTAAGAGATCGGAAAAAATCGTCGTAGGAAGATACTCGAATAATAATAAGCCCCTTAAAAATTATCTCAATTCTAAAACAAATTTTGAAACTTTTAAACTCGGAAGCGCACTTAAATTTTGTTTGATTGCAGAAGGAGTTTATGATTGCTATCCTAAATTTGGCAGATGTTCTGAATGGGACACTGCAGCTGGAGTATATATTCTCGAAGGGGCTGGAGGCACAGTTCTCGATTTGAATAATAAGCCTTTAACTTATAATTTAAAAGAAGACACTCTAAGTCCAGCCTTTAGAGCAGTTGGGTATCAAGAGAATCTCAAAGATAAATCAACCGAAGTAATATCTTTTGTAACTGAGCCAATTGAAATATAATCAACTCCAGTATTTGCATAGCTAACAATATTTTCTTCGTTCACTCCGCCTGAAGCCTCAATTGGATATATGCCTTGTGCAATTTTGACAGCCTCCCTGAGATCGATAAGACTAAAGTTATCACAAAGAATTCTCGTTATTCCTTTTATTGACAGCACAGAACGAAGCTGGCCCATAGTCTCTACTTCAACAACAATTGGTGTATCTGGATATTGCTTAAGTGCTTTATTGATAGATTTATCAAGTGAGCCAATCGATAAAATATGGTTTTCTTTAAGCATAATGCAGTCATAAAGACCCATCCTATGGTTCACCCCACCACCGCATTTAACAGCATATTTTTGCGCACTTCTTAGGCCTGGAATTGTTTTTCTTGTATCAAGTAATTGTGCTTTTGTTTCACTTATGAGGCTAACAAGATAGTTTGTTTTGGTTGAAGTGCCACTTAAAATTTGCAAAAAATTAAGTGCCGTTCTTTCAGCAGTAATGATTGCTCGAGATTTTCCTTTAATGTTGCAAATCACTTCGCCAGGCTTAGCTTCAGAGCCATCCTTCAAATTCCATTTGATTTGCACACCTGGGTCAAGAGATAAGAAGCATAAGTCAAAATATTCTGTACCACATATAATCGCGCGGTCTCTACAAATTATTTCAGCATTTATTATGACGTCATCAAGAAGGCTTGAAGATAAGTCTCCCGATCCCATATCTTCTGAAAGAGCTAGCTCAACTATTTTATTTAACTCTTTATCCATGCAAAAACTCAATAATTGCTTCAGCAGATTTAACGCTAGCTTTTTGGTTTAAAAGACTATGAATTTTTTCTAACTCTTTAACTAGATTCGTATTATCAGATACAATCAATTTCATAGCATGATCAGAAATATTTTGACCAGTTACATCATTTTGAATTAACTCAGGAACGATGTCTCGCCCTAATATCTTGTTTGGCAGTGAAATATTTTTAGTATTTAGTAGACGCTTAACAATCTGATAGCTCACCTTCGAAAGTTTATAAACAACAACCATTGGTACTGCAAGAAGGGCTACCTCAAGAGTAGCAGTTCCAGAGGCAACAATAACTAGATCAGAATTTTTAATCTTCTCATGCGCGTCGCCAACACTTAGAATAATATCTAGTCCTTGAAGTTTATCTTCAACCCAATCCTTTAGATGTTCGTTTGCAAGTGACAAACTAAATTGGATCTGAGGGTCTTTTTTATGCATCAAATGAACAGCAGATAATAATTCAGGCAATAGAGTTTTAATTTCAGCCTCTCTTGATCCTGGCATTAATAAAATCTGCTTATTTGGAGTATGTTTTTTCCTAGGCTTTAATTTTTCAGCCAATGGATGGCCCACAAACACAGCTTTTTGGTTGTGGGTGCGATAAAAATCTACCTCAAATGGAAAAAGACACAGCATTAAGTCGGTTGACTTTTTAATCTTTTTTATTCGTTTTGCTCGCCATGCCCATACTGAAGGACTAACAAAATGAATCGTTTTAACTCCATTTCCCTTAAGTTTTCTCTCAATCTTAAAATTAAAATCAGGGGAGTCGACTCCAATAAAGACATCAGGTCTATTAGAGGAGTAGTATCGAATCATAGCTCGCCTAAGACTCAACACTGAAGGCAATTTCCTTAAAACTTCACTAAAGCCCATCACGTTGACTTGGTCAGTGTGCCATAACCTTTTGCAGCCAGCTTCAGTCATCTTATCACCCACTAAGCCCTCTATTTCATAATCTGGCTGATATGATTTCAATGCACTCACTAGAGATGATGCGATAAGATCACCAGAAGTTTCTGCAGCGCTGATGGCAATTTTCATTTTATCTCAACATTAACAGGGTTTATTTAAAAGCTTTTGAATCCTTATGATCTTGGTAAAATAATATCTGGGTTATCTTCAAAGGGCCTATAAATAACCATCACTCCTCCAATCACTTGTATTAGTTGAGCCTTAGAGAGTTCTATAATTTTATTAATAATTTTTAGCTTTTCCTCTCGATCACTCATTCTTAGCTTGATTTTAATCAATTCATGTTTTAGCATTGTTGATTCCATTTCAGCAAGTACTGACTCACTCAGGCCATGCTGACCAATCATCACAAAAGGTTTTAAATCATGCGCCATAGAGCGCAAATATTTTTTCTGGTTGTTAGTTAATTTCATCTTTTAATATCATCTCATTTTTAAAAAGCGATTCAATAGTTTCTCTCTTACGCACTAATTGATGTCTTGAGCCATCAACCATGACCTCTGCAACTCTTGGCCTAGAGTTGTAGTTAGAACTTAAAACAAATCCATATGCACCGGCGGTCATCATTGCAATATAGTCTCCCTGCTCAAGGGTAAGGCTTCTATTCTTTGCCAAAAAATCTGCAGTCTCGCATACAGGCCCAACTAGATCCCATGAATCACTTATGCCTTTTGAATTATCTTCAATTGTAACTGCCTGATGATAAGAGCCGTAAAGAGCGGGTCGAAGTAAATCATTCATTGCACCATCGACAATAGCAAAAGATTTTAATTCATTCTGTTTTAAATACTCAACTTTAGTGACAAAGATCCCTGCATTACCTACAATCGAACGACCAGGCTCTACCAAAATTTTCAAATCACCGGCTTTTTGAATTACAGACTGTATATAGTCATTAATACTAATAGTTGCTTCTTTGTCATAAGTAACGCCTACCCCACCACCAATATCTATATGATTTAAAAAAATTTGTTCCTCTTTGAGCCTTATTATTAGCTCCAAAGCTTTATCAAGAGCCTCTAAAAAAGGTGAAATATCTGTAATTTGAGATCCAATATGATAGTCTAGGCCAAAGACTTCAAGATGGCTTGAGAGGCTTGCCTTTTTATACAAAGACAAAGCTAAATCAACTCCAACTCCAAACTTATTTTCGGTTAAGCCTGTCGAGATATATGGATGAGTCTTTGCATCTACATTCGGATTCACACGAATTGATATTGGTGCATTCATTTTTATTGACGCAGCAACAGATTCAATTCGATCTAACTCTGCTTCAGATTCAACATTAAAGCAGTAAATACCATATTCAAGAGCTTTATGAATCGAATTCTCTGTTTTAGCGACTCCAGAGAATACACATTTTTTTGGATCACCGCCTGCAGCAATTACTCTTTCGAGCTCACCAATTGATACTATGTCAAACCCAGAGCCTAAATTCGCTAGAACATTTAACACTGCCAAATTTGAGTTGGCCTTTACGGCATAACAAATTAAATGAGGATGCGCGCCAAAGGAGTCCTCAAACTGTTGCCAGTTAAACTCTATTTGACTTTTAGAGTAAATGTAAAGGGGTGACCCATACGCGCTCATTAAGTCTGAAACAGGAACAGACTCGGCGTGCAATACTTTATTTTGAAAATAGAATGAATTCAATTAATTATATGACTAGTCGGCACTAAAAGTTGACTCTCCAGAATCTATCTGGCTACCTTCAGTAGAAGTTAAATCACCCATTCTGCCACATGCAGACAAAGTGAATACAAACGCTATTAATACAACAAATTTAAATAGATTTTTCATGGGGCCTCAGATGCTTTCTTCAATAGTACTATTTTACACAAAGGCTTTAAGCTGTTGTATAAACAAATCCCTAGGCATTTTAAAGGCGCCTAAACTTTCTAAATGTTTATTCTCAACTTGGCAATCAATTAATTGGTATAGGTTTTGCTGAAGTAAATAAGCAAAAGCAACTTTTGATGCATTACTAACAAAAGAGAACATAGATTCACCAAAAAAAACGCCCCCCAAAGCAACGCCATACAACCCACCAACAAGCTGGCCATTTTCGTACACCTCATATGAGTGAGCATACCCAGCATCATGAAGCCTACAATAAGCCTCAACCATCTCATCATTTATCCATGTACCAGACTGGCCTGGCCTTGCTATTTTTTGACATTGAATAATGACATTTTTAAAGGAAGTATCAATAAAAATATCGAATTTAGAGGATTGAATAACCTTTCTTAAGCTCTTTGAAAGATGAAATTTGCTAGATGTAATAACCATTCTGGGGTCAGGCGAATACCAAAGTATAGGCTCATCCTTGCCATACCATGGGAAGATTCCTAGTGAATAAGCTTTCAGTAACCTTTCAACGGATAAACTACCACCAATTGCAATAAGGCCGTTAGGCTCTGTTAGAGCAAGACTTAGTTTTGGAAATTCAGAGTTGTTCTCATCAAGCCAAAAAGAAGGTGGTATTTCAGTCACCCTTTATCGACCTCGAATAATCTCTCTTGCCATATACAAAGCAAGTAAGCTTCGGGCTTCCGTTAAATCTTCATTATAAGTAAGCGTTTCTAGTTCAGATAGCTTATGAGGGACAATCTCTAGAGGTTCTGGCTCATCTCCTTCCGCCGATTCCTCATAAAGATCTTCAGCAAGAACAATATGAGTTTCATTTGATTGATAGCCTGGAGCAAGAGTAATAGTTTTTAGAAAAGTAAGTTTACGAGCGCCATAACCAATCTCTTCTTTTAACTCCCTTCCAGCAGCCTCAATAGGAGTTTCGCCCTTATCAATCTTGCCTTTTGTCAGACCTAACTCATATCGCTCAGTCCCGCCAGAAAATTCATAAATCATTAGAACGGTGTCATCATCAAGCATTGGAATAACTAAAACAGCCCCATTTCCTCTAGACATTAGCCTTTCATAAATTCGAGTTGCTCCATTTGAAAACTCAACATCCATAGACTCAAGATTGAAAATACGGCTCTGTGCAACCGTATGAATATTAGTTAGTTTTGGTTTTTTTCGCATAACAATATTATGCCATTTGTTTAAAGTTTTTACTACCAAAGAAAAAAAATGTTAACATCCGATTAATTAGCTTTTACACTCATCAAAATTATCTTAAAAGACTTGTTTTAAGCATTAAAAATTAATCACAATTAGTGGAGTAAGAAAATGTCAAATCTTTTAGCGCCTTTGAAATTTGTACGTGGACCAGAAATAAAAAATCGATTCATCTTAGCCCCCCTGACAAATACTCAAAGCTATGATGATGGAAGACTCTCAGAAGAGGAATTTAAGTGGCTAACTATGCGAGCTTCAGGCGGCTTTGGCTTAACAATGACTTGTGCAGCTCATGTACAAGCAATTGGCCAGGGGTTTCCAGGTCAACTTGGTGTTTTTTCAGAGATTCACTTATCTGGCTTGACAAGGCTTGCTAAAGAGATAAAGTCTAATAATAGTATGTCAATATGTCAGCTCCATCATGCTGGCATGCGATCACCAGAAGATATCATTGGTGAACCTCCAGTTTGCCCTTCAGATAATGAAGAATTTTCTGCCAGAGCCTTGAGCTTGGAAGAAGTAACAAAGTTAAGAGATGATTTTATATCAGCAGCAATTCGATGTGAAAAAGCTGGATTTGACGGGGTTGAATTACATGGGGCTCATGGATATATTTTAGGGCAGTTCTTAAGTAGCGAAATCAACATAAGAACTGACAAGTACGGAGGAAGCAAACAAAACCGAAGTCGAATTCTCCAGGAGATAATTGATGGCATTAGACGCAAGTGTAACTCTAATTTTGTATTGGGAGTTAGGCTATCTCCAGAAAGATTTGGCATAGACTTAGGTGAGACAAAAGAGTTAGCAGAAAAATTAATGACCTCAGGAGAGATAGATTTTTTAGATATGTCACTTTGGGATGTTTTTAAAGATCCATCTGACAAAAAATACAAGGGATGGTCCTTACTTTCACATTTTACTGGCCTTGAAAGAGGAAATACCAAGCTAGGCGTTGCCGGCAATATTAGAACCCCAATTGATGCAGAAAAAGTTATTTCAAATGGTGTTGACTGGGTAATGCTTGGAAAAGCTGCGATATTACATCATGACTTCCCTAGCCTTTACAAAGAGAATTCAAAATTTATCCCTGTAGAACTTCCTGTCTCTTATGAATACCTTAAAAAACAAGGGCTTTCAGATAAATTCGTTAACTACATGAGTAACTGGAAGGGGTTCGTAGAACCTAAAAAATAGCTTCCTATAAATTTAGTAAATTATTAAGAATAAAATTCTTATTTATTCAATTGATCAAATAACATTAAGGCTGAAGTATCACTATAAGAATGGCCTTTATCCATTAAATTAACGTATCGATCGAATACTTCCTTAGTGAATCCTAAATTTGAATTATTGGTTCTGGATTGATCTATACAATAGCCCAAATCTTTTACCATCCACTTAATTGCAAAGCCAAAATCAAACTCCCTTTGATGCATTGTTTCTGCTCGATTAACCATTTGCCAAGATTGGGCAGCCCCTCCAGAGATTGCAGATAGCAAGCTATCCATATCAAGATTTTCGGCTTCTGCAAATAACAAACCTTCAGACAATCCTTGCAGCAAACCTGCAATACAAATCTGGTTTACCATTTTCGCAAGCTGGCCCTTTCCAGACTCCCCCATATAAGTCACATTTTTTGAATAAGTTTTTATGAGCTCGTTTGACTCTTCTAGAATTGCATTACTTCCTCCTGCCATGACGCTGAGAACTCCATTTATTGCACCTGCCTCTCCGCCACTAACAGGAGCGTCTATAAACGAAACCCCTTTCTCAGTTAATGATTCATTTAAATGCTTAGCTAATTTATAAGACGTTGTTGTATGGTCAATAAAGATTGATCCTTTTTTAAGATATGTAATCACTCCTTGGTCAGAAAATACAATTTCCATCATATCCTCATCTTTTCCAGTACAAGTAACAACAAAATCGGCATCCATTACCACCTCTTTAATCGAGTTGGAGACTTCTCCCTCATACTCCTTACTCCATTCAGTGGCCTTTTGAGAAGATCGGTTATACACTCTTAAATTAAAAAGATTTGATTTAGATAAATGGCCTGCCATTGGGTAACCCATAGTTCCAAGACCAATAAATGCTACATTTTTTTTTATATTCATTAGATTCCTTAATTCTTGATTGATGTCATAAATCAGATTATACGACAATGCGTTTTAAACATATAATCAGATATAGTAAATAGTTGTACTTAAAAAGACTCTTTTAATATAAATTAATCCGGTTTTTATGAAAAATCCAGCTTATTGGCAAGACTCACTTCAATATTTAACTAGCGCTGACAAAACACTAGGTGATGTTATTAGCCAGCACAAAGATTATTCTATAACAGCTCGGGGAGAGGCATATGAAACGTTGCTTCGCGCGATAGTTGGCCAGCAAATATCTGTAAAGGCAGCAGCGAGTGTTTGGAATAAAATAATTGATTTAATTAAAATTATTGAGCCCAATAAAGTTCTGTCAACAAGCAAAGAAAAATTAAAACTTTGCGGCTTATCGAAACAAAAAACGCAATACATTCTTAATATTTCTGAACACTTCAAAATCAATAATATTATTGATGATACATACTGGGAAAACCGAACTTATCTCAGTGTCTATGAAGAGCTAATTACTATTAAAGGAATTGGGCCATGGACTGCAGAAATGTTTGGCATGTTTTACTTGTTAGAAAAAGACATTTTCCCATTAAAAGATGTAGGGATTCTAAGAGCTATGTATCAACTTTATAACAATGGTGAAAGAATCGATATAGATAAAATTGTGAAAATTTCAGATACTTGGAAGCCCTATAGATCAGTTGCATGTTGGTTTTTATGGAGATCTATTGACAGTGAAGAAGTGCTCTACTAAGACTCTAATGCCTCAACAATTAAATCGCCCATTTCTTCAGTTCCAACTACTTTATCTCCAGCAGCAGCAATATCTTTTGTTCTATAGCCTTTATCCAATACAACGCTAACAGCTGAATTAATTTTATCTGCCAACTCTTCCTGATTTAGCGAGTACCTAAGCATCATTGAAACAGATAATATCGTTGCCAATGGATTAGCAATATCTTGGCCAGCGATATCCGGTGCAGAGCCATGGATAGGCTCATACATTCCAAAATTATTTTTATCAAGTGACGCAGATGGAAGCATGCCAATTGACCCAGTAAGCATTGCTGCGCAGTCAGATAAAACATCTCCAAAAAGATTACTAGTGACCATAACATCAAACTGCTTAGGGTCCCTTACAAGCTGCATTGCAGCATTATCAACATACATATGAGAAAGTGCAACATCAGGATAGCTGACTGAAACCTCTTCCATGACTTCTCTCCAAAGCTCACAAACTTCAAGAACATTCGCTTTATCAACAGAGCAAATTCGCTTTCCTCTTTTTTGAGCAATCTGAAAAGCAGAGTGGGCAATACGAGCTATTTCGGATTCATAGTAGGTCGCTGAGTTTATTCCAAAGCGCTCTCCATCCCTAATTTCAACTCCTCTTGGCTTGCCGAAATATATACCGCCAACGAGCTCACGTACAATCATTAGATCTAGTCCTGAAACAATTTCAGTTTTAAGACTCGATGCATTCGCTAATTGTGGGTAGAGAATAGCAGGCCTTAAATTAGAAAATAAGTCGAGCTCTGATCGAATGCCTAATAGTCCGCGCTCTGGCCTTAGATCTCTTTCTAGTGACTCCCATTTTGGCCCCCCAACTGCTCCTAATAATATTGAGTCACAGCTCTTAGCAACTTTTATAGTTTCATCTGGAAGAGGTGATCCCGTTTCGTCGTATGCAACTCCACCTATAAGCCCATTCACAAGGGTCATTCCCATTTCATGATTGGCATTTAATGAGTTGATTACCTTGACCGCTTGATCTACAATTTCTGTACCAATACCATCACCGGGAAGAATTAATATTTTTGACATATATTTATTAGAATTTAAAAAATTTAATTAATGTATTTTACGCTGGCTCAATTGCAATGAATTTACATTTCAACCATATCAAAATCTTCTTTGCCAGAGCCACAAACAGGGCAAACCCAGTCAGCAGGTATATTTTTCCAAGCTGTGCCTGGGTCAATTCCTTCATCAGGAGCTCCCTTGCTCTCATCATAAATCCAGCCACACATATTACATTTATATTTTTTCATAACGATTATTAAGAAGCAGAAGGGCTCTTAAAGTTGCCCTGCACTAAAATGAAATTAAAAAAATAATTATACATTTTGTTGGTGATTAATTGATAATCATAGCTAGAACAAATATGACTTGTACTCATATTAATTAGATAATCCAGTATAAAATATCGCCATGCTCAAAATTTATAATACGCTTACTAATCAAAAAGAAGACTTTCGTCCTATTGACCCAAACAATATTGGAATTTACGTGTGTGGAATGACCGTTTATGATTTTTGTCATATGGGTCATGCTAGAGTATTGGTTATGTTTGATGTTATTACCCGCCATATGAGACGGAACTATCCAAATGTTAAATATATAAGAAACATTACTGATATTGACGACAAAATTATTAGCCGGGCAATAGAAAATAATGAAGATATCTACTCTCTAACAAATCGATTTATCGATGCTATGCATGAAGATGAAAAAGCCCTAGGTGTACTTAGTCCTGACATTGAGCCGCGAGCTACTGACTCAATTGATCAGATGATAGATATGATTGAATCACTTTCAAAGCAAGGTCTTGCTTATCAAGGCAAAAATGGTGATGTTTTTTATTCTGTCAGAAAATTTAAAGATTACGGTAAGCTCTCGGGGAAAAATTTAGACGACCTTGTGGCTGGAGCTCGCGTAGATATTGAGAGTAATAAGCAAGATCCTCTTGATTTTGTTCTCTGGAAAAAAGCAAAGCCAAATGAACCTAAATGGCCATCACCATGGGGAGAAGGAAGGCCAGGCTGGCATATAGAGTGCTCGGCAATGTCCACTCATTTCATATCGAATCATTTTGACATTCATGGCGGCGGCATGGACTTGACATTTCCTCATCATGAAAATGAAATAGCTCAATCAGAGGGTGCCAATAATTGCAAGTTTGTCAATACTTGGATGCACGTTGGCTTCGTGAACATTAATGATGAAAAAATGAGCAAATCACTTAAAAACTTCTTTACGATCCGTGGTGTTTTAGATAAATATGATGGTGAAACTCTGCGATATTTTCTTATAAGTAGTCATTATCGCTCCCCACTAAATTTTAGCAACACTAACATTGAAAGCGCAAAGTCTGCATTAAAAAGACTCTATACTGCAACAAAAGGTTTCTCTTCTGGTGAAAAAATAGACGCCCAATCAAGCAAGGTTTTTGATTATGAGGATAGATTTAATGCCGCATTAAATGATGACTTTAATACCCCCATCGCATTAAGTATATTATTTGAAATTGCTAAGCAAGTAAATATTGAGCGCTCAAATAGCGCTGAGCAAGCTGCAACTTTAGCTCAACTACTAAAAAAATTAGGAAATTACCTAGGTATTCTTGAATATGATGCAGATAAGTATCTTCAACAAGGATCAGAGTTATCAGAAGCTGAAGTTGCTAAAAAAATAAACCAGAGAGAAGAGGCTAGGGCTACAAAAAACTTTGCAATGTCGGATCAGATTCGTGATGAACTTTTAACACTTGGAATTATTCTTGAAGATAGTATAGATGGCACATCCTGGCGAAGAAAATAAACTAAATTCTTATGTTGATTGGAATCAAATTGATACCATTTTGCTTGATTTAGATGGGACGCTCTTAGATTTAAATTTTGACCTACATTTCTGGCTTAAATACCTCCCAAAAGTTTATTCTAAAAAACATAATGTTAGCTTTGAGGACTCAAAAAACCTAATAATTTCAATGCTTGACTCTCAAGAAGGCAAGTTAAATTGGTATTGTCTAGATTATTGGGAGGAAAAACTAGATTTCGACATCATGAAGTTGAAAGGCGATATTTCACACTTAATTCAAGTTCATAATCATGTTCTAAATTTCCTTAATACAGCAAAAGAGAAAGAAAAACGTATTTACTTAGTAACTAACGCTCATCGAAAAGGCATTGCACTAAAAATGCAGATGTCAAAACTGCAAGGCTACTTTGATCAAATTATTTCTTCCCATGACTTTGGAGTTATAAAGCAAGAACAACAGTTTTGGGAGCAACTGACTAATGTAATTGAATTTGACAAGGAAAGAACAATTTTTTTTGATGATTCACTAGATGTTTTAGAGTCCGCTTCAAAATTTAAAATTAAGAATATAATTGCAATAAATAAGCCAAGTAGCATAATTGATAAAAAAGTAGTTCCTGGTTTTATTAATATTGAGAATTTTCTGGAAGTAATGCCTTAAAAGGCACTCTTAAAAGCTACTAATTAATAATGAAACAAATTGACACAAATTCTTAATTTTCTCACTTTAAAATTATATTTCTTTAAATGTACTTTGTATTAATATAATTAAACTGTGCTATAGATTTATTGCAGGCTATATTTACATCAAATGTTATACTTCTAACTTGTTAGAAGAGAATTTTATAGGGGTTTTTTAGTGCGACATCCTAAAATCAACCTCCTTTTTATTTCAACTACAAACTAACAATATAATATTATGAAAAATGCTTTTTATGCCCAATCTGGAGGAGTTACAGCAGTAATTAATGCTTCGGCTAGTGGCGTTATTGAAACTGCTCGTAAACATCCAGACAAAATTGGTACTGTGTATGCAGGTGAAAATGGAATCATTGGCGCCTTAACTGAGAATCTGATTGATACATCACTTGAAACCGATGCGGATATAGCCGCACTTATCCATACCCCTTCAGGTGGATTTGGATCTTGTCGTTATAAAATGAAATCTCTTGAAGCAAATAGAGTTGAATATGAGCGCTTAATTGAAGTTTTTAAGACTCATAACATAGGTTATTTTTTTTATAATGGTGGCGGTGACTCTGCAGATACTTGCCTAAAAGTCTCTCAACTCTCTGAAAGCATGGGATTCCCAATACAAGCAATCCATATCCCTAAAACTGTTGATAATGATCTACCTGTAACTGATAATTGCCCTGGTTTTGGCTCAGTTGCAAAGTACATCGCTGTCTCTACGATGGAGGCGAGCTTTGATGTTGCTTCAATGGCTGCAACCTCAACCAAAATTTTTGTACTTGAGGTCATGGGGCGTCATGCTGGCTGGATAGCAGCTGCTGGAGGACTTGTTGATTCATCTATACCCGTTGTTATTCTCTTTCCAGAAATAGACTTTAATGAAGAAAAATTCCTAGCAAAGGTTGATAAAAATGTAAAAGAGTTTGGTTACTGCACTATTGTTGTTTCTGAAGGAACAAAGTGGCCTAACGGAAAATTCTTGGCTGAGCAAGGGACGCGTGATGACTTTGGCCATGCTCAATTAGGCGGAGCTGCTCCAGTTGTTGCCAATATAATAAAAAAAGCCTTAGGTTATAAATTTCACTGGGCAGTAGCAGACTACCTTCAGCGATCGGCCCGTCATTTAGCCTCTAATTCAGATGTTGAGCAGGCTTATGCACTTGGCAAAGCTGCAGTTGAAATGGCGTTAGCTGGAAAGAATTCAATTATGCCCGCAATTATCAGAACATCCAACGATCCCTATACATGGGAAATAGGTTATGGTGAATTAAAAGATATTGCAAATGTTGAAAAAATGATGCCAAAAAATTATATATCTGATGATGGGTTTTCGATCACTGATACATGTCGTGAATATTTACTTCCGCTTATTGCAGGAGAGAACTATCCACCTTATAATAACGGGTTACCTGATTATGTCGTAATGAAAAAATTAAAAATTGAGAAAAAACTTCCACCTTTTGAAATTTAATTATAAGCTCGTATGAATATTATATTATTAGGTCCACCAGGTGCTGGAAAAGGCACTCAAGCGGCTCATATTTGTGAAAAATTTAATATACCCCAGGTTTCTACTGGAGATATGTTGCGAGCAGCAGTAAATACAGGTACTTCTATTGGGAAAGAAGCCAAAAAAACTATTGACGCAGGCAACCTTGTCTCTGACGAGATAATCATTGCTTTGGTCAAAGAAAGAATTGAATCGCCAGACTGTAAAAATGGCTATTTGCTCGATGGCTTTCCTAGAACCATCACTCAAGCCAATGCACTTAAACAACAAGGCATCACAATTGACTATATTGTTGAGGTTAAAGTTCCAGATGATGACATAGTAGTAAGGATGTCTGGTCGTCGTGTCCATCTGCCCTCAGGAAGGACATATCATATTACATTCAACCCACCCATAGAAAAAGGTAAGGACAACTTAACCGGCGAAAATTTAATTCAACGCGTTGATGACGATGAAAATATTGTTAGAGGACGTTTAAAGATTTACCACAAGCAAACTGAGCCTCTAGTTAAATACTATCGTGATGATGCAAAAGCAGCTTTTTCTGACTCAAAATTTATAGCTATAAGCGGTGTTGGCTCACTTGATGAAGTCAAAGATAGAATTACATCAGCACTAATTAGTTAAATCATAAATTTTCTAAAGGTCGATTTTAAACTTAACTCGCGTAGTCCCATCCTCCGAGCCCTTAACAATGACTTTATCATTATTTATGTCATACGTTAATGAGTCGCCACTGAATGAGTCAAATCCTTGAATTAAATAGGCGTTCCCAACCAAAAAAATCATACCCTCATTTACATCATAAGTAATTTTTTTTGCTGTTGCCTCTATAAAGCGAGCCTGATTTTCTTGACTTTGAATGTACTTGGCAGGATTATCTAATGTTCCTGTTGCTTTCATCGTTTCAACACCCTCTGCATTAGTTTGGACCTGTATAAGCTCTGCAGTCATCAGAAGTGACCCTTGCCTAATTTCAGCATTTCCACTAAATTCATTAAAGCCTGATGCCTCGTCAACTATTACAGATTCTGCTTCAATTTCTATGGGCTGCTTTGCATCTTCCGAGAGTGCAAAAGCAAATGTTGAAAAAAATATAGTAGTTAATAAAATAATTTTATTCATAAACAGCTACAACCTTATTCATTAATTCAAGTTTTTTTGTAACAGCATCATAATGCATTTTTTTTGCCTTGATGTCAACTGTATTTGATTTAAAGTGAGAAGATGAATTAGACTTTAAAACTTCACCACCATTGGACTGATCAATTAAAAGATTAGAGCTATTAAGGCTACTTCCAGAGCTATTCAAAACCTCCACTTTGCCTAAAAGCTTAATAATCCTTAAATTCATATCTATATCAATACCACTGTCTGAATTAACAATATTATCTTTTGACCTATAAACTGTCGCTTCTTTACTTTTATATGTTTTTTCACCTGCATTATGACTAATATACAAATTCATTGTGTCTATCGTCACTCCGGAGTCTTCAAGAATCCTAACAACACCATTTAAATACATAGTATCACTTTCAATACTCATTTCCATCCCTTCAGAAATGATTCTTGCCGTCTCGCCCAAATATGTCACCTCTTTATTACTTTTAATTTGTCCACTATTGGTAAGAACAATTAAAGACTCGGTATCAAGCTCATGTGAGACTCCTGTTTTCGTTTGAATTTTGACCTCACCATTAAAAAACATCTCGCCTGATTTAAGCATTTCAGCACGATTTGATGTTAATACAAGACCTTCTTTTTGTGCTTCATTAAATGTTTTAACCTCTACATCAACAAGTTGAACTGGGGAATTTTTATAACTATAGTATGTTGTAGCTTGTATTGAATGCAAAAGAACTTGGTCTTTTGAATATTCCTTAAGGAGAAAATTATCTATTTTTTCAAGATAAGCTGTTTCTTTAGCTTCTTCATTAATGGATACTAATTGTTCTATAGGTTTTTGGAAGGCCAAAAGCTTTAAAAAATTATCTTGAAACACCCATAGAATGACTACCAAGACTATAATGAATACTATAAATGATTGAATTTTCTTAGTTTGAAAAAGTGCCATGATATGTTAAATCAAAGAATAAAAGGTCTGTACGGAATTACCCCAGACAAAGACCTGAATATCAGCCTTATTGAGAGTGCAATTAAAAAACATAAAGTAAATATTCTCCAATACCGCCGTAAAAATCAAGATGAAAAACGTAAGCTAGATGAGGCAACACAGTTGCTAGAGCTATGTCTACAACATAATACTTTATTTATAGTCAATGATGATGTCAACCTTTGCAAGAAAATTAGTGCTGACGGAGTTCACTTAGGTCAAAATGATGTCGATGTAAATTCTGCAAGAAGCCAACTTGGCGAGAAATTTATTATTGGGGTCTCCTGCTATAATAATCTTGAACTTGCTGTAGAAGCTGAAAAAAATGGAGCAGATTATATTGCTTTAGGGGCTATTTTTAAATCTACTACTAAGCCAAATGCTGCCAGTTGCTCTCTATCAACAATTCAAAATATCCGAAAAAAAATTAATATCCCTATTGTTGGCATAGGTGGAATTACTTTTGATAATCAACAAAGTGCATTAGATGCAGGCTGCAACTCTATTGCAATGATAGAGGGTCTTTTTGGTCGCTAAATCTAGAATTATTTTTGTAGTTATAGCCACCTTTTAAGCCTTTTTTTGAGACCACAAACTGCCACAAATGATTTTTTCTAGAGCGAAAAGCGGCAGCACACATTAGCAAATAGTACTCCCACATTCTCTTAAATCTTTCATCATATGTATCAGTTAATAAATCGAAGTTTTTTTGAAAATTTTCATGCCATGCCATTAAAGTTGCGTCGTAATCTTGGCCAAAATTATGCCAATCCTCAATAACAAACAAACCTTCAATGGATTCGCAAATTTGACTCGAAGATGGAGTCATGCCATTTGGAAAAATATACTTATTAATCCATGGGTCTGTAGCACGCCCCGGGTTGTTTCTTCCAATAGTGTGCAATAAAAATAAACCGTCATCCTTTAAGCACCTATTTACAACTTCCATGTAATTTCTATAGTTTTTATAGCCAACATGCTCGAACATCCCTATTGAAACTATACAATCATATTTCTTATTGAGTTCACGGTAATCTTTTAATTCGAATGATACATCAAGTCCTTCGCAAGATTTTTTTGCATAACTTACTTGTTCCTTTGATATGGTCACGCCATGAAAACTTACCCCGTAATTTTCAGCAGCATATTTCGCAAAACTGCCCCACCCACAACCAATCTCCAGAACATTCATCCCAGGCTTGAGGTGGAGTTTTCTGCAAATTAAATCTAACTTATTGATTTGAGCTTGTTCCAGATTCTTTGCTTTCCTCCAATATCCACAAGAATAATTCATTTTCTCATCAAGCATTAATGAAAATAAATCGTTGCCGATATCATAATGTTCTCTTCCGACTATATATGATCTTTTTTTTGTTTGAGCATTGAACAGGAAGGCTTTTGCTACATTCATTAAAAAATAGGGGGTAGTTGTTTTGACTTGTTTATCTATTCGACCACTCAGTAACTTATCTCCAAATTGATCTAATGACTTACAATCCCACCATCCATCCATATAGCTCTCACCAAGCGCCAAAGACCCCCCACTGAGAACACGTGCATAGAATAAATCATTGTTAATTTGTGGATCCCAAGAGCGGGTTCCATTGATTTGAATATCAACGGAATTAAATAGCTTGTCAACTGTTTTTTTAAAATCAGTCAAATATAAAAATACTTCAGTTTATTATTGAAATATTATCTTACCACAGAAATAATTATTTTGGAAATTGTGAATTAATTTTGAATTTTAATTAGAAAAATAATTTTTTAATAAGGCAAATAGGCTCAGAGAGATAATTACTATAAACCAGATTAAGGACCAGCCAGCCATACTCATACCTAAAAATTGCCATGGAATTTCAGCACAATTTCCATCGCCCATAAATAACGCATTCAAAACATCAGCAAATGGAAACACATCAATAATATACTCAAGTGGAGGACCGCACAATGGAACTTCATCTTCAGGAAGTCCTTGCAGCCAAACTTGACGAGCAGAGATCCATGCTCCTGCGATAGCAAAAATGGCTATAAAGAATGAATATAATTTACTGATTCGAATACTCGGTCTATGCAAAAAAGCTACAAATGAACTAACACCAATCATGCAATAAAAAAACTGTTGGGTTATGCATAGTGTGCAAGCCTCAAGCCCAAGAACTTTAATACTATAAGCTGCATAGCCAAGAAGCGAACCAACAAGTAAAAAAATAATTAAATGTATCTGCCGGGTTGGAAGTTTAAGAAAAAAATTAGTCACTATTACATCCTCTATAAATTTAAAAATTATCTCTTTCCATATTTTGCAAGCTCTTCCGGGTCATCCACTCTTGGCCGAGCAAAAAACTCATTAATCATAGGAACAAAAAACTCTAAAGGCTTAGAGTCATACTCAGGGTCAAAGCAGTTTTGGTCATATTGGTGGCAAAATTGAATTGCATCCTCATACCATGGACTATCTGCAAAAACTTCTCTTGCATCTCTATCTCCTCCAGTATGGTGAGCATAGTAATACATTTGAAAAGCGCCATGATGTTTAATAATCCAATAAAATTTTTCAGAGACAAATGGTCGAAGCAGCGATGCAGCCATTTCAGAATGAGAATAGGGGGCTAACTCATCACCAATGTCGTGAAATAAAATAGCCATAATCATTTCTATGCTTTCTTTAGCATGATACGCTCTAGTAGCCCCCTGCAAAGAGTGCTCAAGTCGACTAATTTGATAGCCAGAAAGGCTGGCATTTAGATTTCTTAAAGCAGAAATCAAGCGTTTTGGAAGATCTGCCTTATATTCATCTTCTAGAGCATCAAGAAAAGCATACTCATCAGCAGTGCCGTCCTCCATGTTTATAAAGTTAACCTTGTCCATAATTAATACCTTACCAATATTAAGGCTTAGATTCTTTTTGCACTATCCTGAAACAATCCAACAACATAATGCGAAAATGAATGCCTAACCATCATTAAAAGTTTTTGATTCTCACGATAAACAAATACAGGTGCCTGCCCAAAAGTTGTTGAGATCACTTTTCCTTCTTTAAGAGAGCCACTCAAGTCATAACTCATCCATCTAGCCAATAGATTATCTGTATTCTCACCAGTAAACTCAAGAATACCATAAGCAGCTGAATTATCTGTCATTGACAGCCCTTCAGGAAGTAATTTAATCTTGCCCACCAAGTTTTCTTTATCTTGCTGGTTATTGAGCAACCAAAACTCGTCAGGGCTTATCCAAAAACATTTAGCATCATTTTCTCCAGTACTTATGCCAAGAGAACTTGGCAACTGAATGTTAAAAAACTCTTTTGCAGCTTTATTATTTTTTTTAGAATCTTTAGATGTCCTTAATACCAGTAAAGATTTACCTGTAATTTCACGGCAATTAAGATGTTCCTGGTTTATCAAATATCCATCCTCATCGATAAGAGAACTGAATATTGATCTAAATTCTGGCATACTATTTTCTACTGTGATGGGATTAGTCATTGCCATCCACCTTTTCTCCTTGAATATCATAAAAGACACTACTAGAGACTTCACAAGGGATTTCCTTTAGGCCTTGTTTTTCTTGAACAATCTTGACTAATACTGTTTCACTCATTTTTGACAGGCCTCCCTTAAGCTGAGCCATTGCAATTGATCTTCCAAGAATAGGGCTGTAATAACTTGAGGTAATATAACCTATAGAGCTTCTATTATTGTTAATTATATGCGAGCCCTCAGGGAGAACAACTCCCTCATCCTTAGTTAAAAGACCTACTAGTTGAAAACGATCTTTAGAATTTAGTGCAGAAATACTAAAAGAACGACGACCAATATAAGAAAAGGGCTTGTCTTTTGCAAGGATCCAATTCATATTGACATCCATTGGCGTCATCGAACCATCAGTATCTTGTCCAACAATAATATAGCCCTTCTCAGCACGAAGAACATGCATTGATTCAGTGCCATAAGGCGTTATATTCCATTGCTTTCCAGCCAGAGCTACTTCATCCCAAATATAGCGACCATAATTAGCTTCCACATTAATTTCATAGGCAAGTTCACCGGAAAAACTAATTCTCATAATCCTTGCGTCTACACCGCATACTGTTCCAGGTCGCCACTGCATAAATTTAAAATTATCACGCTCAAAATCAACGTCTTGACACAAAACTTTCATCAAATTACGGGCATTTGGACCCACAACTGCGACAGTTGCAAATTGATCTGTAACACTACTAAGGTGGACATCTAAATCATCCCATTCAGTTTGAAGCCACATCTCTAAAGTGGTGTAAACGCTTGCAGCGCCTCCAGTTGTAGTAGTCATAATAAAATGATTGTCATTGATACAGGTTGATACACCATCATCAATGATCATTCCTTTTTCATTACACATAAGGCCATAACGACAACTTCCTGGCGCAAGCTTCATCCAAGCATTGGTGTAAACTCTCGATAAAAATTCTCTAGCATCGCCTCCCTGAACATCAATTTTTCCAAGAGTCGATGCATCCATCATTCCAAGAGAAGTTCTAACTGCAAGGCACTCTCTGTTAACTGCCTGATGCATATCCTCTCCACTCTTTGGATAATACCATGGTCGATACCACTGACCAACAACCTCAAACTCAGCTCCACTGTCTATATGAGAATCATGGATTGCTGTATACCTTTGAGGATCAAAAAAACCTCCCACTTCCCTACCTGCCATAGCACCAAAATCAACCCCAGTATAGGCTGGGCGAAATGTAGTTGTTCCTACTTCAGACAAGGGTACATCAAGAAACTCAGCTGCAACAGCAATACCATTAATGTTACCAGTTTTGCCTTGATCAGTTCCAAACCCCATTGCCGTGTAGCGCTTAATATGTTCAATCGAACGATACCCTTCTCTTATTGCAAGAGCAACATCCAAAGTAGTGACGTCATTTTGCATATCAATAAACACTTTTGGCCTATTAAGAATTTCTATTGGCATAAAAAATTGACTGGCATTGAAATAGTCCAAGTAATTTTCACTCATAACGCCTTGCTGGGCTTTTTTAACTTCCCCTAAAGATACAAGAGTCAATTGGGCTTTATTTTTTGCATCAATTACAGCATCCTTCCAAAAACCGATCGCACTAACAGAGCCACATACTTGTCTATTTTTTCGTTCCTTTTGTGGCAAAAATGCTTGAGAATCATCATCAAAAAAAGTCTTTGCACCGCAATGACAATCAAGATGAACCACGGGGTTAAAGCCCCCTGATGAAGCCAACAAGTCGCAATTAAGTCTTTTTGAAGAGCCTATAAGCATCCACTTCTTGCCTTGCATTTCAACCTTAGAAATCTCGATACCTTTTACAAGATTTGTACCATGTGCTTTTAATACAGCATAACCTTGAAGGACCTCGATGCCTGATTTTATCGCTTTTAAAACAATTTCGCTCTCATTACCAGAAGCCCTAACATCTATAACCTTACAGTTAATCTCATTACTTTTAATATCAATTGCTGTGCTATAAATACTATCATTATTTCCATACAAAATAACATTTTTGCCTGAGATTACACCAAACTCATTAAGATAACGTCTCACAGACTGACTCAACATAGTATTTGCTAAATCGTTTGTTTCAAATAGCATAGGACGCTCGTGAGCACCAGTTGCCAATATAACTTCCTTTGCTCTTATTTTATGTAGTACTTTCCTAGCTCCCTGAGTGCTTCCTGCAAAAAGTGACTCGCCTGTAGCATTAGTCTGCAACACTTCTATGTAGTTGTGATCATACCAAGCATATGCGGTAGAACGGGAAAGTAATTTCAAGCGACTGTTAGCTTCATTTTTAAATTCCAGCAGCTTATTAATGCTACCACGATGCCAACTAATAGCTGAATCATCACTTTTAAATTCATTAAATAACTCACCACCCAGATGAGCCCGCTCATCAACTAACACAACCCTTGTTGTTTTAGAGTTATTAAGAACTTCTAGTGCAGCTGTTATTCCTGCGACGCCTCCCCCAACAATAAGAACTTCAGCATGATGGAAGATATGATCATAAACATCTTCATCTTTTTCGGTTGGAGCTTTTGAAAAACCTGAAAGCGATCTTAGGCTGTCTTCAACCAATGCCCAAACCTTTTGTTTTATAAACGTTTTATAATAAAAACCAGCAGGCATAAATCGATGTAAAGGCTTAATAATAGCGCGAAAATCAATCGAATTAGGGTTACTAGAGCTCACCGCACTTAAGCCATCATAAAGCATCACTTCAGTTGCCTTTAAATTAGGAGTATAGCGCCCACCAATTTCAAGTGAAACAAGTGCGTTAGGCTCTTCAACGCCTGAACCCATAAGACCACGCTTACGACCATATTTAAAGCTTCTAGCAAAGAAAAGAACATCATTTGCTATTAGTGCAGAAGCCAATGTATCACCCTTATATCCCTTGTAGGACCTATTATTAAATATAAAACTTAATGATTCTGATTGGTCTATATGGTCATTGTTATGATTTCTTAATCTCATGATTTATTCTCACTTGTTACCTCTCCAAAAGCCGCAACTTCAAGAATTTCATGGCTAATCGTAGATCTTTTAACTAAGAAGTATTTTCGACAACCGTTAGTGTGGACCCACTGCTCCCAATGATCTCCTTTATGATTAGTGCGATAAAATACGTAATCAGCCCACTCATCATCGCTTAGCTCTTCAGGGTTCTGAGGTCTAGCAATGAAAGCTTCTCCAGCAGGGGAGAATTCATTTTGATCTCTCGATTCTTTACAATATGGACAATCTATCAAAAACATAATATTACCTTTATAAAAAACTAATGCGCAACTCCTGCTGCGCCATGCTCATCGATAAGAGCGCCACTTGTAAAACGATCGATATGAAACGGGACTGCAAGCTCATGTTGTTTATCTTGAGCTATAGTGTGTGCAAAAACATTACCAGAGCCTGGAGTTGCTTTAAAGCCACCAGTACCCCAGCCACAGTTAAAGTAAAGCCCTTCAACTTTTGTTGGGCTAATAATTGGACAAGCATCTGGACAAACATCAACTATGCCACCCCATTGTCGGTTCATTCGAACTCTCGAAAAAATTGGAAATAGTTCAAGTATTGCGGCAGCGCAATGCTCTACTATTTTCGCGCTACCTCTTTGAGCATATGAGTTGTATCCATCGATACCGGCACCAATAACTAAATCTCCCTTATCGCTCTGACTTACATAACCATGAACAGCGTTAGACATAACTACCGTATGAAGAATTGGTTTCATAGCTTCAGATACAAACGCTTGCAAAGGGTGGCTTTCAACTGGCAATCTTAATCCTGCCATTTTTGCTACCACTGAAGAGTGCCCTGCGCTTACACAGCCAACACGATCTGCCATGATGTCACCTTGCGTTGTCTTAACGCCTTTAATTCTCCCTCCATCAATCTCAAAATCAATAACCTCACAATTTTGTATGATATCAACACCAAGATTTGAGGCAGCCCTAGCAAATCCCCAAGCAACACCATCATGTCTCGCAACACCAGCACGCGCCTGGAAAGAGGCTCCCATAATTGGATACCTTGCATTTTTAGAGGTATTAATAATTGGAATTTGTTCCTTTATTTCTTTATGGTCGACCACTACAGCATCAACACCATTAAGCACATTAGCGTTTACTCTTCTCTCAATATCTCTCATATCTTGAAGAGTGTGTCCAAGGTTGTATACACCTCTCTGGCTAAACATGACATTAAAGTTTAGGTCTTCGCTAAGCCCCTCCCAGAGTCTCATGGAGTGCTCATAAAGACTAGATGCCTCATCTCTTAAATAGTTTGAACGAATAATAGTTGTATTTCTGCCAGTATTACCGCCGCCAATATAGCCTTTTTCCAGAACTGCAACATTTGTAATGCCACACTCCTTAGCCAAATAATAAGCTGTTGCAAGGCCATGGCCGCCGCCGCCAATAATAATAACATCGTACTTAGACTTAGGCTTTGATAATGGGATTGCTTGATCCCATTCTTGATTACCCAATCCAGCCTTTAATAACGAATACCAAGAATATTTTTTTTGCATAATAATTTAAGCTCGAACAATAAAACTATAAATCAAGAACTACGTCACTTGTAGGATAAGAACAACAAGTAAGTATGTATCCTTCTTCCTCATGGGACTTTAAAAGCCCGCCCTGAGAATCCATCTCAACTGTACCTTCTAACATTTTGGTTCGACATGTCCCGCATAAACCCATAGAACATGCAAAAGGAACTGTAATACCTTGTTTTTGTATTGAAACTAATATACTCGAATTACTACCGCAAGATACTATTTTCCCGCTCTTCGACAGGGTGACATTATATTCATTTATCCCACTATTTGGAACTTTATGCTCAGGCAATTCTAGATTAATTGCCATATTGCTTTGAGCGGTTGAACTCTCAATATCAAAACTCTCTTGGTGGTATGCTGACATATCAAAATCACTTAACTTTAAAATTTTTTGTGCATTTAGCATATATGGCTCTGGTCCACAACAATATATTTCTCTATCAATGAAATCAGGGACAAGATCTAAAAGCATTTCAGAACTCAAAAATCCACTTTCCCCCTCCCAAGTTGAATCTGGAGTATCACATATAAAATGTCTTTTAAAGTTAGATTGATGGAGCTCATAAAACTCCAGCTCTTCTTTTGAAATCAGGTCTTTAGGAGATTGTGCATTATGGATAAAGACTAAATCAACATTTATAGACAAATCAATAAAATACCTTGTCATGGAAAGCATAGGAGTAATTCCACTTCCGCCTGACATGAGTAACATTTTGCGCCTAGGCTGATCAAGTGCAGCACTAAAAGATCCTCCAATATTAAGCGCATCAATGCAATCACCAACCTTCAAAGTATCATGCATCCAGTTTGTAACGACACCAACTTTCATTCGTTTATTGGTAATGGTAATTGTATGTGGTCGCGTTGGACTTGAAGCAATGGTATAAGTTCTCATTACCTCAATTCCATCTATATTTAAAAATAAAGTTGTATGCTGGCCTGGCAAAAACTGAAACCAAGCATCTTTCTTGGATTTAAAAGTAAAACTCTTAACATTGTGAGTTTCATCTTTAATCTCAATACACTCTAGAGGCGACAAGTCACCCACCCATCTATCAAGATTTTCAATATTTATATTAGGAAAAATTAATCCACTCATCTTGCTTCAACTTAATATTTAAATAATTATTTACAATTTTATCATTGGCCGGAGCCGTTGTAAAAATTAGAAAAGAAAACAGAGTGTTTTTAAAACCAATTAAAACAATAAGCTAAGGCATAGGGATTATATGTTTTTTTCTTGCATTCATTCCCTGAAAAATAATTGCCATAAAGATAGCACAACCACCAATTAAAGTATTTGTACTTGGCACCTCATGAATCCCAAAAATTGGCAGCCATGCCCAAAAAATACCCAACACCACCTCTAACAATGAAAGCATCACAAGCTCGCCACTAGGCAAATATTTTGCGCCTAACCCATATAATATAAGGCCAAGGCCAACAACTAAACCATGCATCATGCTAATTCCAATATTGACTGGGACCATTTCAAAGCTACCTCCACTTACTAGGATTAAAATTGTTGACCATAACATGCAAAAAAAGCCAGCAAGAGCAGGCGTTAATAATTTAGGGACTTCAGGATTTTTTCGAATTGTAATTGTGTATATTGCAAAGCCTAAAGCTACAAAGAAACCATAAACAACCCCTAATAAAGTAGTTGATTTCTCAGTATCCCAAACCATAATTGTAATTCCAGCAGCAACAATCAACATATTTATGAAAGTGATGCGACTTAGCCTTTCACCTAAAATAAGATAGCCTAAAAATGCAGAAAGAACTGGAGACAAGGCAAGCATTAACAATGTAATAGCTACTGTGGTGGTGGTTAGCGCATAAATCCAACCAAAAAATGTAAATGACATTACTACGCTTCCAACCAAGCTCCAAGAATCAATCCTTTTAAACGTATTAAAAAAGTCTTTGCCCTCTCTAAGAGCAACAAAAATGAGTATCACTGATGTAATGATTAGGCCTCTATAAAGTAGATATTGAAGCCTATAGTTTTCAGCATCTTCTAGAAGGCGCACAAGTGGAGCACCAAAGCTCCAAATGATTCCACTGACAACTACTAATACAAATCCAAGGAAATATCTATTCTGCATGAAACCCCTATTAAACATAAAGATTGACATTAATTATTTTCGCATTGTGTTCTTAAAATATATATCTGTCAATCATTTTTTTAAGCACTAAGTTGAAACATTAAACCTACTTATATTATTTGTTCAAAAAAATAAGTAGATTCAAATCATAGTAGCAGTTAAAATTCAACTTTAGCCCTATGGATCAATGAAAAATCATGGAAAACTTGAGAGGTATTTTATTCATGATTCTTGCTATGGCGGGCTTTGCATTTGAAGACTTATTTATCAAGATACTCTCGGCTCATTTACCAATATCAGAAATTATAATAATTCTTGGTTTTACCGGAAGCGTTGTATTTCTTATTATTGCAATTATTCAGAGAGAGCCAATTATTCACAAAGATGCATTAGATAAGCATGTGATAATGCGAACAATTTTTGAATTGTTAGGGGCGGTATTTTTTGTTACAGCAATTGCCCTAACACCACTTTCATCGGCTTCAGCAATCCTACAAATAACGCCATTATTAGTAACCATTGGTGCTGTAATATTTTTTAAAGAAAAGGTAGGGTGGAGACGCTGGAGCGCAGTATTCGTTGGGTTCATCGGAGTATTATTGATTTTACGTCCTGGCTTTGAAGGATTTATGCCAGAATCAATATTCGCATTGCTTGGGTCTTTATTTCTAGCAGCAAGAGACTTGGCAACTCGAGCAATGAAGACTTCACTTTCTTCAGTAACTATTGCTTTATATGCATTTATTGCCTTTGGAATCTCAGGTGTTTTAATTATTCCATTTAACTCTCCAATGATAGTGCCAACAACAAACCTTATCATATATTTTATTGGAGCATCAATTTTTGGAGTTATTGCATACTATTCACTGGTTACATCTTCACGTATCGGTGAAATGTCTGTGATTTCGCCATTCAGATACTCAAGAATAGTATTTGCAATCCTTCTAGCAATCATAATTCTTGGGGAGAGGCCAGACAGCCTAACATTGATTGGAGCTTCAATTATTGTCGCATCAGGACTTTACACATTCATTCGTGAAAGTGTTTTAAAGCGGCCTCAATGAAATTCAAAAGTTTTAACCATAGATCATAATCTCTTTTTTTCAACAAACTAAAAACATATGATTTAGAAAAAGCTTGCTATACTTAAGTATATTGACTAACATTTCGCACAAATTAAACCATATACAGGAGTCGCTATGAATATGCCAAGAACAATACTTATACCGAATGGTGACAATATAGTTCATACATTTAGTGATAAAGAATTCCAAAACCGTCAAGAACGCCTTAGAAGCCATATGTCAAAAAATAACATTGATAGTGTAATTTTTACATCAATTCATGGCATTAATTACTACAGTGACTTCCTCTATTGCTCTTTTGGGAGGCCTTACGCGCTTGTCGTTACTCAGGATAAAGCAACAACGGTAACGGCAAATATTGACGGTGGTCAACCTTGGCGCCGAACTTTTGGTGAAAACCTAGTCTACACAGACTGGCAAAAAGATAGCTTCTTTTATGCGCTTCAGCAACTTGTAAATAACGGCGATAAAATTGGTATAGAGTATGACCATATAACTAAAGAACGTTTAGATAAGCTTCAAGCTGCATTTAATCAATCTAACTTTATTGATATTTCAGTTGATTGCATGAAGATGCGCTCAATCAAATCAGATGAAGAAATTGCTCATATTATTCAGGGAGCAAATGTTTGTGATATAGGTGGCGCAGCCCTAGTGGAGGCGATTAAAGAAGGCGCACCAGAACATGAGATAGCCCTTCATTCAACACAAGCCATGGTCAGAGAGATTGCTAAGCGCTTTCCAAGCTCAGAACTTATGGACACTTGGACTTGGTTTCAATCTGGCATTAATACTGATGGTGCACATAATCCTGTGACGACTAGGAAAGTTCAAAAAGGTGATATTCTAAGTCTTAATTGTTTTTCAATGATTGCTGGCTATTATGTTGCACTTGAAAGAACATTATTTTATGATCATGTTGATGACGAATCTCTTAGATTGTGGGAAATTAATGTAAAGGTTCATGAAGAAGGAATGAAGCTTATTAAACCTGGGGTTGCATGTAAAGACATTGCTCTTGAACTTAATAAAATTTTTGAAGAATATGGCTTACTTGAAAGTAGGACCTTTGGATATGGCCATTCATTTGGAGTCCTATCTCACTACTATGGGCGTGAAGCTGGAGTAGAGCTAAGAGAAGATATTGATACAGTTCTTCAAAAAAATATGGTTGTTTCTATGGAGCCTATGATTATGATTCCAGGAAGTCAACCAGGTGCTGGTGGTTACCGTGAGCATGACGTTATGGTGTTAACTGAAGATAGCGCCTATGACATAACTAAATTCCCATTTGGTCCAGGGCATAATATTATTACTTAGTAGTTTTAATAAAGCTCTAAAACTCAGATAAATGGATACTATTGATTATTCTTACCTATTAAAAGAATTGCAGATAGCAGCTCGAGAAGCTGGCAATGAGATTATGAAAATCTATGCCAATTCAATAAAGGTCGACTACAAAGAAGATGGATCCCCCGTAACCCTTGCAGATCAAGCTGCCGAGCATGTAATTCTCAATAAACTTAAAGAAATCATCCCAGAAATTCTCATAATTTCAGAAGAAAATTCTAGCAGTCATAGCGCAAAAGCTACTAATAAGTTTTTTCTTATTGATCCGCTTGATGGCACTAAAGAATTCCTAAAAAAAGATGGATTAGGTTCATTTACCGTAAATATTGGACTTATTGAAAATGGTATTCCAACATTAGGTGTTGTATACGCACCTGCACTAAATCGAATGTTTTTTGCTTCAGTTTCTGCAGGTGCTTTCGAAGAATCAAATGGCTTAATTAAGCCTATCACTATTCGAGCAATACCTCAATCTGGAGCTGTTGCTGTAGCAAGTGTTTCTCACCGTGATGAGTTGACAAATACTTGGTTAAATGATCATAATATTAAAAATACGACATCTATTGGATCTTCATTGAAATTTTGTTTAGTAGCTTGCGGAGAAGCTGATGTTTACCCTCGATTTGGCCCAACTATGGAATGGGATACTGCTGCCGGGGATGCTGTATTAAGATCTGCAGGGGGGACAGTTAAGCTTCCAAATGACGAACCTTTCAAATATGGAAAATCCAACTACAGAAATGGTCCATTTATTGCTCACGGAAGTTTCTAGATCAAAAGAATTAATAGAGATTATTAATTAACCAACCCTAACTTTCATAAGAATATATCTCTACCATCATCTCATCAGCAATTTTCTCAAGCTTATCTCTGATAAGACTCTCGTCAATTGATACAGGCAAATGAAGTGTGATTTGCGCTTTAAAAAGCTGCTCTCCAGACATCGATGCATCAATTATTTCAGTCTTTAGCTCCTCTACATTAGCTTTCAAATCATCTGCCAAAACATGGGACAATTTATTAATAATACCGACATGGTTTTGACCAATAAGCTCAATGTTATAACTCTTTACATTGGTTTGTTTTAATGGCGAGGTTTCTTCACACGCTACTTGCAGCCCTAGAGAGGATGAAACCAACTCTTTACTTAATTGAGCCGCATTTTTAGAAGGCACGTTAACCTTTAGAATTCCTGCAAACTTCCCTTCAAAGCTGGACATATTACTTTCGATCCAGTCACCATTATTAGCAACAATAATCTTTGAAAGACCGTCAACCAGTCCAGGTTTATCGTCACCTAAAACACTAATCAAAAATGATATCATAAAATTTTTATCTATAATTTTCTACGCTTGGACAAGAGCAAACTAAATTCTTATCTCCATAGACATTATCCACTCGCGAAACTGGTGGCCAGTACTTAACTCGCCTTAAACTTTCGACAGGATATGCTGCCTCTTCCCTGGAGTATGAAAAATTCCATTGCGTAGATGTTACCATTTCTAGAGTATGTGGAGAATTAATTAATGGATTATCTTCAGTAGAATATTCTCCAGATTCAACTTTTAATATCTCTTTTCTGATTTGTATCATAGCATCGCAAAACCGATCAAGCTCATCCAATGACTCTGATTCTGTTGGTTCAATCATCAATGTACCAGCGACAGGAAACGACATAGTTGGCGCATGAAAACCATAGTCAATTAATCGTTTGGCTACGTCATCAACACTAATACCAACTGTATCTTTAATGGGCCTAATATCAATAATACACTCATGAGCAATCCTGCCATTTTCATCACTATAAAGTATCGGATAATGCTCTTCAAGTCTCTTTGATATATAGTTCGCGTTTAAGATTGCATTACATGTAGATTCATAAAGACCCTCTTTACCAAGCATTGCAATATACATCCAACTGATAGGCAAAATACTGCCAGAACCCCATGGAGCACCAGAAATACTTCCAACGTCTGTATTATTAAGTGGCGTAGTAGGTAAAAAATGTACTAAATGCTCTTTAACACCAATGGGTCCAACTCCTGGTCCACCGCCGCCATGAGGAATGGCAAATGTTTTATGTAAATTAAGGTGTGAAACATCACCTCCAAATTCACCCGGAGCAGAAACGCCCACCATTGCATTCATATTGGCTCCATCGATATAAACCTGACCCCCAGCATTATGAACAATTTCACAAACCTCTTTTACATCCTTTTCAAATACTCCATGAGTAGAGGGATATGTAATCATTATTGCCGCTAAATTATTGGCGTGCTCCTTAGTTTTTGATCTTAAATCTAAAAGATCAATGTTTCCATCATCTGCGCTATCAATTACGATTACCTTCATTCCAGCCATTTGTGCAGACGCTGGGTTGGTGCCATGAGCAGAAGATGGAATTAAACAAATATTCCTATTTTCTTCACCTCTACTTTTATGATAAGCGCGAATTGCAATTAACCCAGCGTACTCTCCCTGAGCTCCTGAATTTGGTTGAAGTGATATTGCTGAATAACCTGTCGCCTCGCAAAGCATTTCTTCAAGCTCACTAATCATTTGCTGGTAGCCTATGACCTGATTCATTGGTACTGCCGGATGAATTTGAGAAAATTCTGGCCAAGATACTGGTATTAATTCAGCTGCAGCATTAAGCTTCATAGTACATGAACCAAGAGGAATCATTGATCGATCAAGCGCAATATCCTTGTCCCCTAAATAACGAATATAACGCATCATATTTGTTTCTGAGCGATAGGTATTAAAAACGTCATGCGTTAAGAAACTTGATTTTCGTTTCAGACTCTTATTGATTTGAGCCTTATTTTTTTCAAATATAGCTTGAGTACTAAGGTCAGATTCTTTATTAAATATTTTCCATAAATACTCTATATCCTCAGGAGTACTTAGCTCGTCAAATGAAACTGAAACGAGTGTTTTACTAAAAACATGTATGTTGTATCCATTTTTTTCTGCCTGCATAACTACAGCATCAGAGTTTTCAACCTCTACAGTTAAGGTATCAAAAAATGTTTCATTTAAAATTCGAAACCCCATTTCTCTCATACCATCAGCAAAAACACTGGAGTAACGAAAAATTCGATCGGCAATATTTTTAAGGCCCTCTGGTCCATGATAAACCGCATACATACTTGCCATAATTGCCAATAGAGCCTGGGCAGTGCAAATATTACTTGTTGCTTTCTCACGACGAATGTGTTGCTCTCTAGTCTGAAGCGCAAGTCGATAAGCCAGCCTACCTTTAGTGTCAACTGATGCGCCAATAATACGGCCAGGCATTGATCTTTTATACTTATCATTGATTGACATGTAAGCGGCATGTGGCCCACCATATCCAATTGGCACTCCAAATCGTTGCGTATTACCAACTACTATATCTGCACCCATTTCACCAGGTGGTTTTAAAAGCGTCAAAGAAAGCAAGTCTGCACTAACTGCAACGAGTGCTTTTTTTTGATGAACTAACTCTATTAAATTTGAGAAATCACTATAGCCACCAAAAGTATTGGGGTATTGCAACAACACTCCAAAACAATCGAGCTCTTCAAGCTCAGTCAAAGGGTCACCAACAACAACAACAATATTTAATGGCTCAGCCCGTGTCTTAATTACTTCAATATTTTGTGCAAAGCAATCATTAGCTACAAAAAAAACATTACTTTTAGACTTGCTAACCCGATGACATAAAGTCATAGCCTCTGCACAGGCAGTAGCTTCATCAAGCATTGATGCATTAGCTAAATCCATTCCTGTCAAATCTGAAACCATTGTTTGAAAATTCATTAACGCTTCTAAACGGCCCTGAGATATTTCTGGCTGATAAGGGGTATAAGCAGTATACCAAGAAGGATTTTCTTGGACATTACGCTGGATTACTGGTGGCGTGATTGAATTGTAATAGCCCTGACCTATGAATGACTTATAACGAATATTCATTCTAGCTAGATTTCTTAATTTTTTAAGCGCTGCCAACTCTGACATTCCTTTAGCTATATTCATTGGCTTTTTACGACGAATAACGTCTGGAACAATCTCATCAATCAATTTATCTAAGTTATCAAAACCAAGATAATCAAGCATCTGATTTTTCTGCTCAGTTGATGAACCAATATGCCTAGTAGTAAAGGCATCATTATTTAATAAATCTTCAATCTTATTCGCCATTGAACTCTTTCCTTATTCTTCAATAAAATTGTTATATGCGCTTTCGTCCATTAAATCATCCAGCTCTTCAGGACTCGATAATTTCACCTTGATAAACCAACCATCCCCCATAGAGTCTTCAGTGACAAGCTCTGGCTCCTCTTCCAAGCGACTGTTTACTTCAACAATAGTTCCAGAAACTGGAGCAATTAAATCTGAAGCAGCTTTAACTGACTCAATTACGGAAATATTCTCTCCGCGGCTACACTCATCCCCAACTTCTGGCAACTCAACATAAACTAGGTCGCCTAATTGCTCTTGGGCAAAATCCGTTATCCCAATAACTACCAGATCATCTCCTTGTGATTGAATCCATTCATGATCTTCTGAAAATTTAATACTCATTACTGCTCCTCATATTAATATTTAACCTCTGTAATAGTTCTGTTTAACAAATGGCAGACTTACAACCTCAACTGCAATTTTTTTATCCCTAACTAATGCAAAAAGCTTGGAATTTTTTTCTATATAACTCTTTTTTAATCTTGCTATAGCTATTGGCCTATTTATGCTAGGACCAAAACCACCGCTCGTTACCTTTCCCACATTATTACCTAACTCATCTTCAATCATGGCTCCCTCTCGAACAGGCATTCTTCCTTCTGGCTGCAATCCAACAACCTTTGATTCAGCGCCCTCATCAAGATGGCTAATAATAACATCAGCACCTAGATAATTGCCCTCTCTCACTCCTCCGGTCCTTCTTGCCTTCGACAATGCCCAGCTCAATGAGGACTCGACAGGACTATGATCGTTATCAAGCTCATGCCCATAAAGTGATAATCCAGCCTCTAAACGAAGTGAATCTCTCGCCCCCAAACCAACCCATTCAACTTCCGTATTCGAAAGAAAGAGCTTTGCTAATTCTTCAGCATCTTTAGCTGATACTGAAATTTCAAAACCATCCTCGCCTGTATACCCAGATCTAGTAATGAGACAGTTCATTCCATTTATCACTAGCTGCCTAGCGGTCATAAAAGTCATCTCACTGGTAGACGGTGCAATTTCAGATAAAACCTCATGTGCCTTAGGTCCTTGCAGTGCAAGCAATGCAACATCTTCAAGAAACTCTACTTTGCAATCATCGCCAATAGTGCTTTGCAAATGATCATAATCAGCGTCTTTGCAAGCAGCATTGACAACTAAAAATAAATCTTCGTCGCCCAGGTTTGTAACCATTAAATCATCCATTACGCCGCCAGATTTATTTGTAAACAAGGCATAACGTAATTTCATTAAAGGTAAATCAATAATATCAACTGGGACTATAGACTCAAGTGCTTTTTTTGAATTTGGACCAACTAACCTTATTTGACCCATATGAGAGACATCAAAAAGTCCTGCTTTTTCGCGAGTATGAATATGCTCTTTTTTTATCCCAAGAGGGTAACTTACAGGCATTTCATATCCAGCAAATGGAACCATTTTAGCTCCTGCATCTAAATGCATTTGATATAAAGGAGTGACCCGAATTTGTTTATCTGCAGACATTAGTATTTGCCTCAAAAAACCTTATTATATAAGAATAGTGTTTTTAGTTTAATTCAATTGTTATTGAATTGACATAAATAAGATTAAATAATTGTTTGGCACGTAAACAACATAAAAATTTACCTAGTTTTTCATATGTTAATACTTAAGTTTTTGCTTTAATCAATACCTATTAGTTAGGCTATATATAGGATAAGGAAGTTCTCCATTTTTGATACGATAAATATTTTTAGAAATTGTTTTAGATGCTGAATTTGGGTTGCTTTGACCTGCAATATGCGGAGTTATGTAAACTAAAGGATGATTCCAAAGTGAATTATTTTCCGGTAATGGCTCTTTCTCAAACACATCCAATGCAGCTGCAGCAATATGACCATCATCGAGTAGAGATAATAAATCTATCTCATTGATAATATTACCTCTACCGATATTAATAATAAACGTGCCCTTTGGTAAAGACAGCATTTCTTTTTTTGTAACTAAGTTAGTTGTGGCTTGAGTTAATGGAAGTACATTAATTAATATGTTTGTTTTATTTAAAAAATCAGTTAATTGATCTTTACCATAGTAATAATGAATTCCATCCATAGATTTCTTTTTAGTAGCTCCCCAACCAATAACATTAAAGTCTAGATTAACCAATGAGTCACCAATACTTTTTCCAATATTACCTAGTCCCATAATTCCAATTGTTCTATCCTCACTTTGAATCGAGCTTTGTTGAGTCCACTCAGATCTAGATTGTTGAATTCGATAAAGGTACTGATCGCTATGAAAATGAAGCACCCAATGCAAGGCATGAAGGCACATTTCATGAGTTAATTTTTTATCAACTAAACGAACTATTGGGAGCCCTTTGGGCAGATCAGGATCACTGATAATGTGATCTACTCCAGCCCCTAGAGACAAAATCGCTTTTAAATTTGGATACTTTTTTAATATGCCACGAGGATGTTTCCAGACCACAGCAAATTCAACCTCATTAACATCTCCATCATCAGGATAAACTCTGATATCTATCTCTGGCATAGCCAATCTAAGGCCTTTTGACCAAACATCCATATCCTCCCAAAAGTCAGTTGATGCTAATAATAACGCCATAATTTATTCCATATTTAGGTTGCAGATTTATATCAACATTATAAATTAATTAGTAAAACACTAAAAAAAAATTGTAAATTAATTCATTAAATGGTGAATTTTTTAATAGCTACGTTTACAGCCATAATGTAGAATGCAAAACTTTATATATATGATTTTATTATGTTTATTAGCGTTTTAGACTTATTCAAAATAGGCGTTGGTCCTTCAAGCTCTCACACAATGGGGCCGATGGTAGCTGCTAATGATTTCATGCAACATGTTCGAAATTTTGTAGAATTAAACCCTACAATTAATACCTATCATATTAGGTGTACTTTAAAGAATTCTTTAGCTTATACAGGAGTAGGGCATGCAACAGATAAAGCGGTAACTCTTGGTCTGAATGGATATCTTCCACATACCATCATTAAAGAGAATATGGATGAGGTCATTGAGCAAACATGGAATTCAAAAAGTATAGATATCAGCAAGACTCAAAAAGTAGCATTCTTTTCAGAAGATGATATCATTTTTGATACCAGAAACTCATTAAAGCAAAATCCTAATGGAATGGTGTTTGAGCTCCTTGATAAGTCAGATGTAATTCTAATTTCACACACTTACTTTTCTATCGGTGGAGGTTTTATATCTACATTAGCAGAAATAGATAATATTAAAGCGCCGATTGCAGCAGAGCCGAGCTCAGCTTATCCATTCCCCTTTGATAATTCAGACCAAATGCTTGAAATGTCTAAAAAACACAATAAAACCATTTGGGAAATGAAGCTTGCCAATGAATTAGAAAATATTCCTGAAAAAATTCTAAACAAAGAGCTTGATGATATTTGGAATGCAATGAAAACTTGTGTTGAGACTGGTCTTGCTACCGAAGGCATATTGCCAGGTGGCTTGAATACAAAGAGGCGCGCAAAAAAATTACATGAAAGCCTCCAGAGTGATCCAGAAAATACAAATTCTAGTGACTGGCTTTGTGCCTATGCCATGGCAGTAAATGAAGAGAATGCTGCTGGTCATATGGTTGTTACTGCTCCGACTAATGGCGCTGCAGGAGTAGTTCCAGCAACTCTTTACTACTTCTACAAACACAAGTCAGCGACTCAAGAGCAAATTCGTCAATTCCTATTAACGGCATCTGCAATCGGCGGACTAATAAAACACAATAGCTCTATATCAGGTGCTGAGGTCGGCTGTCAAGGTGAGGTAGGCTCAGCATCCTCAATGGCTGCTGCAGCTTTATGCACTGTAAGAGGCGGCACAACTGCTCAAATTGAGAATGCCGCTGAAATGGCCCTAGAACACCACATAGGAATGACTTGCGATCCGGTTAAAGGTCTTGTTCAAGTTCCTTGTATTGAGAGAAATGGATTTGGTGCGGTTAAGGCATATACTGCAAGCTCACTGTCGCTTAGAGAAAGTGGTGAGCACTTAATTTCTTTAGATCAGTGCATTGCAGCTATGAAAAGAACTGGCCTCGACATGTCCACAAAGTACAAAGAGACGTCATTGGGTGGTTTAGCTGTAAGTTTTATTGAATGTTAAATTAGTCTGTATCAACTAGTCCGGCGCCAGCACCAGAAGCCCTGGACTCAGCACTTGATTTAACTAAGCAGCGTGAAAAATAACTATAAATTGCCTCCCAATTCTCTTCAACTTTAACGCCATTATGAAGAATTTTTAATTTCTCTTCATCTAACTTAAATTTCTTAATAGTCTTTCCTTTATAGGTCTGATCGCTCGCTTTTAAAGATGAAATTAACATATCAGCATTACTACTTAATTCTATAAGGTTAGGTGTTGAACTTAAAACTTCCCACTCTTCGTTATCAATTAAATTAACTTGGAATTGGTTTTTTTCTTGGTCAATCCAAGATACTTTTAAGCCATTACATTGATTTGCACCTAATGCAGATACAACTAGAAATGGAGAATCAACATTACTGATCTTTAGCTCACCAGAGCCATTGCTAACTTCAATCCAATCCACACAACTCGCTGAAGCCTCTAGAGAAGATAAGAATTTTCCTTCTGGACAAAATAAATACCCCCCTTCTTTCGTTTTTTCAAATTTGATTGATAAGCTACTTGTTTGACTATCTAAATTATCTAGCGCTTTTAAGCTGCATCGTGAAGGATCAAAACCGTTTTCTGAAGCCCACATATTAGCTCTTGCAAAGTCTTCTGAAAGGCCAATAGGAGCCTCTACTCCAAAAGCTGCCCGAGTAAAATAAAAAAGAACTTCATTTAAAGAAATTGTTAGATCGCTTTTTGACATGAACAGTTTATGCAAGGATATGACTGCGAACGTCCTCCAATTGGAAATGACCAACAGTCATGATTCGGCTCTGATAATTGGTCGGGCATTGGTGCGCCTTGATACATTGAAATCCGAGTCCAAAGGTTTGACTTTGGATCAAATTTTGAAGCTCCAAAAAAAGCCAACTTAAAACGTAATAAATCTAGTGGTCTCATAGATTCACTTAACAAATTATCTTGTACTTCAGAATAAGGCTTTACAAAAGTATTCTGAATTCGACGAATAATATGTCTAAATTGTGGATTCATCATTACAAAATCACTCAGAGTAGTTTTATTACTAGTTTCTGATAGCTTTTCATTTAAGTCATGAACATCCCTACCAATAGCGAGAGGCATTTCTTTCTCAACTCCCTCATCAATACCTTTAGAGCCAAACCTAGGCTCTAATTTGTCCTCTGAATAATACCAAAAATGGTGCTGAGACTCCTCCAAAGAAAAATCAATAGTTGTCGCCCACTGATACGAATCAGCAACAACCTCTTTTAATTGAGCTATTGACATATCTGCTTGAAATTTTGGAATTGATGTTGTTGACATTGACTCTGCTAGCTCATCCACTAAGGATCCATGTGGCTCAATAATTAAAGAAACCACCATCTCTTGGCATTCCAAAGAAAAATTGTCCTCAACATATTGATAAATACCGTTCCAAGGATAGGGTCTTAAAATATTTGACTCATTTTCGCACCAAATTCTTAGCACCTGAATTTCATCTGTCAGGCATGAAATCCTTTTAGCCTGAATTACATCTTCAACATTCCATTCATCGATATGCTGACTAACCTGAGGCAATGACTTTAAAAAAACTTCAAGAGTGCCTTCTATGGGAGTTTCAATTGCCCTGACTCTTGCTAGTGCGGTTTCTTTTGCGACAACCCAATTATGAATTAATGAAGGATGTTTAAGTAAAAATGGTGCCATGCCGAGGCCTGTTGCATTTCCAACGCCAATAAATCGACGTGTGGTTTTATCAAGTTTAACAGCCTTTTTACCGCCTCTTTCTTTGGCAAGCTCTTCGGCGGAGTCTATCGTAAACCAACGTATTAAGTAAACAGTTAATAATTCTATTTGAAAAGGCGCCTTGCACTCCTCTCGATCAACAATTTTTTCCCTATCTGCGCAGCCAAACTTACCACTACCATAAACAGCCGAAGTCCTCATTAAATAACCTACTGAGGTCAATAAATCAATGTCTGGTTGATTGCCTAAAGACAAAGAGTCAACTACATTTTTAAATACTCTTAGGCTTTTGTTTGCCCTGGAAAGAGTAAGCTCACTCGGTCTGAATCGACCACCTTCCTGCTTTGGAGTATTGTTTGCCAAATAATCCAGATCCTCTTGTGATGGAATACCATCGAAAAGGCTAAAAGTTGCATCCCATACTTCCGCAATAACCCTATCAGTTCTCATATCAGCTGGTATCTCTTGAGTAAAAGCTATCAATGAATATGTTCTATTTGGAGTGGTAACTGAATAAATGCTAACGCCATAACCATCTTTATCAACTTCACGCAAAGTTCTTTCGAATCTCCAATTCTCTTTTGACATTCGCCTGATAAGGGTTCTCATAAAGCTTAAACGAGTAGGGAAGGATGAGCCCATTCTCTCGAGGCGCATTACCTTTTCAGGAGTCCTCATAAAATCTGAATCAATGTCAATTAATACAGTCTCAATAGTCATAATTATTTATTTTATAGATTCAAAAGAAGCTTCAAAAAAGTTCAGCCAATTTTTACCCATCACAAAGCCTATCTCTTCACTTGAAAAACCAACTTGCTTTAAACCAGTAGCAATATTTACAAAATCACTGTTGTTGCGAAACCACTCTGGTTGATCAGGAAAGCCTGCAAAACTGGCAGAACCTTCTCCGAAGTCACGCTCATTTGTCCATGTACCATTTCTCATCCATTCAACAACGCTATCGGGCTGGTTTTGACACAAATCTGTACCAATTCCAATGTTATTAACCCCCATGATTTCAGAAGTATCGGCGATCATTTGGCAAAAACTTTCCAAAGTACAGTTGGTTCCATCCCTTAGGTGATGTGGATACACTGAAAATCCAAGCATGCTGTCACTTTCACCTAAAGCCTCAAGAACTTTATTTGATTTATTCCTTAAAGCTGGATGCCAAAAAGTTGGATTGGCATGAGTAATTGCAATAGGGCGCTCCGAAATTTCAATCGCCTCAAGGGTAGATCGCTCTGAAGAATGACTCATATCAACTACCAAGCCAACTCGGTTCATCTCTTTAATCACTTGCTTACCCATTCGGGTTATACCTGGGTCATTTTCTTCATAACAACCAGTCCCCAATAAGCTCTGATTATTATATGTGAGCTGCATAAACCTAACGCCTAGTTGATGACACACCTCAACTAGTCCGATATCATCTTCAATTGGCGAGCAATTCTGAAACCCAAAAAATATTGCAGTTCTACCTTCATTTTGAGCTTTAAGAACATCGCCTGCAGACTTGCCATGGAAAATTAAACTTGAATAACATTCAAAACGGCGGTTCCAGTCAATAATGTTTTGAACCATCTCCTGAAAATCTTCATGGTAGCAAATTGTAACGTGTACCGCACTTAAACCACCATCATTAATTTGTTTGAATACCTCTTCACTCCAATTGTTGTATTGAAGAGCGTCAATAAAAAGTGATGGATGAGCCATTATGGGTTTCCGCTAGAAATGTATGAAGTCTTTACTTGAGTATACAACTCTTTTGCGTATGATCCTTGCTCTCTGGGTCCAAAGCTTGAATTTTTTCTACCGCCAAAAGGGACATGGTAGTCAGTTCCCGCTGTTGGTAAGTTCACCATAACGCAGCCGCTCTCTGCGTTTCTACGAAAATGATTTGCTCTTGATAGTGACTGCGTAATGATTCCTGAAACTAGACCAAAATCTGTGTCATTAGCAACTGAAAGCGCTTCGTCATAGTCTGCCACTTTAATGATGCACGCCATAGGAGCAAACAACTCTTCACGATTCACTCTCATGGAGTTACTGCCACCAATTAATAAAGCAGGCTGCATGTAAAAGCCAGGATTATCAAGTTCAAGCTTCTGTCCTCCACATACTACCTCACAGCCCTCTTCTTTTGCTAAGGCCATATATTTGAGGTTTGAGTCAAGTTGTTGCTGGCTCGCTGCTGGACCAATTTGAGTGCCATCTTCAAGAGCATGTCCAACCTTTAGAGCTGCAGTAGATTGACTCATTCGATCGACAAACTCATCATGGATAGACGCGTGCACAACAAGCCTAGAAGAGGCCGTACATTTTTGCCCTGTGCTTCCAAAAGCGCCGCCAGTAGCGGCAGCAACAGCGACGTCAATATCTGCATCGTCCATTACTACTAATGGGTTTTTAGAGCCTAATTCTAATTGAAACTTCGTTAAATTTTTTGCAGCAGCGCCCGCTATTTGAAGACCAACATCGTAGGACCCAGTAAAACTAATTGCATGAACTTTAGGGCTTTCAGCTAACGCCTGACCGATAGAAGACCCAGAGCCCATAACTAAATTAAACAGCCCTTTTGGAATATCTTGCTTAGCGATTATTTCAGTTAGTGCAACAGCGCTCGCTGGAGTCAGGTTGGCGGGCTTCCAAATAACTGCGTTACCAAATGCTAAAGCTGGGGCAATTTTCCAGCTGGCAGTCGCTGTAGGAAAGTTCCAAGGTGAAATAATTGCAACTGTGCCCATAGCTTCACGGCGAACATCGATTTCAATGTTTGGCCTAACTGAATCTGCAGTATCGCCACTTTGACGAAGCACTTCAGCGGCATAATAAGTAAAAAATTGACCTGCTCTATAGATCTCACCTTTTCCTTCAGCAACTGGCTTGCCCTCCTCTCGAGATAATAACTCGCCAAGCTCAGCGCTTCGAGCCATCATCTCCTCACCAATCTTCATTAATATAGCTTGTCGCTGCTCTAATCCAGTAGCTGCCCACTTCTTTTGTGCCATTTGTGCAGAATTCAAAGCATCGTCTAGCTGTTCAATACTCGCTTGCGCATACTCGCCAATGACATCGTTAGTATCCGAAGGATTTATGTTAGATATCGAACTAGAGCCCTTGACCCAGTCGCCAGCTATAAAGTTATTAGACAAATTTGACATTATTTTTATTTGTTTTAAAAATAATAAATTTTACTCTTAATTGGTGATTTATCAAGAATATACAGAGATAAGTAAAAATAGTATTTTTCATGTTTGCATGAAAAAATTAATATTGCATTTAACAAACAATTAATCTACGATACGTATATTAATTATATTGTAATCAAACTATTATGGCTAGCTCTTCACAAAGAATTGGTAGGAATGCAAGGAGAACAGATCGACTAAAAGTCAAGATTGAAATGCTTCCAACCTTGAAGCGAAAAATTCCACTTACAGAGCCAATGAGTGAAGAGCAGGTTTTAAAAATGGATGACGCATCTTTATCAATTCTTGAAGATGTAGGGGTTGAGTTTCATGACCCAATTGCACTCGAAGACTGGAAGAAGGCTGGTGCTGATATTAAGGGTGAGCGTGTTCGTTTTGATAGAGGCCTTATTCGTGAGCTAATCTCAAGCATTCCAGAAAGCATTACTATGAATGCCCGTGACCCAGAAAAATCACTAGAAATTGGTGGCAATAACTCTATTTTTGTTCCGATGACTGGCGCTCCTTTTATATGTGATCTTGAAAACAAAAGGCGCTGGCCAAAACTTGAAGACCTGGCCAACTTCCATAAACTATCTCATATGCTTCCTGCCATACATTCAAGTGCTCATCATATTGTTGAGCCTATGGACCATCCAATCTCGCATCGACACCTAAGAATCACCTATTCTTCTATGAAGCACTCAGATAAAACTTTTATGGGTATGACAAGTAGCGGTAAGAATGCGGAAGATGTAATTGAGATGTGCAAGATTCTATTTGGAGAGAAATACATGGATACTCATCCCGTAGTTACTGGCAATATAAATGGAAACTCTCCGCTTGTTTGGGATCAAACCATGCTCTCAGCGTTAAGGGTATTTTCTGCACATAATCAGCCCGTACTCTGCTCTCCTTTTGTACTTGGAGGTGCGAACACACCAGCGAGTGTTGCGCCAACTGTTGCACAAGTTAACGCTGAAGCACTTTCAGCACTTGCCTATACTCAAGTAATTCGGAAGGGGTCTCCAGCAATTTATGGGCATTACCTTGCAACAGTATCTATGCAATCTGGCGCTCCAATGGCGGGTACTCCAGAAATTTCTCTTATGAACTTTATGATTGGCCAAATGGCTAGGCACTATAAAGTTCCATGGAGAAGCTCTAATACACTTGGCGGATCTAAAGTTTTTGATGCCCAATCAGGCTATGAGAGCGCATCTACAATGATGGCAGTTCTTTTATCCGGAGCAAACTATATTTGGCACTCTGCAGGATGGAATGAAGCTGGAATGCACTGCTCAATGGCAAAATTTGTAGTCGATGCTGAGCAATGTGAAATGGGTTACCGGATGGCTGAAGGTATTCGCTGGGATGATTTTGAGGAGGGCTTAGCTGCAATAAGAGATGTTGGTCCTGGTGGTCATTATCTTGGACACCAACACACTATGGATAATTTTCAACGAGCATTTTTTATGCCTAAATTATTTGACAATAATTCCATCGAACAGTGGCAAGCGGATGGCAGTAAGGACACAATTCAAAGAGGACTTGAGGGAGCAAAACAACTACTAGCTGATTACCAGGAACCAAAACTGGATGAAAGTAAAGACGAAGAGCTCCTTGATTTTATTGCCAGAAGAGAGCAAATAATTCCTACAATGGAAGCCTTAAATCAAGAATACTAAATTATGAATAATAATAAATCTAGAGTTGTTCTTATAACGGGTGCCTGCGGAGGAATTGGTAAAGCGCTTGTCAATAAATATGCAAGTCAAGGCCACACCATAGCAATCGCTGATAAATCCCAAGATCAATCTCAACTTCTTGCTGATGAAATCCAAAAAATGGGTGGAAAAGCGGCCGTATTTCCTGGTGATCTGTTAGATAAAAACTACTGCAACAATCTAACAAAGGACGTTCAAAAAAAACTTGGTGCTATTAATATTCTTATCAACAATGCGGGTCTAATGCGTCGAGGAAATATTACTCAGGCAACTGATGAAGATTTCGAATTATCGATGAAGATTAATGTTGAGGCACCTTTTCGCTTAATCAGAGCCGTAATACCTCTAATGACAAAAGCAGGAGGCGGCTCTATTGTGAATGTATCCTCATGTTGGGGAGTAAATCCGGGACCAAATCATCTGGTGTACTGCACAACGAAAGCTGCCTTAGCAGCAATGACCAAGTGCCTGGGAAGAGATCATGCTCATCAGAATATTCGCATTAATGCGGTTTGCCCCAATGAAGTAAATACCCCAATGCTCAGAACTGGTTTTGAAATAAGAGGTCTAAACCCTGATGATGCGATAAATGAATTAAATAAATCGGTACCAATCGGGCATATAGCAGAGCCCGAGGAAATTGCTGATGTTGTTGCATTTTTAACTTCTGATGAAGCGCGCTATGTCTGTGGATCTTTGGTGGAGATAAATGGTGGAAAAGCGGTTTTCTAATAAAATTGTTGTAATCACTGGTGCTACTAGAGGCATTGGCTTGGCATGTGCTGAGCGCTTTGCACTAGAAGGTGCAAAAATTTGTACCATTCAAAGAGGAAAATCGGAGTTATTTGACTCGATTCAGTGTAATTTAAGTAAAGAGCAAGAATGCTCTAATAGTATTGGGACAATTATTAAAAAGCATGGTCGTATTGATGTCTTAATTAACAATGCTGGAATGATGATGGAATCGTCCATACAAGATACAAGTATTGAGGACTGGAATCAAACACTAGCTGTAAACCTTACAGCGCCATTTCTATTAAGTAAGCTTACTATGCCTTTTCTTATTGCCTCTAAAGGATGCATTGTAAATATAGGCTCTATTGAAGGAATTGGAGCCAACCCAAAACATGCAGCATACTCTGCAAGTAAAGCTGGTCTTCATGGTCTTACTAGAGCCATTGCAGTTGATCATGGAAAAGACGGCGTAAGATGCAACGCGGTTGCTCCAGGCTGGGTTGATACAGAACTCAATGAAGATTTTATAAATGCGATGCCTAATCCAGAAAATTTTAGACGAAACATCGGCAGCATCCACCCACTCAATAGAACTGGTAAAACTAAAGAAATTGCCTCCTTAGTTTCTTGGCTTGCATCTTCAGAATCAAGTTTTGTTACTGGCCAGGTTTATACTATTGACGGGGGAAGAATGGCAAAAATTAGCTTACCAAGCACATAATTATGACTATCAATATAAAACTACCTGTGAATCCTGGAAGCACTGGATGGAAAGAAATTCTTCCTACAAGAAAACCGCATAAAAATCTTACTGATAATGTAACTGCTGATTACCTGATAATTGGTGCTGGATTTGCTGGACTTTCTGCTGCTCGGCGTTTAAATCAAATCGATAAAGATTCAAAAATCGCAATTCTTGAGGCCTGTGAAATTGCGGAAGGACCTGCAGGTCGAAACTCCGGCTTCATGATCGACCTACCTCACAACCTTGCGTCCGATGACTACCTAGGTACCCTCGAACAAGACCTCGAGCAAACGCTTATTAATCGCTCAGCCATTGAGTTTGCAAAGAATGCCTCTGAGGAGTATCAAATGCCAGAAGAGGCGATTCAGCAAGTTGGTAAAACCAACGCAGCAGCAACTAAAAAGGGTGTGAATTTCAACACTGAATATGCAAAACATCTGGATAAAACAAGTGAGAGTTATAAGATACTTGACTCTCAAGAAATGAGAGATTTAACTGGAATAGACTACTATATTAATGGGCTTTGGACTCCTGGCACAGCCATGCTTCAGCCAGCACTTTACATTCAATCTTTGGCGGATGGAGTTTCTAAAAACTCTAATGTCACAATCTATGAAAACTCTCCGGTGATTGGCCTAGTTGATGAAGGTATGCATGATGGTGAGAAAATATGGAAGGCTAAAACCAAGCTGGGATCAATATCAAGTTCAAAAATTATATTGGCAGTTAATGGAATGGTTGAGCGTTTTGGATACTTTGAAAACAGACTGATGACTATTTTTACTTACTCATCGATGACAAGAAAATTAACCTCAGAGGAGTCTAATGAATTAGGAGGCACAAGAGAATGGGGCCTTACTTCAGCTGATGCAATGGGATCTTCTGTGAGACGGATATCAGGTATTGGTGGAGATCGTGTTCTCATTCGAAATCGCTGGTCGTATAACCCAAGCATGGAAGCTTCAGATACGTTTATGCGCTCTGCAGGAGAAAGCCACTCATCATCATTTAATGCGAGATTTCCTATGCTTGATAAAGTCTCCATGGAATATTGTTGGGGAGGGAGGTTGTGTCTCAGCCTTAATAGTGTTTTTGCTCAAGGTGAAGTTGAAGATGGAGTCTACTCTGCATGCTGTCAAAATGGTCTTGGAACAGCAAAAGGGACAGCTATAGGCGTCATTACTGCTGAAAAAATTAGTGGAACAATTAGTAGTCTTGTGCCCAATTTTGTTGATGAAGAAGCGCCAAAAAAACTGATGCCAAAAGCTCTCATGTGGGCAGGTGTTAATAGCTATATGCGCTGGAAAGAACTTATGGCAGGAAAAGAAAAATAATTTAATTATAACTCATTAAGGGAGTTCCTAAGATATCAAGCCTTGGCTGTACTCCTAGGCCTGGAGTTTTCGGAGCTAAGACAAAACCATTAGCTATATCAAAATTTCCATCGGCGGTTTTAATATCTACCATATCTCTACAATCTAAAACACATCTAAGATACTTCTTAGGAAGCGTTTGTGCCAAATGAACAATCGCCGCAAATGCAATATCTGAACCAGTAGTATCCTGGACGCTCATCGAATATCCAGCTGCAATGCATATATCTCTTTGTCTTCTGCACTTGGTTAGGCCTCCATTTTTAGACACTTTTAAGCCAATACCTTCTGCACCATCTTCAGACACGATCTGAATAATATCCTCTTCAGATAAAGCTAGCTCATCCCAAATGATGGGAATTGAAGTACGCCTTCTCAAAGAAATATGCTCTCTCCAAGTTGCACAAGGTGCTTCAAGTACAAAGTCTAAACCTTTTGGTAAAGTATTAATTAGCCTTAATGCAGTTTCAACTGTTAGCCCTCCATTAGCATCAACAATAAAATATTCTCCTTTTTTGCGGCCTGCTAAACAAGCTTCAATTCTATTTGCATTTAATTGAGGGTCGTCCGTAATCTTAATCGAATGACCTCGATATCCTGCTTTACGATGAAGCACTACTCGGCCTCTCATTTCTTCGGGTTCTCCTGCATAGATTGATGAAATTAAAGCTAAAGGATCACCAGTACTTCCTCCCAATAAGTCACATACAGGCATTCCTACCGACTTACCAAAAATATCCCAGCACGCTACATCAATTGGTGTTTTTGCATGATTATGGCCCACAAGAGAATTGTCCATTACCTCATTAATACGGTCTAAGTGCCGTGGATCTTTACCTAACAAACTTGGTGCTATCTCTTCAATTCCAGCCCGAACACCTTTGGCGTGTGCAGCAATATATGTTGATCCGAAAGGTGTGCTTTCACCCCAGCCTTCAATGCCGCATGCGGTAGTAATGCGAACAATAGTAGCATCAAATTCTGAATATTCTCGTCCACCTGACAAACGATAAACTCCACCAGCATAAGGAAGCGTAACTTGAAAAACATCAATTGTCTTAATTTTCATTTTTATATTATGGGATAAGAACTAGCTTGCCCGTATATTTTTTTGATAAAAAGTCTTTTTGAGCATTAACAATATCTTTTAGTGGGTAACTTTTTGCAACCAGTGGTTTAATTTCATTTCTTTCAATATAACCAATCAAATTTTTGAATACCTGGCCATCCTGAAAAGTACAGCCCATTAATGTTAGGTCTTTTAAGTATAGAGTTCTAATGTCAAGCTCAACTATAGGACCAGCTATAGCTCCTGCTGCTGCATATCGAGCACCTTTTTTAAGTACATCAAGTAACTCTGCCCATTGACCTCCAGCTACTAAATCAATTACTACATCGACACTCTCAGCTTCAAGCACTCCATTTAGACTCTCTCCTCTCTTGATAACTGTATCTGCGCCTATTTTTTTGACATCGTTTATTTTTTCTGCACTTGCAATTGCAATAACTTTAGCACCACGTCTTTTAGCTAGCTGTATTGCTGCTGAACCTACGCCGCCGGATGCTCCTGTAATCAATACGACCTCACTATTTTTAACATTTGAGCGCTCTAATAAGTTTTCTGCAGTTGAGTATGCGCATGGAATAGACGCTAACTCTATATCGCTCCAATTACTCTCAATCTTATAACTTTCATCACTGAACGCAACCATGTATTGGGCGAAAGCACCATCACATTCTGAGCCCATAGTCCAACACTCAAAGGGTCTATAATCAACCGCATATTGCTGCATAGTTCTAACCAGGACTCGCTCACCAATTCGCTTAATATCAATATCGTCTCCTACAGCAACAATTTCACCGCAACAATCAGCTCCTTGAATAATAGGAAAATTAAGAGGATTTCCTGACCAGCTTCCATCATCGTCTAGTCCTTTAGAATCGTCAGAATTAGTTTCATCTCTAACCGATTTTGAGTACCAAGCAGTGCGAGTATTAATATCTGTATTATTTATACCAGCGCCTAAAACTCTAAGTAATACTTGATCTGATTCAGGGGTTGGAACTTGAACATCATTTCGATGTTCAAGCACATCAAAACCACCATGTCCAGTTGTTAGAACTGCGCTCATTGTATTTGGAATTTCACTCATATTAGTCAACAGTTATTTAAAAACTTAATTATAGTATTTGACGTGTACTCTTCCCCAGCTTTTAGGATTGGGCTTTCAAAGTTAGCTTGGTTTATTGCATCAGGGAAAAGCTGCATCTCCATACAAAGTCCATAATTCTTTCCATATACCCTACTATACTTCCCCTTATATTCAGGGTGCATGTTGCCACCAGTATAAAACTGAAGCCCTGGCTGGTCACTCGAATACGCAACACCCATTCCAGTTAAATTACTCCAAGTTCTGCCAACAGGTTTCATAACTTTTTCATGATTAACAACGTAGTTAATATCTATTCCTCCTTCAGTTAGAAGGTTTTGAGAAATATCATTGCTATTCATAAAATCATACTTTGTATTTTTAACATTTAAAAATCTTCCATTTGGAATTAAGTCATTTTCTACTTCACACACCTCTTCGCCATAAATCTGAACACTATGATTTAAAATTGTTCCGTAATATTTTTTGTGGCCATGAAAATTCCAATAATTATGGTTGGTAATGTTGACTATTGTGTCTTCATCTGTAGTAGCTGAATAGCAAATTGAAAACTCATTACTATTGTTGAATTTATATTGTGTTATGCAGGCTAAATTTCCTGGATAGTTTTCCTCTAAATGAGGAGAGTCGTATGACATTGATACGGTCACTTCATCTCCGTCCTCTTGAATTGAATCAAGATTCCATATCTTTTTATTAAAACCAACACTGCCCCCATGAAGATGATTGAGACCATTATTATTATTTAAAGTATATTTTTTATTATTAAGAACAAACTCAGCATCCTTAATGCGATTACAGACTCTTCCTGTAATAACATTAAAGAAACTCTTATCATTTACACACTCAATGGGCTCTTCATAACCCAAGATAACGTCCTCAAACTCTTCAGGATTATTTTGATAAGGGATCAGTACTTGATGAATATAGCCACCAAAGTTTGAAAATGAAACACTAAAATTATTGTCATTCGTAATGCTTACTAGGAAAATTTCTTGTCCACTTATCTCTGAAATTTTCTTTTTTTTTATATTCATCTAGTCTGTAACTGTAAAAAATAATTATTTATAAAATTTAAAGTAACAAATCAGATTCGAATGGATAGCTAGTTAATAATTCATAGCCATTTTCTGTAATAAGCACCTGTTCTTCGAGCTTAACACCTGGTCCACCGTCGCGTCGACCAATATAGCTCTCAACACACAACACCATTTGAGGCGTTAAAACCCCGTCAAAACTATTTTCATTTAACTCCCAGCTAAAAGGAATTGCGGGGAACTCATCACACATTCCAACGCCATGATATAACACTGAGTAATGACGATACTCATTTCTTGGATACTCTTTAGCGTTAAGCGTTAACTCTTGAAAGGTGAGTCCTGGTTTCAAACTCTGCATGTTCATTTGGATTTGATCATAGGCCTTCGTATAGATATCTTTTTGCTCTGAACTCGGCTTTTCATCGCCGCACAACCAAGTTCTTGACATATCTGTGCAGTACCCATATGATCCAACTAAGTCGGTATCAAAACCCATCAATTCACCACTTTGCATTGGCCGTGATGAGCATTCTTGATACCATGGATTTGCTCTTGGTCCAGACGCTAGAAGCCTAGTTTCAATCCATTCAGCACCTCTAGAAACTGCTTCCATTTGAAAACGACCCCATAGCTCTTGCTCCGAGACTCCAGGCTTAAAGTAATTTCTCATGAGCTCAATAGATCTTTCACAAGCAAAAATAGAGCGCCTCATTGCAACCAACTCATCATCCGACTTAATAAGTCTTGCAAGCTCCATAATCTCTTCGCCATTTGAAAGCTCTAAGCCAAGTGATTGAAGTTCATGAATCCCCTCTGGGGCACAATGATCGAGCGCTAATCTTTTGCTCCCTTTGCCATATTCTGTAACTATATCAACAATTTCAGATGCCCATATTTTCGCCCTTTCCTTGCTCTTATCTCCAGCTGTAAAGTATAAATATGTCACAGCATGCCTTACTTCGGTTATCAGTGGATTGTGATTTGAGAGAAACTCATGGGCATCAAATTCAAACATAATGACAGGACCATCTGCCATGACTAGTGCATAACGCACAGCATTGTGTGATGTCCATATAGACATATTAGTACTGTCTGTAGCGTAGCGAATATTCACCGGATCATAGAGCAGTATCCCAGCACAATCAAACTCTTCTAGTTTTTCACGGACTCTTTGTAAGCGATACTCCCTAATCTTTGTCATGTCTGGACTTGCTAAGCCTGCTGACAACCATTCCGATTCAGCTAGCTCTCCTGGGCCAAGCGTATGCTTGTTAAGGCTATAGATATCTTCAGCCCCATCTAAATGGGAGCCAATTTTTGCATGATGTCTTTTGTTGGTTGTAAAACTCATAATATACTTTTTTGTTTTCTATCGCATTTTCAATCCACTCGGGTCATAGAGTGGCTTCATTACTATACTCGCTTTACAAAATACACCCAATATTTCTACTTCAAGAACAGCACTAGAGTCAATTAGTTCAACTGGGAGATAGGCCATAGCAAGAGATTTTTCTACTGAATGTCCATATCCACCAGAGGTAATGTAAGAGACACACTCTTTATTATGCATCACAGCTTCATCACCACTAACATCGATTTCAGTATCAATCTCTATGACACAAAGTTTTTTTCTTGGGCCATTTTTTTTGTCCTCTAATGCAGCCTTTTTACCTACAAAATCTTTATCCCAATCCACAAAGAAACCGAGTCCAGATTCTATCACATTAAAATCAGGCCTAAAATCCATTGTCCATGCGCCCCAACTTTTTTCTAACCTCATTGACATTAAAGCTCTTCCCCCAAACCACGTGAGGTCAAGGTCTTTACTTACCTCCTGAATCACCTCAAATAACTTTAACTGGTATTGGGGAGCTACATATATTTCATAACCAAGTTCTCCCGTGAAAGAAATTCTTACGCAAAGTGCTGGAACTCCCCCTATAAACGTATCTCTAATGTCACGGAACTTAAAAGCATCAAGACTCACATCGTCTCGAGTTAATCTAGACAAGAGCTGGTTCGAATTTGGACCCGCAATAGCGATACCGTGATAATCATCTGTCATATTTTTATAGACTACATCCTTAACCCCCTCAAGATGCTTTTCAAACCAACGCAAATGCATATTTTGTGCTGCACTTGATCCAAACAAATAAAAAGTTTCTTTATCGATACAAGCTATTGTCAGGTCGCCATTTAATTTTCCACTCTCTAAAAGCATAGGTGACAAATTGACTCGACCAGGTTCGGGCATGTGTCCTGCAAGTATCCGATTTAAGAAGGATCGAGCTCCGCTTCCAGTAAATCTATGATTGGCGAAATTAGCAACTTCAGTTGCGCCAAGGTTCTGCCTTACAGCTCTGACTTCTTTTGCAACATAGTCATGCGACCTTGATCGATGAAAAGTTGGCTCTTCATAGGCATCCTCTGATGAATCAGCAAACCACAATGCATTTTCAAGTCCAAAGGTGTCCTGCCATACCGCTCCCTTTTGAGTTAATCGATCGTATATTGATGTTGTTTTTTGGCGCCTACCCTTAGGCAGCGTTTCGTTTGGAAAGGTCATTACAAAGCGTCGTTCATAATTTTCTGAAGACTTAATGACGCCCCATTCTGGAGTCGCAAAATTACCAAAGCGTGCAATATCCATTGCCCAAACATCGACCGATGGCTCACCCTCAATCATCCACTCTGCAAGCGTCTTTCCAACACCTCCAGCCTGGCAAAAACCAGCCATAACGCCGACAGCTGTCCAATAATTTTTCATACCTGGAACGGGCCCAATCATAGGGTTGCCATCTGGGGAGAATACAAATGGTCCATTAATAATATTTTTAATTCCAGCAGTTGCGAGCGCTGGAATGCGCTCATATGCCAACTCCAATCGATCCGCGATATTATCAAGTTTTGGCTCCAATAAATCATGTCCAAAAGTTTGTGGTGTACCATCCAATGACCAAGGAGTAGATCGTGGCTCATAGGTTCCCAGCAGCATGCCAGTATTTTCTTGGCGTGAATATAGATTCGCTTCAAAATCAATAAAACTAGGTAAGCGCTGGCCATCCGCTAAGCTAGCAATCTGCTCAATTTCTTCCGTAATTAAATAGTGGTGCTCCATCGGAACTACGGGCAAATGTATTCCAGACATACGTCCAAGTTCGCGGGCCCAGAGTCCGCCAGCATTGACGATATGTTCTGCATGGATATTGCCTTTCTTGGTAACAACATCCCAAGAACCGTCAGATCTTTGGTTGGTCTCTATAACGGGCGTGTGTGTATAAAACTCAGCGCCATGAACACGGGCTGATTTGGCATAAGCATAAACAACGCCCGAAGGATCAACATCACCATCAGTTGGATCCCATAGTGCTGCAACATAATGCTTGGGATCAATTAATGGATGCTTATCTACAACCTCATCTAACGACACAAATTCTTGCTCTAAGCCTAGTGTTCTAGCTTTAGAGCGCTCACGCTTGAGATAATCATGCCAACTTTGATTTGAAGCTAAGTAGTAGCCTCCAGTTGTGTGAAGGCTTATTGAGTGTCCCGAAGTCTCCTCAATTTCTTTGTATAAATTAATTGTGTAGTCTTGAAGTTTGGAAACATTAGGGTCAGAACTCACTGTATGAAATGAGCCGGCTGCATGCCAACTTGAGCCAGAAGTTAATTCATCCCTTTCAAGAAGTACAACATCTTTCCACCCCATCTTTGCAAGGTGAAAAAGAATCGAGCAGCCAACTACGCCGCCTCCAATAACAACAACTCTTGCAGAATCTTTCATAACGAATCCCTTAATAAAAAAGTGCCCTTATAAAGGAGCGGCTCCACCCTCTGAAACCCTTTTGTCAACAAAAGCTGAAAGCTCTTCTTCCACTTCTGGCATTAGCTTCGGTTCTTCAAACTCTTCTAGGAGCTGCTTCCATATTTTATTTGCTCGTTGAGTTGCAGTTTCTGAGCCTGCATCCCTCCAAGATTCAAAATTTCTCCAGTCTGAAAGCAACGGATTATAGTGCTCAGTTTCGTAACGCTCCATAGTTTGTTTCGCAGCAAAAAAATGACTTGCAGGACCAACCTCGGCGATTGCTTCAACACCAAGAGTGTCTTTATTGACCTGTGCTGGCTGGAGAAAGGCTTCCATCATTTGGTTCATCTCAGCATCTAAAATAACTTTCTCATAAGATGCACAAAGACCTCCTTCTATCCACCCATGCCCATGCAAAATAAAATTTACTTGGCCCAGCAAGCAAGCCCAAAGGGACATTTGTGATTCATAAACTGATTGCTCATCAGGAGCATTAGAGGCATTAGCATTAGAGGCCCTCAGAGGGATATTATATTTTCGAGCTAATTGACCGCTCGCAATTGTGGCCTGTGTATATTCTGGCGTTCCAAAGGCTGGAGAGCCTGACTTCATGTCTACATTAGAAGTAAAGCTACCATACATAGCTGGCGCTCCAGAATTAACACACTGATGAAACGCAAGCCCTGCAAGGGCTTCAGCATTTTGTTGGACTAACGCTCCAGCAACTGTAATGGGAGCCATAGCACCGGCCAAGGTAAAGGGCGTATAGATCACCGGCTGGTTATGTTCAGCCATTTCGATCGCACCTTCCAAAAGTGCCTTGTCATAGACCAGTGGAGAGTTTGCATTTACGACTGTAGTAATTGAGGGCTCCTTTAAGAGAGTTTCTTTATCAATCCCTCTACCAATTCGAATAATTTCAATTGCATCGAGCATTCTTTCACTGCCAATCGCGTATCCAAAAAGGGGCTTTGTTGTCAGGCGAACAGCTGCAGAGACAGCCTGTAAATGGCGCACACTCACATCTAAATCGCAAGGCTCAACCGGATAGCCGCCAAATGCATGAACCGTATTTAGCATTTCACCTAGTTTGATTAAGTTTGTATAGTCTTCAAAGTTACCCAGAATTCTACCTCTTTCTAGATCAGAAACATTGGGCGCACTTGAAACCATTGTATTTATAACAGATCTACCGCCAACATGAACGTGCCTTTCTTTATACCTACCATGTAGAGTAAATTCACTTGGGGTGGTGGCTATTTTTTCCATTATGAAGCCAGGCTCAAACCTAACACGCTTGCCGTCACTGTCGATTGATGCTCCAGCTTTTCTTAAGACCTCCACTGCGCGAGGAGATTGGATGTCCATTCCTGTATCACATAAAACTTTTAAAGAGGCGTCATGGATTGATTCAATCTCATCCTCTGAAAAAATATTCATCGGCTGAAAAGGATTCTTTTTTTGTCTATAAGGGGCCTGTGTAAAGTTTGTAACTTCTCTAGTAACCTTAGCTCTTCCTCGTCTCATTAATCAATTCTATTTAAATCGTTATAGAATTGATGTTAATTCAAAAATGAATTGAACTCAAGTGAAAAAAATTAATTAAAAATAGTGAGGTATATTCAGCTCACTGATAAGTTTTTTAGGTTCTTGGAGTTTTTTTGATACGATCTAAAATATCAACGCCTTGTTGCCTCCAAAAATGCAAAAGATCAATAAATATCCAGTTTTCTGAGAGTTTATCACCTTCGCGGCGATACATATCTATTATTCTCATATCACCTGGTTTTTCCGATGCAGGCATACCCATAAAACCACCTACAGGAGTAAGTGTTAGGTTGGGCCACCCAAAAAAACCACCAAAATTACCTTCTCCAATTCTGCAAATATGGCCATTAAATGTACGGTCTTTAAAGCCTGCTCTGAATGGCCCCGAGTGTTGCTCAGCGTACCTTTCAATTGTGTATGTTGAACCAATACCAGCCGGTCCCCACCAAATCATATCTTCATTCCAGCTTCTTCTAAGCTCATCAACAAGAGGCAGTTCTTGTTGTTCTTTCCAGGTCCTAATATCGTTAACCATAAAATCAATAGTAGCTAAAGTTTTTTCACCTTCAGCAGTATCCTGCTTTTCAAACATTAAGCCCTCGTGGGACATTGGCCCTGGCTGAACTAAATGTGCAGCTGTTTGAGGAGGAAAAGGATTTAACCCAACCTGCATCATGACATGTGGAATATCAAAAAACATTGCAGTTTCGGTTATCTTTCCATTTTCAACCTTATTAAATTCACAATAACGCAAAAAAGCCATTTTTCCTGAAGGAGCAATTCCAAGCCACTCATTATCAAATAAACCCATTAGATGGCCCATAGAAATTACCCATACAGATTCAAATCCATCTATTTCATTTTTTCCCGCCATGAAAATATCCATTCGTCTTTGCATGCTTTTAAATGAATTTCGGAAGGGCTGCCAAAAAATTTCTGAAACTTCTTTAGGATCTTTAAGCTCGTTAAAAGGGTGGTACCCACGCCAAATATAATTTTCTGAAATATGGCCCTCTAAAACCTTAGTGATATCAATTCCTTGAGCATTATCTAATGCCTTATAGTAATCCAAAATTATCTTTTTTTCTTTTTGATAATTACTCATGCTTAATCCTTATTTAAAATCATTTTTGCGCCAATTTCTGCGATCATCATAGTTGGGGCTGAAGTGTTTCCACTTGTAATAGTTGGCATAATTGAGGCATCAATAACACGTAAATTACTCATTCCTTTCACCTTTAAATTATGAGGCTCAACAACGGACATTTCATCAACGCCCATCTTGCATGTACCAACAGGGTGATAAACAGTTAGTGCTGTTTTGCGAATATAGTTTAAGATTTCATCATCACTCTGAATTGATTCTCCTGGAGCCATTTCTTTGCCTCGAACATCGTCAAATACCTTGGATGACAGAAGCTTTCTAGCATTTTTTAATGCTTCAATCATAGTAGCTTCATCCCTCCTATCTGATAGGAAATTATGATCAATAAGTATCTTAACACTTTTACCCTCTTTTGATAATTTGACAGTCCCTGAACTAAAAGGCTTTAACAAACAAGTAAAGATCGAGTATCCATGTCCAAATTCAAACTTTTTCCCACGATGACTTCTAAAAATTGGAGTGAAATGGAATTGAATATCAGGGTTTTTACCATCAGATTCTTTAGTTTTTGCAAAGCCACCTGCTTCAACATAGTTGGTAGTCCACCAACCCATTTTATTGAAATAGTAGTTAAAAGGCGCAGTTAAAACATTAGGAATTAAAGACTTCCACGAGATACCAATAGATTCCTTGTTATCTGATCTAACTGTAACCATACAGTCAAGGTGATCCTGTAAATTTTTACCAACACCAGTCAGATTATTTTTGCACTCAATTCCTATACTCTCTAGCTCTTTCTTATCTCCAATTCCTGATGCAAGAAGCAGCCGTGGTGAATCTATTGCACCAGCAGAAATAATAACTTCTTTATTAAAATGAATTTTTTTATCAATCCCATTAGTATTAATATTAATTGCAATGACTTTTTTACCTTTTATATCAAGTGAACTAACAGATGTATGGGTAAGGATTGTAAGATTGGTTCTGTTAAGTACTGGCTCTAGAAAAGCATTATAGGAGCTCACACGTGCTCCATTGCTTTGGGTTACATTGTAAATTCCAAGACCAATTTGTGACTCTGCATTAAAGTCAGAATTTTGAAATAATCCAATTTCACCGCCTGCTGATATAAATCTTTTTCCTGACGCATTAGCATCTTGAGGTACCACTACTGATAGTTCACCATCAAACCCATGATATTTTAAATCGCCGCCCGCATTATTATTTTCGAGTTTTTTGAAGACTGGCAAGACTTCTTCATAGGACCATCCTTTGCATCCTAATGCAGCCCAAGTATCATAGTCATTCTTATTACCACGAATATAAACCATTCCATTTATTGAACTGGATCCTCCAAGGCATTTTCCACGATTGACAGTAATGCTTCGATTTTCAAGATTCTTTTGGGGAGAGCCTTCATATGCATAATCAAATTTTTTATTCCCATAAACTCCAAAAATACCAGCGGGAATTTTAATCCATGGGCTCTTTTCACTTCCACCAGCTTCAATTAGGCACACAGTGTTCTTTGGATTAGCACTAAGTCTATTTGCTATAACGCAGCCAGCTGCCCCAGCTCCAATAATAACATAGTCATATATTTTCAACTACTACCCCTTAACCGCTCCAGCAGTTAAACCACTTACTATCTGCCTCTGAAAAAACATAACCAAAAAGAATAATGGAGCAATTATGGATACCGCTGCTGCAACTGCTACTACCTGGTCAGTTGTAGTAGTTTCCATATTAAACATACTTGCAATAGCTGGAACCATAGTTGTATTTTGAGCCTCTAGAAGCATTGAAGTCACTAAAAAGTCATTATAGGCCAAAAGAAAACTAAAAAGTCCTGTGGTAATAACGCCAGGCCACATTACCGGCATAATGACTCGTCTAAATGCTTGAAAATGACTACAACCATCAACTCTAGCAGCTTCATCAAGCTCTGCAGGAATGCTTTGGAAGAATGAACGCAACATCCATATTGTAAAAGGTTGATTAATTGCAACCAGAACAGCCACTGTTGCCCAAGGCATCCCATAAAGTGTTGGTGCAGCATCACCAAATATCGGTCTAAGTATTTCAGCAGAATTTATAAAAAATGGAAGATAGCCAGTAACTAAAACTGAGTGAGGTAGGGCGCGAAAAACTAAGGCGATAATGAGAATCCAAAATGCTAGATTTGAGCCAGACCGAGCAAGTCCATATCCAGCCAAAGTGCCAAAAGTAAGTGAAATAGTAACTACACCAGTTGTTACCAAGAGAGAATTTTTGAAATTATTTATAAAGTCTCTTTCAAACCATACAGTTGAGTAATGCTCTGTAGAAAACCCTATTATGTTATTGCCTAATACACCAGTATATTCATTTAAGACAGAAAGGATAGAAGGCATAATAGCAAAAAAAACTACAATAAATGAGATACCAAATGTCATAGAGCCAATAATCCACCCAAACCCTAAGTAGCCGTTTGGAGAATATTGATTTACCTTTCTTCCTAACCAGCCTGTTGTAAGTTTTGCAGTAAAAAGAATTATTGCAAGCCCAACTGTTATGTCAATAAATGAAAGCCCCTTACCTTGAGATAAAGTTGCTGGTCCAAAAATTACATTTAATGCGTTGGAGTTAAATGCATCAAGAGGAAGTTTTACACTTATAACACTGATCCAAAAAATTGGGAAAGCCGCCACAATACACCAAAATATTAGAAAAAAATATGAACTAAAACGAAGTGTAAGAGGTTGTTTTATTAAATTTATATCCTTCATAGTCGCTTACCCTTATAGTCATTCCATACACCTCGTAGAACTGGGATTAATAAAAGCGTAATTCCAATCATTGTCAACATCGAACTAGCTGAAGCCCTTCCTATTGAACGATTTCCCATTAGATCAGCAGTTAGAAAATCATAGGTTAACCATTGAAGAGATATAACATGTGCTTGTGATGAGAAACCAACTACCTCTTCGAACACTCGATAGGCATCCATCAGATGAATCAATGTTACAAAAACTATTAAAGGCATTAGGTGGGGCAATATTACAAAACGTAATTTTTGCCAACGGCTTGCTCCATCGATAATAGCACTTTCAATAGTATCTTGGTTTACAGTTTGAAGACCCGCATAAAACACAATAGCTGCAAAAGGTGCAACATGCCAAACACGATAAAACGTCATCATAAATTCTATCGTCCAAGCTTGTGCAAACATAGCAATATCTTTTGCTAACCACCACTCTAGGAATGAAGTCAAAACTCCATCACCTATAAATAACCACCGAATAGCCAAAGCTCCAATCACTGGAGTAATAATCATTGGAAGAAGTGATACAAATATCACCGGCCCTCTAATAGATTTAGCCACATTATTTATACAAAGAGCAATTAAGAGGCCGAAAAAAAGAACTAATGGTAAGGTTATCAAAGTAAACGAAAGTGTGAATCTTAATGCTTTCCAGAAATCAATCAACATAAATTCGTGCCAACTATTATTAGCAAATGCAGCAATTACTCGAGGAAGCTCAAGAACATTTTGATAGTTCGAGAGTCCTACATAATTAGTTTGAGTTATTACTTTACCGTTATCGCCTATTATGGGGATTGTTTTAATTTCTTTGACACAAACTTGTCCAGTAAAAGTTGGACTACAAGTTTCAACTTCTAGGGTTTCATATACTGACTGGGTTTGATAAAAACTCTGCTTTAAAACAGTTGCTAATGGCAAAGCAATAAATAAAACCATCATTAAAACAGATGGCCCAATAAATGCAAAGAAAGTCTTTTGATTCATACTAGGAAAATTATATCAATAATAAAGTTAAAGACATAGTGAAAAAAAGAAGGCCCTCATATGAGGGCCCTCTCGGAGACACTTAGTTATTACATTAAGCCACTTTCTGTAGCTGTAATTGTATAAGCTGCTTCAATATCAGCAAGAGCTGTTGCCCCATCTTTCTCTCCATTTAGGAAAGCTGCAAGGCCATTACCTAATGCTGTATGCATTGCGCCCATACCAGGAGAACTTGAAGGGTAAGGAGCTGCACCATTATCAGCAGTAGCAATAGCGCCTGCTGCTGCAGAACCAGCAACAAAGCCATCAATTAACCAAACAGCGGCGTCATTATTAGCTTGTACCATTTCAGTATCAATTCCTTCCATAGCAACTCTGAAAGCCGCATCTGCTTGAGCATCTGTCATGTTTGTTGCGAAAACGATACCATCCCACCAGTTAGTAGAGGCCGCTCGGACTGAACCCATTGGAGCAGAAGCCATTACAACTTTACCTACAACCTGAGACTCTTCAGCATTGTCCATGGCACCTGCGCGCGTAGCCCATAGGTTTGCCATTGCAATTTTTCCTTGTTGGAATTGTTGCTGTACATAAGTTGAGTCAGAAACAAGGTATTCAGGATCCATATATGGAGTTAGACTTTTCATAGTGTTTAGAGTCGCTAGACCAGCTGCATTATTGATAGAAGGAGTATTTCCTTCTCCAAAGAACTCACCACCATTACCTAAGTAAGTATTAATAAACTCTTCACCAAGATTCCAGCCAGCCTTATAAGTTCCACCAATTGGATAATCAACTAAGTTGTAGCTTTGCATTTTTTTAGCAGCTGCCACCATTTCAGCATACGTTGTTGGAACCGCAATACCAAGATCTGCAAAGATATCTGCACGATACATTAGATGCTGGTTATTCACCTGCATAGCAATCGCCATAATTTTTCCATTAACTTTAATTAACTGACTAGGCTTTAGGTGACTTCCATACTTAGCTACAAGGTCGTCCAACGGACGGATTGTGCCAGCATTTAAAAGAGGGACCATTGTGCCTTGAGATACACCACCAATTTGATAAAGAGATGGGTTTGCTGCAAATGCATCAGGCATCTTATCTTTAAAATCAACGTCTAATGTTGAAGTAACATTGCCACATTCTGCCATAGCATCTGTGACTGCTTTCATAGCATCAAAAGAATTTGAAAGTGATTTGAGCTCAGTATCGTTATCAAAAGAACATGCGGCCCATGCGCCTGTGCTTAGTGTTGTAATTGCTACAGCTGTAGCTATTTTTCTTAAAAACATATTACTCTCCTTATTTATTCTTAATTAATAATCTTAATAGTTCATCATAAAAAACAATGCTTTATTGTTTTGCATACGATTGCAAAATATTATAACACAGACTTTTAACGCCTAAAGTACTTTTTAGAATCGTATTCAATAATAAATCCTTACATATATAAAATAAGCTTAAGTCCTTGATTTTTCAAAATCTTCCCATGCACTTTTAAAGCTATCAAAATTGAAATCTTTCTTTTCAGCAGGACCAAGAATCAACTGCTCTGAAGCAAATAACTTATGGATAGCGTCCTTTAAACCATTAATAACCTCTTTAG
>OOGS01000001.1_pt1 | contig 100388 bp, 97 predicted proteins | sample 1670591 | NCBI WGS metagenome assembly OOGS01 (sample SAMEA98167168, study PRJEB22522) | marine metagenome | biome: marine biome; feature: marine water body; material: seawater | place: Arctic Ocean | collected 05-Oct-2015 | depth 29 m | reverse complement strand
GCCATATTCTTAAAAAAATTGCATATTTTTGTCCCTTGACACATAACATTTAATACTCTATATTTCTTAGTACTCAAGTCGGCAGGCAGTGAGAGAAAAAGGTGTGTGCCCTGAAAGTATATTTTACAAACATTTATTAATGGACTGACTTGTGAAAGACTTTGAAGTAAGTAATTATTCAGATACGCCCTCTTTTTTTGATAAAGATGGTACAGCGTACAAAACTTTTGGAGACGCTCCAGCGACATTGATTTTTATTCATGGCGTTGGAATGTGTGGTGAAATATGGCAGCCTCAAGTTGAACATTTTTCAAAAGATTATCGCGTAATAACTTATGACTTTTTAGGTCATGGGCAAAGCATGCTTAAAAAGGACAAATTAAGCCTTGAAGACTATGTAAGACAACTAAACAATCTTGTTAATGAGATAGGGGTCTCAAGCTTTTCATTAATTGGGCACTCAATGGGAGCGCTAATTGCAGTTGCATTTGCATTAAGGTATCCTAAAAAAGTTGACACACTCATTCCCATAAATATTGTCTTTAAAAGAACTAAAAAAGCACAAGATAATGTAATTATGAGGGCTAAAGATGTCTTTCAATCTCAAAAAATACCTAATATTAGTCAAACCCTTGAAAGGTGGTTTAAAAATAAAACCAGCCCTGATGATTTACTGAAGATTGATAATGTTCGAAGCTGGCTTCAAAATACCTCGCCAAAAGCTTACGCAGAAGCTTACTATTTGTTTGCGACATCTGATCGAGTTTTTGTAAATAATCTTTCAAACTTACAACTACCTGTTTTATACTTAACCGGGAGTGAAGATCCTAACTCTACTTCGTTAATGTCTGAACAAATGGCTCAAGAAACTCCAAATAGCTCGAGTGAGTCCATTGAAAGTGAGGCACATATGATGGCATATATATCGGCAAAAAAAGTTAATCCAATAATAGGACATTTTCTTAATAACACTAACAATACTACTGCATGAAAACAGAAGAAATACGGGATCTAAGACAAGCACTTGGCTCTTTTCCAACAGGGGTAACTGTGGTTACAGCCAAAGATAAAGATGGAAGTCCAGTAGGATTTACTGCAAACTCTTTCACTTCAGTGTCGTTAGAGCCTCAATTAATATTAATATGTATTGACAAGGAGTCTTTCAACATAGAGTCGTTTTCTAAAGGTGGAAGTTTTGCAGTTAGTGTTCTCTCTGAAAATCAGCAACATATCTCAACCACCTTTGCAAGCCCTGAAACTGATCGCTTTAAAGATATTTCTTGGAAATCAAAAACTACAGGAAGCCCTATCATATCTGACTCAGTTGCCTGGTTTGATTGTGATACGGATAATATTATAGAAGGTGGAGATCACCTTATTCTTATTGGAAAGGTAAGAGAGTTTGGATACAATCCACAAACCCCACTGGTTTATTTACGAGGTAATTATGTTAATCTTGGACTTGAACAAAAAATGCTCCTTGCAATGGAAAATAAAAACACAAAAATAATTGTTGGGGCGTTAATTGAATGGCGAAAAAAAATATTTCTTCTTACAGATCAAACAACTGGGATGCTTTATTTCCCAAATGCTTCAAGACTGGGTTCAACTTCTGACGAAGAAAGTCTTCTTGGAAGTCTCCAAAAGCAAAAAATACATATCAATGAACATTATCTATTTTCAGTATTTGAAAATAATGATGATAAAACTAGTCTTATATATTACCGCACAAAAGTCGAAGATGGCTCATCTATAACTACTGGAAAATTCTATGAATTTGATTCAATACCGTTTGAACTTCTAGCTGATGATGCAAGTAGAATAATGCTTAAACGCTATATTGCAGAAAGAGATTTAAATGCTTTTGGAGTATTTGTGGGTAAGGAAAGTGAAGGCAATGTAGAGGCTATAAGTAAAACCAATCAAAATGTGTAGGAGCTATTAATATGAATTTTTCTTTATTTGCTCAAATGGAAAGGATAGATGAAGAGCAGTCACAAAAACGCTTATATGAGGAGTATGTCGAGCTATATCAAATAGCTGATAGGTCGGGTTTCAAAACAATATGGACTGGTGAACATCACGGCATGAACTTCACTATTGCTCCAAACCCATTTATTAATCTAGCTGATTTAGCCAACAAAACAAAGAATGTTAGGCTCGGAACTGGAACAATTATTGCCCCTTTTTGGCACCCAATTAAGCTTGCTGAAGAAGCAGCAATGACCGATATTATTTCAGGTGGTCGACTTGAAATTGGTATTGCACGAGGAGCTTACTCTTTTGAGTATGACCGACTTGCAGATGGTATAGATCCTTTTTCAGCTGGAAGCGCTATGAGAGAAATTGTCCCAGCAATCAAGGGCTTGTGGAAAGGTGACTACATAGGTGAAGGTGAGCACTGGTCCTTCCCAAAAACTACTAGCTCACCAAAACCCCTACAATCTCCTCACCCGCCAATTTGGATTGCTGCTAGAGATCAAAATTCTCATGACTTTGCAGTTCAGCAGGGCTGCAATGTTCAAGTAACTCCTCTATGGCTTGGGGATGATGAGGTTGTCTCATTGATGGAAAAATTCAATAACTCCTGTCAGAAATTTAAAGATATAGAGCGTCCAAAAATAATGGTATTACGCCATACATTTGTGGGTGAGAGTGAAGAAGAAGTTGTTCAAGGCGCTAAAGATATATCTAGATTCTACTGTTATTTCGGCGCATGGTTTAAAAATGAAAGGCCTATTAATCAAGGGCTTATTGAGAAACTTACGGAAGAAGAAATGTCTAAGATTGAAATGTACTCACCTGAAAAAATGCGTCAAAATAGTATTATAGGAACTCCTGATGAAGTTATTGAGCGTATTAAGTTTTGCGAGAATCTTGGTTTTGACGAATATAGTTACTGGATTGATAGTAGCATGAGCTTTGAAAAGAAAAAGAAATCTTTAGAGCTTTTTATTGAAAAAGTGATGCCTGAATTTACTTAAAGAGGATGAGACATGGAGCACTTTAAACACTACATTAATGGTAAGTTTAGTTCTGGATCAGAGCGCTTTGAGACTCTTAATCCTGCAAATGGTATGCCATGGGCAACCTTTCCATCGGCAACAGAAGATGAATCTAATTTAGCCATAGAGTCCGCTCATAAAGCACTCTATGAAGGACCATGGTCAAGTTATACGCCAACCCAGCGTGGAAAGCTTATTCATAAGCTTGGTGATTTAATCTCTAAACATGCGAGTGAGTTAGGGGATCTTGAAACCAGAGACAGTGGAAAATTAGCAGTTGAAACTCGCGCTCAATCAAACTATGTTTCAGACTATTACTACTATTATGCTGGGCTCGCAGACAAAATACAGGGGGAGGTTCTTCCAATTGACAAACCTGATATGCGAGTTTTTACAACCCGTGAGCCTATTGGGGTTGTTGTGGCTATTGTTCCATGGAATGCTCAACTTTTCCTTGCAGCAACTAAAATAGCCCCTGCTTTAGCTGCTGGAAATACGGTGGTAGTAAAGGCTTCAGAGCAGGCTCCAGCGGCATTATTTAAATTTGCCGAATTGGTCGAACAAAGTGGTTTTCCGCCTGGCGTTGTAAATATCATAACTGGTTTTGCAGAGCCATGCGGGCGAATATTAACTACGCATCCAAAAGTTGCAAGGATTGCTTTTACTGGGGGTACTGAAGTTGCCAGACACATTGTAAGGAATAGCGCTGAAAATTTTGCTCACGTAAGTCTTGAGCTTGGTGGTAAATCACCGATGCTAATTTTTGAAGACTGTAATATTGATGGAGCCGTTAATGGCATTATTGCAGGAAACTTTGGAGCCTCTGGGCAAAGCTGTGTGGCTGGCTCACGTGTCTTTATTCAAAGGTCTATACACTCTCAAATAATTGATAAGATTAAAGAGCGTGCAAAAAACATTGTCGTTGGTGACCCCTTAGATAGTGATACGCAAGTTGGGCCTCTTGCAACAAAACATCAGGTGGAGAGGGCTTTAAGTGTTGTTAAACAATCTATTAATCAAGGAGCCAATCTTATATTTGGAGGCGACAAACCAAGCCATAGAAAAGAAGGATGGTACTTTGAGCCTACTCTGCTTGATTGTCCTAACCAGGAATTTGACTGCGTTAAAACAGAACTATTTGCACCTGTAATTAGTGTCATAGCATTTGATACTGAAGAAGAAGTGATAGAGATGGCAAATGACTCTGCTTATGGTCTTGGTGCAGGAGTCTTTACTGAAAATTTAGCGAGAGCTCATCGCGTTAGTGAAAAAATACAGTCTGGGATTGTTTGGATTAATACTTATCGAGCAATATCACCTATCGCACCTTTTGGTGGTGTTAAACAAAGTGGAGGGAGTAGGGAGGCAGGAATAGATGCTATTCATGAATATACCCGAACCAAAACAACCTGGATAAATACCTCCTCTGAACCAATGAGCAACCCTTTTATAATGAGATAAATGATTTTTAATTTATAAGTAAATAATGGAGTAAATAATGGATAAAGAATTATTCGAGTTAGGTCTATCAAAGAGAAAAGCGACCCTTGGAAGTGATTATGTAGAAAAAAACTTAGAGGCTGCTGATGATTTTAATGAAGACTTTCAAAAACAAATGACTGAGTGGTGCTGGGGATTTGGATGGGGTGATGACACCATTAATGAAAAAACGAGGTCTATGATGAATCTAACCATGATTGCTGCCCTTGGAAAAATGGATGAATGGGAGATACATCTTAAGGGAGCTTTAACGAATGGAGTGAGTAAGGATGAGATTAAATCAATACTCCATGTTATTGCAATCTATTGCGGAGTTCCTCAAGGAGTTGAGTGTTTTAAAATTGCAAGAAAAGTTTTAGAAAATGCTGGTGAGATTTAAGCGCCAAAAAATATAGTAAAAACAGGTATTCCAATAAGTGGCCTTTATCAACTCGATCCAATTAGAGAGACAACAATAGGTGATGCACTAGGCTTAGATGATAAGGAAAGCAAAGCATTAAGCCCTCGTTTCTTTGAACCAAAAACAAACGCCCCCATTCTAGTAGCACTCGGTGGTGGAGAGACACCTGAATTTCATTGGCAAACTAATAAATTTATTGACAAATGGAAAGATCATAATGCTCCGCTTCATTATCATGCAGAACCAGATGGAGATCACTTTGGAGTAGTAGAGTGACTTGCAAATAAGAACTCCCAGATTTTGATAAAAGTAAAGGATTGGTTGCTTTAAATAAACTTCTTAATGCTCTACTTTAGAATCATTATTTTTTGATGAATTCATTGCAACAGAAAATGCAATTAATAAAAATCCAGTTATTGCCATGATGCCCATAGTCTCTCCAAACAGATACCAAGCCTGAATTGCTACAAGAGCAGGAACTAAATAAAAGTAACTACCAACTCTAGCTGAAGCACTCTGCTTAATCATTGTCATTAAAAGGAGCACTGCTCCAATTGAAAGCCCAAAAACCTGCCAGGCCAGGGTAATAACAAATGGACCAGTCCATTGAACCTCACCAGTCTCAAAACAAAAAGCCACAACAATACAAAGCATAAATGCACCAAGATATTGAACCCAGGTTCCACTAATTAAATCCATGTCGCTGCAAAATCGCTTTTGATAAATGGCTCCTAACGAAATCCCAAAAAGTGATGCAAATACGGCCAATATTGCCCAAAAAGAAAACCCGCTAAAAAAACCATCAGTGGTTAAATCAAATCTTTCAAACAAAACTAAATATACCCCTATGAGTCCAATAATTAACCCAATCCATTGTTTTCTAGATACCCTCTCATGAAGAATTATTCCAGCCATGAAAGCCATTCCTAATGGCTGAAGACCAATTATCATTGAGGATAATCCAGCTGGCATTCCCCATTTGATTGCCTGAAAAACACCTCCAAGATATATCCCATGAATCAATACCCCTGCGAATATTAGATGAAAAAATGCAGATCCAGAGCTTGGCCAACTGCTTTTATTGATTCGTAATATAACAAACAAAACTATTAATGTAAGCGCAGTGCGATAAGCTAATAAAGTGAATGGTTCTGCATATGGCAGGCCATATTTGGCGGCCAAAAAACCTGTGCTCCATATCCAAACAAAAAGCCATGGAGTGAAACGTGCACTTAAAGTAAGATTTTTCATAAAAAACACCAAAAATTCATTTACTTAATAAATCACTAATTAAAATCAATTAATTAATAATCGATTTTATACAAAATAACTCTATAACACCCAAGAAACGTAACTCGAGCAAAACTTTGATTAGACTATAATATACGTTGTAATTCTTTCAGCAACCCGTCAGATTTTGACTATTTCTTTTAAATAAAGTTTCCCAATTTTTAAATAATTTTATGAAGCAATTTTTTTCTATCATTCTGCTTTTGGTCCTTGTCCCTCTCTCAACAAGCTGGGCTGAAACTCTTTCAGTTGATAAAGAATCTAATCTAAGTGAAAGCAACCAACCATCAACTTTATTAGAGAGTGGTGATAATCTAGGCATTGAAAAACGCCCACTCAAAGTTAACGAAGCTTTTAAGTTGAGTGCTGTTTCAATTGATGAAAATACAATTGCTGTCAGATGGATTGTCAAAGATAACTATTACCTCTATAAAGATAAAATTTCTTTTTCGGTCAAGGGCGCAACCATTCAAAACGCTCTATTCCCATTAGCAAAACTAAAAGTTGATGAGTTTTTTGGTGAGGTCAGTATCTACAATTCATCTGTGGAGGTTATTCTTTCACTTACCGATATAATTAGCAACACTGTGGAATTGACAGTAGATCACCAAGGCTGCTGGGAAGGTGGGGTTTGTTATCCCCCTCAGAGCGATACCATTCAAGTTGGTTTTGAAGGAGCTCAAGCATTTTCATCTGAAAATGATATTCAAATAACAAGCGCAGAAAAAAGTGCCAATGAAAAGTTTCAACAAGGCGGTTTAACTTTATTAATTGCTGCATTTTTAGCTGGTTTAGCGCTTTCTTGGACGCCTTGTGTGTATCCAATGGTGCCAATACTATCTGGAATTATTATTGGACAAAAGAAGGCGCCTAGCACTCCAAAGGCTATCTTGATGTCAGTTGTATTTGTTTTTTCCATGTCTCTTGCTTATGCTTTGATTGGCGCTTCAGCGGGCTACTTTGGAGCTGGCATAAATATCCAAGCAATAATGCAAACTCCTTGGATCTTGGTTGTTTTCAGTTTAATTTTTCTATTCCTTGCATTTTCAATGTTTGGATACTATGACATCCAACTGCCCTCTAAATTACAAATCAAAATTACAAATCTAAGTAATAGGCAAACAGGTGGGGACTTCATTGGTGTAAGCATAATGGGCTTCCTTTCTGCTTTAATTGTTGGTCCTTGTGTAACGCCATTCCTAGCAACTGCTTTAAGCTATGTTATTGCTGGAGGAAGTGCGGCTAAAGGTGCTGCTAGTCTGTTCGCAATGGGCTTAGGAATGGGCATCCCATTAATAATAATTTGTGGATGGGGCGTTAATACACTACCAAAAGCTGGACCATGGATGGAAAACGTTAAGAAAATTTTTGGCCTATCCATGATTGCTGTTTCTCTTTATTTGTTGGATCGAATTCTTAATCCGCTTTTATCTTTAATTCTTTGGTCCTTGCTTTTCACTATTGCTCCAATTATGCTAGGTGTTTTTAATAAAATAACTAAACCCATTAGTTTTTGGAATTTATTATTTAAAGCAATATGTTTGATTTTGTTAGCTTATGCAATCTTACTATGGCTCCTTGTAGCAAAAGGTGGCGGTGATATTCAGCAGCCTCTTGATTCAATCATTTATGGGGACAGTATAGATTCATCAAACAGCGTTGATTTTCAAGTGATCAAAAATGAAGATGAATTTAATAAATTATTAGCTACAACTAAAATCAATAACAGACTCCTAGTTATTAAGTTTTATGCCGAATGGTGTATTTCTTGCAACAAGCTAGAGAGGGTTGTTTTCTCAAATAAACAAGTTAATCAAGTTTTGTCTAACTCTCTTAAATTTACATTAGACGTAACTGAAAACAATCGTTTTAATCAGTCGGTGCTTGCAAGATTCTCACTTGTTGGACCACCTGCAATATTATTTTTTAAAAATGGTCAAGAGCTTCGAGATCAAAGGATAATTGGCGAATTTAGCACCAAAGAGTTTGTAAATCACATAAATAATTTACAATAAATATTTATTATTTGCCTCTAAATGCTTCGAATTGTGGCTATATTTAGCTAAATAGGTGGTAAAATTCTTCTTAGTTATTTATAGTTAAAAATCTAGTCTTAGGGCTTACTTATTATATTTTTAAGCCAAAACATGAACTTGCAATCGTTATGTGCCTTGATGGCTGTAATGTGAATTGGTATTTAGATTCAAAAACTAGTTGCAAAGAACAATAAAGAGGAACGAAAATGGATATTCGAAAAGTTAAAAAACTAATGGAACTTCTGGAAGAGTCTGGAATGGCAGAAATTGAAATTAAAGAAGGGGAAGAGTCCGTAAAAATTTCTAGATACGGCAATTCTCCAGCACCAAGTCACTCTTTTGTTCAGCAACAAGCGCCCACATCTTTGCCTTCAGTTGCACCAACTCCTTTAATTCCAGATGAGCCTCCAACTATCGGCAAATCTTTAACGTCTCCTATGGTGGGAACATACTACTCTGCTCCATCGCCAACTGCAAAACCTTTTGCAACTGTGGGTCAACAAGTAAACAAAGGCGATACTATTGGCATTGTTGAGGCCATGAAAATAATGAATCAAATTGAAGCTGAGCATTCAGGCACAGTCGTTGAAATTCTTGTTAAAGATGGTGAGGCAGTAGAGTTTGGACAACCACTAATCATAGTTCAATGAGTTCAATAAAAAAAGTTTTAATTGCCAACCGGGGTGAAATTGCACTTCGAATTCTCAGGGCCTGTAAAGAGCTTGGAATTCAAACTGTTGCGGTATACTCAACGGCCGATAAAGACTTGAAACACGTGCGATTAGCTGATGAAGCAGTATGTATTGGGCCGCACCCCTCAGTCAAAAGCTACCTTAATATTCCTGCTATTATTAGTGCAGCCGAGGTAACACATTCTGATGCAATTCATCCAGGGTATGGATTTCTTTCTGAAAATGCTGATTTTGCTGAACAAGTTGAGCAAAGTGGCTTCATCTTCATTGGCCCACGTGCTGAAAATATAAGGGTTATGGGTGACAAAGTAGCTGCTATTGAAGCAATGCAAAGTTCTGGCGTGCCATGTGTTCCAGGGTCAAATGGAGCATTAGATAACAACGAACAAAGAAGTATTAAAATTGCGCGAGAAATTGGCCTTCCAATAATTATTAAAGCCTCTGGTGGTGGTGGTGGTCGCGGAATGAGAGTTGTTAATTCTGAAGATGATTTAGCTGACTCAATAAGACTTACTCAGTCTGAAGCGTTGAGTTTTTTTGGGAATGGTGAGGTTTATATGGAAAAATTCTTAACCACCCCACGTCATGTTGAGATTCAAATTCTCGCTGATCAGCATGGAAATGCGATACACCTTGGCGAAAGAGACTGCTCTATGCAGAGGCGTCATCAAAAAGTTGTAGAGGAGGCTCCTGCTCCAGGAATCTCTCCAGAATTAAGAAATAAAATTGGTAATATTTGCGCCGAAGCATGCAAAAAAATTAACTACCGCGGCGCTGGAACATTTGAATTTCTTTTTGATAATAACGAATTTTACTTTATTGAAATGAATACTAGAGTTCAGGTTGAGCACCCAGTAACTGAGATGGTCACTGGCATTGATATTGTCCGTGAACAAATCTTAATTGCGGGTGGCGATAAATTATCATTGACTCAAGATCAAGTCGAAATAAAGGGACATGCTGTTGAATGCAGAATTAATGCTGAAGACCCTGTAACTTTTATGCCATCACCTGGAAAAATTACACAGTACCATGCAGCTGGAGGTCTTGGAGTTAGAATAGACTCTCATATCTACAATGGTTATAATGTTCCGCCATACTACGACTCTATGATTGGAAAAGTGATTACTTTTGGCGATAACCGAAATAACGCAATTATTAAAATGCAAAATGCTCTTGATGAAATGGTTATTGATGGAATAAAAACAAATATTCCACTTCAAAGAAAAATTATGACTGACGAAGTATTTAGAAAAGGCGGCATGAATATTCACTATCTAGAAAAGATGCTTGAGGGTGATAAATAATGAAAATTAAAGTTGGCATAATTGGTGGCTCAGGATATACAGGTATTGAACTAATACGTATCATTCAACAACACCCATTTGCCGAAGTTACATCGATTACTTCAAGAGCTCTTCAAGGTAAAAAAATATCGGACGTTTTTCCTAATATGCATGGTCTATCGGAGTTAGTATATTCACTGCCCGATGACAAAGCCTTGTTTGAATGTGATATCGTTTTCTTTGCAACACCACATGGGGTTGCAATGAATAGCGCTAAGTCTTTTCTTGAGAAGGGCATTAAAGTTGTGGACCTGGGTGCTGACTTCAGAATTCATGACGCAGATTTATGGTCAGATTGGTACAAAATGGAGCACTCACAGTCTTCACTTCTTGAAGAAGCAGTATATGGACAGCCTGAAATTAGAAGGGATGCTATAAAAAATGCACGCCTAGTTGCAAATCCTGGGTGCTACCCAACAGCAGTTCTTTTGGCTTTAAAGCCTCTTCTTGAGAATGGTTTAATTGATACCTCAAACATAATTGCAGACTGCAAATCTGGAGCCAGTGGAGCAGGAAGAATTGCAAATCAAACGACTCTTCTTTGTGAAATAACCGAAAGCTTTAAGCCCTATGCAGTTAGTGGTCACAGGCACTTCCCTGAAATAAAGCAAGAACTTGAACTTATGGCAGGAAAGCCAATTGGATTAACTTTTGTCCCACACTTGCTTCCTATGATTCGAGGAATAGAGGCCACTATTTATGTTGACCTTGTTGATCCAACTGTAGACATTAGGCCTTATTTCGAAAATGCCTACAAAAACGAAGAATTTGTTAAAATACTACCTGAAGGTACTTATCCTGAAACGCGTTCAGTTAAATCATCGAACTATTGCCAGATTTCAATTCAGTATATTGAACACAGCAATAAACTCGTAATTATGTCAGTTATTGACAATTTAGTTAAGGGTGCCGCGGGCCAAGCAATCCAAAATATGAACTTAATGTTTGGGCTTAAAGAACAGGAAGGCCTTACACAGATTGGCTTGCTGCCTTGAGGGCAGTTTAATACAATATACAATAATTTGGAGATAACCTATGGTAGCCGCTGAAATTCAAGATGAAGCTGATATAGTTTTTAGCGATAGCGCTGCAAGTAGAGTTGCGCAACTCATCAAAGAAGAAAAAAATCCCGCCTTAAGACTGCGAGTTTATATCACTGGTGGTGGTTGCTCGGGCTTCTCTTATGGCTTTGCTTTTGATGAGAACCTTAAAGAAGGTGATAGCGGAGTTAATAAGCAGGGCGTTGAGCTAGTTATCGACCCAATGAGCTATCAATACTTAATGGGCTCAACAGTAGACTACTTGGAAGATCTCCAAGGTGCAAGATTTATTGTAAGCAATCCTAATGCCAAAACCACATGTGGTTGTGGCTCTTCTTTTTCAATTTAATAATACTAATATGACCGAATATGTTCCAGGCCTAGCAGGCGTTCCAGCAACTAAATCAGCAATTTCTTCAATTGATGGAGAAAAGGGAATACTTGCCTATAGAGGCTACTCCATTCAAGACCTTGTTGAGCACTCCTCATTTGAAGAAACCGCTCTTTTATTAATGAACGGCGAGCTTCCTTCACCTAAAGAACTGTCAAACTTTAAAAATACTTTACAAAAACGCAATGAGGTAAAACGCAAAATCCGCCATTTGCTTTGGTCGCTTCCACCAACAGGGCACTCAATGGATGTGCTTCAAACTGCAATGGCTGCAATGGCTACTTTCTACCCAGATGCTGGCGCGTCAGAACCAGACTCAGCTTATACTCAAAATGCGCTTATCAAAATAATTTCAAATATGAGCACTTTGGTTGCAATGTGGACCCGAATTAGTAGAGGATATGACCCAATTCCACCAAACAACAAATTGTCTTATGCTGAAAACTTTATGTACATGTGTTTTGGGGAGGAGTCTGAACCAGAAATTGTTAATCTTTTAGACGCTTGCTTAATTTTACATGCTGAGCATACAATAAACGCTTCAACTTTTTCAACCATGGTAACGGCGTCTACGCTCGCCAATCCTTTTTCTTCAATTGCCTCAGGAGTTGGAACTCTTGCCGGGCCTTTACATGGAAATGCAAATGAAAATGTGTTGCTTATGCTCGATGAAATTGGTTCTCCAAAAAATGCCCGCACCTGGATCGAAAATAGACTAAAAAATAAACAAGTTATCTGGGGAATGGGTCATCGCGAATACAAAACTAAGGATCCTAGAGCTACAATTCTTGAGAAAATGATTAAAACTTATATTAAGAAAAATGGCCTAAAGCTATCTAACCGTTTCGAAACTGCGCTCGAAGTTGAAAGCATCTGTGATGAATTATTGTCGCAAAAAGGAGTCTACCCCAACGTTGACTTTTACTCTGGCATCCTTTACTCAGAAATATTTAACTTTACGAAGGAGCACTTTACCTCTATCTTTGCCATGGCTCGTTCAGCTGGATGGGTAGCGCATTGGCATGAGCAGGTTAGTCACAATAGAATCTTTAGACCGACACAGATATACACTGGCGCTGACTTTAGGGACTACCCTACTCGGTAATAATGGATAAGACTACTCACTTTGGCTATAAACAGGTCGATGTTGGAAAAAAACAAGGTCTTGTCAAAGGCGTATTTGACTCAGTAGCTGGCAAATATGATCTCATGAACGACGTTATGTCTATGGGAACTCACCGACTGTGGAAAAATTATACGATTGCAAGTAGCAACGTATCAGAAGGCGATCATGTTCTTGATATTGCCGGAGGAACTGGCGATCTAGCTATAAAATTTCGAAAAAAAGTTGGTGCTTCTGGAAAAGTGATCTTATCTGACATCAATGGCTCGATGCTTAATGAGGGCAGAAAAAATCTCATAAACCATGGCATTATTGACGTGGACTTTATTCAGGCAAATGCTGAATCTCTTCCGTTTGAGGACAACACATTTGATTGCGTAAGCATTGCATTTGGCTTAAGAAATGTAACCAACAAGGATATTGCTCTTCAGCAAATGTATCGCGTTTTAAAAAAAGGTGGCACATTACTGATTCTAGAGTTTTCAAAGGTTGAAAATGAGATGCTTAAAAAAATATACGACTTATACTCTTTCAACGTTATACCAAAATTTGGTGAGTTCTTTGCGAATGATGAAGATAGTTATCAATACCTTGCGGAATCAATTCGCAAACACCCTGATCAAGAAACGCTTAAAGCAATGACGCTGGATGCTGGTTTTGGGTTTTGCGAGTATCACAATCTTACTGGCGGCATAGTTGCGCTTCATAAAGCAATCAAAACTTAATTAATATGTTTCGCCTTGCTATTGAAAAAGCCCTTAACCATATGATCAATGTTAATAGCATTAACATAGAGCGTCTTGATAACAGCCTTATTAGTTTGTATGTTGATGATATTGATTTAAAAATTTTTTTCCTTTGTCTAAATTCTCGCATTTTCGTCATAGAAAATAGTGAGCAAAAAGATGCTAATGTTGATATTACGCTCAACAAAAAAGCCTTCTTATCTTTATTTAAAGGCACCTCTTTTGAGGATTTAATTGAAAGCGAAGAGATCGAAGTCAATGGAAGTATCAAAACAGCGCAGCAGTTGGCTGACTTATTTGCATTATCTTCTATTGATATCGAAGAACTTATTTCTCAATATACCGGTGACGTTATTGCCTATCAACTTGGACGAACAATAGAAAAAATTAAGAGCGCCACAAAACACGACAAGGATTCATTTGTTGAAAACTTAAAAAATGAATTTACCACTCTTTTGATCGCCCCTAGTCGGTCTAAATTTTTCAAAAAAAGAGCGTCTTAGATGAAAAGTTTTTTTCGCTTCCTTGGAATATCAAGAACTCTAATTCGGTATCGACTAGACCACCTAATATTGTCTACCTCGCTTCTAAAAAGCCTCAAGCCTCTAATTTATTTAACACCATGGCATTACTTTCCGAGCAAAAAACTTACCAGGGGTGAAAGAATTCGCCTTGCGCTCGAAGAACTGGGCCCAATATTTATAAAATTTGGTCAAACCCTCTCAACTCGAAGAGACCTTCTTCCAGATGATATAGGTAATGAATTAGCAAAACTCCAAGATACATGTCCTCCCTTTCCTGCCAAGGACTCTAAATCGATTATTGAAAAAGCGCTTGGTGAAAGCGTCTCAATCCTTTTTGCTTCTTTTGATGATAAGCCGCTAGCTTCAGCCTCTATTGCACAGGTACATAGTGCGGTTACTCATAATAACGAAGAGATTATTATTAAGGTTGTTCGTCCTGGAATAGAAAAAAAAATCAAAAGAGATATTCGCTTACTTTATGCATTTGCTGGCTTAGCTGAAAAACACCCTGACGGCAAAAGACTTAGGCCAAAAGAAGCAGTTGCTGAATTTGAAACCATCATTTATAACGAACTAAATATGATGGTTGAGGCAGCTAACGCATCTCTTCTCCGAAAAAACTTTACTGATTCTGACCTGCTTTATGTTCCAAAGGTACACTGGGATTTTTGCCGCTCAAACATACTAGTCACTGAACGTATTTATGGAACTCCAGTTAGCAATATTGAGGCTTTAAAGGGCACCAATACAAATCTTCGAACACTTGCTGAAAATGGTGTAGTAATTTTCTTCACTCAGGTTTTTGATCATAATTTTTTCCATGCAGATATGCATCCAGGAAACATTTTTGTTGGTGAAAATGATCAATATATTGGTGTTGATTTTGGAATTATGGGCACCTTAACAGAGGCCGATCAATATTATCTTGCTCAAAACTTTTTAGCATTTTTCAATCAGGATTATAAAAAAGTATCTCAAGTCCATCTTGAGTCAGGATGGATACCAGAAGGAACAAATGTTTTAGAGTTTGAAAATGCCATTAGAAGCGTTTGTGAGCCGATATTCCAAAAACCTTTGAGTGAAATTTCTTTTGGTCAAGTTTTATTAAGCCTACTAAAAGAGGCAAAACGTTTTGACATGGAAGTTCAGCCACAACTGCTGCTACTCTATAAAACATTACTAAACATTGAGGGATTAGGGCGAACTCTATATCCTGAACTTGATCTTTGGGCAACTGCAAAACCTTACCTTGAGAAACTTGCCAAAGACAAATACAGCTTTAAAAACACTGCTAAAAAAATCTCTGATCAGCTTCCTGAGTTGATTTTAGAATTACCCCAAATTCCTATGTTAGTAATTAATGCTTTAAAGCAAATTGAAAATGGATCGCTACAGCAAGAAAATTCAAAAAAACAAACAGAGGCTATTCTTTCACAACTTCGCGAAAACTCTGCAAAAGAGTGCGCGACTATTTTCGCAATAGCATTACTTATACTTGCAGGCTTTCTTGCTACTCAATCGTATTGGATTTTTTCTGTCATAAGCACATTTCTCGGTCTTATTTATTGGTTAAAGTCGCGCTAAAGAGGCTTAAGAAGGTTGAGAGTAAGGGTGTTTTACCTGTCCAATTACTCTTGCTTTGATAAGAAGGATAAATAAAGATTGAGTTAAATTGTTCAGCCGTTCATACTGCCTACCACTTCTCCATTTTCCAAAACATGTTCTGCTGTTTTTACGCCATCTTCATAGAACACAGAAGTGCCATCAAGAACGCCGTTTTTATACTCTTGCTCGGATTCTAACTGGCCCTCTTCATTCCAAGCAGAGAGCATTCCTTCAAGTTTATCGCCTTTATAAAAACCCTCAGATGCTTTATTTCCGTTCTCATACCAATAAGTTAGTGTTCCTTCAAGTCTGTCGACTTCATAAAAACCCTCTGATGCTTTAAGAACGTTTGAATACCAATAAGTTTCCTTACCGTGTTTCATGCCATCTTTGTAATTTACCTCTAACTTCATACCATTGTCTAAACGCTCAGTATGTAGTCCGTTTTTATTTTTATTCATTGAAGCATTATATTTAAAATTGAACTGTGATGAGTCCAAATTTCGTTTCATGTTTAAGGGGACGCCAATGATAACTAAAGTAAAGAAAGTTCGGGTAAAATAATCCTCCAGCCTATCTGGTCGCAAGACAGGCAATATTGGTTGCACCACTAAACGTGGTGTTTTTTTATTTATTGGAGAACTCAAAATGAGTATTACTGTAAACGCCTTAGAGCGTAAAAATCAGGGGAAAGGTGCGAGCCGCCGCTTGAGAAAAGAAGAAAAAGTACCAGGTATTATTTATGGTGGAACTAATGCCCCACAAATGATATCGCTAAACATTCATGAAATCACTCACCTGCTAGAAGATGAAAACACATTCACTTCAGTGTTAGATTTGATGGTTGGAAAATCAAAAGAATCCGTCGTTTTAAAAGACCTTCAGCGCCACCCCTCAAAAAATACTGTAATACATGCAGATTTTTTACGTGTGGATGCAAAACATGCTCTTATTACAATGACCCCATTGCACTTCATTGGAATGGATGAAAATGAAGCATTAAGGCTTGGAAATATGCTGAATCAATTTGTTGTTTCAGTTGAAATTTCATGCCTACCTCAAGACCTTCCACATGGTATTAATGTAGATGTTACCAACCTTGCGATTGGTGATCATCTAACGCTAACGAATCTTGTCTTACCTAAGGGAGTTGTAATTACTTCACTTCAACACGAAGATGTTGAGGCACATGATCAAACTGTATGTTCTGTCTCAGAACCTAAAGTTATCGTAGAAGAAGAGGAAGAGAGCTTGGAATCTGGTGATTCTGAAGCAGAAGGCGAAGAAGGCCAATCTGATGAAGGCTCTGAAGATTCAAAAGATGGTGACGATAAAGAATAAAATGTTGCCAGCCTTATTGACTCAATAAGCACTTAAACGAAGCGTTGTAATGATTAAATTAATTGTTGGACTGGGAAATCCAGGAAAAGAATATCAAGAACATCGTCACAACGCCGGCTTTTGGCTTGTTGAGTCATTAGCCAATTTACTAGACTCTAAATTTAGTAGTCAGTCTAAGTTTCTAGGCGAAACTTCAACTATTAACTTTGGCTCTAAAAAGGTTTACCTTCTCAAGCCTCAAACCTTTATGAATAATTCTGGTGGGTCTATCAAAAGCTTTTTGAGTTATTACAATATCAAACCTGAAGAGACCCTAGTGATTCATGATGAACTTGATTTACCTGTTGGGTCAGTCAAACTAAAACTAGGTGGAGGACATGGTGGTCATAACGGCCTAAGAGACACAATAAAAGCACTTGATACAAATAACTTTTATCGTCTTAGAATGGGCATTGGGCACCCTGGCACAAAAAATGATGTTGTAGATTTTGTGTTGAGCTCGCCAGGCAGCTCAGAGTTGAAGTTAATTGAGCAAGGAATGACAGATGCATCAAGCATTATTGAAATGCTAGTTAATGGTAATTTTGAGGAGGCCATGAAGGTCCTTCATTCATTATAATGGAGTAAGGAAATGGGATTTAAATGTGGCATTGTTGGGCTTCCAAATGTAGGTAAATCAACACTTTTTAATGCGCTAACAAAGGCAGGTATTGATTCAGAAAATTACCCTTTTTGCACCATTGAGCCTAATGTTGGTATTGTGCCTGTTAACGATCCTCGATTGCAGGGCTTAGCTAGCATTGTTACTCCAGAAAAAATCTTACCAACCACAATGGAGTTTGTTGATATTGCCGGATTAGTTGAGGGCGCCTCAAAAGGCGAAGGGCTGGGAAATCAATTTCTATCAAATATTCGTGAAACAGATGCAATCCTTCACGTTGTTAGATGCTTTGAAAATGATGACATCATTCATGTTTCAAACAAAGTAGATCCACTTGATGACGTTGACACAATTAATACAGAACTTGCCTTATCGGATCTTTTTAGCGCTGAAAAAGCTTACCAAAAAGCCATAAAAAATTCTAAATCAGGGCAAAAAGAAGGCTTGCCTTTAAAAAATTTACTTGAAAAAATCCTGCCAACCCTTGAAGAGGGTCATGCAATTAGATCCCTTGACTTTACTGAAGAAGAGGAAAAGCTAGTTAAAGGGCTACAGTTACTTACTTCAAAGCCTGTTCTTTATGTTGCCAATGTAAGTGAGGATGGCTTTAAAAATAATCCACACTTGTCTGCCTTAACGAGCTATGCAGAAAATGAAAACAGTCAGGTTGTTGCTGTATGTGCTGACATAGAGTCTGAAATTGCTGAACTTGATGATGAAGATAAACAAGGTTTTTTAGATGAAATGGGGCAATCTGAATCTGGACTTGATCGCCTAATTAAAGCTGGATACAGTTTACTGGGACTTCAAACATATTTTACTGCAGGTGTTAAAGAAGTTAGGGCATGGACGATAAATATTGGAGATTCAGCCCCAATGGCCGCGGGTAAAATACATGGTGACTTTGAAAAAGGCTTTATAAGAGCCGAAACGATTTCATATGATGACTTTATTAAATATAAAGGTGAAAAAGGGTCAAAAGATGCGGGTAAATTACGCTCCGAAGGAAAAGAATATATTGTTAAAGATGGGGATGTTGTTCACTTTTTATTTAATGTATAACAATTAATTTTCCAATGCAAAATACAAAATTACTATTAATTTTAGATGGCTGGGGTTATTCAGAAAGCTCTGAAAATAACGCCATAGCAATGGCTAATACCCCTAACTGGAATTATCTTACTGACAATTATCCTAATACGTTAATTGGCACCTCTGGAGAAAGTGTTGGGCTACCTAATGGTCAAATGGGGAATTCAGAAGTAGGTCACTTAACAATCGGTGCTGGAAGAGTTGTTGAGCAAGACTTCACCAGAATTGGTAATGACATTAAAAGTGGTGATTTTTTCAACAATAAGGTGCTATGCAAGACGCTTGAGTCTGCTAAGGTTAATAATAAAGCAGTTCATATCCTTGGGCTCTTGTCTGATGGAGGAGTCCACTCACACCAAGATCACATTTATGCTGCGCTTGAGCTAGCAAAACAAAAAGGCTGCGAAGAGGTCTATTTTCATGTCTTTACTGATGGGCGTGATACGCCCCCAAACAGTGCTTTAAAATTTATCGAGCTGTTGGAGTTTAAAATCTCTGAACTAAAACTAGGAAAGATTGTTTCAGTAGTAGGCAGATTTTATGCAATGGATCGAGACAATCGCTGGGAAAGAGTTTCAAAAGCCTATGAATTAATATCTTCTGGAAAAGGTGATCGCGAAGCAAATTCTGCTAAAGATGCAATTCAAATGGCTTATGACAAGGAAGAAAATGATGAGTTTATTGCCCCTACAGTTATTGGGGAGCCTGTAAGAATTAATAATGGTGACGCAGTAATCTTTATGAATTATCGTGCAGACCGTGCAAGAGAAATAACGCAAACTTTAACCTCAAAAACCTTTGATGGATTTGACAGACATGCGTTTAATAACTGCAATTTTATTTGTCTCACCGAGTATAAAAAAGACTTTAATCTTGAGTGTGCTTATCGTCCAATATCTATCGCTAACACTCTTGGTTACTATATTTCAAGCCTTGGTTTTAGTCAGCTTAGAATTGCTGAAACTGAAAAATATGCGCATGTCACCTTTTTCTTTAATGGCGGCGTTGAGGCAATACTTCCCGGAGAAGAAAGAAAGCTTATTCAATCTCCAGATGTAAAAACTTATGATTTAAAGCCAGAAATGAGTGCATATGAATTAACTGAAAATCTTATTTCAGAGCTGAAATCTCAAAAACATAAATTAGTTGTCTGTAATTTTGCCAATACGGATATGGTTGGGCACACAGGAAACCTTAATGCAGCAATTAAAGCAGTTGAAGCAGTAGATAATTGTTTGGGAAAAATACACCAAACATGTTTAGACTCTGAGGTAGAAATGCTTGTTACTGCGGATCATGGAAATGCAGAACAAATGCTTGATCCAAAAACACAAAAAAACCATACTGCACATACTACCAATCCAGTTCCTTTAATTTATGTTGGGAAAAGGAAAAGCTCCCTATTAGGTCCACATATTGGTACACTTGCCGACCTAGCGCCAACTCTTTTGGAGCTTATGGAAATTGAGCAGCCAAAAGAAATGACAGGCCAAAGCCTTTTTAAAGAATAAACGGAGACTACAGTGAAGCAACAAAACTTTATAGCACCCTCAATATTATCAGCAGATTTTGCTAGACTTGGAGAGGAAGTTGACAATGTTTTAGTTGCTGGTGCCGATATAGTTCATTTTGATGTCATGGATAATCACTATGTGCCAAACTTGACAATTGGACCGCTAGTTTGCGAAGCACTAAGAAACCATGGAGTCACTGCACCAATTGATGTCCACTTAATGGTCAAACCAGTCGACAGAATCATTCCTGATTTTGCAAAGGCAGGTGCGTCTTATATTACGTTTCATCCTGAAGCGTCTGAACATATAGACCGAACAATAGGGCTCATAAAAGAAAATGGCTGCAAAGCAGGTTTAGTTTTTAACCCGGCAACTTCACTTCATTATCTTGAGCATGTAATCGACCAACTTGATATGGTGTTGCTGATGTCAGTAAACCCAGGGTTTGGAGGTCAGTCTTTCATAGCCTCATCTTTAGAAAAATTGAGAATTGTCAGAAAATTAATTGATGAAAAAGGCCTTAGCACAAGGCTTGAGATTGATGGCGGCGTTAAGGTTGATAACATTCAAGAAATTGCAGCAGCTGGCGCTGATACTTTTGTCGCTGGATCAGCAATTTTTAATACTGAAAACTATAAGTCAACGATTGACAAGTTGCGCGCAGAACTTGCTTTGGCAAAATAACCCTTTAGGCAAAATTTAAAACACCTCTGTGGCCAGTTGTGAGAAAATATTCTCTTAGTTTTTAATCTGAGCATTTATGGGAAAATCGTCCTTTTTTGGCCCTGAAACAATATCTTTGCATACTGGGTATCAGCCAGACCCATCCTTTGGTAGCAGAGCTGTTCCTATATATCAAACAACCTCCTATGTATTTGAAACAGTTGATGATGCTGCAGCTCTTTTTAATATTGAAAAAGGTGGGCACATATACAGCCGTATGACTAACCCAACGGTTGCAGTTCTAGAGCAGAGAATTGCTGCACTTGAAGGTGGCGTAGGGGCTATCTGTACTGCTTCAGGAATGAGCGCACTTTTTGTTACGTTTATGAGCCTTTGCTCTGCAGGTGATCATATTGTAAGCGCATCCCAAATTTATGGCTCAACAGCAACACTGCTTAAACACACACTTAAAAGGTTTAATATAGAGTGCACTTTTGTCTCTATAAATGATGAAAAAGCACTAAAAGAAGCTATACAAGAAAACACTAAACTTGTTTTTTGCGAATCAATAGGAAATCCTGGGCTTGAAGTTTCAGACCTTCCTCAAATCGCTAAGATCTCTCATCAAAATCATTTGCCTCTAGTAGTAGATGCTACTTTTGCAACACCCGTACTCTGCAAGCCTCTCGATCATGGAGTTGATGTTGTTGTTCACTCAGTTACTAAATGGATTGGTGGTCACGGATTAGCGGTCGGAGGAGTAATTGTTGACGGTGGCTCTTTTGAATGGGGTTCTAGTAAAAAACACCCCACCCTTACAACCCCATATGAACCCTTTCATGGTATAAACTTTTGGGAAGAATTTGGTCCATCTGCCCTATCTATGAAAATTAGAGCCGAGTCAATGCGTGACTTTGGCCCAGCAATGAGCCCACATAGTGCGTTTTTATTTCTACAAGGAATAGAAACCCTTACTCTTCGAATGAATCAACATGTAAAAAATGCAGTTAAACTTGCTAAATGGCTCCTAGAACAATCTGCTGTTATGTGGGTTAATCACCCAGACCTTCCTGAAAATCCAACTTATGAAATTGCTCAAAAACTATTTCCAAATGGCGCTGGCTCTATGTTGTGTTTTGGCGTCAAAGGTGGCAGAGAGGGTGGCGCAGCATTTATCAATGCACTCAAACTAGCATCTAATTTAGCAAATGTTGGCGACTCTAGAACCTTAGTTCTTCATCCGGCTAGTACCACTCACTCGCGTATGGATGAAGAAGCAATGAAGGCAGCCGGAAGTAGCACCGACTTAATTCGCGTTTCTGTTGGAATAGAGTCTGTTGCAGATATTATTAATGACTTTAAAGCAGGACTTAAAGCAGTAGAAAAGGCGACTTCATAATGAATATAGTTGTTGATGGAGACAATATTTTTATTGCCACTGGTGGCTGCGTATTTGATCCAAAAAAACCTACTGTTGTGTTGGTCCATGGAAGTGGGCTAGATCACCGATCTTGGGCTCTTCAGGCCAGATGGTTTGCATTTCATGGTTTCTCAGTATTTGCGCCTGATCTTCCTGGTCATAGTCTTTCAGAAGGCAAGCCTTTAAAGACGATTGAAGAGATGGGAAAGTGGCTTGTAAAGGCTCTTAAATTAGCAGGCTGTGAATCAATACATCTTGTTGGGCACTCTCAAGGGTTTCTTGTTGCGCTAGAGGCATCTAACGCTTTAGGGTCAAAACTCAAAACATTAACTGCTGTCGCAACTGCTGCATCAATACCGGTTAACGAAACCCTAGTTGAGGTGGCCAAAAAAACACCTATCGATGCAGCTGATATGTTGTTAAAGTGGGGGTTCGGTTCTAAATCACAATCAGGAAGCAGTGCCGTGCCAGGAATGCAGCCAATAGGAATTGGCCGACAAATTATGGCTAACAATCCTCTAGCTGAAGACCTTGTTGCTTGTACTGAATATAAAAATGGCATAAATTGTGCTAAAAATATCGATGTTCCATCTAATGTAATTCTCGCAACAGAAGATAAAAATACACCACTTCGATTTGGCTTGGAATTAGCTGAATTGCTAAGCGCTGAAACCACAACTATTGCTAATGCAGGACACATGCTGCCAATAGAGTCTCCAAAAGATACTCTTGATGCCATTAAATCATTCATCTTAAAAAACTCTTAATGACAAATCAAATTAAAAAAGTAGGCGTTATTGGCGCCGGAACAATGGGTGCTGGAATTGCAGGTCAAGTAGCAAATGCTGGGGTGGAGGTTTGGCTTCTCGACCTTCCAAGTGATGGTGAAAACGTAAACAGCTTGGCCGCCAAAGGCCTTGAAAGACTGAAGGATCCAGATATGCCTGGCCTCATGAGCGAGGAAGCCGAAAAACTTATAAAAATTGGAAACACTCGCGATCACTTCCAGGAACTTGAAGATTGCGACTGGATTGCTGAGGCTGTTGTAGAAAGACTTGATATTAAACAATCTCTCTATCAGCGCCTGAACGAAAGCTGTAAAGAGGCAACCATCATAACCTCTAATACTTCTACGATTCCAATTAGCCTTCTGACAAAAGGAATGCCAAAAAAGTTTTGTGAGCGCTTTGCAATAACTCATTTTTTTAACCCAGTTAGATTTATGAGGTTGCTTGAATTAGTACGTGGTGAATTTACTAGAGATGACGTTATTAATACACTTGATTTATTTAGTGAGACGATGCTTGGAAAAGGCGTTGTTTCATGCTCAGATACCCCGGGCTTTCTTGCCAATAGAGTTGGGGTTTTTGCTATCCAATGTGCGCTTCATAAGGCATTTGAATACAAACTATCGCCGACAGAAGCGGATGCTTTTTTTGGTAGGCCTCTAGGGCTTCCAAAGACTGGTGTATTTGGTCTATATGATTTAATCGGCATTGATCTGATGGCGGATGTTGTCAAAAGCCTCGTAAGCATACTTCCAGAAAATGATGTGTTTCATAAATACTCATCCCCAATTGAGATTATGACCGATATGATTGCAAATGGTCAAACTGGAAATAAAAACGAAAAAGGTTTTTATAAACAAGTTGGTGACGAAAGACAAGTAATTGATTTATCGTCTGGGAATTATGGGGTTCATGAGCGCTTAAAAACCCCCCTTCTTGAAGAGGCAGAAAAAATCGGGATTTCTTTTATTATTAAAGATACAAGTACATATGGTCTTTATATATGGGATGTTATTTCAGAAACACTCTGCTATGCTGCATCTCTTGTTCCAGAGGTCACTGATGATTTAACGCAAATAGATGATGCTATGAAGCTTGGGTATAACTGGGTACAGGGGCCATTTGAGCTGTTAGATGAAATTGGAATTGAGTACTTTGTTGACCGACTTAAAGTTGATGGTCGAGACGTTCCAGAGTTTCTTCTTAAGGGTATTAATAATAAATTTTATAACAATTCAGAATCTGGATTAAGCTCTCTTTCACCTGATGGAAATCTAAAACCAATTATGAGACCAGATGGTGTACTTAGATTTTCTGAAGTTCGTCAAACCCTCAAAGCAATAAATTCAAATGAATCTGCTAGCTGGTTTGAGTATGAAGGCGCAGCAATTGTTGAGTTTCACTCAAAAGCTAATGCGCTGGATAGTGGTTCTTTGGATATGATTTCTGATGCAATAACTGAGTCTGAAAAAAAGGGCTTACGTGGCGTTGTAATTCATAATGACTTCCAGCATTTTTCCTGTGGGGTTAGTCTTTGGAGTGTTAGAAATTGCTTTGAAAAAAATGACTTTGATGCACTTGATGCTTTTCTTGTCTACTTTCAAAATACAATGCTGCAAATGAGAAACTCAAAATTACCTGTAATTGCAGCGCCAGTAGGTATGTCAATTGGTGGTGGCTTTGAGGTTGTTCTTCATGCTGATCATGTTGTGGGTCATGCAAACTCAGTGATGGGTCTTGTTGAGTCCTTTATGGGGGTTGTTCCAGCGGGTGGTGGGTGCAAAGAAACGCTTTATAGGTGGTCTGAAAATCTAGGAGATAATCGCAAAGGCGCTTGGAAATCATTTATGAATATTGGACTTGGCAGACGAGCCAGCTCCCCCCAAGAAGCTGATGCTCTATCAATGAGAAGAGCCGATGATGTCTTTCATATGAATAGAGACCGTATACTTAATAGTGCGCTTTCATTTATTGAAACAACCTCAAAAGCAAAAGCCAGAAACCCCCTCGCACTTTCTGGCAAAGACCACTTTGAAGAAATGCTGGAATGGCTTACAAAAAATAATAAAAATGGCATGCTTACGCCGCATGATGTAACCGTTGGAACTGAGATTGGAAGAATTATGACTGGTGGAAATTGTGCTTCTGGCACTATTTTTACTGAACAAGATATTTTAGATGCTGAGCGCTCTTCATTCATCACACTTGCTCAAACGCAAGAAACGCAAGCAAGGATTGTATCTATGTTAGATAATGGAATTACGCTTAGAAATTAACCGTTAATGCTATGAAAAAAAATCCTGCAAATTTTATGCCTCTTTCACCGCTTTCGTTCTTACATAGAACAGCGGATGTTTATGGTCAGCACACTTCAGTAATTTATGAAGATAGAACTTACACTTGGAGTGAGACAAGAGAAAGGTGCGTTCGAATTGCCTCAAGTCTAAAAAGTTATGGCATAAAACCAGGTGATACTGTCTCAGTTCTAGCATTCAACACTCCCGAAATGTTTGAATCACATTTTTCAATTCCAATGGCTGGTGCAATCCTAAACACTATAAATATTAGACTTGACGCCGCAACAATTGCATACATTTTTGACGACAGCAACGCAAAGATGCTCTTTGTTGACAGAGAGCTTTTTGCTGTTGCATCTGAGGCCCTCTCTATAGCTTCAGTTAGTCCAAAAATAGTAGTAATAAACGATTCTTTTGCTGAATCACAGCCTGATATTTCTTCAGATATAACTGGGTATGAATCTCTAGTTGTAAATGGAGATCCTCAATATAACTGGCAAATGCCTGAAGATGAATGGAGCCCACTTTCACTCAGCTACACCTCTGGAACAACTGGAAAGCCTAAAGGCGTCGTATATCATCATCGTGGCTCTTATTTAATGAGCATGGGCACTGTGATTGGCTGGAACCTTCCCAACCACCCTGTTTATCTATACTCGGTTCCATTGTTTCACTGCAATGGTTGGGGCCATGCCTGGACAATGGCTGCGATCGCTGGAACTATAATTTGCCTTCGGTCTTTTGCCCCTGAAAAAGTATTTAGCCTCCTTGAACAGCATAATGTAACTCATTTTGGTGGAGCTCCTATAATGCTCAATATGCTTGCCAACGCGCCCAAAGAAACGCAAAAATATTTTGAGAGAGAAATTAAAGTAATGACTGCTGGCGCACCTCCTCCTGCAAAGGTTTTAGAGAGCATGATGAAACTAGGGTTTAACGTTATGCATGTATATGGACTGACTGAGACGTATGGACATATCCTTCAGGCAGCACCCCAAGCCTCTTGGCTTAATAAGAGTCCAGCGGAGCTTGCTAAGCTAAGCTCAAGGCAAGGAGTAAGATTCCCAATGACTGAGGATGTTAGCGTCATCAACCAGGATACTGGACAGCATGTTCCTCATGACGGTGAGGCAATTGGCGAAATTGTAATTCGCTGTAACACTTGTATGATGGGCTATTGGAACAGCCCCAAAGCAACAGAGGAGGCATTTGAAGGTGGCTGGTTTCATAGTGGGGATTTAGCCGTAATTCATAATGATGGCTACATTCAAATTAAAGACAGGTCGAAAGATATCATAATTTCTGGAGGGGAAAACATCTCTTCTGTGGAGATTGAAAATGTGCTTTATCAGCACCCTTCTGTTGGAGAAGCTGCGGTTGTAGCAATGCCAGATGAAACTTGGGGAGAAGTGCCCTGTGCATTTGTAGAACTAAAAACAGGCCAACAAGCATCAGAAGAAGAGCTTATTGATTTTTGTAAGCAAAATATGGCTAAATTTAAAAGACCAAAAAAAGTCGTCTTTGGTCCACTGCCTAAAACTGCAACTGGGAAAATTCAAAAGCACGAGCTTAGAGATTCAGTTAAAAGCACCGGAGAAGATTAATGTCAAACTATACAGCCCCAGTAGAAGACATGGGATTTGTTTTAAGAGAGGTTGTGGAGCTAGAAAAACTTTGCAGCGAAACTGGAGCTGATGCCTCTACTATTGACATACTCGATACAGTTCTTGAAGCCGCAGGAAAACTAGCAAAAGAAGAAATTGAGCCCATCAATAAACCGGGAGACCTTGAAGGTTTAAAAATTAATAATGCTGGAGAGGTAACTACAGCAACTGGCTTTAAGGAGGCCTACCATCATTATGTTGAAGGTGGTTGGGGCTCACTACAATTTGATCCTAAATATGGCGGTCAAGGCGTTCCGTTTGTTGTCGCTGCAAGCGTTCAAGAAATGTGGCACTCTGCTAACATGTCTTGGGGTCTTTGCCCCCTTCTTACGCAGGGCGCAGTCGAGGCAATAACCCATAATGCAAGCGACGAGCTCAAGCAGCGCTATCTCCCAAAACTGATATCTGGCAAATGGAGTGGAACAATGAACCTTACAGAGGGTGATGCTGGAACTGATGTAGGCGCCCTTAAAACTCGTGCCACTCCTGAAGATGATCATTATTTAATACGTGGTCAAAAAATATATATCACTTGGGGTGAGCATGATATGGCAGAAAATATTGTGCATTTAGTTTTAGCGCGACTTCCTAACGCCCCTGAAGGTGTTAAAGGCATTTCGCTTTTTTTAGTTCCAAAAATACTTGTAAATGATGACGGCTCTTTAGGCGAGCGAAATGACCTGAAAGCCTTGTCTCTAGAAGAAAAAATTGGAATTCACGCTTGCCCTACATGTGTAATGAGCTATGGCGATAAAACTGGTGCAATTGGCTTCTTAATAGGTGAAGAAAATAAAGGCATTCAGTGTATGTTCACAATGATGAATAATGCCCGACTAACTGTTGGCCTGCAAGGTGTTTCCGTTTCAGAGCGAGCCTATCAACAAGCCCTTAGCTTTTGTAACATCCGAGTTCAAGGGGTTGCTCCCGGACACAAAGAGGCTGGCCCAATAGTTAGGCACCCGGATGTTCAGCGTATGCTGTCCAATATGAAATCTATAACAGAAGCCTCTCGTGCGCTGACTTATTCGGCGTGTGCTGAAGTTGATTTTGCTGCTAGTGACTTACCAACTGAGAGCCTTAGTCAACACAAAAGAAGACTAGGCCTTCTTACGCCAATCGTTAAAGGCTGGTGTACAGAAACCGCACAAGAGGTCGCCTCTTTGAGCCTTCAGTGCCATGGAGGAATGGGATATATTGAAGAAACTGGCATCGCACAAATTGTTAGAGATGCCCGCATATTACCAATTTACGAAGGCACAAATGGAATTCAGGCTATGGACCTAGTCGGCAGAAAGATTATTAGTGACAACGGCCTAGGCATGAACGAATTGATCTTTGAAATGCAAGAATGCGCTAACAAAGACTCTTTAAAAGAACTGGTTTCAACCGCACAACTAAGCCGCTTTAAAGATTCTTTATATGCTCTAGAAAATGCAACCTCGCTTGTCTTAAGTAATTCTGAAAATAAACAACACTCTGGGCAAATAGCTTTTGATGTCCTAATGATGGTAGGAACGATTACAGCCACTTGGCAAATGCTTAAAAGCCTTGATAAGGCAAAAATTGCCTTTGAAAGTAATGCCGTTTCAGCTGATTTTTTTGAAGAAAAATCTAAAACTGTTAACCACTTTTTAAACTTTATCTTGCCGAGGTATCTATCAAACTTTGCTACAATTTCTTCAGCATCTTAGTCAAATAATCTAGAACTTTTATTTTTTAAATTTAATTCTCTGCCCTTGCTCAGCAGGTTGAAGAATTCTGTATGCTGAGCATTGAATTATAATTTGTGAATATGACAGAAATATGACTGGTAATAAAAAATTATATTTTTTTTATCCGGACCATTAGCTCATTTTTTCGAAACATTGGCAGTGTCCATGGAGAATTAAATTGGGCAACCATAAAGCCTCCTTGTGTATCAATCTTATTGTTCTTAAGTAGTTCTGAGAATTTTTTTTGATACTCAATACTTCGAGCCTCGTTAACACGACCCCCAAAACTTAACACGGCTACGTCACCAAGATTTTCTTTCTCTATGGAAATGAGCTTAGTATTTGTCCTTGGAAGATCCTCAAAGGAGTGTTCTTTTGGCATTACAAAAGAAACAGTATAAGAATTTAAATCTGCAGTTGGGCAGTCTGTAATAACAGGCGCCGTCATTGCTATCTTCATCTCTTTATCATTACCACCAAAGATATAGCCTGCTATTCGTCTAAAGCCAGTTGAAGTAGAGCCTTTATATCCACCCTGAACATTTGTTGTGGCTATGATCATGTCACTATAGCGCCTTACTTCAAATGCTCCTTCTTTTGAAATAAGCTGATATTCTGGTGTTTCAATAGACATATTTAATACCCTATATTATTGTTTTTTTCCAAAATAAGGAACGAGAATAGGCGTGCTGCTCTTGTATTTTTGATACTCTTTATCGCTTCCCCACTTTTTATCTGCTTTATCTTCTAAGAAAGGCAGTCCACTTAGTTTAGTAATAAGAAGATAAACAAACACGGGCGAAACAAGCGTTAAAAATTGCCAATCTGAGAGAAGTGGCAATGAAATTATTGCAATACCGAGCCAAAGAACAACCTCACCAAAATAATTTGGATGCCTTGAAACTGCCCATAGCCCCTGTGAAATAAATTTATCTTTGTTTTCTGAAAGAGAGCTAAAATTCTTTTTTTGTTTATCTGAAAGAGCCTCAAAACCAAAACCGAAGACCCAAACAGCAGCGCCTATTATAAAAAATAGGTCTAAAGGCTTTTCAGGGTTCGCAACGATTACAGTAATCGCATTAACTGTTGTTAGAAAAACCCAAAGAGCTGAAAGGGTCCATGTCATTAAAAACTTTGGATACGAGTTCTTTATCTCTTTGAACCTTACATCCTCTCCAATTTTTAAAATCCTTATATAGAGAAAAGTTCCAAGCCTCAAGGTCCAAATAGTCACAAAAACTGCTACAGTTATTGAAAGAATAGATGTTGGCTGTTTTGAGCTATAGAGTGCGAACACTGCAATAATGACAATTAGAAGCGTTGCAATCATTCCTGTTAGATCAAAATACTTTTCATTTTTAGTGATAAGGGCCGGAATAGCAATGGCCCAATGAACAACAAAACTAGCGCCCGCGCATAGAAAAATAACTGGAACTCCATAAAGATAAAGCTCTGCATCTGAAGCTGCAGCCGCAACAAGAGATGCAATTAAAATACAGGCAAAAATTGTAACTATGTGTGTAATATTATTTTTCATTGTATCCCGCTCATTAATCACTTTGTTTCTTTATGGTTTTTTAAAAAGATAGTGAGAAACGCCCCATTCAGAACCCTTATTAAAGCCAAAGAGAACTTCACACGACATAAAAAATATGCGCCATCTATAAAACCATTTATTGGCCTCGCTTTGACCATATGTATTTGAAAATAATTCCAATACTTCGGACTTATTGCCATCCATCTTTTGGAGCCATGCGAGCGATGTTTTTTCATAATGCGTTCCATCAACTCTCCAATCTTGCTCTATCTTCATTTTATCTGGAAAACTCATCAAAAGCCTGTGTGAAGGCATTTGTCCACCACTAAAAAACTCTCTAGCCATCCAGTCGCCCTCATCTTCATCTTCAAAAGGGTATGCAATTTTTTCATGCGAAAAGATATGAACAAACAGCTTTCCTCCTTGGTTGAGCCAGCCACTGACCCTGCCAAGAAGCTCGTTATAATTTCGCATATGCTCAAACATTTCAATTGAAATAACTCGATCAAACTGCTTGTTTATTGAAAAATCATTCATGTCTTCTGTAATAACTTCGATATTTTTTAGATTCAGCTTCTTTCCTTTAGCTTCTATAAAGCGCCTCTGATCGTTAGAGTTGCTTACTGCTGTAATTTTGCTATTTGGAAAATTTTTAGCCATAAAAAGCGTCAAAGAGCCCCACCCACAGCCAAGTTCCAATATTTCTTGGCCGTCTACTAGGCCAGCTCTTTCACAGGTCAGCCTTAGCATTTCATTTTCAGATTGCTCTAGAGTTAGCGCTCCTTGTGGCCAGTAACCAGAGCTGTACTTTAGGTTCTCTCCAAGAACCAACTCAAAAAACTTTGGCGGCACCTCATAGTGCTGCTCATTGGCCTTTTCTGGAACTAGAGCAATAGGGCTTTCATTTAAAAACTCAACCCAAGACGAGTGTCTTTTTTCCATTTCAAGCTCACCAATGCTAGTTGCTTCTAGAAGCCTTTGAGCGCACAAGCGTTTAATTCCCAGCCTAATAAGCGTGTCTGGCAATAAGCCATTTTCTGCAAGTTTTATTAATAATTTAATCATTCTCTTAATACGTAATTTTAGTGTTTTGTGAGTCGGGCTTGGCAAAAATAAACTGAAAGTCGCCGATTAAGTTTTCAAGGAATCCTGCTTCGCAGTAAACTAGGTAGAAGATCCAAATCCTTATGAAGGGATCTGAAAAACCAAGTTCTCTGACTTGCGGTAATACTTTTTCAAAATCTTGGCGCCAGATTGCGAGCGTCCTTGCATAGTCAAGAGTTATATCCTCAGAATCAATCTTAACTAGGTCTGTTTTCTTTGTGATAGCATGCTCTACCTGGGCTACTGAAATAAGGCAGGAGCCAGGGAAAATATATTTTCTAATAAAGTCTACTGAATTTTTGTAAGCATCGAAGTCTGGGTCGTTATATGTTATTCCTTGAAGAGCCATTAAACCATTTTGCTTTAATAATGAAGATGCTTTTTCAAAAAAACCAGGGACATAATCAGACCCAACTGCCTCAATCATTTCAATCGAAACGACCTTGTCAAAAGCACCCTCAAGCTCCCTATAGTCTCTGTTTAACAAGGTTATCTTGTCACCTAGACCTTCTTTACTAATTAGATTGGCTACATAATTAAATTGGCTGTCTGAGATAGTCGTTGTCGTAACTTTACAACCATAATTTTTGACCGCATGAACGGCAAAGCTTCCCCATCCAGTTCCGATTTCAAGAACATGGTCATTGCTATCAAGTTTTAGTTTTCTGCAAATCCTATCCAGTTTTTCTATTGAAGCCTCGTGCATACTTGAGTTCTTGTTTAGAAAAATACCGCTTGAATAAGTCATAGTTGAGTCAAGCCATAGCTTATAAAAATCGTTGCTCAAATCGTAGTGCGCCAAAATATTACTCTTGCTTCCTTTCAGAGTGTTTTGTCTTAGCTTATGAATTATTTTAGTAATTGGGTTTGTTAATCTTGCAAACCCAGACTCAAGGCCCTCCATGGTTTTTTTATTTTTTATAATGAGTCGTATTAAGTCTACCAGGTTGTCGGCAGACCAATAGCCTGCGGTGAATGCTTCTGCCGCCCCATTGGTCCCCCCACTCCCTAAAAATACATAAAACTCTTGAGAGGAAACCGTTACTGTTGCATTAAGTTCTGACTTTGGTAGGCCAAATACGTGTGTTTTAGCACCATCAATTATGGTCAGTTCGCCTGTTTTGAGGCCTTTCAATTTTTTAAATAAAATCTTTTTAAAAAAAGATGTCATTCGCGTGCTTCTTTGCATCTTTTGAATATTTTTTGCTAGGCCATCAACTGAAAGCCTGTCTTTAGTTTGAGTTTCTTTTGTCATAATTTATCTGGATGTGTAAAAAATGGAGCTCTTTTTATATAGAGAATAAATGCCTGCCAATGGATTCTATAAACCACCATTAGAGTAATAAATGGAAATCTGGAAATTGCCTTAACAAGGCCTGAATTTGAAAAGGCACGCCTCTTTAGATTAAGCGTGACATTAAAAACTTTTTTGCCATCTTTAAAGTTTTTCATGTTTACATTTAAAGCATCTTCAGGTTGCGAAAAAAACCACTCATAGTCATGGTCCATTCCCCAAAAAGGGCTCACGTGTAATTGCTTTTTTGGCGACGCGGTAAAGCCTGTTCTACTATTTTTTTCAGCCTGCTCTTCAATGAGGTAGGCGTGTCTCTCCTTCCATGGCGTGTTTGTTACTTCAGCCATTATGGCTTCAACTTTTTCATCTGACTCATCAAAGCAGTAATAAAAGCTTACTGGGTTAAAGCAGTACCCAAAGTATCTTAAGTGCGTTAGAAGCCTAATTGGCCCTTTAAAATCTTTGCCTGTTTTTTCATGGAGTGTTTTCCTGACAGCGTTATCTAAGTCTAAGCCTGGATCTCCATGGTAGTCCTTCCTTTGAAATGAAACGAGTGCAGGTTTATTGATGTTCCAAAAAAACGATGGCTTCATAGTTGTTGCCAAAGATGAAATGTCAATATAGGCCATAAAAATTGGGTATGTAAAAAACCGTTTAAAAGGCGTATGGCGTTGATGACTAATCGTTCCCCAATAGAGATGGTGATTTTTTGAGAGCGTCATAAGGCCCTATCAAAAAACTTACAAACATCTAGGGCGCTGGAAACGCCGTCCTCATGAAAACCATTTCCCCAATATGCACCGCAATAAAAAGTATTGTTTATGCCGCTAATTTGACTCTTTTCTTTTTGCGCTTCTACACCCTCAACCGTGAAAAGAGGGTGGTGATAGACCAAGGTTTTAATTATTTTACTTGGGTTAATCTCCCCATTACTATTCAAGGTTACTAAAAAATCAGACTTTGACTTTAATGATTGCAAAATATTCATGTTATAGGTTAGCGTTACCGGTTTAGTTTGATCCGTACTTAAAAGATAGTTCCAACTGGACCATGTGGATTTCTTTTTAGGCAAAATAGAGGCGTCAGTATGCAATATTGCTATATTTTTTTGATAAGGCAAGGCGCCTAGAATTTTAGCCTCTTCCACGCTAGGAGTCTCTAGCAAAGCTAATGCTTGATCACTATGCGTTGCAAATATAACTTTATCAAACTGATGAGTGGCCTCATTTTTTTCACAAACAATCTCAATATTTTTTTTGTTTCTTATCACGCTTATGACTGGGGTTGAGAGCAAAATTTTATGCTTGAATCCTGCTATTATTTTTGGAACATAAGCTTTTGAGCCGCCTTTAATTACAAACCATTGAGGACGATTAAATATTTGCAGTAAGCCATGGTTTTTAAAAAATCTAATATAAAAAACTGCCGGCATTTCTGTTGTTTTATCGGCTGCCGTAGACCATATGGCGGCGCCCATTGGAATTATATAATTCTCAATAAAGCTCCTGCTAAATTTATGGGTGATCAAAAAATCATGGATTGTTGTTGACTCTCGAAGGTTTTTTAGCTCTGCGACTGACAGGCGATTAAACCTTATAATGTCTTTAAGCATCAACAAAAAAGAAGGCCTAAAAATATTAAGTCGTTGAGCAAATAAAGAGTTTAATGAGCCTCCAGAGTACTCAAGGTTTTTTTCTGGGGCCTTAACGCTAAAGCCCATGGATGTTTTTTGAGTATCAACCTTAAGCTTTTGAAGAAGCTTTATAAAGTTAGGGTATGTGTTTTCATTGTAAACAATAAACCCAGAATCAATAAGCCACTTTTTTTTGTCCAGCTCAATTTCATGGGTATGCGTATGACCACCAATATAATCATTGGCCTCAAAAACAGTAATATCATGTTCTTTGTGAAGAAGGTACGCAGCCGTTAAGCCCGATATTCCGCTTCCAATAATAGCAATTTTCATAGTATGAAATCAAATATGTATTATAGAGCCCCCTTTTTTTAGGCTACATACATATCATAACCAACAAACTGGTCACAATTTTTTAAAAAAGACACGATTATAAAGGGTGTTTTTTTGAGTTGTATGTTTTTTTAATGAAGGGGAGTGTGGATGCCTATGTATATAGGAAATTAGAGAAATAGGCTTTGCTTAATTCAAAAAAATATGGGATAATCGTTGCCTTTCAGCCAACATGAGCTGGAAGAAGGGCTAACTAGATGTTTATAAAGTTAGTATTTTAATGTATCACACAGAGCCCCAATATTAACCAGGGTGCCTTTTTAATAGGGTTGGTTGATAGGCAATGTGGAAGTCTTAACCCAGGAGAAGAATATGGCGAAAGCGTCAATGAAAAAAATGTTAGAGGCAGGTGTTCATTTTGGTCACAGGTCTCGTTTTTGGCATCCAAAAATGGAGCCTTTTATCTACGGAACACGAAATGGTGTTCACATAATTAACCTAGAAAAAACCCTACCACAATTCAATGATGTGCTCAACTTTGCAAGCAAAACTGCTGCTGCTGGAGGGTCAATCCTTTTTGTTGGTACAAAGAGAGCGGCAAGCAATATTATTAAAGAAGAGGCAATTCGATGTGGAATGCCTTATGTCAACCATCGCTGGCTAGGTGGCATGATGACAAATTACAAAACTATTAAAGCTTCTATTAAACGCCTGAAGGATCTTGAATTTCTTGCAGAAGAAAACTTTTCCCAGTTTACAAAAAAAGAAGCACTCATTATGACTAGAGAGCAAGAAAAACTTGAAAGAAGTCTTGGTGGAATTAAAGACTTAGGCAGTATTCCTGATGTTATTTTTGTAGTTGATATTGGTCATGAAAAGAATGCAGTTCGTGAAGCCCATACATTACAACTTCCAATTATTGGCGTTGTTGACACAAATCACAGCCCTGAAGGAATTGATTATGTTATAGCCGGAAATGATGACTCAATCAGAGCAATTGGTTATTATGCTAGAGAAATTGCTAATGCGATACTAGAGGCTAAAGCTTCGATTGTAGAAACCAAAGCTGCAGTTAAGAAATCTGCGCCTGCTGCTAAGACTGAAGCTGCTGCTGAAGAAAAGAAGCCTGCTGCTAAGACTGAAGCTGCTGCTGAAGAAAAGAAGCCTGCTGCTAAGACTGAAGCTGCTGCTGAAGAAAAGAAGCCTGCTGCTAAGAAGCCTGCTGCTAAGAAGCCTGCTGCTAAGAAGCCTGCTGCTAAGAAGCCTGCTGCTAAGAAGCCTGCTGCTAAGACTGAAGCTGCTGCTGAAGAAAAGAAGCCTGCTGCTAAGAAGCCTGCTGCTAAGAAAGCAGATAGTGAATAAATAGCTATACAGAGTATATATAGGAGAGAGTTATGGCAATTACAGCCGCTTTAGTTAAAGAACTAAGAGAAAGAACTGGTGCAGGCATGATGGACTGCAAAAAAGCATTAGTTGAGACCAATGCAGATTTGGAGGCGGCAATAGATTTAATGCGCGCATCTGGAGCAGCAAAAGCTGCAAAAAAAGCTGGACGTGTGGCCTCTGAAGGGCTTGTAAATGTTACTATCAGTGAAGACAAGATGCATGCTGCAATTCTTGAGGTTAACTCTGAGACAGACTTTGTAACTAAGGGGTCGGCCTTTATTGAATTTGTTGACACTTTAGGCGCCCTAGCATTAAAGAATAAACCAGAATCTGTTGAAGCCTTTTTAGAGCAAAAACTAGACTCAGGCGTTACTGTTGACCAGGCCAGAGAAGAAATAATTGCTAAAATTGGTGAAAATGTTTCAGTTAGAAGGGTTCAAATTGTCAGCACTGAAAGCGGAGTTTTAGGCGCATACAAGCATGGTGAAAGAATTGCTGTACTTACAGTGTTGTCATCAAATGACGCAGAGCTTGCAAAAGATGTTGCTATGCATATTGCAGCCTCAAAGCCCGAATGTGTTAGTGAAGACCAGCTCTCAACTGAGCTTCTTGAAAGAGAAAGGGCAATTTTTATTGAGCAAGCAAAAGAAAGTGGCAAGCCTGATAATATTATTGAAAAAATGATCGTTGGCAGAATGAAAAAATTTGTCAATGAAGTTACTCTTTATGGCCAGTCTTTTGTTAAAGACCCAGACACTACTGTTGGTGCTTTAGTGAAATCTAAAAATTCAGAAGTTGAGTCTTTTATTCGTTATGAAGTTGGTGAAGGCATAGAGAAAAAAGAAGATAATTTTGTTGAAGAGGTTATGGCTCAGGCCCAAGGCTAAAGTTAAAACTCTTCAAAAAAGGCGCCTTAGGCGCCTTTTTTTATAATTAAAATTACAATATTTACATACTTGTCTTATCTTTAATAATTAACTTCATTATGGCAGGCATCAAGAAAAAGTCTGCCAAAACAGCAACTAAAATTGCACTAGCTGTCAAAACACCAAAGTCAAACATGTTATTCATTTGAGAAAAGGTCAGCACAAGGAAACCAAGAGCAAGAACTATTGATGTCAATGTAATGGCTCTTCCAGTTCCAAGCAATGTAAGCCTTACCGCCTTATCAACATCATTATACTTAAGCTCATACCTTCTAAAGTTATGCATAAAGTGAACGGTATCGTCAACAGCAAGTCCAAGCGCTATTGCACCAATTAATAAAGTGAACATATCAAGAGGCATTTTAAAAACAACCATAATTGTTGAAAGAAAAATTATAGGCAAAATATTTGGAATCATACTAATAAGGCCGATTTTTAAGTTGCCTATTAATAGAACCATAAGTACAGTAATCAGTGAAAATGCTAGGACATAACTAAACGCACTACTATAAATTGCCTCTTCAAAAGTTACGGTCATCAAAGTTCCAATGCCTGTGAAAGTAACTTTAGCAAGAGGGCCAAATTTTTGGTCTAGGTATACCTGTGCACTGTCTATAAAAATATTGGCCTCGAGTGAGTCAATAAAAGGGGTTTTTAATGTTAGTCGAGCTTTAGAGTAATTTGCATCTACAAGGCTCGAAAGGTCATCATTACCACTGCTTTCAAAAAGCAAGAATTCCTGAGCAATCAAGTCAGGATCATCAGGAATAGCATAATACTCTTCACGATTTTCATTAAGCGCTCTATTTGTTTCCTTAATAACGTCAATATAGCTAATGACTTTACCAACAAACATGTTTCCGGTTGAGATGGAATTTATATTTTGAGAAACGTCATCAATTACTCTTAAAAGCTCTGGGTTATAAAGGCCATTTGTTTCTCCAGTATCAATAATAACTTCAAGCGTAAGGGAGCCCTTCAGATTTTCATCGACTGCCTCAGTTGCAATGCGCGCAAAGTTGTCCTCAGGAAGCCATTGGAGCGGAAAATGTGAGAACCTTAGCTGAGCTGCAACTATAGCCGCACAAATTATTAACACAGTGCTTACTGAAACTATCAGCTTAGGGCGTCCAGTTGCAAACACACTTATGCCAACAAGGGCTCTGTCCATTAGAGTTTGGCCGTTATTATCAGTACTCATGTTAACTGTACTAACCTTAGTTATTGATATTAAAGCAGGCAAAAAGACAAGAGTAAATACTAGGCCAATCATTACGCCACTACTTGCAAAAATACCAAGATCTGCTACGGGCGCAACTCCAGAAAAAGAGAAAGACCACAAGCCAACGGCAGTAGTAATAGACGTCATTATAATTGCCAGGCCCGAGTGGCCCATTGCATATCTAAGAGAGGCTTTTTTGTCGTTTGTTGTAGCAAAGTCCTTATAAAAAACAGCCAGTAAATGGATAGATGCGCTAGTTACAACTGCCAACAAAAAGGTTGGCATAATTTGAGTGGCCATTGTGAAGGGGGCAGAAAAGACGGACATTAACGAGACGGTGGTTATAAGCGTAAGAGATACACAAGCCAATGGCAATATCACCCCTGAAATTCGCCTAAATAGAGCAAACAAGACAACCATGATAACTACCATCATCAAGCTAATAAAAACAACTGAATCGTTCATTAAGGCTTGTTTAAAAATTCCCGCAATTGCCGCCGAGCCTGATAAGTATATTTTAAAATCTTCTCCATCAAAACGCTGCATGATAAGCTGAGTTTTTGCAATTATTTCATCGTTCTCAGCATCGGTTAAATACACCCTTTGTCCACCTAAGCTATCATCGTCAAACTCTAGACCATCGTCAAACTCTAGACCATCGTCAAACTCTAGACCATCGTCAAACTCTAAACTATCTGACTCATTCGACAGTCCTTTATTCGAGTATGTTTCTGTGTCTATAGTAACGGTAGTCATCGTAAAGTCTTCACTATAAAGTGAGTTTTCATAAAGACTGTTACTGGTGACTATTTCCTTAAGCTTGAATAAAGCTTCTTCGGTTTCTGGAGGGCTGTCGATTAAAGGCTCAACAATTAGCTCGCCCTCAATTCCATAGGTATTCCTAGCGTTTATTAGAGAGTCAACGCCTTTAATATTTGGAAGTTCGCTCTCTAAAGCATCATGGAAACTGTCAAGCTTCTTTAAGAAGTTTAAATCAAAAATGTTTCCAGTTTTAACGGCAATCATTAGTTTTTCGTCTCTACCAAACTGATCTCTAAATATGTCGTACTCAACTCGCATCGGGTCAGTCTTGTGTAAAAACCCTTCGGTAGTTGTATCAATCTTTAAAGATGGTAATTGTGAGCCAAGAGCCACCACAAGAAGAAAAATAATTAATATAGTTTTCTTTGCATTTTCAAAAAGCCAATCAGAAAAAAGCTCTATTTTTAATTCAGTTTTTGTTCGCCAATTCATAATATTTTAAGGTTAATTCCAATGTGGGGTATATAGTGACTACAAAAGAGATTTAAAGCCCGCATATTATATGTTAGGCATTAAACAGTATGTCTGAAATTCCAAAAATATGGCTTCGGAGTTGGTATAGTGGCCTTATAAAGGCTCTATTAAAGCCTCTTGTTTGTTTTCTTGATTTTGATTATTTTTCATTGCTCGCCAAGAAACATAAAGGCCACTAAGAATGATGATAATTAATCCGAGTACTGCTTGAATATTAGGCACAAACCCGAAAATCAAATAACTCAAAATAATGGCAACTACGATTTCAAAATAATTAAAAGGGCTTAGTTCTGATGCACTAGCAAATTCAAAAGCTTTAATAATCATAAAGTGCGAGGTTGCAGCAAAAAATCCCATTGCTGCGCCCATTAATACAGCCTTTAAATCAGGTGTTACCCATTGAACTGCTGCTAGTGGTGCCATTATTAGCAAGCCCACGACTGCAGAATAAAATAAAGTCAAAACTGGTGGCGCACGAAAAGAAAGTTTTTTGGTTATGATAATATAAAGAGCATAGCAAAACCCAGCAATTAAGGCAAACAATAGAGACGGATCAAACTGCTCACTATCTGGCTGAAGAACCACGATAACTCCTATAAACCCTATTAAAACACCCACCCCAATAAATATATCAAAACGCTCTCCTAAAACAAAAGGCGAAAGGATTGCAACAACAAGTGGTGAGATGAATAACAGCGTAAGCGCTTCAGGAATGTCGTTGGTTACAATGGCTGCAAAAAAGAATAGTGTAGCTAGCGTAAGCATCAGGCCTCTTAAAAACTGCAGGCTAGGTTTTTCAGGAACTGAAAACAACTTAACTTTTTGCCAGGCCATCATTGGCAACAACCAAATAGCATGGAAAAAAAAGCGCGTCCATGTAACCTGTGTTACTGGGTAGTCTTCACTTAAAAGCTTGGCAAAAATATCCAAAAAAGGAACAAGTGACATCCCTAGGAGCATTAAGCCTATTCCTTTAAGCACTTTTATATTTGTAAACTTCATTAAGTCGAAATTAAGCAAGAGTGATGATTGTACATAACATGTTATGCAAGCAAGAAATAATATTAGCTCAAGTAATCCCTGTTGTTATCCCTCAACTTAAGGCTAATCTAAAGAGCACAGGTTAAGGTTTTTTATTGTTTCCGAAGAAAATTTAAGGAGAGCAAACTAAAAACCTTGGTGCCGTCGGACGGAGTCGAACCGTCACAGCTTGCGCTACAGCCCCCTCAAGGCTGCGTGTCTACCAATTTCACCACGACGGCCTTAATTAATTGCTGGGTATTTCGCTTGTGTCTGTTTCAAACGCATCATCGCTCATAGTTGGCTGTGACATAATGCTTTGGTCTGTGTCTGTTGCAGATCTTTCATTTGAAGCAAAATATGCAAGGCTTATGCTGGTTACAAAAAAACCAATAGCCAAGACTGCAGTTAATTTATATAAAAATGAATGCGCGCCTCTAGCCCCAAAAACTGATCCTGCTGCGCCAGAACCAAATGCTGCGCCAGCATCTGCGCCCTTACCATGCTGTATTAATATTAACCCGACTAGGCCTAGAGCCAACAATACATGAATTACTAAAATTATTTGAAATGTCATATTTAACCTGCCTTACATATTTGTAAAAAATCTTCTGCTTTAAGTGCAGCTCCGCCAATTAGCCCACCATCAATATCTGGACAAGAAATTAACTCAACCGCATTGCCTGCATTCATGCTTCCACCATATAGTATAGGTGTTTTTTGAGCAACGTTTTCACTACTCTTGCCTAAAAGGTTTCGTATAAATAAATGAACCGCTTGTGCTTGTTCTGGTGTTGCTGTCATGCCTGTTCCTATAGCCCATACTGGCTCATAAGCGACAATAATATTATGAAAAGAGTCAATTCCAAGAAGCTCAATAACAGCATTCATTTGCTCCTCAACAACCGCCTCAGTTTTTCCAGCCTCTCTATGCTCTAAAGACTCTCCAACACATAAAAGTGGGGTCAGTCCAGAGTCTATTGCGGCTTTAGTTTTTTCTGCTACAACCGAGCTTGTTTCGCCGTATAGGCTTCGTCTTTCAGAATGTCCAACGATAACGTGTTTAGCGCCAAAGTCTTTTATCATGTCCGCACTGACTTCACCAGTGAATGCGCCTGATGAGTTTATATTGAGGTTTTGAGCGCCAAGTTTTAAATTACTACCTTCTATTAAAGACTCGACCTGGGACAAGTATGGAAAAGGAACGCAAACCAAAACCTCTGAATTAACGCCGTCCATCCCAGACAATATTCCGCCAATTAAACTCTTAACAGAGCCTTTATTAGCGTTCATTTTCCAGTTGCCAGCAATAATCGTTTTACGCATACTTTTAAGCCCATACAAAAAGAGGGCAATGTTACTCTAAAACAAGCACAAAATCAATTGCGAAATAGGCTTTAACCCTCCCCTGTGTTGTCTTTACTTAAGGCTTGGCATTTCGCGCATAAACATAGCTTTTTGTATTTCTTGCTCTGGCTCCTCAAAATTTTGCGCAGCAAGATGGCCTAAAAAAACTGCGTCTGCTATCAAGCCAGGCGACTCAGCATCCCCTATTAACTGGATGTGTTTTCTTTTGCTGCCTTCAATTCTATTGTTTTGCTCGATCAACTGATCGTAAAGAGTTGTATTTGGAATGCGCTCTGTAACCATCACTATTGCTGAACACTTAACATGTGATATCTTTCCAGTAAACACACATTGGAGATTAAGACTTTGACCTTCAGCCTTTTCTATAGACTTATTGCAAATAATATTAACACCATTAAGAAGCAGTGATTTTTGAACCCTCTTTTGCTCTAAGGTTGACTCTGTCCACGGAGACACTATGCTTGCAGGGGTGATAAAAATTACCTGATGATCAGCGCTTAAATGGTCTGCAACAACTCCTCCCAAGTATCCCTGCTCATCATCATAAACAACAACAGGACCTTTTAATTTTTTACTGTCTTTTATCGCTTCTTCTGGGGTAAGCACCTTAAGCGACTCCATGCCTTGAATTGGTTTTCTTCTACTTCTTCCAACGCCGTCTTTTCGCCAACTAGAGCCAGTAGCTAAGAATATATTATTTATTCCAAGTTCATTTATATGTGAAAAAGTTAATTCACTTTCTTTGTAGATTTCTATATTATTTTTTTGTTGTATCTCATAAAGCCTGTTGTCAGCAACTCGTTTCCAGGCAGAAAGCCCTTTGAGGCCAGCTTCAAAAATCACTCTGCCTCCTAGCTTAGAGCCTGCCTCAGCCAAAGTAACATGATAGCCACGCCTTGCCAGTTGCAAAGTGCACTCTAAACCCGATGGGCCAGATCCAACAACAAGCACTTTTTGGTCTGTCTTTTTAGGTTTAATTGATTCCGGGTCCCAGCCCCTTCTCCACTCTTCTCCCATAGTAGGGTTTTGAGTACATCGAATTGGAACTGCAAAATTGTCACTTGAAACACAAATATTACAGCCAATACATTCTTTTATTTGGTCAGTGTTTCCAGCTTTAATTTTGTTGGGAAGATAAGGGTCTGCTATTGAAGGTCTCGCTGCGCCAATAAGGTCTAAAGCTCCGCGCTCAATAAGGCTAACCATTAAGTCTGGAGAAGTAAGCCTTCCAACACCAACTACTGGTTTTGTTGTTATGCTTTTTACAAACTCAACATATGGGATTTGGTATCCCTCATTTGGCTCAAAACGAGAAGTTTGAGAGTCGTTGGCCCAATCAGAAACATTAACGTCCCATAGATCAGGAATCTCTGCCAGCATTTCAACTACCGCCCTACCTTCTTCGAAGAACTGCATTCCATCTTTACCCTTAAGCTCATCAACAGCAAACCTAAAAGCAACCGCACATGTGTCTCCAACAGCATCTTTAGTCTCTTCCAACAACTCTCGTGTCAAACGAACGCGATTTTCAATGCTGCCACCATACTCATCAGTCCGGTTGTTAATTTCTGGAAGGAGAAATTCTTGAGTAAGTGTCATCCCATGACCAGCATAGACATAAATAATATCAAACCCAGCGGCTTTGGCATTTATCGCCGCCTTTCGATGCCAGGCCCTAAACTCAACAATGTCTTTTTTACTCATTCGCGAAGTTTGCTTGGGGTAAATAAGGTCTATTGACTGGCTTACAGGTGAGATAGCAGGAAGCCTTGAATATAAGTTGGCAGCATGATTTCCGTTATGAGCTAACTCTATCGCTGCAAGAGCGCCATGCTGATGAACAGCTTCTGTCATTAGGCGTAATGCTGGAACATCTCTTTTGTCCCAGATTCTTTGCTCTACGTACGGGGAAAGGTCTGAGCTTGGATGGATTTCTGTTTCCTCTGTGCTAACAACCCCCCACCCGCCTTTTGCTTTTAGAGCCCTCATTGCTGCGTGAGCTTGTGGTCTTTGGTGTCCCATACCACAACAATGAGGAACTTGATAAAAGCGATTTTTTGTAACAACAGGGCCAATCCTAACAGGCTCAAAAAGTCTACTATAAGGGTTATTTTTCATGTGTCATTTTTTCCAATATTTAAGTGTTTGAAGATCAAATTTATTATGTTTAATTATCTAAATTATATAGATATGGAATTAATAGAGAACAACAAATCTAAAGGGCTGAATATCAGCTTATTCTAACAAAGGCTTTGATCATCTTTGGGCTTATTACAGGTATCATTGGTACATTGTTTTCCTATTTAGCCTTTCTTTCTTATGTCTCAAACTTGGGTCCAATGCCTAGAATCCCTAAAAAATACACTGCCATTAGGCGAGTTCAGTGTATGGGTTAAACCCCTAAAAGCAGCTGAAAGAAACGAGACTCTTTACCTCTATGCTCCTAGTGCATCTGCCCTCAAATATATAAACAACCATAAAAATCTTGAGGCTGCAATTGTCCTAGCAGTGTCAGAATTTGATCGCAAACTAAAAGTTAGATTTGGGGTTGTTGATTCGAGTAAAAAAAGTGAGAGCCAAACAAAACATCACACAACTCCGCTGTTCCCAGAATATACTTTTGACAGCCTAGTTTTAGGAAGCGCCAATCAAGTAGCCGCTCTTGCGAGCAGACAAATTGCAGAGAAAATTGGGGCATCCCCATACAACCCTTTTATTATTTATGGTGAGTCTGGTCTTGGAAAAACTCATTTAATGCAAGCCGCAGGGCACTTAGCACTAGAAAAAAATCCAAATACTAAAATTATATATGTACCGTTAATGGATTTTGTAAGAAACATTACAACCAGCCTTCGGCACAATACAATCGAAAATGTTAAGCTTTTTTATCAATCTGCCGACTTATTGTTGGTTGATGATATTCACTTAATTGCTGGCAAAGACAAATCACAAGAAGAATTTTTTCATATTTTTAATTTTTTATTCAGTACAAAAAAACAAATCATTTTTACATGTGACCAACCCCCTAAAAATATTAAAGATCTCGAAAATAGGCTTAAAACTCGTTTTTCTCAAGGGTTAAATTTACAGCTTTCTCCACCAGAGCTCGAAATGAGGGCGGCTATCCTGTTAAAGAAGTCTCAAAACCCCCAAATATCACTAAACCTTAGTGAAGATATCGCACTTTTTATTGCGAGTCATGTTGTGTCAAATGTTAGAGATCTCGAAGGGGCGCTTCTAAAGCTTAAAGCTTTCGTAGATTTTTCTCAAATAGACCACTCATATATAACTAAGGATGTTGTAGAGGGTGCGCTTGGTGATCTTATTAAGCCAAAAAAACTTATTATTGAAGTAAATGAAGTGCAAAAAACAGTTAGTAAATATTATGGAATAACGGTTTCTGATTTAATTTCAAACTCACGTAAACAACATCTAGTTAAGGCAAGACAAATGGCAATCTACTTATGTCACGAACTAACGTCATTGTCATTAGCAAAAATAGGTCAAAATTTTGGAAATAGGGACCACTCTACGGTTTTATATTCTTGTGAAAAACTTAAAGGACTTATAAACATAAACGAAGAGATCAAAAACGATATTGAAAATATTACAATTAAAATTACTAACATATAAACAAAAAATTAAAAGTTGGACTGTTGATAAGATTCAAAACATCTTATAATTAGAACAATAACTAACAATAGTGTAAAAATAAGACTGTAGATACTAACAAGATATACACCCCTTATGCCTTTGATTTTAATAAGAAAAAGATAGAAATTAACAGAAAGTATGCACACTAATAATAATAATAATTAATTTATAAAGATAGGCAGCCTATGAACACCGAACTAAGCGTTGAAGAATTAATTGAACCATTACAAACAGTAATTGGAGTTGTCGAAAAAAAACAAACTCTCCCTATACTCTCACATGTTTTGATTCAATTAAAAAATAAAACCCTAACACTTACAACAACCGATATGGAGCTTGAAATAAGCGCCTCTAGTGAAATAAAAAGTGAAACAGAGGTAACGTTCACTATATATGCAAAAGACCTAATAGACATAGTAAGAAAACTTCCAGAAAAAACTAAGATTAAATTTAAAATTGAAGAAAACAAAGTATATCTAAATGCAAATAAAAATACATTTGAACTTAATACTTTTAATCATTTAGATTTTCCAGCCCTCCCCAAAACACAAAATACAAGTGTAATAAAAATTAAACAAGAGGCACTAAAAGAACTAATTGAAAATACAAGTTTTTCTATGGGAAATCAAGATATTCGGGCCTACTTAAACGGACTATTTTTTGAATTAAATAAGGACTCTTTAACAGTTGTTGCAACAGATGGACATAGACTCTCAATTGGTGAAGTTAAACAAAACAACAACTTAGAAGAGAGAAAAACAGTAATTCTTCCAAGAAAAGCCGTTCTAGAGCTTACCAAACTTTTAAATAAAAGCGCTCAAGATATGGCGGAAATTCATTTATCAGATAATTATTTTTCCCTAATAGACACAAATACAAAAATTATTAGTCGTTTGATTGATGGAAATTTTCCAAATTACAAGCAAGTTATGCCGACAGACTTTAGCAATACAATAGTCATAAATCGGGCTGATTTTCTCTCGAGCCTTCAGCAAGCTTCAATTTTTGTTGATGAAAGAACAAAGGGAGTAAAACTAGTTTTTAGAGATGATAAATTAAGTATTTTTTCACACTCAGAAAGAGGAAGAGCAGAAACTCAAATAGAGGTTACGAAACAAGAAAAAGAGCTTGAAATTGCCTTTAATATTCACTACCTAATTTCTGTATTAGAAAAACTAACTTCCAAAGAGATTAACATGGTAATACCTGGAGGTGAAAACAAATCTTGTCTTCTAAGCGCTATGGGTGATGAAAGTTATCAATACATAGTTATGCCAATGAGAATATAGTCACAAATATTAAATGGCAATAATTGAGAAACTCCATGTCGCAAGATTTAGAAATTTAAACGATCAATATTTAGAGCCCAACAAAAACATTAATTTAGTTCTTGGTTCTAACGGGCAGGGAAAAACAAACTTTATAGAGTCTTTATACTATCTAGGACACAACCGATCTTTTAAAACAAAAAATATTAAAGATGTCATCCCATTTAATGAAGAGCTTGTCCAAATAAACGCAATAATTGATGGTGAAAAAATAACCCTAAAAAAATCCAAACATAAAACCATCATTTTAGTTGGTGATGAAAAAATTTCAAGCAACAGTCTTTTAAGTCAACGCCTACCAACCCAAATTATTTCCCCAGACAGAGGTTTTGTTGTTGGGGGAACGCCAAAATTAAAAAGATCCTATTTAGATTGGGGGGTTTTTCATGACCACAAAGAAATATTAAAAACATATAAGTCTTACAATAAAACCCTAAAAAATATAAATGCAATTCTGGCGAGCAAAAATCAAAACCAGCTTGACGAGTGGCTTTCACAACTTTCTTTTTTGTCTGTTGAAATATCTCAAGCAAGAATCAACTATATACAAAAACTTATCAAAATACTTGAAGAAAGCTCTTTACAAAAATTAGAGAGCTTTATTGAGTCAACAAAAAACCTTAAGTTTAAATTACAAACAGGGTGGACAAAAGATGTAGATGGCCTGAACCAAAAAGAAATTATTACGTACCTTCAAAATAACAAAGATTCTTTTATAAGAACAAAACATCTGGGATATGGGCCCCATAGGGCAACTGTTGATTTTTACTTAAACAATAAAAACGAAGGCTTTCTTTCAAGGGGTGAACAAAAAAAACTATCTATTGTTTTTTGGATGCTTCAAGTGCTTGTTTTAGCAAATGAAAAGTCTGATCCAGTTGTTCTAATTGATGACATTTCTTCTGAGTTAGATCAAAAAAAAATTAACTCAATACTTGATTTTTTAACAAACCTAAATATTCAAATATTTATAACTGATATTGGAAATAAAGAACTTCCTTTAGATCTAAAAAAAACGAACATCTACCACATTAAAAAAGGAATTATTGTTAGCGCATAAGACATAAATTTACTATTACAACAAGGTTATAAATGTTGTATGATTTATCGATAAAGTCGATACCCGTGGTATAATAAATTCATTTTTTAAAGGGCATTTATGACTGAAGAATACCAAGCCTCCAATATTAAAGTTTTAAAGGGTTTAGACGCGGTTAGAAAGCGCCCTGGAATGTATATTGGTGACACAGATGATGGTACTGGTTTACATCATATGGTGTTTGAAGTTGTTGATAATTCAATCGACGAAGCCCTTGCTGGCCACTGCTCAAAAATAGAAGTTGTAATACATGATGACAACTCTATTTCAGTAACAGATGACGGTCGTGGAATTCCAGTTGATATTCACCCAGAGGAAGGAATATCTGCAGCTGAAGTTATTATGACTGTACTGCATGCCGGTGGTAAGTTTGATGATAACTCCTATAAGGTTTCTGGCGGCCTTCATGGGGTAGGTGTTTCTGTGGTTAACGCCCTATCTGAAACACTAAAACTAACTATTTATAGATCTGGTGAAAGCTACGAACAGGATTACGTGCTTGGTGTTCCAACATCATCGATTAAAACCACAGGAAAATCAGACAAAACAGGCACAACAATTCACTTCAAACCAAGTGTTGAAATTTTCGCTGAAACAGTTTTTAAGTTTGAAACCTTGTCAAACAGATTGCGTGAATTGTCTTTTCTAAATTCAGGCGTGCATATTGAAATTAATGATGAGCGCACTGATCAAAAAGATGTTTTTGTTTATGAGGGGGGTATTAGGGCTTTTGTAGAACACTTAAACAAGTCTAAAAACCCAATCCATAATGACATTATTTCAATTTCTACAGAGAAAGACGATATTTCCGTTGACGTGGCACTTCAGTGGAGTGACTCATATAACGAAAGTGTATATTGCTTCACTAACAACATTCCACAAAGAGATGGTGGGGCCCATCTTGCTGGCTTAAGGGCCGCATTAACGCGAACCCTTAATAACTTTATAGATGCTTCAGGCTTAGCAAAAAAAGAAAAGGCCGCCATTACTGGTGAAGATACTCGAGAAGGTTTGACCGCTATATTGTCAATCAAGGTTCCAGACCCCAAGTTTTCCTCACAAACAAAAGACAAGTTGGTTTCATCTGAAGTTAGAGCGCCAGTTGAGTCCTCTGTAAGTGAGAAGCTAAGTGAATATCTTCTTGAAAACCCCGCAGAAGCTAAAATTATTATTGGGAAAATTTTTGATGCCTCTAGGGCCCGTGATGCCGCTAGAAAAGCACGTGAAATGACCCGCCGCAAGGGCGCTTTAGATATAGCCGGTCTACCGGGGAAGTTAAGTGATTGTCAAACCAAAGACCCTGCTGAATCAGAAATTTTTTTAGTGGAAGGAGACTCTGCTGGAGGCTCTGCCAAACAAGGTAGAGACAGAAGAACACAAGCAATTCTCCCCCTAAAAGGTAAAATTTTAAATGTAGAAAAAGCGAGATTTGAAAAAATTCTATCTTCCCAGGAAGTTGGAACACTTATTACCGCACTTGGTTGTGGTATTGGCAAAGAAGAGTACGATATTACAAAGCTAAGATATCATAAGATAGTTATTATGACAGACGCTGATGTTGATGGAGCACACATTAGAACGTTGCTATTGACGTTCTTCTATCGCCACTACCCAGAGCTGATTGAGAACGGTTATTTGTTTATCGCCCAACCACCGCTTTATAAAATTAAAAAAGGTAAGCAAGAGCGTTATCTTAAGGATGATATTGAGCTTAATGAGTATCTCCAGCAGGAGGCTATCCATGACGCGAGCCTTTTTGTTAGTAAAGACGCTCCGGCAATTCAAGGAGTAGCTCTTGAGAACCTTGTTTCTAGCTACTACAACACAATTGGCACTATTGAAAAGCTTGGTAAAAAATATAACGAGCCCTTATTGATGTCAATGCTAGGAATGCCTAAACTAGACTTAACTGATGAAAAAAAGTCAAAAGAATGGTGTCTTAAGCTACAAGAAAAAATGAATGACAGTAGTTCGATGTCTGAGCAGAATATTTTAGAGTTTAAGAATAACAGCGTTCTGTACTCTTTGAAAACTTATGGAGTAGAGGTAGCAAATATTTGTCTTGAAGAAGCCTTTTTTAATTCTGCGGAATATAAAAAAATAGAAGCCTATTCTGATCAAGTTGAAAGTATGTTTGATGATGAAACCTATATTCAAAAGGGTGCAAAAGAAATTAAAACACCTAATTTTTCTACTGCTTTAAATTTTTTATTGGTAGAAGCAAGAAAAGGACAAGGGTTTCAAAGATATAAGGGGTTGGGCGAGATGAATCCTGATCAGCTTTGGGATACTACAATGAACCCAGAAACCAGAATAATGCTTAGAGTGAAAATTGAAGACGCTATAGCCTCTAATGATGTTTTCACAACATTAATGGGAGATGAAGTAGAGCCAAGAAGGAACTTCATTGAACAAAACGCCCTAAAAGTTGATAACTTAGATTTTTAATTAAGTAAAAACGTCACCCCGTGATTTAAATTCAAGCGGTTATGAATTTATTTATTAATACCTTGACCTTGTTTGTAAGATAATAAATAGACTTTTATTATAATGAAGTGGGGCTATGTCAATAAAACATCCGGTAATTGCTATAACTGGGTCTTCCGGCGCCGGCACATCGACCGTCAAAAATGCATTTAATCATATTTTTTCCAGAGTTGGAGCAAAGCCAGTAATTATTGAAGGCGACAGCTTTCATAAGTTTGACCGCAAGCAAATGAAAGTTGCTATGGAGCTTGAGGATAAAAAAGGAAATAAATATTTTAGCCATTTTGGTCCAGAGGCAAATCATTTTGATTTGATTGAGGGCACCTTTAAAGATTATGGCGAAAAGGGCCATTGTAATCGCCGCTACTATATTCATTCAGATGAAGAAGGTGTTCCTTTTGGAAAAAAAGCTGGAGAGTTTACAGACTGGGAGGATGTAGGCAAAGGCAGCGACCTACTTTTTTATGAAGGGCTTCATGGTGGAGTTAAGGATGGAGCTATTGACACCGCGAAATTTGTAGACTTATTGATAGGTGTTGTTCCTGTTGTAAACTTAGAGTGGATTCAAAAAATTCATAGGGACAAGGAGCAAAGAGGCTATTCTGCCGAGGCAACGGTAGACACAATTCACAGAAGAATGTGGGACTATATAAACTACCTTACTCCTCAATTTTCAAGAACCCACATTAACTTTCAGCGAGTCCCAACAGTAGATACCTCAAACCCTTTTATTGCAAGAGACATACCTACTCAGGATGAAAGCTTTGTGGTTGTTAGATTTCAAGACCACAAATACTGTGATTTTGTTTATTTACAAGACATGGTAGCGGGGTCTTTTATGTCTCGACCAAACACCCTGGTTGTCCCTGGAGGTAAAATGGGGTTTGTAATGGAGCTTATATTAAGAGAGCAAATAGAAAAGATGTTAGACCGTTAACTGCACTAACAACAAATTTTATTTAATAACCACATTTATAAGCCTGTTTGGTACAACGATAATTTTAATTATTTCTTTGCCATCTATATGTTTACTAATAGCCTCATCAGCAAAAGCTAGCTCTTGTATTTTTTGATTGTCTGAGCCTAGTGGGGCCATAATTTTTGCCCTTAATTTTCCATTAACCTGAGCAATAATTTGTACGTTGTCTTGAACAAGTGCAGATTCATCAACATTTGGCCACTTGGCATCTACAACAGCCTCTTTTCCTTCAAGTAAAAACCAAAGATGGTGGCATAGATGAGGAATGACTGGGCTAAGGCACTTTACCATGATTTCAATTGACTCTTGCCGAACAGCGACACCTTTTTCAGACGCATCTGTAAACTTAGACAAGGTGTTGTTTAGCTCCATCATGGTTGCAATAGCGGTATTAAATGAATGCCTTCTACCTAAATCATCACCCACTTTTTTGAGAGCTAAATGGGTTCTTTTTCTAACCTCTTTTTGCGCATCATTTAGATCTTTAAAGTTTGATTTAGAGGTTTGTTTGTTTTGATTGGAGTCTATAAAATTAGTTACAAGACGATAAAATTTATTTACAAATCTATAGGCTCCCTCAATTCCAGAGTCCGACCACTCTAGGTCTTGAGTTGGCGGGGCCGCAAACAGTATAAAAAGCCTTGCAGTATCTGCCCCATATTTAGCAATCATTTCTTGAGGGTCAACAGTATTTCCTTTTGACTTGCTCATTTTAGCGCCATCTTTCAAAACCATTCCTTGTGTAAGAAGATTTGTAAAGGGTTCGCTAGCTTCAATTATTCCTTCATCACGCAATAGTTTTGTAAAAAACCGGGAGTATAGAAGGTGCAAAATTGCATGTTCAATTCCTCCTATGTATTGATCCACAGGCAGCCAATAGTTAGCACGCTCATCTAAAATAGCACTGTTTTGATCGACACAAGTGTATCTTGCAAAATACCAAGAAGACTCAAAAAATGTATCAAAAGTGTCTGTCTCTCTTTCTGCTTCTGATCCGCACTTAGGGCACAATACGCTATAAAAATCAGGCATTCTTTTTAATGGAGAGCCAACACCATCAAGCTCGACATTCTCAGGCAGTCTTACAGGCAGATTTGCAAGGTTTTCAGCAACAGCCCCACAAGAGGGGCAGTTAATTATTGGTATTGGGCAGCCCCAGTAACGTTGCCTTGAAACACCCCAATCTCTAAGGCGATAGTTAGTTTTTAACTCCCCCATTTTTAAAGCCGAAAGTCTTTCACTAATCGAAGTAAATGCTTGATCAAAGTTTAAACCATTGAACTCACCTGAATTTATAAGAATGCCTTTATCCGTGAACGCTGCTTTACTGGTATCTACAGCACCGCTCTGATCTGCAATAACATCAACAATCGATATATTGTATTTTTTTGCAAACTCATAATCTCTTTGGTCATGTGCTGGAACGCTCATTACTGCACCCGTTCCATACCCCATAAGAACAAAATTTGCTATCCAAATTGGGGTTGGTTCTCCAGTTATTGGGTGAATGCAAGTAAGCCCTGAATTAACTCCTTTTTTCTCCATTGTTTCAAGAGCCGCTTCAGCGGTCTCCATTTTTTTACACTCCTCAAGAAACACTTGAATTGTAGTGTTATCCTTTCCAGCCTGAATTGCAAGAGGGTGTTCTGCAGCAATTGCAAGGTAGGTAACACCTAACAGAGTATCTGGCCTTGTTGTATATACAGTTAGTGCTTCAGACTCATTGAGTTTAAATTTAATGTCAAGGCCAACAGACTTGCCAATCCAATTTGTTTGCATCATTTTTACAGCATCTGGCCAGCCGTCAAGTTTTTGTATGTCCGCAAGAAGCTCCTCTGCATAATCAGTTATCTTCATATACCATTGGGATATTTCTTTCTTTTCAACAGGTGCTCCAGATCTCCAGCCACATCCTTCAACTACTTGCTCATTAGCTAGAACAGTTTGATCAACGGGATCCCAGTTTACGACTGCTTTTTTCTTATATACCAGTCCTTTTTCAAAGAGCTTTACAAAAAACCACTGCTCCCAGCGATAGTATTCTGGATGGCAGGTAGCTAATTCTCTTGACCAGTCATACCCAAAACCCAACTCTACAAGCTGTTCTTTCATGTGTTTAATGTTTTCGTAAGTCCACCCAGCAGGAGGAACTTGGTTCTTTATGGCAGCATTTTCAGCTGGAAGCCCAAACGCATCCCATCCGATAGGCTGCATAACATTTTTTCCAAGCATTTTTTGATATCTTGAAATTACATCACCTATGCTATAGTTTCTAACGTGACCCATATGAAGCCTTCCAGAAGGATACGGCAACATTGAAAGGCAGAAATATTTTTCCTTACTGGTATCTTCAACCACAACAAATGAGTTATTCGTATCCCAATACTCTTGGGCTTCTTTTTCAATTGCAGCAGCGTTATATTCGTTTTGCATTATTAATTTTTTAAGTGTTTAATTTAAAGAAAGAGAGCCAACTAAAGACTTAACGTCTTGCAAGTTGTGATCTATTAGATATTTACTAATCCCTGCGTTTATTTCTTGGCAAACAAGCGGGTCATAAAAGAGCGCCGTGCCAATACCAATGGTGTCTGCACCAGCAATAATAAACTCAATCGCATCATTGGCCGAGACAATTCCACCCTGACCAATGATAGGAACATTATGTCTCTTACTAACCTGGTAAACCTGGTGAACCTTTAGAAGTGCAATCGGCTTTATAGCAGGGCCAGACAAACCCCCCTGATTGTTTCCAATTACTGGTTTTTTCTTTTCAATATCAATAGCCATACCCATTACTGTATTTATAACTGCAAGCCCATCACTCCCCGCTTCAATACATCTTAATGCGTTAGCGGCAATATCTGTTTGATTGGGCGACAGCTTTGTAATAATAGGCTTAGTAGTGTTTTTCCTGCAAATCTCAACAACCCTAAAAGACATCTCTGGGTCATTTCCAAAAGCAACCCCACCTTCTTTTACGTTTGGACATGAAATATTAATTTCAATGGCATCGATATCTGAATCATCGAAATGTTTTGCAATTTCACCATACTCTTCAACAGTAGAGCCAGAAATATTAATAATAAATTTAGTTTCTTTTTTATTTAACCCTGGCATGATGTCATTTATGACAGAATTTGTTCCTGGATTTTGAAGTCCAATAGCATTAAGCATTCCGTTTGGAGTTTCAGCTATTCTGTGTAGTTTGTTTCCTAGGCGTGGCTCAAGGGTGGTTCCTTTTAAGCAAACTGCACCAACATCAGAGTTAGAAAAACCCTTAATTCGTGTGTACTCTTCACCAAACCCAACACACCCCGAAAGCAAAATGATTGGTGAGTTTAATGACATCCCACAAAAACTTGTTTGAAGATTATTTTGCATTGTCGCCATTATACTTTTATGACGACTTGGGAGTTAATAACTTCGTCTAAAATGTCGCTATGAATGGAGTTTTTATTACAGGCAGTAATACGGAGGTTGGAAAAACTACTGTTGCTGTTGAAATTATTCAGCGGCTTAGTAAAAAAAGACACGTTAAAGTTCGAAAGCCTGTTGAAACAAATTGTGAGCTAGTGGACGGAGCCTATGTTCCAAAAGACGCTATCGCACTTAACAAGGCATGCAACTCAGGCGAAGCTTTAACGATAGTTTGTCCTAATTGTTTTGCACTTGAGGCTAGCCCTGAAGAGGCAAGTGCAAGTATTGGAAAGCCTCTAAGTCTAGATGATTTAGTGTGGGCTTGTAATAACGATATTGGCAATAGTTTTGTTTTCGTTGAGGGGGCAGGTGGACTTTACTCTCCAATTGCAGAAAAGTCACTTAACTCTGACCTTGCTGCTCGTCTTCACTTGCCAGTCATAATTGTTGTACGAGATGAGTTGGGTGCTGTTTGTCAAGGATTGATGGCTATTGAGGCGGCAAAGAAAAATAATCTAGAGGTTATGTGTCTTGTGTTAAATGAAATTAATTCAAATACGCTTCTTAATAAAGAGTCTCTTGCAGCATATACAGATATTCCAATACTTTCATTTTCTAAAGACAGTTTGGAGTTTTTTTACTCGGAGATTGAAAGACTAATCTAAGATAGTTAAGCTTGGCTTCTGATTTTTTTGATCAAGCGCCTCGGCTTTGTTGTCAAAAAACATTCCTTCACCGTTCTCTTTGGCATAAATAGATAATACTGCATTACAGGGAACAATGATTTTTTCAGACTTTCCGTTAAACCTTGCTTTAAAGCTAATAGACTCATTGGTTATTACTCGGCCCTCTGTTGCAGAGGATTCGATGTTTAAAACAATTTTGCCCTCGCTTGCAAAGCCACTAGGAATGGAAACCCCGGTTTTTTCAGAGTTAACTAGTATATGAGGCGTAAAACTAGAGTCCTCTATCCAATCACAGTATGCTCGGATTAAATAGGGGACTACACTTGACATAATCTCTTTTTAATTAAAATCCTTTTCAGCAAAAGTTAGGCTTTCATGAAAGCCTTCTTTTTCAAAAAGTCTGTTTGCATAATCCATAATTGGTTTTGCTTTTTTGCCATCTAAAGATATACCTAAAAGATCAAGACGCCATAGAATAGGAGCGATACAAACATCAACAAGGGTCATTATTTCACTTTTAAAATAAGGCTTATGAGAGAATAAAGGCAATAACTCTATAAGATTTCCGTGTAGGGTTTTTCTTGCGGCTTCACTTTCTTTTTTAGCGCCATGTAGAATTTTTTCGACAAGCTCATACCAGCAGCCTTCTGATCGAGTAAAGCGATAAATGAGAAGTCGTTTTTCAGCCTTTTCAATAGGGTCAACCGGCAAAAGAGGAGGAAAAGGAAATCTTTCATCAAGATACTCCATAATTACAGAGAGGTCATATAGAACCATGCCTCTATCAAAAAGGGTTGGAAGGGTTTCGCATGGGTTGAGCTCTAAAACCTCTTCTGGCATCTCGTCAAACTTAAGCTCTATAACTTCTCGCTCAATTAATTTGTGAGCCATAATAAATCGAACTGCATGTGACTCAAGCTCTTCCGAAGCAGCATAGAGGGTCGTTGAAGATGGATTGGGTTTAGATAGCATAGTTTTTGTACCAAATTAAAAAAAAATAGCCTTGCCGATTAAAGCAAGGGATGTAAAGATAAAGATTGTATCAGAAATTAATCGCGCGGCCTCCATATGCCGTACTTAACATCTTTCCAATACTCTTTTTTAAGCATATAGGCAAGAATAAACAGGATGCCAAGGAATAGTAGTACCCATTTACCTAATTTCAGGCGGATGAGTTTTGCTGGTTCACCAACGTAGTCTAAGAAATTTGTTATATCAAGAACGCTTTGGTCGAACTCTTCTTCAGATTGACTTTCTCTTAATGACCATAAGATATCTGGCATAGACGCATTAACCAGGACTTTATTGTTTACCCCAAAAATTCTCTCTTCATCATCATAAAAGCTTCGTAGGTAAGTGTAAATCCAGTCGGTTCCTTTTGATCTTGAAACTAAAGAGAGGTCAGGCGGGACACCTCCAAACCATTTCGCTGCAACATCTTCCGGCATAGCTGTAGTTATAGCTTCCCCTACTTTATTTCCAGCAAACATTAGATTTTTAGCAACATGCTCTTCTGTTAGGTTTAGGTCCTTAGCAATTCGATTGTAACGCATCAAGCTTATCTCATGACAACCTGAGCAATAATTCATAAAAAGTTTTGCGCCATTTTGTAAGGAGGCTTCGTCAAAAATATCAGTATTTGCATGATCCAAAGGAACCTTACCGGCAGCAAAAATATTTACGGAAAAAAGAAGAACAGATAGGCCAACTATTAATTTTAATTTTATTCTCATATATATTATCCAGTAACCCGCTCTGGAACCTCTTTGGTTTTCCCAAGAGTGCTAAACCAGGGCATTAAGATAAAAAATGAAAAATACAAAGTCGTAAAAATACGAGCCAGTAAAACATATAAAGGGGTAACCGGCTGAACACCAAGCCAGCCTAACATAATAAAGCTTACAACAAAAGCCCCAAGAATCCATTTATAGATTGGGCTTCGATAGCGTATTGATTTAACTGGGCTTCTATCTAGCCATGGAAGGAGGAAAAACACTCCAAGCGCTGCAAACATTCCTAATACTCCAGGAAATTGAGAGCCAAATAGGGGAGGAATTGCCCTTAATACAGAGTAATAGGGAGTTAAGTACCATAATGGTGCAATATGTTCTGGAGTTTTAAGCGGGTTAGCCTCGATGAAATTCGGAGCTTCAAGAAAATACCCATTTAGTGCTGGCGCATAAAAAACAACTGCACAAAATATCCATAAAAATCCAACAACAACAACACTATCTTTAATTGTGAAGTATGGATGAAAGGGGATTCCATCTTTTGGAATACCGTCAGCATCTTTATTTTTCTTTATTTCAATTCCATCTGGATTGTTTGATCCAACGTGGTGAAGGGCAACAATATGCAAAAAAACAAGAACAACAAGAATAAGTGGAATGACAACAACATGTAATGAAAAGAAACGATTTAAAGTCGCATCACCAACAGCATAATCACCCAAAATCCAAACTAATAGATCTGGCCCTACAATGGGAACTGAGCCAAAAAGTGAAATAATTACTTGAGCGCCCCAAAACGACATTTGCCCCCAAGGCAAAACATAGCCCATGAAAGCCTCAGCTAATAAAAGAATATATAGCACCATGCCAAGTATCCATATCAATTCCCTCGGCCCCTTATAAGAGCCATATAAAAGGGCACGCATCATATGAAGATAAATTATTACAAAAAAAGCAGAGGCCCCTGTCGAATGCATATAGCGTATAAACCAGCCCCATTCAACGTCTCTCATAATATACTCAACTGAGGCAAAAGCATACTCTGCGTCAGGCTTATAGTGCATAGTTAAGAATATCCCAGTAACCAGCTGCATTATAAGCATCACCACTGCTAACCCACCAAAGAAATACCAGAAATTAAAGTTTCTGGGGGTGTAGTATTCTGCCAAATGCTCATTAATAACTTTAGTTAATGGAAATCTTTGGTCTATCCAACTTTGTTTATTATGCATATTTTCTCTTATGTTTTTTGTTGGTCAACCCCAATACGAATCAATGAATCAGTGACGTATTGATACGGGGGTATTACTAGGTTAGTTGGAGCGGGCACACCCGCATAAACTCTTCCGGCAAGGTCAAACTTAGAGCCATGACATGGGCAATAAAAACCACCTTTCCAACTGTCTCCGCCAAGATCAGCTGCACCAGGCTCTGGTCTATATGTTGGAGAGCAGCCTAAGTGCGTGCAAACCCCAACGATAACAGCAACGCTTTCTTTGTTTTTGATAGCTCGAAAATTAGATGTTACATAATTTGGCTGTTGGTTTTTAGAGTTGCCTGTACCATCTGGATCATCAAGACTTTTAATTAGGTCTTCTGAGTCAAGAGACTCTAGTGCTTTTTCATCACGTTTAAATATCCAAACAGGTTTTTTACGCCATAAGACACGAACAAGCTGACCAGCCTCTAATTTAGAAATATCAACATCTATAGGCGCTCCAGCTGCTTTAGCTTTAGCTGACGGTTTCCATGTTGATAAAAAAGGCCATGCTGCAAAACCAACACCAACCGCACCAACCACGCTAGTTGCTTTTGTTAAAAAGCGTCTTTTCTTTAAGTCAATTGTTTGTTCGGACATAAAAACGTATTAAGATATTAAGATAAAAAGCCGCACCATTATAATGTAAATGGTTGATATTTAAAAGCAAAAATTGACTCAAATACCTAGTAGTTTTTTTTATCAACCTTAATGGTGATTGAATTTATATTTGAGAGGCCTTCGATTTTTTTTACGAAAGAGAGTAGCTTTGTTTTTTGTTTTTCAGCGCGGAAGGCTATGGAAGAGTTTTTAGCAAGAAAAGTAACATTTTGGCCGTCTAAAAAACAAAGGGTTAGTCCCTTAAATTGATCTGAGAACTGCGCCTTAAGTAGCGAGTTAAAATGATTGTGTTCTTTTGCCTTTTCAAATAAAGAGCCTAGATTGCTGCCAACTTTAAAATTTGTAGGGTTTCCTTTTGTTTTGTCTTGCATATATGAGAAAATACCACAGTTTTGTTAATTAATGTCTTTGTTCTTTTATGAGTATTATAAATAATGTTTTATCAAAAGTTTTAGGGTCTCATAATGACCGGCTAATAAAAAAATACAACAGCCAGGTTTCCAAAATTAATTCCCTGGAAGAGAAGATGCGCTCAATGAGTGACGCCGAGCTTGTTTCAATGACAGGCAGCTTGAAGGAGAGACTTAAAAGTAAAGAGACCGAAGAAAGTATTTTAGCTGAGTCTTTTGCTGTTGTTAGAGAGGCAAGCCAAAGGGTTATAGGGTTAAGGCACTATGATGTCCAGCTTATTGGCGGCATGGTCCTTAATGAGGGCAGTATCTCGGAAATGGGAACTGGTGAAGGAAAGACTTTGGTTGCAACTCTTCCAGCTTATTTGAACGCACTTGGTGGAAAAGGCGTTCACATTGTTACAGTGAATGATTATTTAGCAAAGCGCGACGCAGAGTGGATGGGTAAAGTATTTTCTTTTCTTGGGCTTTCTGTTGGGGTAGTTGTTTCAGGAATGTCTGGTGACGAAAAACAAAAAGCATATTCTTGTGACATCACTTATGCAACAAATAACGAACTTGGGTTTGACTACCTTAGAGACAATATGGCTTTTTCCCAGGAGCAAAAAACACAAAAAAAACTTGCATTTGCAATTATTGATGAGGTTGACTCGATCTTAATCGATGAAGCCAGGACGCCGTTAGTTATATCCGGGCCTACAGGCGATCATGCAGAAGTTTATAACGCGATAGATAAGATGATTCCAAGCTTCACGCTTCAAACCGAAGTCGGAGAAGGAAAAGAGGTAGAGGTTATAGTTGCGGGTGATTACACAGTTGATGAAAAACATAAGCAGGTTTTTCTTACGGATGACGGACATATTAAGGCCGAAGATCTTCTCATAGAAGCGGGCGCCTTACCCCCAGAGTCCAGTTTATATGATTCCACTAATATAATTTTGATGCAACATTTGTTGTCAGGCTTAAGGGCTCACATATTATTTAAAAAAAATGTTGACTACTTAGTTAAAGACGATGAGGTTGTCATTGTTGACGAGTTTACTGGAAGGACCATGGAGGGAAGAAGGTGGTCTGAGGGGTTGCATCAAGCAATTGAGGCAAAGGAAAACGTAAGCATTAAAAAAGAAAACCAAACTTTAGCGTCGATAACTTATCAAAATTATTTTAGGCTTTATGAGAAGCTTTCAGGAATGACTGGAACTGCTGAGACAGAAGCGTCAGAGCTTCAAGCTATTTATGGTCTAGAGGTTGTTGTTGTTCCACCCAACACAATCTCATCTAGAGTTGATCACTCTGATTTAATTTATGGAACGATGAGCGAAAAGCTTGACGCTGTAATGAAGGATATTCAGGAGTGTCAAAAAAATATGCAACCTGTGCTGGTCGGGACAAATAGCATCGAAAGCTCTGAAAGTGTTTCAGCCCTTCTTACGAAAAATAAAATTAAACACGAAGTTCTTAATGCCAAGCAACATCAGCGTGAAGCAGAAATTATTGCAAATGCTGGGGCGCCAGGAGCTGTAACTATTTCAACAAATATGGCTGGAAGAGGAACAGATATTGTTTTAGGGGGTAGGCCCATAGAGGGGGCTAGTGAAACTGAAGTAGAGGCTTGGAAAACTAAACATAAAAACGTTATAGACTCGGGTGGTTTACATATCATTGGTACAGAGCGAAACGAGTCAAGAAGGGTTGATAATCAACTCCGTGGGCGCTCTGGAAGGCAGGGCGACATTGGTTCAACACGATTTTATCTGTCACTTGAAGACAGCTTAATGAAAATATTCGCGTCTGAAAAAACAGCCTCTATGATGAAGAAGCTTGGTATGAAGGAGGGAGAGGCTCTTGAGCATAGCTGGCTGAATAAAACAATTGCCAATGCCCAGAAGAAAGTTGAAGGAATGCATTATGATGCTCGAAAACACCTCCTGGAGTATGACGATGTGGCAAACGATCAAAGAAAGGTTGTTTACCAGCTAAGAGATGAGCTAATGGGGACTGAAGACGTTAAGGCGCGTTATGAAATTATTAGAGATAGTGTAATTAGCGATCTGTTTTTTGAATATATTTCTCCAAAAGTGCTTGAGGCAGATTGGGACGTTGAGGGTCTCGAAAGTTCTTTATCTTTAAATTATTCTAGTGATATACCAATACAAAAAATCATTGATGAAGGTCTAGATGTTGACCAAGTTTTAAAAATTATATTGGAAGGCTTTGTGGCCGCACACAATGCTAAAGAGACGGCTATAGGTGTCGAGACTATGAGGACTTTTGAAAAAGCAGTTATGCTTCGAGCTCTTGACCATCATTGGAAAGACCACCTTGCGGTTATGGACCAGCTAAGACAAAGTGTTAATTTGCGTGGCTATGGGCAGAAAAATCCAGTACAGGAGTATAAACGAGAGTCTTTTTCAATGTTTACTCTTTTGCTTGATACAATAAATATTGAAATGGTTAAGGCACTTTGCAGTCTTAATGTTGAGCAAGCCAATGCCCAGCCTAGCCAAGCTTCCAGCGAGTTAAATAACCAAGAAAAACCTAGTTCTTCTCAGCCAAAAAAACCTATAGCCCAAAGACCAAAGATTATCAGACAGCCTTCAAAGTTAAAGGTTGGAAGAAATGATCCTTGCCCGTGTGGATCTGGAAAAAAATACAAACAATGCCATGGGTAGGCTTTGCTTTTTTGGAAACTAGCCTGATTATATGGAGAAAATAACCCTCACTAAGCCGGACGACTGGCATCTTCACCTTAGAGGGGGTGATGCAATGAAGTCTGTTGTAGGTATGAGCGCTTTGCAGATGGGAAGGGGAGTTATTATGCCAAATCTCTCGCCGCCAATAGTAAGCGTATCGCAAGCAATAGCCTATCATTCTGAGATTATGAGCGCCCTATCTCCAGCATCAGTCTTTAATCCTTTAATGGTGCTTTATCTCACAGACAGCACAACTAAAAAAGAAGTAATTGCGGCGAGTAATGCCCAAGAAGTTCACGCGGTAAAGCTTTATCCTGCAGGAGCCACAACTAATTCTGAAAGCGGGGTCACAAATTTATTAAATACCTACCCTGTGCTAGAGCAAATGCAAAAAGAAGACTTGCCGCTTCTGATACATGGCGAGGTAACTGATAATGACATTGATATCTTTGACAGAGAAAAAGTTTTTATTGATAGGACGCTCTCTCGCTTAGTGAAAGACTTTCCTGGTCTCAGGATGGTTCTAGAACATATAACAACAAAAGACGCTGTAGATTTTATAAATGACAGCCACAACAATATAGCAGCAACAATAACTCCGCATCATCTTTTAGCTAACAGAAACGACATGCTCGTTGGGGGGATCAAGCCGCACTTTTATTGTTTGCCTGTTTTGAAGAGGCGCACGCCTCACCAGGACTCTCTTATAAGGGCTGCTACTTCAGGAAGCTCAAAATTTTTCTTAGGAACGGATTCGGCCCCCCATGAAAAACATCAAAAAGAGTCTGCATGTGGTTGTGCGGGAGTTTTTAGTGCGCACGCTGCAATTGAGCTCTATGCAGAAGCTTTTGACAGAGTTGGAAAAATTGAGATGCTAGAGGGCTTTGCCTCATTTTTTGGCCCTGACTTTTATCACTTGCCTAGAAATGAAGAGAAAATTACCTTAGAAAAATCTAAATGGCGTGTGCCTGATAGTTATAACTTTTCTGGGTCGCATGTGACCCCATTCTTTTCTGGTAAAGAGCTTTCCTGGAGCCTTTTAGTCTAAGAATAATTTGCTTTGAAAGTATTTCTTGCTTTTTGCAACGTCCTTTTTAATTTGACTTTTTAATTCATCAAGAGAATTAAATTTAACTTCATCTCTGCATTTTTGTTTAAAAATTACAGTCACGTGTTCGCCATAAATTTCTTGATTGAAGTTAAATATAAAAACTTCTAACAAAACCTTAGTGCCACCTATTGTTGGTCGTTTCCCAACATTACAAATACCAATATATTCAGTGCCGTTGATTTTAGTTATCACGCTATAGACTCCGAGAACAGGGCTCAACTTTCGTCGGATGCTTATATTGGCAGTTGGAAACCCAATGGTTCTTCCCATTTTTTCACCATGAGCAACTCGCCCACTAATTGCAAAAGGCCTCCCAAGACATATTTCAGCGCTTTTAAAATCACCCTGCGACAGTAGTTTTCGTATAGCAGAGCTGCTAATTCTTTGACCCTTAAGACTAACTTCATTAATCTTTTCAACTGAAAAGCCTTTTTCAGATGAAAACGCTTTAAGCATTGAGAAGTCTCCAAGGCGATCCTTACCAAAACGAAAATCATCTCCAATGAAGCAATGATCGACACTAATTTTATTGACAAGAGTTTCGTTAATAAAGGATTCAGCGCTAATTTCAGAAAAAGCCTTATTAAACCTTATTAACAGGTGTTTATCTATTCCCAGCGACTCGAGAAAGAGGTGCTTATCTCTGAAGCTACTCAGCCTGGCTTTTGTCCTGCCAAAAAAAGATTCGGGCGTTACAGAAAAAGAAATTACAAGAGATGGAATGCCTTTCTGTTTCGCAGTCAAGACAAGTTTTTTCAGTATTTCTTGGTGACCTACATGGACACCATCAAAGTTGCCAATGGTAAGAACACAACCAGATTGGGTTTTAAGATTATGAAGGCCTCGAATTAGTTCCATGATGCTATTTTACTCACAGCTCTATGCGTGGTTTATTAAATCAAACGATTGAATAATTTTTTTGACAGGAGCCGGCATTCCGACTGAAATATCATTTGTTTTATAATAGTCGTTAGCGCCGCCTGGAGAGCTAACGATAATTGGGCTAATCCAAAGAGTGAAATGACTAAAGCTGTGTTTGAATGTTTCAAGCGACTCGAGGATTTTTGCATTGGGGTTATGGCTAATAATTTTTTCTTCTATTTCTAGTTCGTTATCAGCACATTCAATAAAGCTCCATAACCCCCCCCAAATTCCTTTTTTTGGTCTTTTTTTAAGATGCACCTCACCCTTTTCATTTTTGTAAATTAAGAAAACAACGCTTCGCTCAGGCTTGATTTTTTTTGTCTTTTTGTTTGGGTAGTCGTCTTGTTGATTATAAATAAAGGCACCACAATTCTTTGATATTGGGCACCTTTTACAGTCTGGATTTCTTGGGGTACACACAGTAGCGCCAACATCCATTATTGCTTGCGTGTATTGTGCATTGTGTTTTTCGGGGGTGTGTTTTTCTGCAAGAAGCCACAGTTCTTTCATAACGCCACTTGAGCTATAGTGGCCAGCGACCCTGTGATATCTTGATAAGACTCGTTTAACATTTCCATCAAGGATTGCATGCGGCAGATTGAATGTAAGAGACAAAATAGCTCCAGCCGTTGACCTTCCAACCCCTGGAAGGGCCATAATTTCGAGATAAGTTTTGGGAAAAATACCGCTATAAAGGGACGAGATAATTTGCGCAGTTTTATGTAAATTTTGAGCTCGGCTGTAGTATCCTAGGCCTGCCCATGCTGCCATAACATCATCCTCACTCGCGTTAGCGAGCGATGTTATGTCTGGAAACTTCTTAATGAAGCTATTGAAATAATCAACAACAGTTTTGACTTGAGTTTGTTGCAGCATAACTTCTGATAGCCATACATGATATCCATTTGGAGGGCTAGATTGCCAGGGAAGATTTTTTCTTCCATGTTTTATAAACCAAGTTAAGAGACCGCTCGCTAACTCCGTCACTTCTTTAGGTTAAGCGGATTATTTGGGTTAATGGTTCCCATAAAAGGCTTTTTAATATTTTCATTAGTGACCTGATAAACGCATCCAATCCAGTTATTAATAATAGCGCTAGCACTGTCATGCCAGGTATTGTCGAGGGTTCTAGCAATAAGCTCTTCTGGAAAGTGTTTAATAGTCGCTGTTTTATTTATAAGCTTTTGACGATATTCTGTCAAAATAGCGCAACTTTGTAATGACAAATAATTGCTTGGAAATGGAGGGTACTTTGTAGTGCTTTTTTCGAGGTAAAGTGCAACCTCTCTCTTGTACTCCTTTAGAAGGCTAACGGAGTCATATTCGGGGTGCCCTTGAAAGAAGACAATTCTAAAAAGATCAGGGCTGACAGCTAGGTGAACCCCAATAGGGCTTTTAGCTAAAACTACAGCATTTGCTTCTTTGAATTGGGACTCAGACACTTCGTTGAATCGCGAGTGTGGTATGTCAAAACGGGTGTTAACCCCCTTGACGAGAGGGTGTGCCCTGTCAACTACTTTATGAGGAAAGACACCCCAATGTTTTTTTCCAACAGGCTTTCGTTTCTGGCCATACTTAAACTCTAAAACAGCATGGGTCGCTAGGCAGGAGCATAGAGTTGAAGTAACGTTTTCATATGACCAGTCAACCACCTCTCTAAGCTGCTCGTAAAATGGAGCTAGTTGAAGGTCTGGATCAGTCACATTAGCACCAGTAATAATTAGCGCATCGAGTCCTTGAAGTTTAATTTCTTCAAAGGTTTTATAGTATTTTTCAATATGCGCTGTTGAATCCTTACCTCTTTTGATGCTTGAAAGCGAAAAAGGGTGGACGTAAAACTGGGCAATTTGGTTTGAATGGCCAATCAAACGAAAAAATTGTCTCTCTGTTGCTTCAAGTGCAGAGTCAGGCATCATGTTCAATAGCCCAATATGAAGCTCTCTAATGGTTTGATGATTGGCCCTATCAATAGAAAGAATTGTCTCGCCTTGTTTGGCAAGCCGTTCAAATGAAGGTAGTTTAGAGTTTGCTATTAGTGGCATGCTATTTAAGTGCGCCAGAGATTAAATTTAAAACATCTTTTGCAGAATTACAATCATGCAGCGCATCGCTCTCAATTGTGCAGCCATATTGATCTGCTAATGCGCTATATTTTTTAAGCCTATCTGTAACAAGTTTTGGAAATACCCAGCTAACAAAAGCATTTGGATTAATTTGCGCTGCGTAATCGAGGCTATTTTCTTTTAGGAAGAGCTGAAGAGCCTCCTCAAAAAACTTTGGATTATAGTACATCGGCTTAGGGTGACTTTTGGCTCGATCAATAAGTAGCCTTTCATTTTCCTTGTTCGTTTTAATATAAATAATTAGTGTTTTTTCTGATAGAAGCTTAAAAAGCGCGCTATCTTCAAGTTCACAGAGGCTTCCTCCAGCATCGTTTATAAAGTGATCGTACCCATTCTCTAAAGACTGGTTAATAAAATAAGGAACTTCACGCATTGTCTTTTTTTCCGCCTCTAAAAAAAGATTTTGGCGGCGAACAAACTCTTCAACAGGAAGGCCTCCCTCTTCGGGGTTTCCAACTTTTCCTAGGAATGTAGAGATTGGCTCTAAATTATCAAAGGTAACTTGACTATTAACGCTTATAGAGTTGTTTTCTAGAAGCGGTTTAAGCCAAGCATCGTCTTTCATTTTATTGGCAATATTGTTAATGATCGCATCTTTAAGGTGTGTTGCACCAATTCGATAGTCTCCAGAAAAATGAAACCATCCACCTTTTTCTCCGATAAGTTTAGCAAGGTGTGTTTTGCCCACACCAGACATTCCAAGTAGGGTTAAACGCTTATTTTTTTGATCTATAAATTGTTTAGCAGAGTCAATCATATTGGATTTATTGGTTCGTTCAGCTGTCGATCGTAAGGTGATATGAGCTAAATTTTCTTATATTAAGCACACCACTATCTAATAACAAATATTGTCCCTTTATTCCTTCCAAAATACCTGAAATGACAGGGGTTTTGTCAAAGTTTAAAGACACAACCTTGGTGGGGTATTTTAGCACAGGGTAGTTAATATTTACCACGTCGTCATTGAGGACTATGGCATCGGTTTCTTCTATCGTGCTTGAAATCTCACTAAGGAGCGACCTCTTTAGAGAATTAAGGTCAGACAACTCTACTTCATTTTTTAACATGTTCCGCCAATTTGTTTTGTCAGCAACAAATTGTTTTAATGCAACCTCAATCTTCCCAGAGTCTAAGCGAGACTTGGCTTCAATTATAGGCAATGCAGACACTGCGCCTTGCTCAACCCAGCGACTATAAACTCTTTTTTTATTGGTGATTCCAACCTTTGGTTTAGAGGTGTTTGCAAGGTACACAACGGTTGGCTGAAAACAGTAGTCAAGCCCCCATTGAGGCTCTCTACAAGTGCCTTCAGAGTAATGGCAAGTCTCCGGCCTCATAATGCATAAGTCACACCTAGCTAAAATTTGTGTGCAGGGGAAGCAAAAGCCACCAGACCAACTTTTTTTGGTCCTCACTCCGCAGTTGGCGCAATGTATTATGTCATTATATTTGAGTTCAATATGCTTTCCTACAAGAGCATTCATGTCTATTAAGCTTTCACCAATTGGAAGACGATACTTTGCAGCGCCATCCTCTAGAGAAGTTTCCATCATCTTTATGTGGCCACTTAACTGCATAATATTGATTGAATGCTTCTATATTTCTCAGCAGTTTTTTGCATAACTGACTCTGGAATAGTTGGCGCAGGAGGCGCTTTATTCCAGTCAAGTGTTTCAAGGTAGTCTCTAATAATTTGCTTATCAAAACTTTTTGGACTTGTGCCAGGAGCGTAGTCTGACAAAGACCAGAATCGCGAAGAGTCAGGTGTTAATATTTCATCCATCAGAGTGAGTTTGTTTTCCGAGTCTAGTCCAAATTCAAGCTTTGTGTCGGCAATAATAACGCCGCGACTTATAGCATGTTTTGCGGCAAAATTATAAATCGCAAGGCTTGTTCTTTTAATTTGCTCTGCAACATCTTCGCCCACTAGGGACTCAACTGAGCTAAAGGAGATATTGGTATCATGATCGCCAGCCGCAGCTTTTGAAGAGGGCGTAAAAATAGGGTATTCAAGTTTTTCAGCAAGTGCCATATCAGAGGGTAGACCTATTCCACAAACAGACCCAGATTCTAAGTATTCTTTCCAGCCAGAGCCAATCAAATAACCCCTTATTACAGCTTCAATAGGCAACGGTTTGAGCTTCTTTACGACAATTGCCCTTCCTTTAAGTGCTTCAGCCTCATGGCTTGGGAGTATCTCTTGAAGCTTAATGCTGGTTAGGTGGTTTTGAATAATGTGTTTAGTTTTTTCAAACCAATAGTCTGCTATTGATGTGAGAATTTTTCCTTTTTCTGGAATAGGCTGATCAAAAACAACATCAAAAGCAGAAAGCCGATCGGTTGTAACTATAAGCATGTTGTCTTTGTCAATATCAAAAATATCCCTCACCTTGCCGCGATGAAGAAGAGGTAAAGACAACTTGGTTTGCAGATTAGAATGCATAAGCACCGTAAAATGAACTAAAGTATTTATTTTAATCGATTGCGATATAGTCGTGGTCTAGATACAACGGAAGAACAAAAAAATACTATCCTATGTCTAAATCCTGAAGAATTTTTCTTGCTCGTTTTTGAAACTTGGGCATCGCACTGCTTGGAACGAAAGACTGTTTAGGAAGTTTTATCTTTTCAGCATCTTGATGAACCCCATTGATTCTAATTTCATAGTGAAGATGGGGGCCAGTTGACTGACCAGTTGTTCCTACGTAGCCGATTAGCTCACTTTTTTTAATCTTTTTCCCAGACTTTAAGCCTTTAGCAAATTTTGATAGGTGGGCATAGACTGTTACATAGTCTGTTCCATGCTGTAAATAGATAACATTACCATAGCCAGATAACGTAGCTTTATATTTTACAACTCCTTTTGCAGGAGCATAGATCGGCGTTCCAGTGGGGGCTGCAAAATCAGTGCCTCGGTGAGAGCGATAAATTTTAAGTGTAGGGTGGAAGCGCCTTTTTGTAAAGCTCGAGCTAATTCGATTATATTTCGCAGGCGCAAAAGCAAAAGAGTCGTTTAAAGTGGCACCCTTAGAGGTGAAGTATTTCTTTTGATCAAGAGCATTTTTATACGAAAAAAGTGCAATAGTTTTTCTATTGCCAATATAAATCATGGCGCCCGGTGTTTTCTCCCCATCCCAAGACAAGACAAATTTATCACCTTTTCTTAGGTCTCTACTAAAGTCCATCTCCCATGAAAAATTATCGACCATCATTTTAATAACCGCAGCATCTACTCCAGCTTTTTTGGCGTCATAATTTAAAGATTTGTTGATTGTAACAGTAGTATAGGATAATTCAGCCGTAGGCTGAATGCCTTTCTTTAAATAGCTAAACGATCTTCCATCATAAGTTATGAATAGAGGGCTGTCGTTAACTGGACTATAAATAATTTGCGCCAACTCATGGCTGTCATTCAGTATTATTCTAAACTTGTCACCAGGATAAATATTGTTAAGTTTCTGAGCCCTTTCATCAGAGGACATTAGTTTTGATAGAAGCTTTCCCGATAGCCCAGTACTAAAGAAGAATTTGTAAAATGCATCGCCTCTTGATACTTTGAAGCTATAGTCATGCGTGCCGCTAGCAGCAGAAGGAGCGCTTAAAAAAACGCAAAACAATAACAATGAAAGCAAAAAAGATTTAAACATTAATAGAAGGTTGTTATAAAAGACTCGGCTCAATAACAGACTGAGCTATTTGACGAGAAAGAAGATCATTTTCCACAACACTTACAAGCGTGTCAAGGCTAGAAGTAGGGGTAATGGCTAAGGTTTTTTCTATGGTTGTGCCGATGTCTAAAAACCCTATTTTTTTATTTAAAAAAGCCTCTACGGCAATCTCATTGGCGGCATTAAGTGTTCCAGGAGCGCTGCCTCCTTTCTCTAAGGCCTCATAAGCTAGACCTAGGCACTTGAATCTATCCATATCGGGTGATAAAAATTCTAGGGGCGCTTGCTTGGTGAGATCCAGGTCTTCAACGCCTGAAGTTTGCCGGCTTGGGAAGGACAGCGCATAGGATATTGCGCTTCTCATATCCGGCAGGCCTAGTTGTGACAAAACACTACCATCCTCAAAGTAAACAAACGAGTGAACAATGCTTTGAGGGTGAATAACTACTTCGATTTTAGAAGGCAAAAGTTGAAATAAAAAGTGGGCTTCAATTACCTCAAGGCCTTTGTTCATCAAGGTGGCAGAATCTACTGATATCTTTCGACCCATCTTCCATTTTGGGTGATTACAGGCTTGTTTTGGGGTGACATTGTAAAGCTCTGCAGAAGGTGTTTTCAAAAAAGGACCGCCCGATGCAGTTAACTGTATTTTATTGAGGCCTTCTTTGCCGCCTTGGAGACATTGAAATATTGCGCTATGTTCTGAGTCTACAGGTATTAGTTCTGCGCCAGATATTTTGGCAGCATTAATTAGCAAGTTGCCACCCAAGACCAAAGACTCTTTGTTGGCAAGCATAACCCTTTTTCCTGAGGACGCTGCCGCAAAGGTAGAGGATAGTCCAGCACCTCCAACTATTGCAGCCATTACAAAATCTGTTCTTTGATGAGAGGCTATATCATTCAAAGAACCTTCACCCTGAAGGACCGTAACCTCATCAGGCACAACTTTTCTTAAGCTTTCAGCAGCATCTGCATTCGCCATAACTGCAAATTCTGGCATATATTTAACGCACAGCTTTTGCATTTTTTCCCAGTTGTTATTCGCACTTAGTGCGAAAACGTTGTATTTATCTGGATGGCGAGACAGAACATCTAGTGTGTTAATTCCAATTGAGCCGGTTGCCCCTAAGATGGCTATATTTTTCATACCAAAAAAATAAACAAAAGAAAAAATATAGGGGCAGACGATGTTAGGCTGTCTATTCTATCTAGCAATCCGCCGTGCCCAGGGAGAATATTGCCACTATCTTTTACTTCCGCAATACGCTTTAAAACACTTTCAAACAAATCCCCAAGAACGGATACAATTGAAACCACTAGAGCTAAAAAGCAAAATATAAGAAAATCATTTAATGACGGAGTTTGAATTGAAACATATACGAATGAAATGGCAGCGACCTGTGATAGGACGACTCCACCATAAACCCCCTCGCGTGTTTTGCCAGGACTAACCCTTGGGCATAATTTGTTTTTACCAAAAAACTTACCTGCAAAATAAGCGCCAATATCCGCTGCCCAGATTAAAATCAAAAGAAATAAAACTAATGCCCTATCTTGCAAATGAAGTGATATCAAAGAAATAGCCATAGGCACAAAAAGAAACAGGCCATTAATTAATTTAATTAACAAGGCCTTACTTAACAACCTAGAGCCTTTTGGATACATAACGACCCAGACTAAGGCAACTAGCCACCAAATCGCAGCGGCATATAGAACTATAGTTAAACTGGAGGGCTCAATATTTAAAAAATAAGTTACTATCAATACAACTGAAGCATAAAGAGCTTTGCCGATCAAATGGTTTATTTGAATTAGGTTGCAATACTCCCAAGAACCAACAATAAGAATTAAGGCAAGAGATAATTCAAATCCAGTTTGAGATAATGCCAAGACACCAAAAACCACAATTGGCGCTATGATAGAAGCCGTTAAAATTCTCTTAAGAAGCATTATTTTTCACCGTTTCGCTCCCCGAAGCGGCGCTCCCTAGAGTGGAAGCTTTCTATAGCCAGATCAAGCTCACTTTCATCAAAATCTGGCCACAATGTTTTGGTAAAGTAAAGCTCGCTATAAGCAATATCCCATAGCAAGAAGTTGCTTATTCTTATTTCGCCACTCGTTCGAATTAACAAGTCTACCTTTGGATGTTCAGCTAAAGAAGTATGCTCCTGGAAAAGTGCTATATCAATTTTTTCTGGACTAATTTCCCCCTTTAGGGACCTAACTGCAATTTTTTTGGCGGACTCAGCAATGTCCCATTGGCCACTATAGTTAGCAGCGACTACAAGATTGAGGCCATCATTGCTCGCAAGCTGATTTTCTGCATCATTCGCCAGCCTTTGTATTTCAGGAGTAAATACGGAAAGATCGCCAATAATTTTGAGCTTAATATTGTTGTCTTTTAATTTTTTTGTTTCATTTTTTAAAACAGTTAAAAAAAGCTTGAATAGAAGGCCAACCTCCTCGTTAGACCGGTTCAAGTTTTCACTGCTAAATGCAAAAAGAGTTAAAGTGTTAACACCGAGTCTAGCGCAATGTTTCACCACCCTTCTAACGCTTTGAACGCCTTTTTGGTGCCCGCTTGAGCGAGGAAGGTGCTTTGACTTTGCCCACCTTCCATTACCATCCATAATGATCGCTATATGCTGAGGCACTAATTGTTTGTCGCTTAAAGTCGCTGAGTTTTTTTCAGTCATGGAGCGCAATTATACCTATTAGGGGCTTTAGGGCTTAATGTAAAGTGCACCTCGATCAAGTTAGTGCATATCAATAATAAAGCTCGATTCAAAATATGACAAGCTTTATGCGGTAAAATCATTTTATGAGCTTAGCAAAAAGAATAATCCCATGCCTAGATGTCCGTGACGGAAGGGTTGTCAAAGGCGTTAAATTTATTGACATAAAGGACGCGGGTGATCCCGTCGAAGTTGCAAAGCGCTATGATAATGAGGGTGCTGACGAGATTACGTTTCTTGATATTACAGCCTCACATGAAGGAAGAAATACCACTATAGAAATGGTTGAGAAGATCGCTGAGCAGGTCTTTATTCCCCTTACCGTTGGCGGCGGAATTCGTAAGGCTGACGATGTTCGATCAATGCTAAAGGCCGGTGCTGACAAGGTGGCAGTTAACTCTGCAGCCATTTTTAACCCCGATCTTATAAACGAGCTTTGCAGTATTTTTGGCTCTCAATGCATCGTCATAGCTATTGATGCGAAGCGAGTGTCTGATACCCCGCCTAAATGGGAAATTTTTACGCATGGAGGGCGAAAGCCGACAGGTATTGACGCAATAGATTGGGCTATAAAAATGACAAAGGGAGACAACGGCGCTGGTGAAGTTCTTCTTACCTCCATGGACAGGGACGGCACGAAAGACGGGTTTGATCTTGAGCTTACTAAGGCCGTATCTGAGGCAATTGATGTTCCTTTGATAGCTTCGGGCGGTGTTGGCAATCTGTCTCACTTATCCGAGGGCATTCTTGATGGCGGGGCAGACGCAGTTCTCGCAGCAAGCATCTTTCATTTTGGAGAATATACAGTTGATGAAGCTAAAAAATCAATGCAAGAAAACGGTATAGAAGTTAGGCTTTAGCTGGTTGAGTTTTTAAACCCATCAGCGTATCATTACGCAGTTTTGATTCTAGGGAATACATGACAGTAAAAAAAGACTTTTGGGCATTGCTATCAATATTCATTTTGCCTATAGGGCTTGGCACTTTGTTTTTTTATTTGAACCCAAGCTATTTTAGTCAGAACACAGTGAACTATGGCGAGCTGGTTAGACCCGTCATAACAACTGAAAAGATGGATGTTGATATTGATGGCGACTTCTCTTTTGATGGTTTTTGGACGCTTGCGTATGTTTCTAAGACCTGCAATAGTGTTTGTGAACAGGCGGTTGCTGATATAAAAACCATACGTACCCTTATAAACATGGATATGCGCCGGATTCAAAGAATGCTGATTACTGAAGATGGCTCTTTACCCAGCACTAATGATGAAAACTTACTCATAGCTAAAGTTACGAATAAAAAATTAGCTAAAAAGCTTGCAGAGTTTCCAGAAAACTCAATTTTTCTAATTGATCCAATTGGCAACTTTATGCTGTATTACAACTCAAAAGATATCAATATTAAGTTTGTGCTAAAGGACCTTAAGCGCCTTCTTAAATATTCTAGGATAGGATAATGACAAACCTCCCCTCTATTAAAGATCTTTTAGGCCTTTGTAAGCTAAAAGTTGTCTCGCTCATCTTACTTACAGCAGTTGTTGGGATGCTGTTGGCGGTTCCATATCTGCCCAACCTGTTTCTAATAGTTGTGGCGTCTGCAGGAATTTCATTGGCTGCAATGTCCGCTGCAGTTTTTAACCACGTAGTGGATGAAAAAATCGACACAAAAATGTCTCGTACCGACCGTCGGCCTCTACCTCAAGGCAAGGTAACAAGGAAGCAGGCTTTGATATGGGGCGTGTTTTTAGGCGTTGTGGGCATTTCACTTTTGGTAATTTTTGTAAATTTATTGACCGCAGCTTTGACGCTTCTTTCTTTAATCGGCTACGCTGTTTTTTATACGATGTATCTCAAGAGAGCAACGCCTCAAAATATAGTTATTGGAGGTGCTGCAGGAGCAGCACCTCCAGTGCTTGGGTGGACCTCGGTCGCAGGATCTCAGGGCATTGAGTACGCGCTGTTGCTTTTTTTAATCGTTTTTATTTGGACGCCCCCTCATTTTTGGGCGTTAGCGATTCATAGGCGAGATGAGTATAAAAAAGCTGAAATACCAATGCTGCCTGTTACCCATGGTCTTCAGTTTACTCGGGTACAGATTCTTTTATACACAGTGCTCTTGTTTCTGGTTGCTCTGTTGCCTTACCTCACCGGAATGAGCGGCGTAATCTATTTGATTTGTGCGGCGACCCTAGGTGCTTTATTTTTAGGCTACTCAATCAAGATTTTTATGGAGCCAGAAAACCCAAAAATTGCCTTTAAAACCTTTAAGTTTTCGATCAATTATTTAATGGTTTTATTTCTAGCTCTGTTGCTTGATCACTATCTTTTGATGACCTTTGGGATCTCTTCATAGTAATGAGCTCTTTGCTCCAAGTTTTTAAGGCAGTAGCGTCAGCAATGATTGGTGTTGGGAAAAAGAAAAATCTAGCTAAAGATTTTGAGTCAACAGAGAAGACAGGCCCTTGGCCCTATATATTTGTTGGAATAATTATGACGACGCTTTTTATTGGAACTATTCTGTTTGCAGTTAGGCTTGTCCTACCTTAGATTTTCAATAATTTTATCAATCGCTTGCGCCATTGCACCAGGTTCATGGGGGCTTGTCAAAAGAGCCGTAAGCTTTAACTCTGGATTAAAAAGCAAATAACTGCTTGTATGATCAATGTCATAGTGCGCAGTTTTGTTGTCGCTATCTTTTACTTCAGAGTCTGAAGAGTGCCCACCATCAGAGTCGTGGTCGCTATGATCTTCCTGCGCTAATTTTTGCGATTCAACTACCTCATGATAAACGCCTAATGATCTACTAATCGCCATTAGATCTTTCTGATGAGCCGTCAAACCTAAAAATGAAGGGTTAAAGGCGCTTGCAAACTGATCAAGTTTACCAATATCACGCATAGGGTCTACCGAAATAAAGACAACCTGAAGTTTCTCTTGGTTCTCCATCATTTGGTAGGTAAGATTAATTTTTGAAAGGTCTATTGGGCAAACATCTGGACAGGATGTGTAGCCAAAATATAATAGCGCCCATCTTCCTTTAGACGCCTCTGATAAGTGCGTGTCTATTGACTCGTCATTAATAAAGTTGAGCATATCTGAAACAGACTTTGCCTCAGGGTATAAAGACGCCGCCGGAGCAACAGACTTTTTGAGCTCTTGCATATTTGGCTTGCCCCCAACATAAATATAAGTAGCAACTGCCACAATTGCAACCAGAAGAAGTAAGGATATTTGAGCTGTTTTATTCATACTAGGAGCCAGGCTGTTGACTAAATATTTTGTGTGCAAGACTTACGAGGCTTAGTAACAGTCCAAGCGCAACTGCGTTATGCATTACAGCAGCAAACATTGGTAGTGACATGACTACATTTATAATTCCCAAGGCAACCTGTACTCCTAAAAGGGCGAGAATTACGACGATATTTTTTTGAAAAGTCACGTAGTTTTTGAAGGCAAAAGATAAGCCTAATATCGCCGCAGTAACAACTAATGCGCCAACCCTATGAACCATCTGAATTGCAGTTCTAGTCTGGTTTTCTAATACTCCAAACTCATAGTCTATCCCAAGCTCGCCCCAATAATAGGCGTTCTTAAAGTCCATATCATCAGGCCACATTTGATCTAAACAAGTAGGAAAATATTCACCACAAGACAACGCTGCATAGTTGGTGCTTGTCCATCCCCCAAGAAAAATTTGGAATATTAATAGAGCAGTGACAACAACAAGCATTAGCTTGTGTCGTTTTAAAACATGTCGCCCAATTTTTGTAGTGGGACGCTGGTTCAAAAAAAGCCAAAACAACAAAGTGGTTGTTGAGAACCCTCCAAATAAATGCATTGTAACTATGCCAGGATGAACTTGTTCAGTAACCGTCCACATTCCAAGAGCGCCCTGAAAGCCAACCAATAAAAGTAAAGCGGTGGGCAGCTTAATAGACTGCTTGATTTCATTTTTACGAAACAGCGCTAGCAAAAATATTACAAGTATTGAGAGTCCAAGTGTGGAGGCTGCATACCTGTGAATCATTTCTTTCCAGGCTTTGCCAACATCAAGAGGCCTTTCGTAGTCACTCGAAATAACATCAGGAACCAATAACTCCCCGTAACAACCTGGCCAGTCAGGACATCCTAAGCCAGCATCTGCAAGCCGTGTATAAGCCCCAAGAATAACAACTATAAGCGCTAGAATTAGTGAAAGGTTGATTGTTTTATTAAACATAGGCATGAAGTAATTTAAGTAGAAGGTTATTTTAAAGGAACCAAGTTAAATTTTGAACAGTTAAGTTAAGTTAAGTTAATTAATTTTAACTTTCAAATCATATATATAGCCTTTTATGAACATTTTCAATCTCTAGAGAGGCTCTTTTTGAATCTCGAGATACTCAATGAAAAAAGTTCAATCAATATTGAGAATAAAGGTGGATTTTTACTTGGTAAAAAGGCCATAAACAGGTATCATTTGATTGCATTTTTTATTTGATAATCGAAATTGCATATTTAAGAATTACATATTTTATTCACGATATAGCTAAACAAAGATTACATTCGGAGATTCTATGAAACTATTGTTCACACTTACTAGCGCATTTGTCGCACTTCTGAGTTCTAAGACTGTCTTGGCAGAATACACGCTCAATATGACCAAAGGCGTTACAGATATTAGTAACGATATTTGGAACCTGCATATGATGGTGTTCTGGGTTTGTGTTGCTATTGGTGTTGTGGTCTTTGGAGCAATGTTTTATTCAATTATTGCACACAGGAAATCAAAGGGAGCTAAAGCAGCGCACTTTCATGAGAGCACAACAGTAGAGTTTTTATGGACAGGAATTCCAATTTTGATTCTAATTGCAATGGCTATTCCAGCTTCAAAGACTCTTATTGATATTGAAGTTCTGGACAAGGCAGATATGACAATTAAGGTTACAGGAATGCAGTGGAAGTGGCAATATGACTATCCTGAAGAAGGAATTAGTTTTGTTTCAAACCTTGCACAGTCTTCTAGAGACGTTATTAAGGGGACTCCTGAAGAGCGTGAAGCTGTTCATGAAGAGGGGAGCTACCTTCGATCTGTTGACAAACACCTAGTCGTTCCAGTAGACACTACGATTCGTTTTTTGATTACATCAAACGATGTTATTCATAACTGGTGGGTTCCGGCTTTTGGCCTTAAGCAGGATGCGAATCCTGGATTTATTAATGATGCATGGGCAAAGCCGAATGAAATTGGAACTTACAGAGGCCAGTGCGCTGAACTTTGTGGAAAAGATCATGGCTTTATGCCAATTGTTGTTGACGTTGTTTCTAAGGCAGATTACGCTGCTTGGGTTCAAACTCAGCAAGAAGAAAAAGTTGCAGAAATGGAAAGTGCAACCCAAGTTTGGACTGAGGCAGACCTTGTTGCTAGAGGCGAAGTAGTTTACAACGCCAACTGTTCTGGCTGTCATCAAAAGGATGGTACAGGTATTCCAGGAGTGTTCCCAGCAATGGTAGGATCTGAAGTAACGAATGGTCCAGCGGATTATCAACTTAATCTGGTTATAAATGGTATGGGCGGAATGCCCGCATTTAAGATGTTGAGTGATTCAGACCTTGCGTCGGTTATTACTTACGAAAGAAGGTCTTTTGGTAACAATGGATCAGTTGTTCAACCATCAGATGTTACATCTGCACGTTAATTTAAGGAGAAACACATGAGCTCAACTACAACGGCAGCATACGACGACCACGGTCACGGCCCTGAAAAAGGACTTCTTAGGTGGGTTAAAACAACCAATCACAAAGATATTGGAACGCTATATATGTGGTTTGCATTTTCAATGCTTCTTATAGGCGGAGCACTTGCGATGGGTATTCGAGCAGAGCTTTTGCAGCCTGGTTTGCAATTATTTGAACCACAGTTTTACAACCAGCTGACTACAATGCATGGACTAATCATGGTTTTTGGAGCTATTATGCCTGCCTTTGTTGGCTTGGCAAACTGGCTTATTCCTATGATGGTAGGAGCGCCTGATATGGCCTTACCTAGAATGAATAACTGGAGCTTTTGGATCTTGCCTTTTGCAGGCGCAATTCTTTTGAGCACGTTCTTTATGGAAGGTGGAGCGCCGGCTTTTGGTTGGACATTCTATGCGCCACTTTCAACGACGTTTGCTCCAGACTCAACTGATTTTTTCATTTTTGCAGTTCATTTGCTAGGATTTTCTTCAATTATGGGAGCGATTAACATTATTGCTACTGTTCTTAATATGAAGGCTCCAGAGATGAGACTAATGGACATGCCTCTTTTTGTATGGACATGGTTAATTACATCATTTTTACTTATTGGCGCAATGCCTGTTCTGGCAGGAGCAGTTACGATGATGCTTACGGATCGAAACTTTGGTACTGCATTCTTTGATGCAGCTGGCGGCGGCGATCCAGTGATGTTCCAGCATATTTTTTGGTTCTTTGGGCATCCAGAGGTCTATATTATGATTTTGCCAGCCTTTGGTATTATCTCGCATATTATTCCAACCTTTGCAAGGAAGCCACTCTTTGGTTACTCTTCAATGGTATATGCAACAGCTTCGATTGCATTTTTGTCATACATAGTATGGGCACACCATATGTTCCTAACGGGAATGCCTGTGGCAGGAGAGCTGTACTTTATGTACGCCACAATGTTGATCGCAGTTCCGACTGGCGTAAAAGTTTTTAACTGGGTTGCAACAATGTGGAAGGGCTCGATGACCTTCGAAACGCCAATGCTTTGGGCGCTTGCGTTTGTATTTTTGTTTACGATTGGTGGTTTTTCTGGGCTAATGCTTGGTATAGCTCCAGCAGACATTCAGTACCACGATACTTATTTTGTAGTAGCGCATTTCCACTATGTTCTTGTGACTGGAGCCCTTTGGGGAATCATAGCAGCAGTGTTTTACTGGCTTCCTAAGTGGACAGGAAAAATGTACAACGAGCCCCTCGCTAAGTTTCATTTTTGGTGGGCGCTTATCTCGGTCAACGTAACATTCTTTCCTCAGCATTTCTTAGGGCTTGCGGGAATGCCGCGCCGTATTCCTGACTACGCACTTCAGTTTGCCGACTTTAACTTTATCTCTTCAATCGGTGCATTTTCTTTTGGATTGTCGTTCTTGTTGCTTACTTATATTGTTGTTGATTGTATTCGCAATGGAAAGCCGGCAGACGCTAGGCCTTGGGCAAGCGCTAAAGGCTTGGAGTGGACCTTGGCTTCACCAATTGCTTACCATACGTTTGATGAGCCGCCAACAAGAGCAGAAATTTTGGCCGAGTCTCAGCACAGTTAATGGCAGATAAAAAAAACAATAGAGGTGTTGGCAAAACTGCTTTATTGGTTGGTGCAGTTGCAATAGGCCTTTATGTAGTAACCATTGTCCTTAACATCTGACGTGGAACGAAAAAAAATTACGAAAGGTTTTTGGATAAAGTTAGTTTCTGTCCCAGTCTTGATGTTCTTTTTTGCTTATGCCATGGTGCCTATATATGATGTGTTGTGTGATATAACTGGATTTAATGGTAAGACTGGTACTGTAGAGACAGAAAAGCAGTACCAAGTAAATGAAGAGCGCTTAGTTAGTGTTAGTTTTTTTGCGGCGACGAGCTCTGGTTTTCCAGTTCAGTTTGCGCCTAAGATAAGCTCGATGGAGGTTGTTCCTGGTAAATTTTATACTACCAGTTATATTGCTAAAAATACGACCGACGAAGTAATTTATGGCCAAGCAATTCCAAGTGTGGCGCCGACAGATGCGGCGCTTCACTTTAAAAAGTTAGAGTGTTTTTGTTTTGTAAAGCAAAAGTTCGAGCCTAACGAAGAAGTCGAGATGACGCTTCGATTTGTAATTGAACCTGAAATGGATGAATGGATTCAAGACGTTAGTTTGTCATATAATTTTTATAAGTTAGATAGTTAAGAGAGGGGAAGAAAAAATGAGTAATGAAAAATATTATGTGCCACATGGGACCTATTGGCCAATTATTGGATCAATTGGTGTATCAACTTTATTTGTAGGTTTTGCCAACCAAATGCACGATGTAAGCTGGGGTTGGCCTGTGATGGTTTTGGGGTTTGCAATCATTGCATTTATGTTATTTGGATGGATTGGAACGGTTGTCAGTGAGAGTGTAGGCGGACTTTACAATTCACAAGTTGATAAATCTTTTCGATGGGGAATGAGCTGGTTTATTTTTTCTGAGGTAATGTTTTTTGCCGCATTCTTTGGAGCCCTTCTATACGCAAGAGTTTTGAGTGTGCCCTGGCTTGGTGGTGAGTACAATAATATTTATTCACCGGAATTGTGGGAAGGATTCAAATCTGCGTGGCCACTTATTACTACTCCCGGCGAAGTAGGGCAGAACGGCGTTACTTTTTCAACCAACTTTAAACTGGTTGATACTTGGGGCCTTCCAGCTCTTAATACCGGACTTCTTCTTACTTCAGGAGTTACCTTAACCTATGCTCATCACGCTTTAAGAGCCGGCCATAGAAATGCATTGATGGCTTGGATGCTTGCAACCATTGCGTTAGGAGTTGTGTTCTTGGGGTTCCAGATCACTGAGTATGGGCACGCATACCATGATGGATTAAAGCTAACTTCTGGCATTTATGGATCAACGTTTTATCTTTTAACAGGGTTCCATGGGTTTCACGTAACTATAGGCGTCATAATGTTGACTGTGATTCTTTATCGTATCCAAAAAGGACACTTCAACTTAGAGAACCACTTCGCCTTTGAAGGCGTTGCCTGGTATTGGCACTTTGTTGACGTAGTTTGGCTAGGGCTATTCATATTCGTATACTGGATATAATTACGAATAAGAGGTTTTATAAAAGGCCCCTTCGTTGGGGTCTTTTTTTTCAACTAATGTAGGAAAACTATGGATTATTTTGTAATAGCTATAATTGTATTAATATTTTTCTTTTTAGCCGCCGCAGTTATTGGCTTACTTAAAGGTGGCAGAGAGGGCTCTGATAAAATGTTTAAAGCACTAAGAATGAGAATCATTCTTTCGGTTTTCTTGTTTATTTTTTTACTATTTGCTAATTATATTGGATGGATAGAGCCTAATAACTTTAACCTTTTGCCAACTCAATAATGAGCTTACGGTTTTTTCTTCCCTCCATTCTCATAGCTGCTACCTTTGCTTTTTTAGTCTCTCTTGGTTTTTGGCAGCTGGACCGTGCCGATGAAAAACGCTCAATCGAAACCTCAATAAAAAAAGCAAATACAGGAGCTGTTGAGCTTATAGCCAATGAAGGGAGTCTTCAGGATAAAGAATATTATGAAGTTCGCCTGCAAGGTAATTATTTAAGTGACAAGCAGTTTATCTACGACAATCAAATTGTCAATCAAGTATCAGGCTATTATGTTTTAACCCCTTATACTTTAGAAGGCCAGTCAAAAGCTATCTTGATTAATCGAGGCTTTATTCCATGGAATGGTCGCAGGGATAAATTAGCAGATATATTCATCGAGCAGAACGCTAGAGAGATTAAAGTGCAAATATCAAAACCCCTCAAGCGAATGGAGTTAAAGTCTACTGATAGTGGCATAGAGTTTCCAGTTTTAATCCAATCAATAGATTTAGAAGAGATGAGTGAAATAGCCGGCGTTGATTTTTCAAATGTTATTGGTTTACTAGACGACAACTCTCAGGATGGTTTTGTGAGAAAGTGGGAGCCTTATACTGGCAGTATTGAAAAACATATAGGCTATGCAATTCAGTGGTTTTTGATGGCGCTTGTGCTTGCAATTATAGGCATCCGAATTGGTATAAAACAGCGTAAAAAATAATCACATTTTCGTGGTTTAAAATATTGCTGAAAAAAAATCCTTTACTGTATAATTTCCCACTAAGCCGAAGTAGCACAGTTGGTAGTGCAACTGATTTGTAATCAGTAGGTCGCCAGTTCGAGTCCGGCCTTCGGCACCAGCTTACTTTTAAAAGCGGTCTTAATTGACCGCTTTTTTACGCCTGTTTATTTTCCATAGATAAGTTCAATATGTAATTTATATATTACATTAAGAATGTTTTATATTACACTAAGTAATATTTATAATACTTAATGTATGCTATACTATACATTTTATAGAACTTATCAATATGAATATAAAAATTAGAAATACTTTAACCGAAATAATCTCAGTAGCAATAGCAATTACTTGGATCTACTCTAAATTAAATGCAGCCGCTAATATGAGTATCGCTTCAATTGCTCAAGTGCTTGTTCAAGGCATTGGAATATCTATACTTGCAGCTATCTTTTCTGCCATAGCTATCCACATAGTTTCAGCAATCATTACTAAGAGTAAAGAAAAAAATGTCGTAGATGAAAGGGACAATATAATTGAGTTCTATGCTTTGAGGTTAAGCAATGTCATATTTGGTATCTCCCTCTTAATCATTCTTGCTCTATTAGGGTGGTTTAACCTACCTATAAACTTTGGAATAATTGCTATAACTTTGTCAGTCTTCTTAGCAAGCATTTGTAGTACTTTTTTGAAAATATATCTCTATAAATAGTTATTTAAAATGGCTAAGAAAAAAATTCATATCGAGAATACTGTAAGAAGACTCAGATTTAATAATAACGAGATGACACAACTAGAGCTTGCTGACTTGGTTGGCATTTCCAGGCAAACAGTTGTTGCAATTGAGAAGTACAAATACACACCATCCTTGGAGTTGGCGTTCAAAATTGCATTGGCATTCAATAAAGAGATACAAGAAGTTTTTTTTATTAATTAAGGAAGGAGAAATCTAATGGAAATATCTGAACTAGAGCCAATCTTAAAAGATACTCAAGACGAGCTAATTAAGCATCAAGAAAAAACACAAAAATTTAAAGAATACGTTCAAGGCTTATTTATAGATGTTTACACTCAGGATGAGTTTACAAGAAGAGTCGATGCCATTTTTAATGAAACATTTGCCCGAGATAAAAGATGAATGAAAATAATAATGTGTTAAATGAACAGCTTGATATCCTTGTAAAGCTAGAAAAACACGCATTGCGAACTAGAGATAATGTTGGCATGATCTGGCTTACATTGATTGTGTATATAGTCTATATAGAATTTTTTAAATAATTATTTATCAATTAGAGTAATAAGAATGAAACAATACCCAGTAAATCTAAAAATTGAATACCCAGAAAAATCCAATAAATCAACGGCGCTTTTTAGATTGGTATTAATCATACCAATTATTCTAATTCTTGCTCTTATTTCTTCCTATGCTGAAGCGTTATCCATTGCAGTAGCTTTGATGATTATATGCAAAGAAAAATACCCAAAATGGTGGTTTGACTGGAATGTCGGTATTACTAAATTTACCTATAGAATTGCAGCCTACGGCCTACTACTGAGAGACGAATATCCTTCAACTGATGAGGATCAGGCAATACAAGTTGATTTGCCTTATCCAGACGTTAAGAAAGACCTAAATAGATGGAAGCCACTTGTCAAATGGATTCTAGTTATACCGCACATAATTGTCTTAATATTTATATTCATTGCTGTTGTTTTTTGTACTTTTTTTGCTTGGTTTGCTATTCTATTCACAGGGCGATACCCAAAAGTGATATTTGATTTTGTAGAAGGCTTCCTGCGTTGGTCTTTAAGGGTTAATGCTTATGCTATTTTATTAACTACAGACGACTACCCACCCTTTAGGCTTAAGGAATAGAAGGTAAAAGTTTGATGGTGAGACTATTATTTAAGTAAATTATTATCGAGCTCTTTTAAATATTTTAAAAACACACGTAGTTTTTCAGGCATCCACTCTCTACTGGCATAGACCGCATAAACGGAGACTGGCTCAATCTTCCAGTCTGAAAAAATCTCCACAAGCTCTTTGTTTTTTACCGCGTTAGATGCGCTATGTTTTGGCATGTAACCAATACCAAGACCTGCAATAGCAGCCTCCTTTAAAACAACTCCATCATTAACTTTAAAACGAAGGTCCTTATAAGGAATTTTATGAGAAACAGCGCCCTTGGTCAAAATTATCCTAGGACTTCCGGGTACATTAAGTCCCAGAAAGTTCGAGCCATCCATTTGATCGACGTTATTTAATGCTCCATTCATTTTTATAAAGGATGGGGAGCAATAAAGACCAATATCTGCCGTAAAAATTTTTATTGCAATTAAAGATGAGTCTTGTAAAGGTCCAATTGCCAATCTCAATGCTACATCAATGTTGTCTTTATAAAAGTCAGTGGTTCGATTTTCAATAACCAACTCAACACTAATCTTTGAGTGTATATCCATAAATGGTTTTATGGCTGACTCAATAAATGTTTGAGAAAAAGTATTTGTAGCTGAAATACGCAGCATCCCTGTTGCCTCGTCTCCCAGAGAAGAAGAAAAACTCTCCGCTTCCTCTGCAATCTCAACTGCTTGTCTGCAGTATTTATAATATTTTGCGCCTGCTTCAGTAAGGGTAACGGATCGAGTGCTTCTATTTAACAGTCGAACGCCAAGACGACTCTCTAGTTGAGAGAGTTTATTGCTGATAGTTGATTTATCAATGCCTAGATTCTTGGCGGCCTTGGTAAAGCTTTGATGTTCAACTATTCGTGCAAAAATCAAGAGTTGATTAAGATCCATAAAATAATATTGTTGTTAAATATAAACAGTGTATTGTAATTTTAGCATATTGTTAATTTAATAGAAACAATAAATAATATTGAAATAAGAATTTAAACGGTTGGATGCTATTTATGCGCGCAGGCATCTTCTTTAATCAGTCGACCAGAACTGAGAACCAAAATCTGGCATTTTTTTAACAGTAAAAGGAAGAAAAATGGAAAACGTTAGAAATGAAAATGGTACGTGTGGATGCGGCAGATCACCCACTGGAGATTGTATTGGCTGGCATGAGCTAACGCCAGAGCAATATGAGGCAAAAACTGATGCTGACAAAGAGGCGATGTTTGGTGACTCAAAGTAAGTAAATATAGCGTAGCCCTCTTTTGAGGGCTATTAATAAAAAATTAGGGGATATATGAAAGTCATATCAAACTTTGAAGTGACTAAGGGTTACGAGTTCTGGAAGAAAGAATTCGAATCTAACGAGGCTATGAGATTAAAACATAACGTTAGAGTGTTGGCCTATGGTCATGAAAAAGGCAACGAAAGTAATGTATATACAGTTGTCGAAATGAATTCAATCGAGGACAAGCAACTAAAAGAGCCCAATATGATTGAACTTAGAGAGAATGCTGGTGTTAATCACGCTTCGTTAAAAATCACATCACTGGTTGAATAAAGGCACTAATAAAAATAACACGGCTCTCTTTTAGGGAGCTAATTTAAATACTAAGGAGACATCTATATGAAAATAATTATGAATTTTGAACTAACCAAGGGCTATTCAATCTGGAAAAAAGCTTTTGAAGATAATGAGCCAATGAGACAAAAACACAATGTAAAGACTTTAGCCTATGGGCATGAAGAAGGTAACGAGAGCAACGTTTATTCTGTCACAGAAATTAATTCTATGGAGGATATGCAAAATCTACTGAAAGAGCCTGCAATGATTGCGCTAAGAGACAATGCAGGTGTAAATTTTGAAACTCAAAAAATGACTAAACTAGTTGAATAGAATAAAGGACTAACTATGAATAAAATAAATAAATATTTAATACCGCTTGTAAAAATTCTTTTGTCGCTGGCCTTTTTAAGTGCAGGCGCGTTTAAAATTATGGGCGATGCGCAAATGGTTGGCATGTATGAGCTTATCGGGTGGGGTCAATGGTTCAGGTATGTAACAGGTTTAATCGAAGTTACTGCAGTTGTATTGATATGGCTACCAAATAAACAAGTTTTTGGAGCGGCACTTCTTGTATGCACCATGATAGGAGGTTTCATTACTCACATTGCGTTAAGCATGCCTGGAGCATTTGCGCCTGTCGTGCTTGGGGTTTTAGCTGCCTATATTCTTTATTTTTATAGAGATCAGTTAGGCGACTCTGTAAAGAGTTAATTAGTTTTTTTTATTAGCCTTCCTTTCCTCTATGGAAGGCTTTTCAATCTAAACCTTTTATTAACTTATAGAAACAGGTGAATTATTGCCTTTATTGTTTGTGGTAGTAGTCAGCCATAAATTTTACTAACTAAGTAGTTAAATATCTAAGGATTTACTATGAATACAAGTGCAAATAAAACGCCCATATGGAAGAAAGTAACAATCATCGCGACAATGATGACGTTTATTGGCGGCCCACTAACAGGGGTAATGACCTACATGAATATTGGCTTGAGCGATAGTTTCGCCTTGGCATGGTTAAAGAGTTTTGCCCTGTCTATGCTAGTGATGGCACCCGTTGGTATCATTATGATGACTCTGTTCGAAAAGCTAGTTACCAGCCTTTGGCCGAATCTATCCAAGTTGCAAACTAATTTGGTAATTGGTGTCATGATGGCCCTTGTGATGGAATCGGTCATGGTAACTATGACCACCTTAATTAACGTCGGAACTGCTGATATAACAGTCTACTTCAGTGCTTGGACGTCTGCCTTTACCGCAGCCCTGCCACTGGGCTTGACTGTAGGACTTATTATGGCAACCATTATTAAACCACGTATTCAAAAAATTATGCATGGCTAAAAAAATTGAAGCAGTAAACCAAGTTGTTGCTTATATATAAAAAACTGTATGGAGATACTATGAAAAATGTCAAGTTGAAAGTAAAAGATGGTGAGTTTATTCGAACAGACTCTAACTTTAGAAATTGGATTACTAAAGATGGAGGCCCTGGTACTTCAGGTATTGGAGGATTCAAAGCTGAAGCTGATAGATATCATCTTTATATTTCGCATGCATGCCCGTGGGCTCATAGAGCACTCATCTTTAGAAAACTAAAGGGACTAGAGTCTCTTATTTCAGTATCCATTGTTCACCCATTGATGCCAGTAGAAAGCTGGGTCTTTGGTGAATATCCTGGCTCTACAGAAGACCACCTATATGGGTTTAAATATTTATATGAGCTATACCAAAAAGCAGATAAAAATTTTAATCGATTAGTTACTGTTCCAGTATTATGGGATAAAAAAAATCACACAATCGTTAATAATGAGTCCTCAGAGATTATTAGAATGATGAACTCTTCTTTTGATGATATTACAGGAAATAAGCAAGATTACTACCCAGAAAAATTGCGCGAAGAAATTGATGTAATTAATGAAAGAGTCTATAAGGATGTTAACAATGGTGTTTATCGCTGTGGCTTTGCAACAACCCAAAAGGCTTATGACAGAGCAATCACCCCACTTTTTGAAACCTTAGATTGGTTAGAGGGTAATTTAGAGTCAAAACGTTATTTAACTGGAGATGCAATAACAGAGGCTGATTGGAGGTTGTTTACAACACTGATTAGATTTGACCCAGTCTATGTTGGACACTTCAAGTGTAATGTTCGTAGAATTGTCGATTACCCTTGTCTTTCAAATTATTTAAGAGACCTTTATCAGCAGCCAGGATTAGCATCAACTGTAAACATGGAGCAAATAAAAAAACATTACTATGGAAGTCATGAATCTATAAATAAATTTGGAGTAGTCCCGCATGGTCCTAAAATGGATTTAAACAAACCACATAACCGTCAAAAAATCCTAGAATCCCATGGAAAATAAAGTTGTACTGCCTATTATCGCTGGAAAAGAGCCTGCTAAAGTTGAGGTAGAGTCAGGAAAAAGTTATTTATGGTGCCGATGTGGACGATCTTCAACTCAACCTTATTGTGACGGTTCACATCGTGGTACCAATATATCTCCTTTAAAAATTGATGCAAAAAAAAATGAAACTCTATTTTTGTGTCAATGTAAGGCTAGCTCAAACCCACCATTTTGCGATGGAAGCCATAATAAGCTAAAGGCTTTAAAAATTGGTGATGAAGTGCCTAATAATACAATAAGTCAATCAATTTCAATTGCAATCCCAACCCCTGAAGAGCCAACGGTTGCAAGAATCCACGAGTTGGCAAAAAATGGCCTAAACAATATTGGTCATCATGGTGAAGTTGGATCTATGGGCGTCCCAAGAAAAGACCTTCCTCATTGGGATGATATTCAAATAATGCCAGCTCAAATGGCTCGCAAACCTCTGATGGAAAATAAAAGTGTATCAACATCAGTCATCATAGGTCCGCGCGCTAAAAAACCATTAAAACTTGATATTCCTCTTTTTGTTTCTGATATGAGCTTTGGAGCTTTATCTGAGGAAGCAAAAATTGCACTAGCAAGAGGTGCTCATTTAGCGGGGACTGGAATATGTTCTGGTGAGGGTGGAATGCTTTCTGAAGAAAAATCTGAAAACGCTAGATACTTATATGAATTGGGCTCAGCTCAATTTGGATGGAAGCTTTCAAATGTAGAAAATATTCAAGCCTTTCATTTTAAAGGTGGTCAGGGGGCAAAGACTGGAACTGGAGGCCACCTGCCTGGCGCCAAAGTACAAGGAAAAATTGCTTTAGTTAGAGGGCTTGATGAAGGTCAAGATGCAGTGTCTCCTCCAACCTTTTCAAACCTAGTAACACCAAATGATTTTAAAAAATTTGCGGATGCTATTAGAGAGAAGTCTGGTGGAATACCTATTGGTTTTAAGTTGTCAGCCAATCATATTGAAGACGATATTGATTTTGCTCTTGAATCAAGCGCTGATTATATTATCTTAGATGGTAGGGGAGGAGGCACTGGAGCTGCTCCATTAATCTTTAGAGATCATATTTCTGTACCAACTATTCCTGCCCTTGCTAGAGCAAGAAAACACTTAGACTCAAGAACTGGAAGAGATGTTTCACTCGTTATTACAGGTGGACTAAGGGTGGCCGAGGATTTTGTTAAGGCAATGGCACTTGGAGCTGATGCAATTGCATTATCTAATTCAGCGATGCAAGCAGTTGGTTGTATAGCTGCGCGTATTTGTAATTCAAATAACTGTCCAGTAGGCATAGCAACTCAAAACCCGGATCTCAGAAAGCGTTTAAATATTCAAGACGGTGCGCAGAAATTAGAGCGATATTTTAATTCTAGCGTTGAGTTAATGCAAGTTTTAGCTAGGGCTTGTGGGCATTCAAGCTTAAGTGATTTTTCAACACAAGATATAGCAACTTGGAAGTTTGAAATGGCAAGGCTAAGTGGCGTTAGTTTTTCGGGGGTTGATCGAACGATACAAGAATTTTAAAAAGTAACATTCAAATGGAGAAAAAATGGAAATTGTAAAAAAATATCACCCACTTCTTGTAGGTTTGCATTGGTTTTTAGCTATATTAATAATATTGCTATTAGCAAATGGAAACCTTATGAAGACTATGACACATGTCGACGACCCACAGAAAATAATGCTTTTAAAAGCTCATCTCATTGCTGGGTTCATGGTTCTCTTCTTGATGATTTCTCGATTAATAGTCAGGCTTAAGTCAGACAAGCCAGAGCCAATGGATACAGGAAGTACTTTTAAAAATAAACTCGGCAAGTACAGCCATATATTTTTATATATAGTCGTTTTTGGCGCATTGGGTAGCGGTATTGCTACTTCGATTTTAGGAGGCGTTCCAGATGTTGCTTTTTTTGGCAGTGGTGACATAGCCTCATTGGATAATTTAGATGACGTTCCAACCAAGATATTCCATACGGTATGGACATGGATTTTATTGGGTATGATCATTTTGCATTTTTCAGCGGCAATGTACCATCAGCTTATTAGGAAGGACGGCTTAATGTCGAGAATGTGGTTTGGGAAAAGAAAGTAATTTCTAGCTACTCTTTGATTCAAAATTTATTTTACGGGCACGCTCCCGTAAAATAAATTTTTGTACTTTCCCAGTCGAGGTTTTTGGAATATCTTCAAAAATAAATTTACGCGGCAACTTAAAAGAAGCCATATTATCTCTGCACCACTGGCCTAATTCAGTCTCAGAAGCCGCACCTTTTTTATTGAGTTGAACAAAGGCGCATGGGGTTTCTCCCCACTTATCATCAGGCATTGATACAACTGCCACTGCTAAAACAGATGGATGCTTATATAAAACCGCTTCAATTTCGATAGATGAAATGTTTTCACCGCCAGATATAATAATATCTTTAGATCGGTCTTTTAGTTGGATGTAACCGTTCTCATAGATAACCCCTAAGTCTCCCGAATGAAACCAGCCATCTTTGAATGATTTTTCAGAGGCCTGTTTATTTTTTAAGTAGCCCTTCATGACAACATTTCCCCTGAACATGACTTCACCGATTGTTTTGCCATCGCGAGGGACGGACTCCATTGTTTCAGGATTCATTACATCTAAGGATTCGAGTGGCAGGTAACGAACACCTTGCCTCGCTTTAAGGCTTGCTTGTATTCCCTCATCCAGTTCATCCCATTCTTTGTGCCACTCATTCACTACGGCTGGGCCATAGGTTTCAGAAAGTCCATAAAGGTGGGTGACATTAAATCCAGAATCTTTCATTTCAGTAAGAATATTTTCTGGAGGAGGCGCGGCGGCAGTAAAGAATTCAACTTTATTTTCCGGTAAATGCCTGTCTTCTTTATCAACAGATAGGATGGTTGACATAACAATAGGAGCGCCACATAAGTGGGTAACCTTATGAGTAGATATCGCCTCCCAAATTGGCTCAGGTCTAACATGCCTTAAGCAAACATGAGTTCCAATGATTGCTGACATTGTCCATGGAAAGCACCAGCCATTGCAATGGAACATGGGCAGAGTCCACAGATAGACGGCGTGTTTATTAATTGATGCAATGAGCGCATTGCCTTGCGCTAATAGGTAGGCCCCGCGATGGTGTGAGACAACCCCTTTTGGGCTTCCAGTTGTTCCAGAGGTGTAGTTTAGTGAGATCGCATCCCACTCATCTTCAGGCATAAGCCACTCAAATTTATCGTCCCCTTGAGATATAAAAGACTCGTATTCTGTTGCGCCTAAAAGCTTGTCGCTTATTAGAAACTCACCATCATTATAGTCAACTAGTATTGGGCTAACTTGAGCTAAATCAAGTGCGGCTCTAACGGTGGCAAGAAACTCGCGATCGACAATTAAAACTTTAGCATCAGAATGGTCTAGCTGGAAGGCAATTGTTACAGGATCAAGGCGTGTGTTTATACTGTGCAGGACTGCGCCGCTCATTGGAACTCCATAATGAGCTTCCAGCATTGCTGGCGTATTAGCAAGCATTACGGAGACAGTATTGCCACGACCAATAGCTTGATTGGAAAGTGCCGATGCAAGCTGACGAGAGCGCCTATAAAATTCAGCGTAACTGTACTTAATACTGCCATGAATTATTGCGGTATATTCTGGATAGACGGATGCGGCCCTCTCCAAAAATGTAAGGGGTGTTAGGGGTTGGTGGTTGGCAGGGTTGCGATCTAAATCAGTATTATAAGGATTGCCCATGATTTTTATTGCTATTTATCTTGCCATTTGGGTTGTCGTTTTTCTATAAACGCACCGATGCCTTCTTTAGCATCTGCTTTCAACATATTCTCTACCATTATCGATGACGCATAGTTGTAAGCATCTTCCAGTGACATTTCTTTTTGCTTATAAAAAGCCTGCTTGCCAGTTTTTAGTGTCATGCTTGATTTAGAGGCAATAACCTTGGCCATAGCCATAGCGCCATCAGTTAGATTCGCATCTTTAACAACTCGATTTATTAAGCCAATGCGTTCTGCTTTCTCTGAATTAATCATTTCTCCTGTTAGGAGCATTTCCATCGCCGCCTTGTTTGATATGTTTCTTGATAGTGCAACCATCGGCGTAGAACAGAAGAGGCCGATGTTTACCCCTGGCGTAACAAAGCGAGCAGACTCACCTGCTATCGCTAGATCACAACAAGCAACTAGCTGACAACCTGCAGCTGCGGCAACTCCCCCAACTTCTGCTATTATGGGTTTAGGGTTGTTAGTAATTGACCGCATAAGAGAAGAGCACTTTGAGAACACTTCTGTGAAATAGTTATGCCCATTATCTGCACTGTTTCGACCTGCAGACATTTGTTTTAAGTCATGTCCAGCACAAAAGGCAGGACCATTTGCAGCAATGACTATTACACGAACCGCATTATTTGTTGACGCTTTATTTATTGACTCAGAGAGACTAGCCATCATCTCTTCAGAAAGAGCATTTCTTCGATTGGAGTCGTTAAGTGTTAAACGATAGACGCCATTATCATATAGCTCCTCAAGTAATATTGACTCCAGCGAGCTTTCGTTTTTGCTTTGATTTTTGCTCATAATATAAGCTCCATATTAGCACAGATGACGAACAAAATTTTTAACTGTTGATGTTAACGACTACTCCAGAATCTAGAGTGTTTGCAATGAAACAATATCTATGCGCTCTGTCATGCATTTTCTCAAGCTCTTCACTGCTGACATCAAAACCATCATCAAACGATACTTTTGGGTTTAAGTCTATCTGATTTACAATCATCTGCAGTTTGCTATTTTTTCCAAGATGGGCAATTGCGTGGTCCTCATAAGAAGATACAGGCCACTTTATTTTTGCTGCTAGAGCCAAAAAAGTCATCATATGACAACTACTTAACGACGCAGCTAAAGCTTGCTCAGGGTTGGTATTTTCAGCTGAGCCACCCCAGTCAGGTGCAGTGTCAGCCTTAACCTTGAAATGGTCGTTGTATGAAATGTCATGTTCACTAGAAAATTTTCCTGGAATTAGTTCGGACTCGTTTCTTCTCCAGCTAAGATTTATAGAAATTTCTGACACGTTCTTCTCCTTAAGTTTTCCGTTTATTTTAGGTTGTTGATGCGAGTTTTTTCTTTGGATCATAAAATGGTTTTTGGACTATTTTAACAGGCAGCCTTCCATCAGGAGTTTCAACACTTGCAGTCGTATCAATTGCAGAATGGTTAACATCGATAATTGCAAGAGCGATATTTTTGTTTAGGCGAGGCGAGTAAACTGCTGATGTGACATATCCTACCTCTAGCTTTCCGATAAAAATTGGCCAATAGCTTGTGTTTGGGTGTTGTATTGGAGGGCAATCAACCTCTATTCCAACTTGGCAGCGATTGACACCTTCACTTTTGATTTTTTTCAAAGCATTTTTGCCAATAAAGTTAGCATCCATCTCAAGGTCAACTAAGCGACCTAATCCCAGCTCAAATGGGTTAACGGTGTAATCCATATCCGCTTGGTAAGAAAGCATCCCACCCTCTATTCTTCGTATTGTCGAAGTATGGCCTGGCGATAACCCCATCGGTTTTCCAATCTCCATAATATGGTCCCAAAGTTCATTTCCGCGCGAGCCATCACGTAGATAAATTTCATACCCAAGCTCGCTAGACCAACCTGTCCTAGAAATAATAAGTGGAATGCCATTTAGCTCAAACTCTTCTAGCCAATAATACTTAAGGCTTTCTATCCTGTCACCAAAGACTGCTTTTGCAATGTCTCCAGATTTTGGGCCTTGAAGCTGAAGTGGCGATACATCTGGCTCGCTTAGCGCTACGTCAAGGCCAGAGTTAACAGCGACACCTTTAGCCCACATAAGAATATCGCTATCAGCAAGAGAAAGCCAAAAATGATTTTCAGCCAATCTCAATAAAACAGGATCATTCAAAACACCTCCATTTTCATCAGTGATAAGAACGTATTTGCATTGACCAACTGCACACTCTGAAAGGTTACGAGGAGTTAATAATTGAACAAACTCAGCTGCATCAGGGCCTGTTATCTCAACTTGACGCTCAACAGCAACATCACAAAGGATGGCATCATTGACAAGGTTCCAGAAATTTTGAACCGGATCACCAAAGTCTCTGGGAATATACATATGGTTATAGACTGAAAAGCCCTGGGCGCCCCAGCGAACTGTCGCGTCAAAATATGGAGATTTACGCACCTGAGTCCCAAAGCTGAATTCTTTAGTTGTGGTTTTATTCATGGTAGTCTTGGAAAGTAATTAAAATTTTGTGGATTATGTTACCCATCTTCCATTATCTACTTAGACTGAATTAACCAGCAATTTCAGGCTAATCGGGCCGTATTTTTATTGTTTTTATATTGGGTTGGGCTGATACTAGAAACTTATCAACTGAATAAAAGCCTTGAGCTATATCGTTGTGAGTTTTGGTTTTGATGATTTAATTTCACGTGTAACAATATAAGTGAAGTAGCGGTCAATGCCTAAGTTTTCAAGAAGTAGGGCGTCGACTAGCTTTTGATATTCATCAATACTTGGAACTACCATCTTCAATATGTAATCCACCCCGCCCCCAGTAGCGATACACTCCACTATTTCATCAAGTTCATTGATTCGTTTTTCAAAAATTTCAAAATCTTCATGTCGATGTCGCTTCAATGACACCTCCAGGATAACGGTGGTCATCTTTGCAATAAGCTCAAAAGCTATTTCCGCGTGATAACCACGAATAATGCCAGCATTTTCGAGGCGATTGAGCCTGGTCCAGCATGGAGTTGCCGATAGATTAACTTTTTCTGCAAGCGCAGTCTTGCTCATACGCCCGTATTCTTGAACAGTAGCAAGAATATGGATGTCAATAGCATCAAGTTTTAATAGTGACATATCTAGGAAAGACAATTGCTCAATTAAGATATCTCATAATACCTTTTTATAACAATAGGCTTATAAATATTATTAGGCTTTATTTGACTATATTTAGGTCTCGTGGAAGCTCAGAAAGTATTTCTGGCCCATCTTTTCGTAATATAACAATTTCCTCTAGTCTAACACCGAACCTGCCTTGCAAATATATTCCAGGCTCAATTGAAAACACCATTCCTTCATCAAGAATTACTTCGGATGTTGCAGTTATATAAGGTGGTTCGTGAATGTCAATACCAAGCCCATGACCTAAGCGGTGAACAAAAAATTCTCCATAGCCTGCTTCAGTAATGACATCTCTAGCAGCAGCGTCAACCTCTTTTGCCATAACGCCAGGCCTTGCAGTAGCCATGGCGGCTTGAACAGCGCGCTCAACAATTGCATGAATCTCTAGATAGCCTTCTGGCGGCTCCCCAAGTACAGACATGCGGGTCATATCGCTTGGAAACGTTCCTTTTCTTCCGCCAATATCTATTAAGACGGCATCGCCATACTCAACTTTTCTGTCACCCGTGTGGTGATGGGGGAATGCTCCATTTGGCCCTGAGCCGACAATGCAAAATTGAGGTTTTGCACCTTCAGAGATAAAGTGATTGTTTATTGCTTCTCCAATTTCAAGTTCAGTTACCCCTTCTTTAATTGCGGCAAATCCAGCTTGCATTGCGCGGTCATCGATTAATGCATTTTCTTTAAGGTTGATAAACTCTGTCTGATCTTTTCGCATTCTTAAGGCGCCAATTGTGGAGCCAGTAAACTCATAGCTTGGGTTCGGCAACGCCTCTATTAGGATTAAAGCAAAGTGAGAGCGCATCGCCTCATCTATAGCAATATGTTTTGCAGCACTCTCTCCAATATCTATAAGTGCTTCTTTAAGAGCTTGATCCGGACCATTTTCATCCTTCCAGCTATTAATGGCTATATCGGTTCTCTTTCTTGCATCCTCTGCATTTACAGATGGCATCAAAAATGCCTCTTTTTCTTTTCCTATTAAGAGCATGCATGGCCTTTCATCTGGATAAGGGTTAAACCCCAATAACCATCTCATATGCGTGCCCGGTCCAAGAACAACTAAGTCGACATTGTTGTCTTTCATTCGAAGTCTAAGCGAGTTTATTTTATTTTGCATAAGTTCTTAATTATCTGAAGCTCTAACTAATTAGAAAAAATATTGTAATCCTGAATTATGCCTCTGTCAGACCATAAACTTTTCTTGCAACTTCAGGCGTTATTAACTCATTTTTAAGGTCTTCTTTTACCTGTGCATGATCTCTAGATTTTGGATCTCCCAAGCCACCACCATTTCCAGTAACAACTCTAATGACATCATCTTTTTTAAGACCAAGCCCTGAAACAAATGCAAATCTTTCACTTTTTCCATTTAAAGGAAGGTGTTCAACATAGTTGGACGACCCTTCATTTCCTCCATCTAACGACCAAGCAGGGAATTTTGATCTTGTGTAACCAGCAGTTAAGTATCCATCTTCAGCACGGATGCGATAATCCATAACAATCCCCCTGCCTCCGGTATATTTTCCTTCACCTCCAGGCTGAGTATTAAGGGACATTTGGTCTACCCAAAGCCCATTTCTAGCCTCATTAATTTCAGCAGGACAGTTGTAGGTCTCACCGTGAAAGCCACAAAACATTGCATTGTTGCCATCAGCTCCATCACGACCACCCCAGCCTCCAACTTGAGCTTCAACAATAGTGTATTGTTTGCCAGTATCTGGGTGGGTACCACCAATAAAGGTTCCACATACTGAGGCAAAGTGACCTGCTGATAATCTTTCAGGCATAAATTTCGCTAAACAGCGCCACATTAGGTCATAAACCCTTAATTCAACTTCATAATAGAAGCCAAGTGGTGCAGGTTCCTGAGCGTCAAATACAGTTCCAGGCTCAGTAATGAGTTCAATAGGCCTAAAAGATCCACCGTTGCAAGGTGAATATGGATCAGTCATAGATTTAAAAATCATTTGTGCAGCAATCATTACTCCATCCCTTGTTGAATTAACTGGAGAGGATAATTGTTTAGGGTTATCCCTTAAATCAACAGTAAAAAGGTCATCACTAATTGTAATTTTTACATTATAAAAACTACCATCATCTTGCTCTTCTGATAGCTCAAATACCCCATTAGTAAGTTTTGACAATTCTCTGCGAGATCCTTTCTCACCAAAATCCATAAACTCTACCATTGCTCTTTCAAAGGCGTCAACTCCATATTTTTTTGCTAGTTCTTGAAGTCGTTTTGCGCCAATCCTAACCGCAGCAATTTGCGCCCAAACATCGCCATAAATCGTATCTGGCATTCTAGAATTAACTATCAAGATATCCATAACAGATTGGATGGTTTTGCCTTTACTTATAACCTTAATAGCAGGAAGTCTTATTCCTTCTTGAAATATTTCAGTTGCATCTCCAGTTAGTGAGCCAGGGGCCATTCCACCTACATCGGAATTGTGAGCAATATCTGCAGTCCAAGCTATGAGTTTCCCATCAGAAAAAACTGGCATTGCAAGAACGATATCATTTAAGTGAGTAACCCCTCCATAATATGGGTCGTTTGTCATAAAGACATCACCTTCTTCAATATCACCAGGGTTATTATATTTTTGTAATAATACTTTTACCGCCTTGTCTAACACTCCAATAAAAGCTGGAATTCCAGCTCCAGATGCAGCAATTTCACCCTCAGAATCCATTATCCCAGTACCCATATCCAAAACTTCATAGATAATTGAGCTCATAGCTGTTTTGCGGATAGATGCAAACATTTCATCTGCCGTAGCCTGAAGAGAACTCTGAATAATTTCTAGAGTTATAGGATCATATTCTATATTTTTTTTCATTTTTTCTCCTTAGTGTAGCCAATAGCTACTATAACTATAATTCAATATGTATATTTGAATAACCATCAATATACACGTGATTTTCTGGATGCACAACTGTAGTTGAGCCCGAGTCTTCAATTATTGCTGGACCATTAAATTCCATTCCTGGTTGCAGTTTTTCTCCATCATAAAGCTTTGCCAAATGGATTCCTTCAAGGGCATAATCTACTTCCCTTTCACCCTTTTGAGCTTCTTTTTCAAGAACTCCTCTGCTTTTCATTTCCTTCATTGTGAGCTTTCCTACTTCAGAAGTTGCAACAATATGAATTCCAACGAGCTCCACTGGCATATCAAGTCGATATGTATATTCATGTTCATAAGTTTTATGAAACTCAGCCTCTATCTTAATAATTTGTTCGTCTGAAATAGAATCATTTGAGAGCTGAACTTCTGTGGTATGTTCTTGATTTTTGTATCTAAAATTACCATAGCGTGTAAATTTAATATTTGTTTTTTTAATACCTTCCGATTTAAATTGATCTATTGCTTGAGATTCGACTTCTAAAAAAGCTAATTCAATATTATTCCCTGCCCCTTCTACTAGATCAGCAAGGTGTGTAATAAAGTAATCACGTCTTAGGTCTGACATCATCATTCCCCATGCAGAAAATACAGAGGCTGCAGCTGGAATAACAACTTTTTTAGCTCCTAACTCTTGTGCTAGGGCGACAGCATGCATTCCACCTCCACCTCCAAATGCAACCAAGACGAAGTCACGAGGATCAAAACCCCTATTAAGAGAGACTAACTTTAATGCATTAATCATATTATTATTTGCGATTCTTATTATTCCTCTTGCCGCTTCAGTAGCTGAAACCCTTAACCCCTTACTAACCCTTTCTAGAGATGATTCAGTAGATTTCATATCTGCCTTAATAGAACCCCCACAAAAGTAGTCTTTATTTATTCGACCTAGTTTCAAGTTGGCATCTGTTGTTGTTGCTTCATCACCGCCTTTACCATATGCTGCTGGACCAGGAATAGCTCCAGCTGATTGTGGGCCAACATGAAGCTTATTAAACTCATCAACCCAAGCAATAGAGCCTCCACCATTACCAATCTCAACTAGATCAACCACTGGAACCATAATTGGATATCCAGCGCTCTTACTATCTTTTTCTATCCAGTAATTAGTCATAATCTTGACTTTTCCATTTTCAATTAGAGAGCATTTAGCAGTTGTTCCCCCAATATCTAGAGCAATCACGTTTGGTTCATTAATTAATTTACCTAATTCAGCTGCCCCCCAGAAGCCTGATGCAGGACCAGATTCAACCATAGTTATTGGAACTCGGGAGACAGCTTCTAAGGAGTCTACGCCACAATTAGACTGCATAATATAAGGACTTCCTTTGAATCCTTTTTCACTTAATCCAGTAGCAAGTTGTCTTAAATATTTTTCAGCAGCTGGTTGAACATAGGCAGAAAGAACCGTAGTACTAGTTCTTTCATATTCTCGCCACTCTCTTGTAATTTGATGAGAGGAAACTACGGCAACTTCAGGCCATAAATTTTTTACTTCTTTCATCACAACCTCTTCATGAGTAAAGTTTGCATAGCTGTGTAAGAAACAAATAGCAACTGCAGCAACTCCATCTGATTTAAAGTCATCTAGAAGAGAAGGTAGTGAAGACATATCAAGTGGCTCACTTTCTTGACCTTGATAACTCATTCTTCCTGGTAATTCACGACGAAGGTATCGCGGTACAAATGGCACGGGTTTTTGATAATGTAAATTAAAAAAATCTGGCCTATTTCCACGAGCAATTTCAAGGCTATCACGAAAACCTTTTGTTGTTATTAGACCAACCTTAACCCCTTTTCTTTCAGTAATTGAATTAATAACTACAGTGGTTCCATGTGCTAAAAAATCGACCTCAGAAGGATCTATTTGGCCTTTTTCTAGAACATTTAAAACCCCAGTTTCAAAATTTGGTGGGGTGGTATCAGTCTTTGCAGTAACAATCGAATGCTTCCCTGTTTCTCCATC